>JADMIO010928735.1_pt1 | contig 10040 bp, 6 predicted proteins | sample 8958161 | NCBI WGS metagenome assembly JADMIO01 (sample SAMN16585339, study PRJNA669376) | soil metagenome | isolation source: Crop rotation soil | place: USA: Cullars Rotation, Alabama | collected 2011
GTATTCACGAATTGCACAAGGCAGTCCCTCACCGAATATTGCATCGGGTACACGAAGTTTCTCTTTATTGTGTGGCCTATCAGCCGATGAGTATAGCTTGTTTGGCGGTGCTGATGCTACGTTGAATGGTTTTTACAAAAATGCATTGGTATCCAATGTAACAACCACTATTGGCACCGATTATTGGAATGTACTTTATGATCATATCTATTTGGTGAATTCAGCCATAGAAGGCGTAAGTAATTCTAAGGGGTTATCTGAATCAGTGAAACAACAACTTCTTGGTGAAGCAAAGTTTATGCGAGCATTCTTTTATTTTTATTTAGTTAACCTATATGGCAATGTTCCATTAGTAACGTCTACCGATTATACTAAGAATGCCGCCCTATTAAGAACGCCAAAGGCAGAAGTCTACAGCCAAATAATTAGTGACCTTCAAAGTGCGGAAGCACTTTTGAGTTCTGAATATCTGGATGGCAAATTACAAAAATATGCAGGTTCTGAAGAACGTTTGCGTCCTACCAAATGGGCAGCAAAAGCATTGTTAGCAAGAGTCTACTTATATAATACCGATTATTCCAATGCTGAAGCAAAATCTACAGAAGTAATTAGCAACATTACCCTATATGATACAGTGGATATTAATAGTGTGTTTTTAAAAAATAGTAAGGAAGCTATATGGCAGCTACAACCAGTAAAGACAAATCAAAACACGGACGACTCCAAAATGTTTATCATAACCACAGGATTTAGTAATAATATTCCAGTCCGGTTGAGTGATACGTTATTAAATAGCTTTGAATCTGACGATAAACGTAAACTCTCTGGCAATTGGGTAAAAACTATCACTTTAGCAGGCAATACTTATTACTATCCCTATAAGTATAAGAACAACACAGCAAACGTTACCGAGTATTTAATGGTGATGCGACTTGCAGAACAATACCTTATCAGAGCAGAAGCAAGGGCACAGCAAAATAAAATTAATGAAGCGCTAACGGACTTAAATACTATTCGTAAGCGCGGTGGATTGCCTAATACTATTTCAGCAGATAAACCATCTTTATTAATCGCCATTCTCCACGAACGTCAAATTGAGTTATTTAGTGAGTGGGGGCATCGTTGGTTGGATCTTAAAAGAACAAACACTATAGATGCGCTTATGTCAGTTATAACCCCCAAAAAAGCAAATGGTGCCGCATGGCAGCCTTATCAGAAATTATATCCCATACCATTCCTTGAATTACAGCGAGGCTATAATTTAAAACAAACAGAAGGCTACTAAATAGAGTTTTCGAAGCCAATTTCACATTCTTTCCGAATAGGGCAAAACTTTTTTCCAAGAAGAAATAAAAAATAAATATGAAAGGTGCAATTGTATTCCTAATATTATCATTGCCTTTCTTTGGCTATACCCAGACTAAAGGAATCAAATGGACAGACAATTTAACATGGGGACAAATATTGGCGAAAGCAAAATCTGAAAACAAGTATGTTTTTTTGGACTGTTATGCCACCTGGTGCGTGCCTTGCCATGCAATGGACAAGGACGTTTATCCCAATGATGAGGTAGGAAATATAATTAATCGAAAATTTATTGCAGTTAAAGTACAGATGGATCAAACGCAATATGATAACGAAAGGGTAAAACAATGGCACAACGATGCAAGGCGAATCCAAAACAATTACACTGTAATGTCCTTTCCTACGTTTCTGTTTTTCTATCCAAATGGAGCGCCGATGCATAGGGGGGTAGGCTATAGATCCTCAAATGAATTTATAACTCTTATCAAAGAAGCATTAGATACAAATAAGCAGTATTACGCTTTGCTTAAGAATTATCAGCCAGGAAAATTTGATACATCCGAATTAAAAGGCTTAGCCAGGGCATTAAAAAGTTCGGGGGAAGAGCTGGCCGTAAAAATGGCCATTGAATATTTATCGGCAATTCCAAAATCGCAACTCAAAAACGAAGATAATATTAACTTGATGTGTGATTTTAAAGGCAGCCCGCAAATGCAAAGATTTGTGAGCAAGCATCTTTCAACTGTTCCCACCAAATATTATTCAGCTCCCGCAAATATGACTCTGATTAGAAATTTCAGTTCGCTTGACGCGGTAAAGAGATTAATCCTGAACTATGCACAGCAGCTAAGCACTTCTTCGATTATTAGAAATCTTGCCTTGTTGAGTATATTCAAAAATGAAGCTCAAGCGAAAAAAATCGCTGACAAATTCATTCACAATTTAGTGACCGATAAAATCTTTACAAAGGAACTTCTCTTTTTTGTGGCGGACTTCACTAACACTTCCAGCGATAAAGGCTTCAAATTATTTTATAAAGCTCCGCAACGAATAGACGAAGTTGTTCAAGTGAACGGTTACTCAAATGCGAAAGTGATGAATATTCTCATCGAAGAAGAGTATAGCAAATTTTATCAAGATGCAATAAAGGATAGTACTGATAATATACCGTGGAGACAAATCTTTGAAAAAGTAAAGCAAAAGTATAATGCAATAATTGCTGAACGCTTGGAGGTGTATGTTAAGTCATCGCTTTATGAATATTTTGCGAAGGAGCGCAACAAATATTGGTCTGAATACATCAGTTTTTATATTCAAAAAGTGGAAAAATATGGTACCGACACAACTGGGCCGCAACATCAATTTTTTGATGCTTTTTTATTAAATAATTTTGTTTTCGAGGCGATTTTTTATCACAGCAACGATACAAACCAAATGAAGATTGGGCTAAAATGGATGGAAGGCGTAATTAGAAGAAATCCCAGACAGGCAAATAATATTGATACTTATGCTAATCTACTATACAAAGCGGGAAATATCAAAGACGCCATTCAATGGCAAGAAAAGGCGGTCGAAATAGCCATCCAAGACAAAGAAGAATGGATGTTGCCCTCGTTGCAAGGTAATCTCGCCAAAATGAAAAAAGGTGAGCCTACTTGGATAACACAAGTAGTTAATTAGGGTTTTTTTTCATCTCATTTTTAAAAAGGGGCTGCACGTGTAGCTCCTTTTTTATTTTTTCGGTCCCGGCCGGTTATCCCGATAGAAGTGCTACGAATAGCACGCCCTGAGTTAAACTGGCCGTTTCGCTGATCCGTTATCCCGTGAATGAATGCTTGCGAAGCAATCATGCCCTGAGGTAACTGGCGCCTCTCATGGATCATACTTAACAGAAACTGAAGTAACGTTCGCTGATTTGCTGTTCAATTGTGACACCGGAAATTATTACTGATAAGAAACCCCCGGTCGCTTTGCGATCGGGGGTTTCTGTTTTTGGTTGCAACATCGCAACCTTGAACCTAAAAAGTAATTGAAGCTATGCTGTATCCCCAATTATTGCGTTGGCTGCTGTGTCTCCAGACCTGCGGCTTGACTTTTATCATGCCGATCTATTCGCAAATTTCCAAAGGCCATATTAATGGTGAGCGCTATAATAACTCCATTATTAAAAGTGTATCAAATAATAATGTTAAACCTGTTTCCACCATTCCCAGCAAGCCTCCTATAGACAGTGCCGCCATAGCCAACTGGGCAGATCTTCTTTGGAGTGAACCATCCATTACACCGGATGGCAAATACTTTATGTATCCGATAGATAATCTTCCTGCAGGCGGCAAAACCCTAGTGATCCAGTCAACACAGAACGAGTGGAAAAAGGAGTTTGTTGGAGCAGAGAAGGGCTTTTTTTCCGGTGACAGCAAAAAGGCTGTTTTTAAGACGGCTGACAGTCTGTTTATACTATCATTGGGGAAGGACAAAGTGATGTCTATAGAGGGCGTTACTTCTTACAAAAGCCCCAAGGAAGGTGCCGGCCAGTGGCTGGCTTATGTCACCAAAACCAATGAACTGACCTTACAGAACTTGTTTACCGATAAAAAGCTACAGTATCAAAATGTATGGGAATATCAATTCAACAATGCTGGCCGGGCGTTGCTGATGAAAAAAAAGATCAAGAAGGACAGCGCTATTTCCGAAAGCGTGGAGTGGATCACCCTCCCAACCAATAAACAATACACCGTGTGGCAGACAACCAATGATAAAGAGTATTCTGCCAGCCATTTTTCCTTTGACGAAGCAGGACAGCAATTAGTGTTTATCGTTCAGAATAAAAGCAATAACACACCTGCAAATACTATATGGTATTACAAAGAAGGAGCAGAAGCTATTGAGAAAGTAAACGATCAAACACCAGGGATGGATTCTGGCATGACGGTAAGTCCAAGTGCTCCTACGTTGAGCAAAAATGGTAAATACATCTTCTTTAAAATACAACCTATCCTGGTTGTACTATCTAAACCTGGTCCCAATGCTGTGCAAGTAGATGTATGGAGCTATAAAGATGTACTAATGCAAAATATACAACTGTATAATGTAAGGAAGGGTAAACATTCAGTTGATGTTACGACAGAATTGACAACCGTGCTTTGTATAGGTGCCCATAATGTTTGTTGTGTAGAAAGGTCAGAGGTTCAAAATATATTTTTTGCAGGCCCCGACGACAATGCTATTGTTGCGCAAAAACAATTTGTGGGGGATAAATTATGGATCGATGAACCTACATCCTACTATTTGGTATGTCTTAAAAATGGAACGCAAAAACTGCTTGGTAAGGGTAGCTACGATCATTTTGCATTTTCACCGGATGGTGCATATGTAATTTATTATGACCAAGTAAAAACTAATTTCTTTACATACCATTTGTCTACTTCAGAAACAAAAAATATATCAGCTTCTATACAGGAACCCTTAATACTCGATAGCGATAAAAGAAGCAAGTATAAATCAACAGCAATAATTGGTATTAAAGGATGGTTAACACCGACAACAGTACTTATTTACACCAAATATGACATTTGGCAAATAGACATTACTGATAAAATTGTGCCCATTAACCTCACAAATGGATACGGAAAAGCCCATCATATAAAATTTAGATTGCTGAATGAAAACAATGTAGATAAAGGGATGGCATATGCTTTTAATAAACCATTACTATTAGCGGCGTTTGATACAGAAACCAAAAATAACGGCTTTTTTCAAGCCTACTTTGGCAGAGTACAAGACCCTGAAGAATTATCAATGCAACCGTATCTATTATATACAACCAGCTATCAAAGCCATATTGGATTGCTGAATATGAAACCAGTAAAACCTACCGAAGCTGACGTTTGGATAGTAAAGCGGCAATCGGCAAGTGAAGCGGCCAATTTTTTTTTGACAAAAGATTTCAAAACTTTTAAACAGTTGACCAACCTGCAGCCACAAAAACAGTACAATTGGCTAACGACAGAACTTTTGACCTGGAAACAATTTGACGGAGAAGAATGCCAGGGAATATTCTACAAACCTGAAAACTTTGATTCTAGCAAAAAGTATCCTGTAATCATAAATTACTATGAAAAACTTTCAGATGGATTAAATCAATTTCGTCACCCTGAGTTTATGTCAGCCAACCTGAACATTCCGTGGTTTGTATCCCGAGGCTATCTTGTATTTACTCCTGACATTCACTACACAATAGGAGAAACGGGGGAAAGCGTAGTAAACTCTGTTGTATCAGGAGCAAAATATTTATTTAAACTCCCGTTTGTTGATTCCACAAAGGTTGGCATACAAGGTCACAGCTTCGGGGGTTATGAAACAAACTACCTTGTTACGCACACGAATACTTTTGCGGCGGCTTCAGAAGGTGCAGGCCCAACTGATTTTATTAGTTGTTATGGAAGCTTATTGCAGGACGGGTCTCCGAATAATGGTTATCAAATTCTGCATTTCGAAAGCGGCGGTGGGCAAAATCGTTTAGAAGCTGTTTTATGGGAAAATCATGAAGTCTACATTAATAACTCCCCGATCTTCCACGCTGACAAGGTTACCACTCCTTTGCTTATGATGCACAATAAAAAAGATGATATAGTGCCGTGGTCGCAGGCAGTAGAATTTTTTATTGCCTTAAGGAGGTTGGACAAGAAAGTCTGGATGCTACAATATGATAATGGAGAACACGGGATTTTTGGAAAAGATGCGGTTGACTATACAATTAGAATGACACAATTCTTTGACTATTATCTTAAAGAAACTGGCGCGCCAAAATGGATGACAAAAGGGATTTCAGCTAATTTAAAAGGAATTGACTCAGGCTACGAATTAGACAGTCCGACGCAAATTCCTTGAGTTTGTAAACTGCTACCTATTAGATAAGTATTCACGAATCTGTTCGGTTCCGGCCGATAGAAGTGCTGCGAGATAGCACGCCCTGAGGTAAACTGGCCGTTTCGCTGATCCGTTATCCCGTGAGTGAATGCGTGCGAAGCAATCATGCCCTGGGATAACTGGCCGCCTGTCATTTAATTGAAAAGTGATGATTCATAACCGCGACCTTTAGTTGTGCTCATATCCGCTGTTGCCGCGAGTCTCTCCGGCAACCATTACCGTGGGATTATTCATTTAATGTTAACGTTCCTATACTGTTGTTTTTAAGCGTTTGAAATCGTTGACATACGAAAGTAACTAATTGAATACCGGATGTTCGCATCGGTGCTGCGTATTTGTCAAAAATCTGTTCATGGCTGTTAGAATGAATTTTGAGAATGAGGAAAAGACGTTTTAAGTGACATTTACAAATTATGATTGGTTGCCATTGATTAAGCACCGCCACGGGTGTTTAAGCTTGCCAATATTACTTGAGCGCTTCGCTTATTGACCTTTCAATAAACCTAAAAACTCCTTCGCGTTCTTTATTGCAAATCCTTCGCGGTCGTTATTAAAATACGCCCACACACGTTTGGCTTTACTCTCGTGAATACGTTTAACCCATATTTCAAGTTCTTCCTTTGTATAATTATGCCGGTACCATTGTTTTGTTCCATGAAAACGGATATATACTTCATCAGTAGTTATTACAAGTTCATCGGGCAGTCGCGGACCGCTACAGGAACAAAAAATAGTTTTACTCTCACGAAAAGCCTTATAAACCTTTTCATTCCACCAGCTCTTATGTCTGAACTCAACAACATTTCTTCTTCGGGGATCCAATTGAGCGAGGATTTGTTTCAGACGTGCTGCAGTATAATGATAGCTTGGCGGGAGCTGATATAAAAAGCAACCCATTCGTGGCCCCAGCAGATCTGCGATTAAACCGAAGTCTTTAGTAAGCTGCTTTGTTGCTTTAAATCGCCTGACGTGAGTAATCAGTTCACTTACTTTCACAGTATATATAAACCGACGACGGCCAGCTTGCTTCATCCACGTTTTTACGGTCGACACTGTTGGCCACGAGTAAAAGGGTGCGTTTAATTCAACCGTTTTAAAATTGTTCACATAATGCGAAAACCATTCATTGCGGGCAAGGTCTCGGGATAAAAGAGTTTGTGCCAGTGCCAGTAGTACCATCCTGAGCAGCCAATATTAAATTCTGGTGGCTGGTATTGAATAATTTTAGGAGCACCTTTCTCTTTTTCAAACTCCACTCTGGCCGCATGCATCTTTTTGGCGCGGCCAATATTTTCCTCGCGCTGTTTTTCGCGTCGCTCGGCCCGTCTGGCTCGGCGTTCTTCCAACGTTAAGATCGGTTTAATTGGCAAGGTATCTTGGCATTTGTCTGATGGGCATCCTCTTAAATAAAGATAAATATTCTCATCCGTTTCGAATTTAATTTCCACTTATCTTCATTGACAAAATCAATCCATTGTCTGAAGTAATTTCAAAGCAGGAACATTGGTTGTCAGGACCAGTTGATGGAGTGCCCGCGCTCTTGCAACCTGTTGCGCATGCATTGTTGCAGGCCAATGATGAAATCCATGGTGTGCTGGAGAATTTTGACGTTCAGCAACTATGGCAACAACCAAATGGCGTGGCATCGGTGGGCTTTCATTTGCAACATATAGTGGGCGTAATAGACCGTTTATTTACATACGCCAAGGGAGAAGGATTATCAATAGAACAACTAAAATATTTATCAGAAGAAGGAAAGGCAAATGAAGGCATCACGTTGCCTGATCTTCTGGTCCGTTTATCCACGCAGATTAGCAAAGCGATAGAATTTTTAAAGACAGTCGACCCTGCAACCCTCACTGATGTGCGCACTGTCGGAAGAAAAAAGTTACCGTCAACGATAACAGGTTTATTGTTTCATGCGGCCGAACATACGATGCGACACACCGGCCAATTGCTTGTTACCGCCAGGTGTTGAATAAGTGATTTCTTTCACGTGTATTAACTAAGAAATGACGAACGCACAACCTTTTAGTTTTCACTTTTCACTTCAAAATAGGCTCATCATCTACGACACTATAGATTTGTTTTTGATTGTCCGCTGTACAAATTTGTAATTATCCATTCTATTAAGAACCGGAAGCAATCACTTGCTTCCGGTAGTGATTTCACCTTATAGTACCCGGAAAATAGTTTTATTTTCCGCGTTTTACTCTTGAACAGGATTTGTGCCCGTATTAGGTTTGCACCCGCAATGGGAAATTTTGATAAGATAATGCGGGAGAACCTCGGCAAACTCAGCAAAGGGTTATTGCAACGTCTTCTGACGGTGAATGTAATGGAAGCCATCCCCATGCCACCAATAGTTAGAAAAACCCTTCTGGAGAAAGAAACTGATAATTTGTTTCTAGTTAAACCTAAACAGCAAAAGAAATTTATCCTGCACCTCGAATTTCAAAGTACAAACGATACTAAAATGCCTTTGAGAATGGCTGTATACAATTATATGGCTCAATATATTTATGGTAAGGAAGTAGTAAGTATTGTAATTTATGTAGGGGAAGAGAAATTGACCATGAAAAATGTTTTGCTGACAACCGGTGGTCATTATGCCTTTAAATTGATCGATATCCGGGATATGGAACCGGATTTATTCCTGGAATCTGAAAATCCAAAGGAAGTGATACTGGCAATACTTGCAGGTCAGGATGAAAAGAAGAAAGGCTTGATAATAAATCAAATAATTAATAAATTGCAGTTGTTAATAAAATCGGAGTCGGAATTAACAGAAAGGTTGGAAGAACTGGAAATTATATCGCTGCTAAGAGGAAAAGATACTCAGGAATTAATCATAAAACAAAAAGAAACTATGCCAATTGTAATCGACATACGCAAAGACCTAAGATATCAGCAGGGTAGAGCTGAAGAAAAGAAAGAAAGAGACACTGCTTTTGTTACCTCTCTTCTCCATAATACTTCCCATACAATAGAGCAAATTGCTGCGCTGGTAGATGTTCCCGTTGAATTTGTAGTTGAAATAAAAAAACTGGGAAAAACCATGCACTAATCTAATGTTATCGGGAATCGTAGCTACCTTTCGCAAGTGGTTGCTTCCGGTATTTAGATAGAATGGATAATTACAAATTTACTATCCGAATAATCTGCCTTTCTTCAGTTCTCATGCATTCTCCAATCTTGAAGCCATTGTGACAGTAGAGATGTTATAGTTACCTCTTGTGAAATCTTCATTTTGTTTTAGATTCCTTCTTCACCTGGTTAGTACGAGGGCTGACAGAATATCGTTCCAATGGATTCATTGTGAAAAAGTCCAATTATACTATGCGATGACCAATCTGTAATGCAAGAGCTGTTCCCAACAAGAAAGAAATCTATCAACAACTCATCCTTCATTCCTTAAAAAGTTCCACTGTCCGATATTCGAGTACAGTTTCTTTAGTAAATAAAATCGCTGAATGCTATCAGTTCGCAAATTCAGGATTATCGTGAAAAATCCTCCTTGATCATTAAGGGAGGAGAAGGGATGATATCACCGGAATTTATCCCTGGCAACGTGGTGGTCGTTGTCGCGGTAGATGTGGTGGTTGTCTCTTTGGGCATATTGTAAATTTACATTATTATTCCCTAAGCGAACATTTTGCCATCTTCAATGGTTTCAGCGAAGTTACAATTCGTTATGAAAGTCTTTGGGAGGGTACGTCAAATTGGGGAGCGGAAATTGTGTCCAAAGGATTAGACATTAACCCGGCGTAATGAATAAAGTAGCGTGCAAGAATTAGGCACTCAAA
>JADMIO010955861.1_pt1 | contig 10039 bp, 11 predicted proteins | sample 8958161 | NCBI WGS metagenome assembly JADMIO01 (sample SAMN16585339, study PRJNA669376) | soil metagenome | isolation source: Crop rotation soil | place: USA: Cullars Rotation, Alabama | collected 2011
GGATGAAAGCTGAGCTAAGCCCGCCTCCCGCGATAAGGAAGAAGATCGTATCAGGGATCGTAACCGCGAGACGGTATGAGTCTGCATCGAATTGGATGCCGAACTTGGCAGCCATCACCGTGTCTCGAAGCAGCCCCAGGATACGGCTCAGCAGCAGACTGGCCATCATGATCCCGCCCGCGCGGGCTACGGTTGGAAGCTGGGAGCCCTTTGGGGCAGGTGCGTCGGGCGTGGCCACGGACATTACGGACGGATTAAACCCGGGATAAGGGGTAGCCGTTCCAAGAGAAGCCCTATTCCCATTGGTGTGACTGCCTTTCTAGAAGAGTTGCAAAGCCGATGTTAGGTGCTCATGTCGACCGAATCCCAGGAACATGAGCGATCAGCCAGCCACTCGAGCGCGTACCGTCGCATAAAAACAATTCCCGGGTCCAAGGCTGGAACACGCTTCCCGTCCAAAGCGCTCTGATTGGTTGCCCAGTTCGCTCTGTAGTAGAGGTCCAGGGCATCAGCCAACTCGCTTTCGGCTCGCAGCTTGGCGGTGGACACGAGCTGGCCAACTCCATGCGTCAAGACAACCTCGAACCAATCCAAGTCGCAGTGCTCATTTGGCAAACCCATTGACTCCGTAAGACCAAGCGCCCAGAAGAGAGCCCAGGCCGATTCGCATCCCCACCCGAATCGCAGCGACTCTTCTTCGCTCGGCGCGTCTAATGCAAGGAACGCCGCCTCATGTCCGGTTAACTTCAAGCCTTCGCCTTGAATCAGAGGCATGACATCTCGGCTGCTGATTTCAACATTTGGCATTGCGGCCATGAAGAGCAGGGTCAGGGTGCATGCGCGCTCGGCCGCCTCTTCCGCCGATCGCCACTGAAAATCTTCTTCGTCTAGGTTGGGCAAGTGCGGAATCACATGGACGCGTCGCGCTTCCAACCACCGTCGCGACCGCAGAGCGCGTTCGTTTGGCTGAAAGGGAAGTGCTGAATCCTTAGCTTTTTTCTTAAACGGCCAATTCATGGTTCACCGGGCTTGAAAGATCATTATCGTTCCTGAGTAACAGGCAACCCAAACCCGATTGTCTTGAGCGTCGTAAGTGACGCCAATCGGGTGAAGGTTGCTTTTCACCTTCGCAATCTCCTTCATGTCGGAGGTTCGAACCTTGGAAATCGTGTTGGACGCGTAGTTCACGACGTACAGGCTCTTGCCGTCCGGGGTCATCACCATCGAACGTGGCTGGCTTCCCGTTTGGACCTTCTTTACAAGCTTCCGCTTGGCAATGCTCACCTTCGCAACCGTGGCTTCGTTGTTGCAGGTCGTGTAGAGAAACGCATCGTCCGGAGAGATCAAGATGTGTCGAGGGGAAAGCCCGATGCCTTTGATCCAGGTCACCTTGTAGGTATCGAGGTCGACGTCCGCAAGATCGCTGCCCCCGAGGAGAGCAATGTAAGCGTGCTTCGAAGCACTGTCGATAGCAATTCCGCGTGGAAAACGTCCAAGTTTCAACCGCTTAACTTCTAAATTGGTATCGGGATCGACAACGCTGAGATCGTAGCTTGCCCAATTGGTGACAAGCACCTTCTTGTTATCCGGAGACACTGCCACGTATTTCGGAACCGATCCCACCTTGATTGCCGCCGTGATCTTCAGGTTTGCCGTGTCGATCCTATAGAGAAAACTAGGGTCATAGATATCGCGTCCATCCGCGGCATCGAATCCCGGATGGTTAAATCCTTTGCCGTACATCTGATAGTTGCTAACCCAAGCCTCGCTTCCGTCGGGAGTGAAAGCACACTCCACCGGAGAGCCTTGGAACTGACCTGTGTAGCCTTTCTGGCCCAACTTGCTCAAATCGACCCTATCCGAGATCGTCTTGACGAGCTTCAAAGAACGGTCATACACCGTGATCTTGTGGGTGTACATCATGTTCTGCGCAAAGAACAGGCCTGTCCCCGAGTGGACGATGGACTTAGGCGAAATCCCGCCGGCAATCGTTTTGACAAGCCGCAAAGGCGGCCCGCTAGAAGCGAACCAATAGGCGCAGAGCAATTCAACAAGCATATCCGGCGCTTGTTATAGCACGGGAATGGAAGATTGGACGAACTCACCACCGCCTGCCCGCCCCTAAGGTAGTGGCATCGGCTTCCAGCCGATGCGTCTCACGAGCTTTCAACTCGTGCAAAGAGCCCGGAATGGCCGTCATCCTAGGAAGTGAGCGTTGCGAACTGGAGGGACCTACGAATGGCGGATGAAAGTGCTCGTAAGGCGGTTTCTATTTCCAAGCACCACAATCCCCATCCCCCCATGACAAGTTTTATAAAACCCCGAATTCGAAAATCCGAAATCCGAAATCCAATAAAACCCTCAGTGCCCTCAGTGTATTGGTTCAATTCCAACCGACACCGCACGCCGAACACCGAATACCGAACACCGAACACCTCGCGTCCCATCAACGCCCAACGCCCAGACGCCCGACTCCCAGACGCCCGGTCACTCATTCGCGCGATACGCCCGCAGAAGCGTATCCACAACGAACCCATCGATCTCACCCACTGACTGAATGCCAATCCGGTGCGTGATCCGATCACCCTTCGCCTGACCGCCAGTGTCGAGCAGTCGGCCTTCGGCCTCCACACCGCGCAGACACAGACCCAGGTCCACCCGCGAATTCGTGGTCGCCTTGATCTGCGCGAACACGTTCTTGCGATAGAGAGGAACCATCGTCTGGCAAGGGCACGCCATAACGTCCGCACCAAGCTCCAACCCGAGTCTCAAGAGCTCGTCATAGATCGGCTTGAGCGCTTCCTTTTTTCCCGAATATTGCTTCTCCACGTAAGCATCCGGATCATAGTCGTTTACGAAACTCTTGCCTTGCGCCCGCTCGACGATCCACCAGGCGTAGTTGGTCGTAAATCCGTGCACTGCTTTGAGCCATTCGCGCTGCTCCTTCTCGGAGTCCGGGCCATGTTGGCGAAGGATTTCCACCCAGTCGTCGGCTGTCTTGCCCGTGCGCTCCTCAAGGTTCCTCATCGAGGCGGCTTCCATCGCGAAGCTCGGGTGAAGGCTGTAGATTGTTCCTGCTCTCATGGCTCAAGAGCAATTGTAGAGGGATCCGAGTCCGGCCGTCTTCTCGAAAGTTGCGCTTGTGCTCTATGGTCCAGATGTTGGCACTGGCTTGGGCGGTGTCATGGGCGCCATCGCGCCCCCGATGACGAGTATATGATCGTCGTCCATCGGGCTGATCTTGTCAACGAGCGGCCCCAATATTGGCCAAGCACGAGCGCGATCCTTTACATCCTCTAAGTCGCTAACGCGGGCAGGATCCTCGCCCCGCACGCGGGCCATCGCAGTCGAGAACACGCCAAACACCATGACAACGGCTGCCGTCCCCGAGAGAATCATCCGCCTGTAGATCAAGCTCAAGCCGACCGGACAATTGCGGGTGAGCACCTTCCCATCCGCTCGCTGGTACATGCGGATGCACGTGCGGCCCTCAGATTTGGCGAGGAACGCCTCAGCCTCGCGGCGGCTCATTTCCGAGATGTTGTACACGTTCAGCTTGCAAAGCCCGCAGTAGCGCACCTTCTCATCGCCCTCCATTGAGGCCCAGGAAGCCGGACAGGGAGCGGCGATTCTTACTTGGTCCAAGTTTCTGCGTGCCATAAGGATATTCTCCGCCAGATTCTTGCGCTTAGTTTCAGGGCTTTGCTTTGGGCGTAGTTGGATGCGTGAAAGTGCTGGGCTTGCCCATAAGAACAGGCACTGCGATCTCGCCCATCATGGGGCGAGGCGAAATCTTATCGATGAGGGGGCCAACCACGGGCCAGTCACGAATCTGCTCCGTCACGGGAGCACCTGTGTCGCTAGACTTGCCTCGGAGGCTCGCCATGGCCACGCCAAATCCACTGAGGACGAACACGACGGTCAGGATGGCCGCCCGAGCGACTTTTCTATATAAGGCAGCCACTCCGACCGGGCAATTGCGTGTCAGCACCTTCCCGTCAACTCGCTGGAACATGCGGATGCAGGTGCGACCCTCAGAGCGAGCGATAAATGCTTCCGCCTCCGAGCGACTCATATCCGAGATGTTGTACACGTTCAGCTTGCAAAGCCCGCAGTAGCGCACCTTGTCGTCTCCCTCCATCGAACTCCAAGAGGCTGGGCATGGCGCCGCAATCTTGATCTGGTCGAGCATCTGACGTCCCATACCGAGTCAGTGACAGCCAGGCTGGCAGCCGTTCAACTTTTATTTCAATCGATGCTCAGAGTGACTCGGCTATTCGGCAATCTCGGGGCGCATCGTGGGAAACATCAGCACCTCACGGATGTGGTCGGCGCCGGTAAGCAGCATCGCCATCCGGTCCATGCCGATACCGCAACCGCCTGTGGGAGGCATGCCGCATTCGAGCGCGTAGATGAATTCCTCGTCCATCCCGTGCGCTTCGTCGTTCCCCTTTGCCGCTTGGCTCAACTGATCCTCAAACCGTTCGCGCTGATCGATCGGATCGTTGATCTCGCTAAACGCGTTGCAGACCTCACGTCCGAGCACATAGCCTTCAAACCGACGGGTGAACCCGGGCCGATTGGGATCTTTCTTCGCAAGCGGCGAAGTCTCGATCGGGTAGCCGACGACGAACGACGGCTCCTGAAGAGTCGGTTCAACGAACACTTCCAGCAGCTTTTCGATGAATCCGCCCAAATTGTTTTCCTTCTTCAGGTCGATGAAGCCTCCCGCTGCCTTCGCTTTCTCCTCCAGCCCCTTCGCCCGACCCGCGGCGAGCGCGGAATCTAGCGAGGACAGGTCCTCCTGCGTGAGGCCGGTGTGGCTTTCAATCGCCGAAAGTAGGTCGACGCGGTGCCACGGCTTGGCAAAGTCAAGCCGAGCCCCTTCCACTCCGACCGTTTCAGTTCCATAAACCTCTCGAGCAACGTGGCGGAAGCACTCCTCCACCCGCGTCATCATGTCTTCCAAGTTCGCGTAGGCCTCGTAGAACTCAAGCATCGTGAACTCGGGGCTGTGGCGGTTGCTGACACCCTCGTTGCGGAACACGCGGCCGATCTCATACACCTTCGGAACGTCGCCGCAGATGATTCTCTTGAGATACAGCTCCAGAGAGATCCGAAGCTTCATCTCCATCTCATAGGCGTTGTAGTGGGTAAGGAACGGGCGAGCCGCCGCGCCTCCTGCCTGCACCTGAAGCAACGGAGTCTCGACCTCGAGGTAGCCCTGCGAATCGAAGTAGTGCCGTACCGCGCTCACAATTCGGGCGCGATTGATGAGCATCGCGCGTGCCTCTGGGTTGGCAAGAAGATCGAGGTGCCGGTGACGGTAGCGCTTTTCGACATCGGTGAGCCCCGAGAAGATCTCGCCGTCCTTCTCCTTGCCCAGCGGCAAAGGCTCCAGCGCCTTGCTGAGGATCACCAGCGACCGAGCATGGATAGACTTCTCGCCGGTCTTGGTCCGAAACAGCTCGCCGGTCACGCCGACGTGGTCGCCGATGTCGAGCAGATTGTAAATCTCCCACTCCGTCTCGGTCACGTCGTCCTTCCGCACGTAAACCTGGATCTTGGCATCGCCATCGGAGACGTGCGCAAAGCCCGCCTTTCCCATCATCCGGTAGGAAACAACCCTTCCGGCGTAACTCACCGGCTCGCCTTCCAGACTTTCGAAACGGTCCAACATCTGCTGCGCCGTCCGCGTCCTCTCGAACCGCTCCTGCTTGAAAGGGTCGCAACCCAGTTCACGCAGCTTCTGCAGCTTCTCGATTCGTACTTCGCGGATGGAACGGTCGTCAGACATTGAGCGGACAGTTTACTGAAGAGGGACGGGTTATGAGTTGGAAGCCAATCCTCCAATCCTCCAAAGCTCGTCTCCCGTGACCCGTCACCCATTTGAGGTAAATTCTTCCTTCCCGAGTGAGGCGTCGTAGCCAAGTGGTAAGGCAGAGGACTGCAAATCCTTTACGCAGCGGTTCGAATCCGCTCGACGCCTCCAATCCTCATCTGGGACCCGGATTAAGCACCGTCGTCTTTCCGCTTCCATTCGACGCCCATCAGCGTGACAATCAACGCCGGGAGCCCGAGAAAAACGATGCTGGCGAGCCCGAACAACGGGGTTGCCTCGGCGAATTCGTTTGGTCCAGGCGGGAGCAACAACAAGGCAAGGGCGGTTGCCTGAAGGGTGGCCAGAATCCCGGCAACTATGAACGCTCCCTTGGCCCGCGAGCTCACCTTCCAGCGGCGCATAGCCTAGATTACGTCTGCTGACAGGAGATTACAACAAGGTCCGCATTCCCCTCGTTGAAACAGGAACCATGAAAGTCCTGATCGTTTGCGGCAGCCTTCGAGAAGCCTCCTACAACCGAATGCTCGCCCGTGAGGCCGAGAAGCTTGCACCCGAAGGCATGACCTTCGAGCACGCCGACTTCAGCGAAGTTCCGGCCTATAACCAGGATTTCGACCCCACGTACAACAAGGCGCTCTCTGAGGCGGAAACTCCTCACGCCGTGCGCCGGCTGAAAGAGCAGATCGAAGCCGCCGACGGCGTGCTCTTCATCTCTCCCGAATACAACTACAGCGTCCCCGGTTCCCTGAAAAATGCGATCGATTGGGTATCCCGGGGCCAGAGTCCTCTGCGCAAGAAGCGAGTGGGCGTCATGGGTGCGTCGATGGGAGTCGGCGGAACGATCAGGATGCAACTCCACATACGCGCATGCTTCCAATTCCTGGACGCCTATTGCATGCTGCAGCCGGAGATCGTGGTTGCCCTCGCTCAAAACAAATTCGATGAGTCGGGAAGCCTCACCGACGAGCAAACCCGCACTTTCTTGGGCAAATACATGGAAGCTTTCGAGAAGTGGATCCAGCAGTAGCCGCCAGATTCCTGCGACTCTGGGTTTGATTCGGACGTCCGTAGAAGCGCAGGTATGGCACCACGCGCAACTCCGGAACGACAGCAACCTACGCAGATAGCCGCGCTGGGCGTGGTCGCGCCGCCACCGATTCAGGTTCAAACACCTACGTTCGACGGCTCGCTCGGCATGCTCTTCCAATGCGTGCGCGACCACAAGGTCAACCTCATGGAGATCCCCCTCGCACCGATCTGCGAGGCCTATTTCATGTACCTGATTCAGTCCGCGGACGTGGAGCTTGACGAGGCCGCCGCTGCTCTGATAGCGCTCGCCTATCTCCTCGAGAGAAAGGCCTGGGCCTTGCTTCCCGTTGTTGAGCCCGAACCTGAGCTGGAAGAAATGGGCGAGCTTCCGAACCCGACCGTCAGCCAGTACACGGCTGCAATCGACGCCCTAAATATGTGGCAGGAAGAGCGGTCCAAGACCTTCTTTCGCAGCTTTGAAGGCGGACCGGATCCCTACGAGGTTCCGTACACGCTCAAGAACATCTCGCCAAGCGACCTCGCTGTGGCGTTCGAACGGGTTCTCAAGAGAGCCAAACCGGACACGATGACGCCGCTCGGCGCCCCACGCAAGTCGCTCGCTCAACAGATGGCCATCGTCCTAAAGGGTCTCGCCAAGGAGTGGCTGTCGCTCGACGTAATCGTGCCCGAGGAAATCACCCGCAGTGAAGCCGTGTATTGGTTCCTTGCGCTACTCGAGCTGGTTCGGTTGGGACAAGCCCACGTAAGGCTCCGCGACGAAGAAGTGGAGTTTGCCCGCGCCGCATGAGCATCGTCGATCAGTTGGAGGCCCTACTTTTCGTCAGTGATGCTCCAGTGGCAATAGAGACTTTCGCAGTTACGCTAGACGTCACCGAGGGACAAGTCGATCAGGCTCTGGAGATTCTCGAAGCCAGGTTGGACGAGCGAGGCGCAGTCAGGCTCGCGAAGATCGCCGGCGGATATCAGCTCTGCACCAAGCCCGAGCATGCGGAGATGGTTGCCAACTTCCTGAAGCCTTCGCGCCAACGTCTCAGCCGCAGCCTGATGGAGGTTTTGGCGATCGTAGCTTATAAGCAGCCGATTACCGTCACCGAAATCGAAGTCGTACGGGGCGTGCAGTCCGACTACAGCGTAAAGGCCCTCCAAGAACGAAGGTTAATTGGAGAAGTAGGGAGGAGGCAGGCTCCGGGAAGGCCCGTTCTATACGGCACGACCGAACAGTTCCTGCACCAGTTCAACATGCATGATTTGACCCAATTGCCGGAGATCGACTCGGACGAATCAATGGCACTTGCAATAGTATCGAGTACACCAGCGTCTGTTGAGAAAACGGACGTAGTTTGAATCTAAACGCTAGGCTATTAACGTCTTGCGATATACAATCTAGCTGCCACTCACCAAGGATGAAGAACCTCAAGCCCATCTTGTGGCTAGCCGCTTTTGTGCTCTCCGCGCTCGCAACTGCTCAGGTGCAGGTGTCTGCGGAAAGTGCGATTATCATCGATGCCGAGTCCGGCAAAGTCCTTTGGGAGAAGGACGCCGACACCGCTCGATTCCCGGCCAGCACAACTAAAATCATGACGGCAATGCTCCTTCTGGAGCACACGCTGCCGACCGACATCATCACGGCGCCTCCCGACATCGACAAGGTGACCGATGCGAGCATGCATCTCAAGCCCGGTGAGAAGATCACCAGCGAAGACATGCTCTATGCCTTGCTGCTGAGAAGCGCCAACGATGGCTGCGTCGCCGTCGCGTACCACATTGCCGGCTCGGTTCCCAAATTCGTGGAGATGATGAACAAGCGGGCCAAGGAGCTGGGCTGCACAAACACCCACTTCAACAATCCGAACGGCCTGAACGACGACCTTCACACGATCTCGGCCCGGGATCTCGCGATCATCGCACGCGCTGCGATGCGATATCCGGCCTTTGCCCAGGCGGTTCGAACCTACAAGCACGTCATCAAGCGGGATAAGAAGATCAGCAAAGACACGCTGATGACGAATCACGACAAGTACTTGATGAAGGATCCCACTGCGGACGGCATCAAGACGGGATGGACGATTCCTGCCGGCCGGTGCTTCGTCGGAAGCGCCACCCGCAACGGCTACCGCATCATCACGGTGGTCCTCAAGAGCAAGGATTGGCAGAAAGACCATGCCGCTATGCTCGACTGGAGCTTTGCCAACCACCAGCGCGAGTACGCGTTCAAGCCGAATCAACTGCTCGGTCCGTTGCCGGTCGTCGGCGGCAATCTCGGTGAAGTGCACCTCAAGCCCGCCTACAATCCCGTCCACATTTGGAAGCGAGACGTCACGAAGAACTTGCAGGTCAAGTTCGAGCACCCGGACGCGGTGCACGCGCCCCTCAAGAGGGGAGATAAAGTCGGCCAACTGAACTTGGTCGACGAAGACGGCTTTACCCAGTCTGTCGATCTGCTGGCGGACGAGGATATCTCCCAAACAATAACCTCGCACCTGATGAGCAAGGCGGAGACCAATCCCAGCTTCTTTCTCATCTTCGGGTGTCTCGGTTTGGGGGCATACTACATGCGCGTAAAGACGCGCAGGCGATTCATAAAGCCCGCACCGCGAGCTCCTTTGACGTAGAAGGAAGCTGAGCGGTAATTTCCGCCAGTTTCCCAAGCGCCATGCCAACCAATCGCAGCCCCGTTCGTTCAAGTTTTCGGCAACCCAAGTCCAAGGACAGCGAAGGGGGCGAACGCCTGCACGTCCGCATCGCACGCTCCGGCATGTGCAGCCGCCGTGCCGCCGAAGAGCTGATCAAACAGGCACGGGTGACCGTTAACGGCGAACTGGTCATCGAGATGGGTCGCAAGGTGACGGACGAGGACGATGTCGCCGTTGACGGCATTCCCGTCTCGATCGCCAAGACGTACACGCTCGTGCTGTACAAACCCACCGGCTGCGTGACAACGCTCCGAGATCCGCAGGGCAGGCCAACGATCGTGCGCTTCTTACCGGACCTCGGCGTCCAGCTCAAGCCGGTCGGACGGCTCGACATGGACTCGGAAGGGCTGCTCGTTTGCACCAATGACGGAGAGCTCGCAAACCGCCTCGCCCATCCGCGCTACGGCGTCGAGAAGGAATACCAGACGATCATCGAAGGGATCCCAACCGAGAA
>JADMIO011413787.1_pt1 | contig 10039 bp, 13 predicted proteins | sample 8958161 | NCBI WGS metagenome assembly JADMIO01 (sample SAMN16585339, study PRJNA669376) | soil metagenome | isolation source: Crop rotation soil | place: USA: Cullars Rotation, Alabama | collected 2011
AGGTGAGCCAGTGTGATTACATTTGCGGCCTAACTGTGGCCAGTCCAGTTACGCTGGAGTCACTAGTATTTAGGTGACACTATAGAAGCGGCCGCGACAACTTGTCCACGTGGAATTCTAAGCTTAGGATCCCAATGTGCTGGAAAGGAAGGTCGAGAAGGCGCGGCCGCGGCAGATCACGGTCCGAGTCTCCTGATCCCCATCAGGGTGCTTTCGTGACAGGAGCGCAGGCTCCATGGATGGGCGCACGTACTACATGATCCTCGGCGTCCCGCGCACCGAGAGTCAGGGAGGGATCCGGTCTGCGTATCGCGACCTCGCCAGGAGGCTGCACCCCGACGTCGCGGGCCAGCAGGCGACGCGCGCCTTTCAGGAGATCACCGAGGCGTACGACGTGCTGTCCGACCCGCAGCGCCGGCGGGCGTACAACGACGACCTTCGGCGCGCGGAGAGCGGCGACGTGGCGCCTGTGCGGGACGCGCCGCCGGCGCCGTTCGCGCGCGCGCCGGTCTCGATCTTCGGTGCCGCCGAGACCGTCCGTCCGTCGTTCGAGGAGATGTACGACCGCTTCCGCCGCAACTTCACCGGCGTCGGCATCCCGAAGTCCGAACATCTCGAAGGCCTGAACATCGAGGTGGTTCTCACGCCCGAAGAAGGGCGCCTCGGCTGCGTGCTGCCGATCCGCGTCCCCGTTTTCCGCCGTTGCCCGGAGTGTGGCGGTTCCGGGCGCGACTGGGTGTTTCCATGCCTTGCGTGCGGGCAGCAAGGGACGATCGAAGAGGAGGCGATCGTTCGCGTTCGCATCCCGTCGATGGCTCGCTCGGGATCGATCTTCGAGCTGCCCCTTCAGGGCCTGGGCATCCACAACTTCTATCTGCGGCTGCACGTGTCCGTGGAGCCGTAGGTCGCGAACGAGAGGAGGTAACGATGTGGTTCGAATGCAGTGAATGCGGCGGCCATGTTCACCGCGCGTCTGCGCCAACGGTGTGTCCGGAGTGCGGCGTGGCGGGCGCCATCTTCATGCCCGCGGATCCGGACGATCTGAGCGCAAGTGATTCGGATGGCGACGGTCTGCGCGCGAGCTGGCTTCGGGTCGGTCTCGAGCAACCCGAGCTCGTCGCGAGGGCATAACCTCCAGACCACGTACCTAAAGACGCAGCAGGGCACGCACCGTCGACTCGACGCGGAACCGCTGGAAAGCGATCCCGCGGACTTAGAGTTGTCGGGGCGAGAGGATTTGAACCTCCGACCTTTCGGTCCCGAATTGGTCGTCGCAGCATCACAGCCCGTACGAACCGTTCACAAATAAGCGAAAGCATTGCAAAGAGGGGAGGGCGCGAAGTCCAGCCGTCCCAGTTATCCACAGGCGTTTCGAAGGATTTTACTACCCGGCTACTACCCGAAATCGGGAGCGCGTTCGCGCCGGGGACTGCGCCTAAGGTCGCGACAACGCCGACGACTGCGGACTTGGTCGCACTGCACGGCGGGCGCGATCAGCTGCTGAACGTGGCTGATGTAGCCGAAAGGCTGGGGGTCTGCGCGGCGACGGTCTACCGGCTGTGTGAACGGGGCGAGCTACCGCACGTCCGGATCGTCAACTCGATCCGGATTCGGCCCGAAGACCTCAAGGACTTCATTTCGGGGCGATCGGCGTCCTACCCGACGTGATGGCGGGTGCCGATGGGGACGCGCTCACGTTCGACGACGCCCCCGCGCTCGCAGCGGCGATCACGCAGCTCGGGCGCTAGCCGCCGTCGGATGTACTGCCGTCGAATGCACCGCCATCAGACGCACTGCCCACCTCGACCACGACGACCATCCCGGCTTGCTGCGGGGTTCCCCAGAGCACCTGGTAGTGTTTAGTCGCGCCCGCCGTCGAGCAGCCTAGATCGACATCGACCAGCATCATCGTGGTCGAGGCGCTGTCGGGAAGCAACGTGACCACGAGAGAGGTATAGCCGCCGGCGCCTGTCTGGCTGAGATCCTCCGTCTTGACTACGGTTCCGCCCATGACACGAACGCCGTCGATGCGGAATCCGACGAAGTTGCGTGGCCCATAACCATCGGTGCGAAGCTCGAGCACGACGGTGGTCACGTCACCCTGGCGGGTGCCGAGCAAACCACGAGTGTAGAGCACGGCGAACGGATCCGAAGACGCCGAGCATTGCGGCGGCGGGGGCGGCAACGGATCGACGACGCCGTACCCGCATTGGATGCTCAGTGCAGCGGCAGCGGCCATGGTGCCCACGCCGCGGAACCGCTCGACGAACAGTCTCGCGCGCGCCGCGACCCGCTCGGCTGGAGCGAGCGTAGTCGTGACCGGCGACGGCGCGGGCAAGAGCTCCGGCAAGAGGCGCTTGTAGCCATCTTCCTTGCGATTGTTGCCGCTCACAACAACTCCGTCGCGACCGCGCGTTGCAACGGCGTCGCGACCCGATCGCCGAGGAACGTGAGCGGCTGCCCGCGCCCGACCCGTGCTTGCAACGTGCGCGCGAGGTCGAGCATCTCGGCGCGAACCTCGCCCTCCACCGCGCGCGCCCGCGCGGCGAGTCGTTCGACCAGCGGGCCGTCGGCCGCCTCGGGCGCGCCGCGGCGGACGTGATCCAGCAGAACGCGCAGCGCGCTCACCGAGTCCAGCGCCAGCCGCCGGCTGAGCGCGCGGCCCGCCGCATGAAGGCGATCGTCGTGCGCGTCGGGATGGAAGCGGCGTACGATCTCGAGGTCGAAGCGCATTCCCTGGATCGTGTTGGCCAGCGCTCCTTCACCGAAGTTCCGAGGGAGGAAACAGGCCATTGCGAGCTCGTAGAAGCGCTGGATGTCGGGCGCTGCGAGCCGATAGTCCCACTGCAAGTAGTCGCCGGTGCAACGCCCCTCGGCCTGCATCCGTGAAAGCAGCGGTGTGCCCGCGTACAGCTCGACGCGTCCGAAGTTGAACGGGTAATCGGCGGCGTACTCGATGAAGTCCAAGTTCTTGCCCACGCTGTCCATCGTGGTGTCGGGATCGAACATCAGGATGTTGAAGCATACGAACAGCTCGAGCGAACGCGCGACGTCGATAGCGCGGTGGTTCTGGCTGGACCGGCCCCAGCGCCGCAGCGTGACGAGTCCCTGGTCGGCGTCGGTCTCGATGCCGACGTAACAGCGGATGCAGCGTAGCCGCTCGCACAGCACCCGGAACACCGCCTCGGTGACGTCGCCTGGGCGCGCCTTGACCACGGTCGCGAAGTTGGTGAGGCCCTCCGCCTCGATCGCGTCGGCCAGCGCGTTCAGGCGCGCCAGGCTCTTCCCGTGGTTGGGAATGAAGAAGTTGTCGTCGTGAAATACGAAAAGCTCGATGCCGCGCTCGTGCTGCATCGCCGCCATCTCGGCGGCGACGTCGGTCGGCTCGCGCAGCCGGTAGCGCTTGCCGGGCAGCGTCTGCTCGTGCCAGGCGGCGATGCAACAGAAGGTGCAGTTCGCGTAGCAACCGCGGCTGGAGACGATTGGCGCGATGCCGTGATCGAAGCAGCGCGCGGGCTCGCCGCTCCGCACCGGCCACGGCAGCTGCGCGAGATCGGGCACCGCGGGCAACTCCGCGAACCGCGCCGTGCCACCCGCGGCGGCGTCGCGGCTGACCATCCCGGGAACGTCGTGCCACGGCTGCCCGGTCGCGAGCGCGCGCGCGAGCGCGACCACGGTTGCCTCACTCTCCTGGCGGCAGATCGAATCCAAGGCGGGAAAATCGCGCAGGAGGTCGGCCGCCGCGAACGTCGCGAAGTGACCGCCGGCCGTGACGTGCCCCTCGTAGCCCTGTTCGCGCAGCGCGACGGCCAGCGCGAGGAAGTCGGGCGCGCGCCACTGAAAGGCCATCGAGAGCCCCACTGCCAGCGGTGGTTCGGGCGCTTCGAGGATTCCGCTCAACACCGCGACCGCGTCGGCGTCGCCGTTGAATGCCAGGATACGGCTCTCGAACCCGGCCTCAGCCAAGCTGGCCGCGAGGTAGCGGAGGCTCAGGTTCTCTTCCAGCTCCGGTCCCACGAGGGCGATCCAAGTCATGGGCTGGATCTTTGCACAGAACAGGCCACGGGCGTTCGCCCCATCGCAGGTGGGCTGGTGCTACCTGACCGAACGTCTTGCGACATCTTGCGCGACAGATATGTCGCGGTCGTCAATCTCGGCGCTGCAAGCGCGTCGAGGCTCGGCGCCGGGTGACGAACCCGCCCGGCGGATGACCAGAAAACCAAGCACCGCGCCGACTTGCACGGTCATTACGCGGAGTTGGGTGATTTTGAACGAGGCAGGAGAGGTCGGTTGGGAATCGGTGAAATCCGCTGAATCCGGTTCGTCTGGGCGACAGATGGGCGACGAAAGGAGCGGCCGGTGTCTCGCAAAAGTTGGTCGCCCAGGATCCTTGCCCGGTGCTGTCCACACCCGCTACGCCGACCTGCCGCTGTCGCCCACCTGTCGCCCAGAGGCGTGTTCGGATCGCGGGAACGGGCATCCGCCGCGTGAAGGTGCGGGCGGACGAATGGCTACGGGAGCGCTGTTCGCGTAGCTTGCGGGGAACGTGACGACTCCGCGGTACAAGCTGGAGTTCTACGAGGACGATGACGGCCGCGAGCCGGTTCTCGATTGGCTTCGAGGGCTGACGCCGTCCAAGCGGCGGGCGATCGGCGTGGCGATGTTCGAGATCCTGCAGTACGAGGGCCCGCACGTCGTCGGCACGAACTTCGGCAAGGGGCTCGGCGGAGGGATCTTCGAGTTCCGGCTAGATCAGGACGCCGCCCAGGTGTTGGCTCGAAAGGGGAAGAAGGCGAGAGCGGAGGCGAGCGAGACCGCGAAGATCTTGCTGCGCGTCTTCTGTCACGCCCATGGCGACCGGATCGTTCTGCTTTTGGGCGGCTACGACAAGGGCGAGCGGCCGAGCGCGCGCCATCAACAGGCTCAGATTGAGCTGGCGAAGACCCGGCTCAAGGCCTGGAAGATCCGGCAGAGGCGCTGAAGGCCCGATTGACGGTATTGGTTATATCCAATATTATTAGAGCGTAGGACGGAGCATCATGGCGACCAAGTTCACCGACTTCATGGCCGACCTGAAGCGAGAAGCCAAGGCTGAGGGGCCCGAGGCCGTCGCCGAGCTGAAGTACTTCCGCGAACGCTACCGGCTGGCTCGCCGGTTCGCCGAGGCTCGCCGGAAGCGCGGTTGGACACAGAAAAAGCTGGCCGAGAAGACGGGACTCAACCAGAGCGAGATTTCCACGTTGGAGAGCGGCCAGGCGAATCCGACGTACCGGACCCTGCAGACCTTGGCAGCGGCCCTGGGCGGCAAGATCGAGCTCGTGATCGGTTGACCGTGGGCGGTCCCGCGCGATAACGAGAGCTTGCGCGGCGGAGCGACCGCGGGCGGGACCGTCGTACGTTCGGCGCGAGCTAGAGTCGGCGGGCTCCGCCGATCGGTAGCGTCGCCGCCGGTGCCTGGTCGGCCCAACGCTGGGTTAGCTAGCCGCTTGTCGTCTCTCGACGGCCCGCGCGAGAAACTGCACCTTCCCTTGGACGTCTTCGAAGTCGTCGACCCGCACGCCCACCCCTTCGAGCCCGCGCCCACGGACGTCGAGAATCACGAAGCCGCCAGTCATCGCGGCGCCGCCATCGTCGATGTGCAGTTCGCGCGGTGACCAGAACCGCAGCGTGACCCGATCAGCGCCCCTACGCACGGTGAGATCGATGAACGGTTCCTGCTCGTCCAGCGGTTCGCGTTGAACCGCTACGGTAACCACCTCATGGGTCCAAGCCTCTGGAAGGATCGGATGCTTCGGTTCGTCGAGCCATTCCCGTTGAGGCATCGTCCACCGGTCTGCCGAACGATACTGCTGTTCACCGGCGGGCGCACCATGGAGCGCAGCGACCGAGGCGCCCGTCCGTCTGCAACCGCTGGTTCGGCAGCTCGCGGCCTCTTTTGGAGCACCAGGTGCACGTGGGTTGTCAGCGATGATTTCCTTCAGTATGTCGAAAAGCGTCTGGCCCTCGCCCGCCTCGGCCAGCGCCAGCCGCGACTCCAGGTCAGCGACGTTCGCCGGATGACACGTCTGAAGGTGCGCGCGGAGCCATGCGGCTTGGGCGTCATGGCCGAGGCGTTCTGCGAGACCTATAGCGTCGACTAGTACCCCGCCACAGTGGTCTTGATTGGTAGCCGGAGGGGGGACTATAGCCGTGGCCCCGACCGCGATCAGAGCAGCTCAATGCCGTGGCGTGCGAAGACGGCTTGTGCGTCGGCCTCGGAGCCGCTGTTGTTCGCCGCGCTGATGTCGGCGACGAACGCCTCGAAGACACCGGCGGGCGTGCTGATTGTCAGCATGCGGCCGGGCTCTGGCGACGTGCACATGAATCCGTGGGGGGCTCCTCGCGGAATGACGAGCATCTCCCCCTGCACGAGAGAGCGCCGCTCGCCGGCCACTTCGAATTCGAAGCGACCTTCCAGGACGATGAACGTCTCCTGGAACGTCGGGTGTCGATGGAGAGCGACGCTGCGGCCCGGCTGCTCGAGCGATTCGAACATGCTGTACGAGCCCTCGCCGTCGGCTTCGTTTCGCTTGAAGGCGAGCTTCAGCGGGCCCAACTGGTACGCCTTGCCTTCCATCGAGCGGAAGTGTTGGAGGTGTTTGGTGTCACTCATGCGTTCAGCATCGGCCAAAGGCAGCTATCCGTCCAATGCACAATTCGCCCAATGATGATGCACGTGGCGCATGGCGGAGTGCAGTCGATACCTCCCCCGCTGCGCAGGGCGAGGTGATCCTTCGCGGCTGCCTCAACCGGTCAAATCCACTGTGGCGAGGTACTAGCTCGAGTTCGTACTCGTATTCCTCGGGCCACGACAAGTAGTCGTTGAAGGCATCAAGGTTTCCGTTCCATCTTCCGCCGATGCTCTCGATGAGACCTACGTTCGTCGCAGCTACGAAGTCATCGAAGGACTTAACCCGCCTGCCTTCGATCGTGAACCGCTTCACGAGTACGTCGTTGTCTGCCGGAACGACGCGTTGGCGTTCACCCGCGAGCGGCCGTCCGTGGCCGATCGTCGGGTGCAACGTCATGTTGGGCGCGTTCTGAATGGTGCGCCTAGCAGCGAACGTTCCGACTCGAGGAGTAGACATACCGTGCACACTGATAAGCGGTATTGGCATTGTATTGGGCAAGAGCGGCAATGTCGTTCTCGGCATAGTGGATCGTCACCTCCCGTCGGCGCTTGAATGCCTCAAGGTATTTCGTAGGGAATCCCGGTGGGGCGTGGGCATCGATATCCGCGAAGACAAATCTGGCGAAGGCCGAGTTGCAGACATTGAAATCGAGTCCCAGTGTGCCGGCGGTCTCGATTCTGACGGTATGCCCCCGGTCCGAGAGGAGACAGGGTGCGGAGGCGTATTGGCCGACGTAGTTGTAGACAAGGACCATTACGAATTGGTTTTCAAAGAGTTCCTTGACCAACAGCTCCAGTAGATTGGGCTGGTTCGGTCGGGAACGAGTGACGAGAAGGAATAGCGCTCGCAGCCACCTCTCGTACATCTCTTCTGAAATACCAAGTCGATGGCAAAGAGGAACCTGATGAGGTCGGTTTCCGCGAAGGAGGGCAACCTGTGCGGGACCATGCTTTGCCGCCGTCAGGTGATGATCCGGTAGTTTTCCCAGAGTGTTCAAGACCTTTCGTATGGAGTTCGGGTTCCGGAGGAACGCGAGAAACTTGCAGACGAAAAGGCTCAGCAGGTCCGCTTTTAGATCATCAATCTGCCTGGCGACCAGCTTCCTTACGAGTGCGCGCGAACGCTCGGCGATTTGATCCTCATAGGATTGGAACTGTGCCTCTAGGTTCTTCCTGATCGCCCCGTCGACGTCGAAGGAAAACAAGTCATCAAACGAAAGGGTCTTCGAGATTGCGACCGACCGGGCGGACTCGGGCCGCAGATGGATCGTCTCGCGATCGCCCACCTCGAAACGATAGATCCGCTGTCTGCGGGCCGACACCCGGGGATCGATGGCATTCAGGCGCTGCTCCGCCTGGGACACATGGTGCTGATTTCGGGTCGAGTTCTCGTGATCCATGTGGTTGTATCAACCCGATGGCCGCCGCCCACGCCGTGTTAGGCGGCAGGCGCGCCTCGGTAACGGTCGCCCGCGGCTCGACAGAGTTCGATACATCTGTCCACCCACGACTGGTACCAGTACCACACGCCTTGAACATCGACACCAAACCCCTTCGTGGGATTCTTAGCGTCTTCGGTTTTCCACATCTGCAGGTGCTCCGGATTAACACGAAATCTAGGGAAGCCCGCTTCGCGAACGGCCTGGATCACGTGCGTCGCCAAATACTTGGGCCGCTCGACCTCTTTTTTGACCCAGTACTCCTTGTCGATCTGCTTCGCGAGTTCGGACGCGGGATCGATGAACTCGACAACTTTGTCGGCCTGCCCGGGTCGGTTGACGAGCTTTTTCTTGAACAGCAACCGATATGAGTACCGTGGACTGTTGTACTCGTCGTGCGTCAGGGGCGATGCGCGAGCAGCAGCCGACGCCGGCGCACGACGGTGCAAGGTTTGGTAGGCGAGCACGATAACTTGCGTGGCGCAGTCTCGAGGCCGTGGGAAGTGATAGTGCCGCTCACCAAAGTCGGATCCCATCCTGCGCGAGGCACACCACGTGCCTCACTCGTAGCGCGAAACCATGGGTGACCTCTCTTTTCGCGCGCTGGTGTCCAGGCTGCTTCCGCGCTGCCTCTCGACGATCGCCGGATCGCTATCGGATTGGCTTCCGACGGCCCTGCATTTTTGCATTCAGAAGATCGATTTCGGTTTGACAAACGAGGGCCGCTACAACCATGGGATGAAGCGGCCCCGGCGGGCGTCCGGTAGATCCGGCGCTCAACCCGAGGAGGATTCCCCATGGTCTACGCTGGTCTCGACGTGCACAAGCGCTGTACCCAGATCTGCCTGGAAGACGAAAACGGAGCTCTGCTCGAGCGTCGAATCCTGACCGAGCGGCACCGGCTGCTCGAGGAGTTCGCGGGCAAGCCCCGGATGCGAATCCTCCTGGAATCAGCGACCGAGGCCGAGTGGGTGGCGCGCTGCCTGGAGAGCGCTGGCCATGAAGTGATCGTCGGGGATCCGAATTTCGCGCCGATGTACGCGCAGCGAAGTCGGCGCGTGAAGACCGACCGCCGGGACGCCCGGGCCTTGATGGAGGCTTGCAAGCTGGGCGCGTACAAGCCGGCGCACCGCTGCTCGGACGCAAACAAGCGGGTGCGGGCGCGGATTTCGGCGCGTGATTTGATGGTGCAGACGCGGACGAAGTGCATCAGTCTGGTGCGGGCGCTGCTGCGTCACGAAGGCATCAAGCCCGAGCGAAAGAGCAGCGCGACATTCGCGCAGCGGGTACGAGAAATCGGCGCGCCGGAGGCGCTCGCAAACGAGCTCGCGCCCGTGCTCGATCTGATCGACGACCTGAACGAAAAGATTCGGCGAGCCGATGTGCGGGTTGCGGAAATTGCCCGAGATGAGACCCACCAGCGTCTGATGTCCGTGCCGGGCGTCGGTCCGGTAACCGCGGTGGCATTCGTCGCGACCCTGGACGATCCGAAGCGTTTTCACGGACCGAAGCAGGTCCGTGCGTACCTAGGGCTGGTCCCGCGGGAGCACAGCTCCGGAGAGAAAGCACTACGCGGCCGCATCACGAAGCAAGGCAGCAGTCGTATGCGTCGCCTTTTCGTCCAGGCCGCGTGGGCGGTCTTGCGCTCAAAGCCGACGCCCGAGGCCGAGCCTCTGAAACGCTGGACGACGAACGTGGCGAGCCGCCGCGGCAGATACGTGGCCATTGTGGCGCTCGCTCGTCGGCTCGCCGGGATTCTGTTTGCCGTCTGGCGCGACGGCAGTACCTACCGGGCGCCCGGTCCGCTGGGCGGTCAGGAGGTGACCACTTAGAATTTTTCGGAGCTGCCTCCCGATTGCTACCGGCATCGTCGCCGGGGCGATGCGCGAGCAGCAGCCGACGCCGGCGCACGACGGTGCAAGGTTTGGTA
>JADMIO010957568.1_pt1 | contig 10037 bp, 8 predicted proteins | sample 8958161 | NCBI WGS metagenome assembly JADMIO01 (sample SAMN16585339, study PRJNA669376) | soil metagenome | isolation source: Crop rotation soil | place: USA: Cullars Rotation, Alabama | collected 2011
CCTCCCGCCTCGTCGCGGACCTCCCAGCCAAGCGCGGCCAGCTCGTCGCGGATCTCGTCTGCGCGGTCGAAGTCCTTGGCGGCCCGCGCGTCGTTGCGCTCCGCCAGGAGACGCTCGGCCTCCGCGTCGGGCCCCTCGTCGCCCTCCAGGGCGGCCTCGAGGCCCAGCAGCGGCAGCAGCTCCTCCAGGACCGGCCGGGCGCCGGCCAGCTCGCGCCGGTTGCCCTCGGCGACGATCTCGGCCAGGGCGGCGAAGGCGCGCGGCGTGTTGAAGTCGTCGGCCAGGGCGTCGAGGAAGGCATCGCGGCGGTCGGCCAGGAACTCGTCCGGCTCGCCGCCCGGAGCGGTCGCGGCGTAGTTGCGGATGCGCTCCACCCGGGCTGCGGCCTCTCGCAGCGCCTCGTCGGAGAAGGCCAGCGGCTGGCGGTAGTGGCCCGAAGCCAGGTAGGCCACGACGGCCTCCGCCCCGTGACGGTCGAGGGCCTCGGAGAGCTGGAAGACGTTCCCCTCGGACTTGGACATCTTCGACTCGTCCAGCTGGACCATCCCGTTGTGCATCCAGGCGCGGGCCAGCGGCTTGCCGCGCGCGGCCTCCGACTGTGCGATCTCGTTCTCGTGGTGGGGGAAGACCAGGTCCGAGCCGCCACCGTGCACGCTGAAGGCCGGGCCCAGCTCCTTCTCCGCCATCGCCGAGCACTCGATGTGCCAACCGGGGCGGCCCGGGCCCCATGGGGACTCCCACGATGTGTCCTCGCCCTCCTTGTGGCCCTTCCAGAGCGCGAAGTCCAGCGGGTCCTCCTTCAGGGACGCGGTCCCGGCCTCCTCGCCCTGGTCCATGTCCTCCGGGTCGCGGTTGGAGAGCTTGCCGTAGCCCTCGAAGCTGCGGACACGGAAGTAGACGTCGCCGTGAGCCTCATACGCGTGCCCGGAATCGATCAGGTCCTCGATCAGGGCGACGATCTCGCCGACGGTCTCCGTCGCCAGCGGCTCCGCGTCCGGGCGGCCCAGCCCCAGGCGATCGGTGTCCTCCACGTAAGCGGCCGTCATCTCCTCGGCGAAGCGCGCGGACGGGACGCCCGCCTCGCGGGCTGCGTCATAGATCTTGTCGTTGATGTCCGTGACGTTCACGACCAGCCTGGCGTCGTAGCCCTCGTGCGCGAGGAAGCGGCGCAGCAGGGTGAAGATCACGAAGGGCCGGGCGTTGCCGATGTGGATGCGCCCGTAGGTCGTGGGGCCGCAGGCGTAGATGCCCACGACGTCATGCTCGCCCGGCTCCAGCGGGCGCGGCTCGCCGCTGAGCGTGTCCTGGATCACGACCCTGCGCACGTGGCGAGCCTAACGGGCGGGGTTTGGGCGTGCCCGGAGCGGGCATGATCGGTGCGCACGGGCGACGCATGGATGCCAAAACCCCGCAAATAGGCAGGAAAAAAGCGTGAATGACGAGTTAAGTACCGATACGCACGGGGGGAACAGCCGTTCTGGTGGCTACGCTTCCGATCCCTTGGAGAGAGCATCTCTAGAGGACCACGTGCACGGCAGGGTCGAGGAGGCGTTCGCCTCGCTGTCCGAGCGCTACCTGGGCGCCGAGGCCGGGTTCAACGCCGTCTACCGGATCGAGCTCGAGGACCTGGGCCAGAGCTGGGGCGTCGAGCTGGACGAGTCCTCTGCCTACGTCCTCTCCAGCCCGTCGCGCGACGCGGACGTCGTGATCGGCACCGACGCCGGCACCTGGCTGGCCCTGCGCGAGGGCCGGCTCTCGGGCCTGGACGCCTTCCGCACCCGCCGGCTGTGGGCCCGCGGCAGCATCGACCTGGCGGTCGCGTTCGAGGGCTTCTTCCGGCTGCCCAACGGCCGCCCGCCGCTGCTGCATCTGCACGACGTGACGGCCGGGAAGGCCCGGATCTCGACCATGACTTCAGGCGAGGGCGAGGAGACCGTCGTCCTCATCCACGGCCTGGGAGGCAACAAGGTCAGCTTCTACGAGACGGCCTCGGCGCTGACGCCGCACTACACCGTCCATGCGATCGACCTGCCGGGCTTCGGATCGTCCTCGAAGCCCGCGCGCGCGCCGTACAACGCCGCCTGGTTCGCGCGCTCGGTGCTGCGCTTCCTGGACTCGCTCGGGATCGAGCGCGCGCACCTGGTGGGCAACTCTCTCGGCGGCCGGGTGGCGCTCGAGGTCGGGCTGACCGCTCCCGACCGCGTGCACAGCCTGAGCCTGCTGACGCCTTCGCTGGCCTGGCGCAAGCGCAGGGCCTTCGTCCCGCTGGTCAAGCTCGCCCGCCCGGAGCTGGCCGCGATCCCGCACCCGATGAGCAGCGCGGTCGTCCGCAGGCAGTTCTGGAGCATGTTCGCCCGGCCCGAGCGGCTGCACCCATCGGTCGCTGACATCGCCGTGCAGGAGTTCCTGGCCTCGTACCGCATCCAGGAGGCCCGGGTGGCCTTCCACTCCTCGGCGCGCAGCATCTATCTCGAGGAGCCGTTCGGCCCCGACGGCTTCTGGACGCGGCTCGAGGGGTTGCAGCCTCCGGCGATGTTCGTCTGGGGCGACGAGGACCCGCTGGTGCCTCACACCTTCTCCACGCACGTCGGCGAGGCGCTGCCCGATGCACGCCAGATCGTGCTGGAGCAGTGCGGCCACGTGCCCCAGGTCGAGCTGCCCGAGGACACCAACGGGTTGATCCACGACTTCACCTCCTCGGTCACGGTCCCGGCTGCCACCCGTGCCGCCTCACGGATCGGGCGCGCGGCGCGGCGCTTCCGCCCGGCGCGCGTCAACGGGGACGCGAACGGGAACGGCGCCCACGCGAATGGAAACGGCGTCCACGCCAACGGGAACGGCGCCGCCCCGGCGGCGGATCCCGCCCCAGAGCCGGCGAGCTGACCTAGAACGTCCTCAGCCGGCGCCCGCCGACGTAGCGGGTGCCGCGTGGCTCGCCCGGCGGAGTCTCGGCCGGTGACCCCTCGGAGGCGTCGACGTCGTCGGGGAGCGTCCCCGCCAGCGCGTCGTTGCGTGCGCGCTCGACCTTCTCGTTGACCTCCTGCTCGGCCCGGCGGCGGGCCGCCTCGACCCGCTCCTCGGCCTCGCGCTGAAGCTTGACGGCCTCCTGGCTGAGCTGCGCCTCGGCCTCGGCCCGCGCCCGGGCCTCCGCCTCGCGCGCGACCCGGTCGGCCAGCCTCCTGACGCGCTCTTCGGAGTCGCGGCGGGCCTCGGCCGCAGCGGCCTCGATTCGCTCCTCCATCTCGGCGGTCGCGCGCGCGACCTCGGCCCTGGCGCCCTCGGCCGCGGCCTCGGCCCTGTCCTCCGCCGCGATGGCGCGCTGCTCGGTCTCGTTGAGCTGCGCGGTCAGCTCCTCCACCCTCGCCTCGGCCTCGCTCGCGCGTCCGCGCACGTCCGCGATCGCCCGCTCGGCGCGCTCGCGCGCCTCCTGCTTCAAGCGCTCGACGGCCTCTTCGGCGCGCTCGCGGGCCGCCGCGCCCTCGCCGGCGGCCTCCTCCGCGCGCTTCCTCGCCTCGGCGAGCTCCTGCTCGAGCTTCGCGATCCGCTCCGCCTGGCCCTGCTCGGCGACCTCCTCGGCCTGCGCAGCGGCCGTCCGCGCGTCCTTCAGCATCTGCGCCGTCTCGGCCGCCCGGCGCTCCGCCGCGGCCGTGGCCTCCTGGGCGTCGGCGAGCGCGCTCTCGGTCGCCGCGGCGCGGCGCTCGGCCTCCTGCACCCGGCCCTCGGCCTCGCCCGCGCGCCGGCTGGCCTCCTGGACCACCTCGCGGGCGCGGGCGATCGTCCGCTCCTCGGTCTCGCGCGCCTTCTGTATGGCCGCCTCGGCCTCGCGGCGGGCCGTCTTGGCGGCGACGCGGGCGCGGTCCGCCTCGTCCCGAGCCTTCGCCTCGCGCGAGCGCAGTTCCTCGACCAGGGCCGCGGCCTTGTCCCGGAAGCGGTCGGTGGCATCGCGGGCCGCGTCGATCTCGGCGCGGATGCCCTCCGCGTCCAGAACCAGGTCCTCGCGCCCCTCCTCAGCTTCCGGAATCGTCCTCCTCCTTCTCCAGCTCGCGCTTCAGGACCTTGCCGGTCGCGTTGCGCGGCAGCTCGTCCAGGAACACGATCTCGCGCGGGACCTTGTAGCCGGCGAGGTTCTGCTTGACGTATCCCTTCAGCTCGTCCTCGCCGGCGTCCTTGCCGTTCTTGGTGACCACGAAGGCCTTCAGGCGCTGCCCGAACTTCTCGTCGTCGACGCCGATCACGGCCGTCTCGGCGACCGCGTCGTGATCCGACAGCAGGTCCTCGACCTCGCGCGGGAAGACGTTCTCGCCGCCGGAGACGATCATCTCGTCGTCGCGGCCGTCGACGAACAGGCGGTCGCCCTCGTCGAAGTGCCCGACGTCCCCCGAGGAGAGCAGGTCGCCGAGGCGCTCCTTGTCCTCGCCGCCCGTGTAGCCCTCGAAGGACATGTCGTTGCCGACGAAGATCCTGCCCGTCTGGCCGGGGCTGACCTCCTTGCCGTCGTCGTCGACGATCTTGACGACGGTCCCGCGCGGCACCTTCCCGGCGGTCCCGGGCGCGGCGCGCATGTCCTCGGGCGTCGCGATCGAGGCCCAGGCGACCTCGGTCGAGCCGTAGAGGTTGTAGAGGTTGTCGCCGAACTCGTCCATCCACTTCGTGGCGAGCTCGCCGGGCAGCGCCGAGCCGCTGGCCGCGGTGATCTTGAGTGAGGAGACGTCGTAGCGGCGGCGGGTCTCCTCCGGGAGGCTGAGGATCCGCTGCATCATCACCGGGACCACGGCCAGGACGTCGGCCTCGTGCTCGGCGATGGCCTGCAGCGTCGCCTCCTCGTCGAACTTCCGGCGCAGGACCAGCGTCGCGCCCAGCGGCAGCGCCAGGATGAAATGGGTGAAGCCCCAGGAGTGGAACAGCGGCGCGGCGGCCACGATCTTCTCGCCGACCCTGTGCGGGATCTTCGAGAACAGCGCCGCGAGGGGCACGATCCCCGAGGGGGACTCGCGCTGGGCGCCCTTCGGCGTGCCGGTGGTGCCAGAGGTGAGGATCGTGAAGCGCCCGTGCTCGGACGGAGGCGAGAGGTCCTCGTCGTCCATCGACGAGACCATTTCCTCGAGCGCGGGATCGCCCGTCTCCCCCTCGCTCCAGCCGACGTAGCGGCGCGTGTCCTGGTCCTCAGCATCGAGGATCTCGGCGAACTCGTCGTCGTAGATCAGCGCGGCGGGGCTCTCGCGCTTCATCACCTCGGCCAGCTGCGGCCCGGCGAAGGCGGTGTTCAGATAGAGACCGACCGCCCCCAGCTTCGAACAGGCCAGCGTGGCGTCGACGAAGTGCCTGTGGTTGCGGCACATGATCGCGACGCCGTCGCCCTCGCCGACCCCATCGCCCTGCAGCGCGCGCGCCACGGCGTTCGAACGGCGATGGAGCTGCTCGAAGGTGACGGTGCCGAGCTCGTCGATGATCGCGACGTCATTCGGGCGCTGGATCGCGCCCGCGGCGCTGGCCAGCGCCGGGCTCATGCCCCAGCGCACGGCGCGCTCCCCGACCCTGAGGGCCTTGTCCGGCCGCATCGGCCGCAGCAGCCCCACCTGGCCGAGCACGCCGAGCGCCCAGACGTTGTCGGCGACGGGCTTGACGGGGAGGCGCGAGGTGATCGACTCGAGCATCAGCTCAAGAGTATTCGGGAGGGCCGCTTCAGGTCTCCACCAAAGCGACCGCTATGCAGGCGATTCCCTCCCCGCGCCCGATCGCGCCCATGCCCTCGTTGGTGCTGGCCTTGACGCTGACGGGCGCCGAGATCGCCTCGCCCAGGACCTTCTCCATCTCCGCCCTGTGCGGGCCGAGCTTCGGCTCCTCGCAGATGACCGTCACGTCCGCGTTGAGCGGGCGGCCCGGAAGCCTGCCGATCACGATCCGCAGCAGGTCCAGCGAGTCGGCGTCCTTCCACTGCTCGTCGTCCGGCGGGAACAGGCCGCCGAGGTCGCCGAGGCCGCACGAGCCCAGCAGCGCGTCGATCAGCGCGTGCGTGAGGACGTCGGCGTCGGAGTGGCCCGTCAGCCCCTTGTCGTGCTCGATCTCCACGCCGCCGATCACCAGGCGGCCGCCTTCGGTCAGGCGGTGGCTGTCGTAGCCGATGCCCACCCGCAGCGCCATCAGCCCTCCACCGCGTTCGCGGCGCCGAGCGGCTCCAGCCGCCGCTGCCGGCCCTCGAAGACGCAGATCTCCTCGACACCGAGATCCGACAGGAACTCCTGCGCGCGGTCGTACGCGAAGCCGATCTGGTCAGGTGCGTGAGCGTCCGAGGAGAGCGCGAACGCCGCCCCCGCCTCGACGCACATCTCCGCGAAGGCCCGCGAGGGATAGATCTCGCCGACGTGCTTGCGCAGCCCGGCTGTCGAGACCTCGACGGCGATGCCGGACTCGGCCACGGCCTCGACGGCCGGCTCGTAGTAGTGGCGCGGGTCCTTCCGCGGCAGGGACCGGGCGTCGCCCCAGACCTTGATCAGGTCGGGGTGGGCGAGGATGTCGAACAGGCCCGATCGGGCCACCTCCGCGATCCACTCGAAGTAGCGGCGCCAGAGCGAGTCCGGGTCGCCGTCCCGCTCCCAGATGTCATAGCGGCTGTCATCGACGGCGCCGTCGTCGCCCATGAAGTGGACGGAGCCGACGACGTAGTCGAAGTCATGCGCCTCCAGCAGCGAGGCCGTTCGGTCCTCCGCCCCGCGGATGTAGTCGGCCTCGATCCCCAGCTTCAACGGCGTCTGCCTGACGAACTCGCAATAGGCGCCCAGGTCGTCGGTCGCCTGGCCCTGCCAGAACGGGTGCTGCCACAGCTCGAGCGCCGCCGTGAAGCGGTAGATGTGCTCCGAGACGCCCAGCTCGGCGATCCCCGCGGCCTCCGCCGCCTCCAGGTAGCGGGCGACGTTCTCCTCGGTGAAGGCCTCGTCGGCCTTCCCCACGTCGTCGGGCCGCAGATGCAGGTGGTAGTCGGTGAGCACGCGGCTAGGCTAGCCGCGGCGCTCGGCCAGCACCATCTCGGCGATCCTCAGGTCCAGCGGGGTCGTGACCTTCAGGTTCTCGGGCGAGGCGGCGTGGATGAGGACCTCGCCGCCCGCGCGCTCGACCAGCATCGCGTCGTCGGTGACGGTGCCCAGTTGGTCCGGGTGCGAGTCGATCGCGTCGCGAAGCGGCTCGGTCCGGAACGCCTGGGGCGTCTGCACGGCCCACATCCGCTCGCGCTCCGGCGTCCGCAGCACGCGGCGCGATCGCGAGGCCTCCTTGATCGTGTCGGTGACCGGCGCCGCGGCGATCACGCCGGTGACGTCCTTGTCGTGCTCCAGCCGGCGAACCACCTCGTCGATCAACTCAGGCGCCACGAGCGGCCGCGCCGCGTCGTGGACGACCACGAGCTCGGTGTCGACGTGCTCCAGCGCGTTCGCGACCGACTGCGAACGGTGTTCGCCGCCGGGGACGACGTCCGCCTCGACGCCCGCGGCCTCGGCGACCTCCGCCACCCGGTCCTCGGCGCCCGGGGGCGCCGCGACGACAACGGCCTGCACGGACGTGGCGCCGTCAAGCGCCACGAGCGACCAGGCCAGCATCGGCCGCCCCCCCAGCTGAACGAAGGCCTTGGGGCCGCCGGCTCCGAGTCTCTCCCCGGAGCCGGCGGCCGCGATCACGGCCGTTGCGGCGGGCAACTACCTACGCAGTCGCCTTGACCCCGCCGAAGCCCTTCTCGAGCAGCTCGTCGAGGTACTCCTCCGCGCCCTCCTCGTCCTTGTCCAGGCAATACATGAACTCGGACGCGAGGATCTTCTTCGCGCGGGTGTACATCTGCTTCTCACCGGTCGAGAGCCCCTTCTCCATCTCGCGGATGGCGAGGTTGCGGACAACCTCGGCCAGCTCGAAGATGTCGCCGGTCTTGATCTTCTCGCGGTTGTGCTTGAACCGCCGGTTCCAGTTCTTCGGCATCTCGGAGACGTCGTCCGTCAGGACCCCGATGACCTTCTTCACCTGCTCCTCATCGATGACGCGGCGGAGCCCGGCGCGATGCGCGTTCTCGCAGGGCACCATCACCGTCATGTTGTTGTGCAGGATGTTGATCGTCAGGTAATCCCTCTTCTCTCCCAGAAGGTCCTTCGTCTCCTTCTTCAGGACCACTCCAGCGCCATGGTGCGGATAGACGACATGGTCTCCGACCTCGAACTTGATCAGCGGAACGTCAATCATTTCGAGGTCGGCGACGGAAGCCTCGTCGACTACCTCCTCTGTTAGCTCAGGAATTGGTCTCTCCTTTGGTCGCGACGGCGGCTTTGACGAGCCGTCAACTTTGCAGTGTCCGGTCGATCGGGTCGACCTCCTGAAGCCTGCGAACGCCCTCGCGGATGTCCTTCGCCCGCGTGGATCCGACGCCCTCGACTGCCTCCAGGGCCTCGTCGCTCGCAGCGAGTATCTCCTCCAGTCCTCCGAACTCGCGGATGATCCGCTGAACCACCAGCTTCGGCAGCCGCGGGATTCGTCCGAGCACGCGATAGCCGCGTGAGGAGACCGGGAAGTCCAATGTGCTCACCTTGCGCTCGTAGCCGAGCAGCTCCGCAAGGCGGCCGAAGTCGAGCAGGTCCTGGTGGGGCAGGCGGGCGATCGCCGAGAGGGTGCTCGCGAGGTTCTCCTCGGTGTCCTCCACCGAGTAGTCGCGGATCAGGGCCGCCTTGTCGGCGGCGACGCCCACCATCGTCTCCTCGAGCTGCATCTCGATCAGGCGGCCCTCGGTGCCCAGCTCGACGATGTAGCGCTCGACCTCGACGGCCATGCGCGTCACCAGCTCGGCGCGCTGCAGGACGGCGAGCGCGTCGTAGAGGACCGAGCCGCCCTCGAACTCCAGGAGCGTGAGCCGGGCGGAGACCTCGTCCAGGCGGGCCCGGTACTTGTCGAGCGTCGCGAGCCCCTGGTTGGCCTTGGCGAGGACCGCGGGGATGTCCTGGAGGATGTACTTCATGCCACCGAGATAGAGCGAGACGACGTCGCGGCGCTCGGAGATGGCCACCACCAGCGACTCCGTCTGCTTGCTGACGCGCTCGGCGGTGCGGTGGCGGGTTCCCGTCTCGGTGGAGAGGATCGTCGGGTCCGGCATCAGCTGGACGTTGGCGCAGACGATCTTGGTCGCCTGCTGGTTCAGCACGATCGCGCCGTCCATTTTCGCCACCTGGTAGAGCAGGGCGGGCGTGTAGTCGACGTCGAGAGTGAGGCCGCCCGAGAAGAGGAACGAGATGTCCTCGGTCTCGCCGATCACGATCAGGCCGCCGGTGCGCGAGTGGACGATGTTGTCGATGCCCTCCCGCAGCGCGGTCCCCGGGGCGACCATGTCGAGCGCGCGCAACAGCCGGGGGTCCTGCCTCGCCTCCAGTTCCTGAAGGGCGTCTCCCGGTACCGAAGGGGCCATTGACGTCGATGGTTGCAAAAAGAAAAAGTGCTTGGAGTGCGGGGATATCCGTGTGGATAGGTCGGATAAGGGCTTGTCAAGCCTCGCCGCCAGAACTCATGCAGCGGCCTTCAGCCGACCCTTGGCGCCGGCCGCCCGCAGGGCCTCGCCGATGGTGCCGGCGGCGGTCAGGCCGGCCACCCGCTCGTCGCCCGGAGTGGGCCCGAGCACCCGCTCCAGGCCGAACTTGCGGGCCTCCGCCACGCGCCGGTCGGCGTGCGCGACGTAGCGGATCTCACCCGTCAGGCCGACCTCGCCGAAGCAGGCCAGGGGCCGCCCTCCCGACCCGAGCGCGTTACCCGAGTGGGCCGAGGCGATGGCCAGGGCGACGGCCAGGTCCGCCCCGGGCTCGTCCACGCGCACCCCGCCGGCGACGTTGACGAAGACGTCCGCGGTGCTCAGCGAGACGCCCGCGTGCCTGGCGAGCACCGCCAGCACCAGCGCCAGGCGGTTGCGATCAAGTCCGGTCGCGGTGCGCCGCGGATGCTCGATTTCGGTCGGGGCGACCAGGGCCTGGACCTCGACCAGGAGCGGCCGCGTGCCCTCCATCGCGCAGAGGACCACCGAGCCG
>JADMIO011113683.1_pt1 | contig 10037 bp, 8 predicted proteins | sample 8958161 | NCBI WGS metagenome assembly JADMIO01 (sample SAMN16585339, study PRJNA669376) | soil metagenome | isolation source: Crop rotation soil | place: USA: Cullars Rotation, Alabama | collected 2011
CCCGCCGGCGACGAAGGCACGGACTTCGGCCAGGAGGAGCGCGATCTCCTCGGCGCGGTTGTAGAAATGCGGCGAGATCCGCACCCGCCCGCGGCGGAGCGAGAGGGCGATGCCGCGCTCGCCGAGCCGCGCGGCGAGCTCGGCGACGTCGCCCCGCGGGGGGACGAAGGTGAGAATCCCCGCCCGGTGCTCGGGCGCCGGGCCCGTGTCGCAGCCGAGCGCCTTGAGGCCGGTGTCGAGGTCCATCAGGAGCTCGCCGATCCGCGCCTCGATCGCCTCGACGCCGATCTCGTCGAGGAGCTCGAGCGCCGCGCCGAGCGCGAAGATCCCGGTGTACGCCGGGCTGCCCTCCTCGAGCTTCGCGGCGTCGCGCCGGAGCTCGAAGTGCGCCCGGTTGAAGTCCCACGCGTTCGTCGTGCTCTTCCAGCCGACGAGCACCGGCCGCAGGTCGTCGAGGACCGCCTCGTCGACGTAGAGGAAGCCGATGCCGTTGATCCCGAGCATCCACTTGTGGCTGTCCGCGCTCAGGAAGTGGATCTTGCTCCGCTTCACGTCGATCGGCGTCGCGCCGACGCTCTGGATGCCGTCGACGCAGAAGAGGACCTTCGCCTTCGCGCAGATCGCGCCGATCGCGTCGAGGTCGGCGCGGTAGCCGGTCGCGTACTGCACCGAGCTCAACGCGACGACCCGCGTCCGCGGCGTGATCGTCTGCGCCACCGCCTCGGGCGTCACCCCGCCCTGGTGCACCGGGATCTCGCGCACCGTCACGCCGCGGTCCGCGAGGTGGATCCACGGGTAAACGTTGGACGGGTACTCGATCGAGGTCGCGACGGCGATCTCGTCGCCGGGCGCATACGTCAGCCCCTCGGCGATCAGGCCGAGGCCGTGGCTCGTGTTCCGGACGAACGCGATCTCGTTCGGCTTGGCGCCGATGATCCGCGCCGCGAGCGCGCGCGTCTCCTCCGAGCGCGCCTCCCACCCGCGCTCGTTCTTCAGCCCGTTGCGGACGAGGTCGTCCATCCACCGCGACACCGCCGCGGCGACGCGCACGCTCGTCGGCGAGACGCCGGCGTGGTTGAAATAGACCTGCTCGGAGAGCGCCGGGAACTCGTCGCGGTACCGATCGAGCGGCTTCGCCGTCATCGCGTCTGCGGCCCGATGGAGAGCAGCTCGACGTCGAAGACGAGCGTGCCCATCGGCGGCCCGTTCGGCCGCGGCGGGCCCTCGCCGTAGGCGAGCTTGCCCGGGATCCAGAAGCGCATCCGGTCGCCGACCTTCATGAGCTGCAGGCCTTCGGTCCAGCCCTTGATGACGCCGCCGACGGGGAACGAGGTCGGCTCACCGCGCTTCAGCGAGCTGTCGAACTCCTTCCCGTCCGTCGTCCAGCCCGTGTAGTGCACCGTCACCGTGTCGCTCGGCTTCGGCGACTCCTTGCCAGGGCCTTGCTTCAGGACCTTGTACGCGAGGCCGGACGCCGTCTTTTTCGCGTTCGCCGGCGCGGCCTTCACGTCGGTCGGCACCGGCCACGGCGGGATCGGCTTCGGCGCGGCCTTCACGTCGAGGAGCTCGATGTCGAAGACGAGATCGCCGGCCGGCGCGCCGGGGCGCGGGTGCTCGCCGTAGGCGAGGGCCGAGGGGATCCACAAGCGGCGCTTCTCGCCGACGACCATGAGCTGCACGCCCTCGCCCCAGCCCTTGATGACGCGATCGAGCGGGAACGAGATCGGCTCGTTCTTCGGGACCGAGCTGTCGAACATCTTTCCGTCGGTCGTCCAGCCCGTGTAGTGCACCTTGACGGTGTCGCTCGGGCCCGGGTGCACCTTGCCGGTGCCGGGCTGGATCACCTTCGACGCGAGGCCCGAGGGCGTCTTCGCCGCGTCGGCGGGTGCGGCCGCGACGTCCGGCGGCGGCGGGATCGGCGGCGGCTCGGGCGGGAGCGCCGGCATCGAGACGGCGGGCGGCGGCGTGGTGCGCGCGGCCGTCGACGCCGCCGGGGCGGGGGTCGACTCCGGATCCGGCTCGCCCTTCTCTTTCATCCTGCATCCGCTCGAGGCGACGAGGACGAGGAGCACGGGCGCGAGCGACGCGAGGCGAAGGCTGCGGGACGTCATGGCGCGCGAGTCTCGCAAATGTCGAAAGCGAGCGCACGTTTCTCGGCATTTCCGGAAGTACGCAGCCGCGCGCGCCGCTTGCAATCCCCTCGGACGAAGGAGCTGCAGCGATGAACAGTCCGAACCACCCGCGGCCCGCAGGAGACGTCGCACCCGACCCGATCGTGCCGCCGCCGACGGAGGGCGAGCGCGACGACGAGGCCACGCTCGAGCACGAGGGTCAGTGGGTCTACGAGAACACTCCGAAGTGGCCCGGAGGCGGGAAAAAAGGCGAGAACATCCAGCCCTGATCGCGGCGCGCGTGGGTGCCGCGCCCACCGGCAGACTCGCCCCGAATGTCGCATTTGGCATCGGTGCCTTGCGCCCCGAGCCGAGCCACATCGCGGGTAAAGCCGCGCCCGCTTCAGCCAATCGGCCGTGGCATGTGCGCTGCTACGGACGCCGGTCATGACGACGCCCAACTATTTCGATCAGAACAAGCCCGGATTCCCTCCGAACGACGTCCAGGAAGGCGACGCCAACGCGGCGTACTCCGTCGCGACCGAGGCGGCCGCGAAGGTCCCGCAGCTCGCGCGCGAGGCGCTCGACCGCGCCAAGCAGATCCCGGAGCTCATCGACGAGCAGCTGAAAGAGAACCCGTACCGCCTCCTCGGCATCGTCGGCGCCGTCGGTGTCGGCGTCGGCATGCTCATCGGCTCCAAGGTGATGCGCGCCCTCGTCGTCTCGGTAGGCGGATATGCGCTTACCGAAGGACTGCGTGGTTACGTCGCCGAACAAATCCAGGCGAAGCAAATCGGCGGACCGTCGACGCATTGACGCCGGCGCGGGCGTCGCGCGAGTCACGCGTTTCTCTCGCGTGATTCCGGCGGTAACGAAGCCGTCCACTCGAGCCCTCGCGAAGCTGTGATACCTTCGCGAGAGCTCGATGGACGACATGAGCCCCGCGCCGCGCGAAGCCGACGCACCCCTCGCAAGTCCTGGCGCGAGCTCGATCGCGAGCCCGAGCACTCCCCCCGCGGACGCGCCGATGACGCCGCTGCGGAAGGTGGTGCTCCTCCTCGTCGTCGCCATCTCGATATGGCACGTCGGGGCGATCGTTATTTGGATGATGCCGTCGAGCTATACCCGTGATCGGATATTGGCGATCACGCGGCGGTATACGCTCCTGACGAAGTCCGACCAGTTCTGGTCGATGTTCGCCCCCGACCCGTTGTCGCTGAACCGGCAGCTCGTCGTCCGCGCCACGCTCGACAGCGGCGAAGAGCGCGAGGTGAACCTGACCGCGCCGGCGAACGCGGCGATCCGCTCGTGGTCCTTTGTCCGCGTCGGGCGGACGCTCAAGGCGCACGACCGGATCCTCGGCGGCGACGAGAACAAATACCTCCACGGCTTCGCGCTCCACACCTGCCGCGAGCTCTCGCAAGAGTGGGGGCAACACGTGAAGACGCTGGCGATTTTCCGCGATTATTACCTGGTCTCGGTCGATCCGGCGACGTTCAAGTCGACCAAGTCGAAGACCGAGCGCGCGAGCCTGGGGGCGCATGCCTGTTCGGACTGAGCTGCGCCGGATCGGCGCGGATTTCTGGCGCGGGGTCCGGCTCTGGGCCGAGCCCGATCTCGACCTGCCGCTCGCCCTCTTCCGGTGGGCGCTCGGCCTCGCGGTGCTCGTCTCGTACGGGCAGCTCCTCCTCGATTACGACAAGTACTACGGCCTCTGGGGCATGTGCCCGCGGGTCGAGTGGCGCGGGATCATGCCCGAGCGCTCGATTAGCTACTTCCGCTACATTCATAACGAGGCGGCGTGCAAGGCGATCGCGTTCGGCGCGCTCGTCCCGATGGTCTGCTTCTGGTGGGGGATCTTCCCGCGGATCTCGGCGGCGATCGCCTGGTACGTCCTTATCTCGTGCCACGACCGCTGCACGCTGCTCCTCGACGGGAGCGACTTCGTCCTCCGGCTGATGCTCTTCTTGTTCATCTTCGCGCGGTCGGATCGGCGCCTCGCCCCGTTCGCGCCGGTGACGACGTCGGAGCCGAGCGACTCGTTCCCGATCCGGTTGATGCAGGTGCAGCTTTGCCTGATCTACATCGTGACCGGCCTCGCGAAGATCTACGGGCAGAAGTGGATCAACGGCATCGCGCTCGCGACGACGCTGCAGCTCGACTCGTTCAGCCGCTACGACTGGCAGTTCCTCGCCGAGATCCCGCTCTTCATCAACGTGTCGACGTACATGACGCTCTTCTTCGAGCTGTCGTTCGTCTACCTCGTCTGGCCGAAGGCGACGCGCCCGTGGATCCTGGCGATGGGCGTCGCGCTGCACGCGGGCATCGAGCTCCTCATGTACGTGCCGATGTTCTCGTGGGCCATGATGGCGAGCTACCTCACGTTCTTCGAGCGCTCCTGGGCCGAGCGCGCCGTCTCCGGGATCCTCACGCCGTGGGTCTCCTGGGCGCGGCGGCGCGGCTACGCCGCCGAGATCGGCGCCGGCGAGCTCGCGCTCGTCCCGAAGCTCGACGTCTTCCGCGCCGTGACGTGGACGCCCTCGGAGAAGGGCCGGCTCCGCGTCACCCGCGACGGCAAGGCGAGCGAGGGCTTCGGCGCCTGGGTGAAGCTCGCGACGTGCATGCCGTCGCTCCTCGTCTTCCTCCCGCTCCTCGCGCTCCCCGGCGGCGAGCGCCTGCTCGGCCGGTCCCTCGCGCGCGCCGCCGGCTGATTGTTCGCGGCGGGCTGACAGCCGCGCGCGTTGCGCTATTTTCGCGCCGCCGTGAAACGAACCGCTCCTCTCGCGCTCGCCGCGCTCGCCGCCTCGCTCCTCGCCTGCCGCTCGAAGTCCGTCAGCGATCACGAGTGCACCGAGATGCTCGATCGCTACGTCGACATGACCCTCGCCGCCGACCCGGCGCTCGCCCACCTGAGCGAGACCCAGGCGCGCGCCGCGCGCGAGATGAAGCGCGAGGTGAAGAAGGCGGAGAAGAGCTACCGCCGCGTCCACGACCAGTGCCAGGCGGAGGTCCGTCGCGCCGAGTACGACTGCGCGATGCACGCGCCGACGCCGAACGATTGGGAGGCGTGCATCGACTGACGCTGCGCAATGCCGCGCGAATTCGCGTAGGATCCCGGGCCTCGGAGGCCCGATGAGGTATTTTGCGCGCGCAGCGTTCACGTCGACTCTCGTGTGTGCCGTCGCCGGTTGCGGCGGCGAGAAGAAGCCGGCCGAAAACCCCGAGGCGCCGAGCGCCGAGCCGCCTGCCGAGGCGCCCCCGAAGCGGACGTCGAGCGACCCCGCGGAGAACGAAGGCCCGCCGAGCGCGAACGCCTGCGTCGGCCTCGAGATGGACCTCCAGGAGACGCTCTCCAAGGCGGCGTGCGAGGTCGCGAACCCGAAGCTCGACGAGAAGCCGCGCGAGACGAAGGGCCTCCTCGAGGTGAAGGCCGTCGCGAGCCCGAGCAAGGTCGCGCCGGGCGGCACCGTCGACATCACGGTGATGTTCACGAACAAGGCGAAGGGCGTCCTGCCGCTCGCGTTCATGGTGAACCCGCTCCCGCGCTTCTCGGTCGAGACGTACGACGCGAAGGGCAAGCGGGTCGACATGCCGACGAGCGAGCACCCGAGCTGGCCGCAAGGCCACGACAGCTCGCCTGCCGAGGAGAAGACGGCGCAGATCAAGCTCGCCGAGAACGGCACCGGGCGCGTCCACATCAAGTGGGAGGCTTCGAAGATGAAGTGGGCGCCGGAGAAGGCCAAGGGCGCCGCGACCGGATCACCCTACCCGCGGACGCCCGCCGGGCCGCTCCCGAAGGGGAAATACACGGTCCGCATCGTCACGCCGCTCCGCGGGGTCGTCGAAGGGATCGACCACGAGGTGACGTCGCCCAAGGTCGAGATCGAGGTCGGCAAGTAGCCGTCACGAGGAGCCCCCGATGCGCGCACTCTTCTTCGGCACGCCCGCCTTCGCCGTCCCCTGCCTCGACGCGCTCCACGCGATCGCGACGGTCGTCGGCGTCGTCTGCCAGCCCGACAAGCCGGTCGGCCGCGGCCTCACGCTCACGCCGCCGCCGGTCAAGCAGCGCGCGACCGAGCTCGGGCTCCCCGTCGTGCAACCGACGAAGCTCCGCACCGGCGAGTTCGGCGCGTGGGTCAAGGCGCAGGACGCGGACGTCGCGCTCGTCGTCGCCTATGGGCGGATCCTGCCGGCGGACGTCCTCGCCGGCCCGCGCCTCGGCTGCGTGAACGTCCACGCCTCGCTCCTCCCGAAGTACCGCGGCGCCGCGCCGATCGCGTGGGCGGTGATCCACGGCGAGGCCGAGTCCGGCGTCACCTTGATGGTGCTCGACGAGGGCATGGACACTGGCGACACCCTCGCGTTCTTCCCGACGCCCGTCGGCGCGGACGAGACGACGAGCGAGCTCGCCGATCGCCTCGCCGTCATCGGCGCCAACGCCGTCCGCGACCACCTGCCGAAGTACGTCGCCGGCGAGATGACGCGCACGCCGCAGGACTCGAGCCTCGCGAGCATGGCGCCGATGCTCAAGAAGGAGGACGGCAAGATCGACTGGTCGAAGCCGGCGAAGGCCGTCCACGATCACGTCCGCGGGATGGTGCCGTGGCCCGGCGCCTCGTTCGAGCGCGAGGGCAAGATCATCAAGGTGCACGCGACGCGCGTCGCCTCTGCCTCGCGGCCCGCGGCGCCGGGCGAGGTGATCCTGGCGGACAAGGGCCACCTCGTCGTCGCCTGCGGCGAGGGCGCCGTCGAGCTCGTCACCGTGCAGCTCGAAGGGAAGAAGCCGGTGCGCGGCGTCGACTGGGTGATGGGCCGCGGCGTCAAAGAGGGCGACCGGCTCTGACGGACCCGCTCGCGTCCTTCGCCGAGCCCGCGCGCCTCTGGTTCCGCGAGGCCCTTGGCGCGCCGACGCGGGCGCAGGCGCTCGCCTGGCCGGAGATCGCGCGCGGCGCCTCGACGCTGCTCCTCTCGCCGACCGGCTCGGGGAAGACGCTGGCGGCGTTCTTCGCCGTCCTCGATCGGCTGATGCGCGGGGCGGAGCCGGCGCGGGCCGCGCGCTGCAAGGTGATCTACGTCTCGCCGCTGAAGGCGCTCGCGGTCGACGTCGAGCGGAACCTCCGCGCGCCGCTCGAGGGGATCTTGCGCGTCGCCGAGCGCCTCGGCGAGCCGGCGCGGGCGCTCACGATCCACGTCCGCACCGGCGACACGCCGATGTCCGAGCGGGCGAAGATGCGCCGCCACCCGCCGGACATCCTGATCACGACGCCGGAGTCGCTCTACAACCTGGTCACGTCGAACGCGCGCGAGGTCGTCGCCCACGCCGAGACGATCATCATCGACGAGATCCACGCGCTCGTGCCGACGAAGCGCGGCGCGCACCTCTTCGTCACGATCGAGCGCCTCGAGGCGCTGCGCGCGCGGCCGCTCCAGCGCGTCGGGCTCTCGGCGACGCAGCGCCCGCTCGACGAGGTCGCGCGCTTGCTCGCGGGCTTCGACGGCGACGCGCCGCGCCCGGTCGCGATCGTCGACGCGAAGCAGACGAAGCCGCTCGAAATCAGCGTCGCGATGCCCGAGGCGGATGCGGACGGGCGCGAAGGCCGCTCGGTCTGGCCGAAGGTGCACGAGGACCTCGTCCGGCGGATCCGGGCGCACCGGACGACGATGATCTTCGTCAACAGCCGGCGCCTCGCCGAGCGCCTCGCGTCGGCGCTGAACGAGCTCGCCGGCGAAGAGCTCGCGCTCGCCCACCACGGCTCGGTCGCGCGCGAGAAGCGGAGCGAGATCGAGGCGCGCCTCAAAGCGGGCGAGCTGCCGGCGATCGTCGCGACGTCGTCCCTCGAGCTCGGGATCGACATGGGCTCGGTCGACCTGGTGGTGCAGATCGAGGCGCCGCTCTCGGTCGCGTCGGGCCTCCAGCGGATCGGCCGCGCGTCGCACAACGTCGGCGGCACGCCGCGCGGCGTGATCTTGCCGAAGCACAAGGGCGACCTGATCGCGTGCGCCGCGGTCACGCCGCGGATGCGCCAGGGGCTCGTCGAGGAGACCTTCTACCCGCGGAACCCGCTCGACGTCCTCGCGCAGCAGCTCGTCGCGATCGCGAGCGCCGACGACGAGGGGGTCGACGTCGATGCACTCTACACGTTGATCCGGCGCGCGGCCCCGTACGCCGAGCTGCCGCGGAGCTCGTTCGACGGCGTCCTCGACATGCTCTCCGGGCGCTACCCGTCGGCGGACTTCGCCGGCCTCCGGCCGCGGCTCGTCTGGGATCGCAAGCGCGGCCTGGTGAAGCCGCGCGAGGGCGCGCGGATGCTCGCGATCCAGAGCGGCGGGACGATCCCCGACCGTGGGCTCTACGGCGTCTTCCTCGAGGGCGGCGACGCGCGGCGCGGCGGGACGCGCGTCGGCGAGCTCGACGAGGAGATGGTCTTCGAGCTCTCCGAGGGCGAGGTCTTCCTCCTCGGCGCGACGGCCTGGCGCGCGAGCGAGATCACCCACGACCGCGTGCTCGTCACGCCCGCCGCGGGCGAGCCGGGGAAGATGCCCTTCTGGCACGGCGATCGGCCGGGACGGCCGCGCGAGCTCGGCGCGGCGATCGGCGCGCTCGTCCGCGACCTCGCCGGGCGCGACGAGGCCGACGCGATCGCCGTGCTGCGGACGCGCCATGATCTGGACGCGAGCGCGGCGGCGCAGCTCGCGCTCCACGTGAAGCGCCAGCGCGAGGCGACCGGCGACGTGCCGAGCGACCGGACGATCCTCGTCGAGCGCTACCTCGACGAGGTCGGCGACTTCCGCGTCTGCGTCCTCTCGCCCTTCGGCATGCGCGTCCACGCGCCGTGGGGTCAGGCCGTGCTCGCGCGCCTCCGCGCGGCGATCCCCGGTGAGGTCGACGGCGTCTGGGCCGACGACGGGATGGTCTTCCGCGTGCCGGCGAGCGATCGTCCGCCGCCGACCGAGCTCTTTTTTCCCCGCGCCAAGGAGGTGCTCGGCCAGGTGACGGACGTCCTCGCCGGCACGTCGCTCTTCGCCACGCGCTTCCGCGAGAACGCCGCGCGCGCGCTCCTCTTGCCGCGCCGCGGGCGGCAGCTCCGGACGCCGCTCTGGGCGCAGCGGAAGCGGTCGGCCGATCTCCTCGCGGTCGCCGCGCGCCACCCGTCGTTCCCGATCTTGCTCGAGACCTACCGCGAGTGCCTCCGCGAGGTCTTCGACGTGCCCGGGCTGGAAGAGATCCTCCGCCAGATCGAGCAGCGGACGATCCGGGTGCTCTCGGTCGCGACGCGCGCCCCCTCGCCCTTCGCGGCGACGCTCGTCTTCGGCTTCGTCGCGAACTTCATCTACGACGGCGACGCGCCGGTCGCCGAGCGGCGGATCGAGGCGCTCGCGATCGACCACGCGCAGCTCCGCGAGCTCCTCGGCGAGGCCGAGCTCCGCGCGCTCCTCGATCCGGAGATCGTCGCCGAGCACGCGCGGACGCTCCAGCGGCTTCCCTACCCGGCGAAGCACGCGAACGGCGTCCACGATCTCTTGCTCATGCTCGGCGACCTCACGCGCGCGGAGCTCGCCGCGCGGACCGAAGGCGACGCCGGCGCCTTCGTCGACGCGCTCGTCGCCGACAAGCGCGCGGCCGTGATCCGCCTCGCCGACGAGGAGCGCCTGATCGCCGCCGAGGACGCCGCGCGCTACCGCGACGGGCTCGGCGTCGCGCTCCCGCGCGGCCTGCCGAAGGCGCTCCTCGCGAAGACCGCCGACGCGCGCGACGAGCTCGTTCGAAGGTACGCGCGGACCCACGGGCCGTTCACCGCGGGCGAGCTCGCGGCGCGCTTCGGGCTCGCGCCGGAAGCCCTCGCGCGCGATCTCGCGCGGCTCGTCGACGAAGGCGCGCTCGTCGCCGGCGCCTTCCGGCCCGAGGGCACGGGCGAGGAGCTGTGC
>JADMIO011421357.1_pt1 | contig 10037 bp, 8 predicted proteins | sample 8958161 | NCBI WGS metagenome assembly JADMIO01 (sample SAMN16585339, study PRJNA669376) | soil metagenome | isolation source: Crop rotation soil | place: USA: Cullars Rotation, Alabama | collected 2011
GCGGTCGCCGCCGCGCGCGAGGTCTATGAGCGGGGCTACAGGCGCATAGACGCCTTCTCGCCCTACCCGGTCGAAGAGTTATCCGAGGCCATCGGCGTCCACCGCACTCCGATGTCTCTGATAGTGCTCATCGGCGGACTCATCGGCGGCGCGCTCGGCTACCTGATGCAGTATTACATCGCTGTCTGGGACTACCCGATCGTCGTCGCGGGCAAGCCCTTACACAGTTGGCCGGCCTTTATCCCGATTACGTTCGAGTGCACGGTCTTGGGCGCGGGGCTCTTCGCGGTCTTCGGCATGCTCGCGCTAAACGGATTGCCCGAGCCGTATCATCCGGTCTTCAACGCGCCAAACTTCGCGCTCGCTTCGCGCGACCGCTTCTTCGTGCTCGTCGAGTCGGCAGACCCTAAGTTCGACCGCGACCAGACGGCGGAGTTCCTGCGCAGCCTCGGGCCACGTGAGGTAACAGATGTCGAACACTGAGAGGAGTGAGCAGAGAGCAGTGAGCAGAGAGCAGTGCGGCACGCGCCGCAGCCGCGCGCTCTTCTACTGCTTACTGCTCGCTGCTTACTGCTTACTTGCCGCGGGCTGTCGCATGGACATGCAGGATCAGCCCAAGTACAAGACCTACCGCGCGGGCGACCAGAAGTACGGCGTCAACGGCGCGTCGGTGAGACCGCTTGTGGAAGGAACCGTGCCGCGGCGCGGGACTGGCGCGGACTACAGAGACAGAGGCGATTACCTATACACGGGCCAAACGGGCAGCGCGGCCGCGCCTTCGACGCCGGCGGCGGCGAGCTCGGCCAGCGCGACTTCGGGACAGGGCGCTTCGGGTGCTTCGGGCGGCGTGCCCGGAGCGCGCGAGACGGCGGCAACGGGCGGGCCGGACATCTTCCCCATAAACATCGAGCGCGCGGACATAGAGCGCGGGCGCGAACGCTTTCAGATCTACTGCGCGGTCTGTCACGGGATGACGGGCGAGGGCGACGGCATGATCGTGCGGCGCGGCTATCGACGCCCGCCTTCGTACTACGAAGACCGCTTGCAGGAGAGCGTCACTCCCGCCTCGCACTTCTTCGACGTGATTACAAACGGCTGGGGCGCGATGCCCGACTATGCGGCGCAGATAGGCGCGGAAGACCGCTGGAGGATAATCGCCTACATACGCGCGCTTCAGTTGAGCCGCCGCACGAAGTTCCAAGAGCTTTCGCCCGACGCGCAGCAGAAGGTTCTGAATAACGCGCAAAAACCTTCGGGCGAGCACGAGGGCGGCTCGACGGAGCTACAGTCGCCGCAGCCGGGCGGCACGTCTTCGCAGGTGGAGGGCAAACACTAGGATGGAAGCGACCGCAAACTACACAGTACCCTCCGCCGTCGAACGCTACCGCGGGCGCGCGCTCGTCGTCGGGTTGGCCTTTACGGTCTTGGGCATCGTGCTCGCGTACATGCTCGGCTCCGGCGCTGGCTACGGCGGGCTCGTACATGTCTTCCGCGCGTACCTCGTGGGCTTCGTCTTTTGCACGGGGCTCGCGGTCGGAAGTCTCGCGTGGCTTTCGCTCGGACACATGACGGGCGGCGCGTGGGCCTTGACGAGTCGAAGGCTCTTCGAGGCCGGGACGCGCACGCTCCCGCTCTGCGCGTTGATGTTTCTGCCCATCATCGCCTCGCTCTTCGTGCATGAGCCGGGGCACGGGGGGCATACGTGGTCGCTCTACGAGTGGAGCGACCCCGCCGTGGTCGCAGGCGACCCCGCGCTACAGCACAAGGCCAAGTATTACCTGAACGTCCCGCTCTTCGTCTTACGCGCGGCCATATATTTCGCGGTCTGGTTCTACTTCTCTTGGAAGCTCAACCGCTGGTCTCGCGAGCAGGACTCCTCGGGCGACCCGCGCATACGCCGTCGGATGCAGGACATCTCCGGCCCCGTCATACTGCTCTTCGGGTTGACGGTGACGTTCGCGGCCGTGGACTGGGGAATGTCTCTGGAGCCGCACTGGTTCTCGACCATGTACGGCTTAATCATCATGGCCGGGTGGGGCCTATCCGCCCTCGCCTTCATGATAATGGTCGCGTCGTTTTTGTCGCGGCACGAGCCGATGGCCGAGGCCTACAACTCCATACACTTTCACGACTGGGGCAAGCTTCTGCTCGCGCTCGTGATGCTCTACGCGTACTTCGCCTTCTCGCAGTTCTTGATTATCTGGGCGGGGAATCTTCCCGAGGAGATTCCATTCTACCTGCGGCGTCTGCACGGCGGTTGGGAGTATGCGGGGCTCATGGTCGTGCTCTTCCACTTCGCGCTCCCGTTCGTATTGCTGCTCTCAAGGCCGCGTAAGCAGCGCGCGACCTCTCTGCGGCGCGTGGCGGCGCTGATGCTCTTTATGCGCGTCTTCGACTTGGTCTTCTACTTCGCGCCCTCGATTCATCAGGGCGGCGAGGCCGCTTTCGGCGTGCGCGACATCGTGACGAGTTTCGTGCCGATGTACGCGTTGACAATCGGGCTTGGCGGCATATGGCTCTGGTACTACTTCGGTCGACTCGCCGAGCGGCCGCTCCTGCCGCTTGGCGACCGCGACCTTGAGAAGGCTCTGGCGGTGCCCGAGCATCATCACTGAAAGGAGTGATAAGTGATGAGCGATAAGTGATAAGAGGGAGAAGAGGAGGCCCGTTGCCTTTCCTCTTATCACTTATCGCTCATCACTTATCATCAGCGTTATGGCTCACGGTAGACGCAAGCGCGACAGCATACACGAGACGCCGGATGTCTCTTACATCACGAACCCGGACGTTGCGCACGAGGAGTCGGACGTTGCGGTCAGGCCGCTCCTCTGGTTCGTCGGCGGCCTGACGGCGTTCACGATAGTCGTCTGCTTCGCGATGTGGCTCATGTTCCAATACTTCCTCAATCGCGAGATAGGGCAGGAGCTAAAGGCTTCGCCGCTCGCGCGTCAGGGCGAGGAGACGCTGCCGCCCGAGCCGCGTCTGCAACTCTCACGCGGCTACGGCGTGACGACCGACGACGGCATGCGTCACGACCTCTCGTACGACGGCGCGCACGATAAAGTGCCGCAGCCGGAGTCGGAATACACCATCGTGCACGGCGAGTGGATGCAAGAGCTTTCGGAGTACGGCTGGGCCGACGAGAAGGCGGGCACGGTTCGACTCCCGATTGACGACGCCATAACCCGCTACGCCGATAGCCTCAAGTCGAAGCGGCAGGGACAAGCGCCGCCGCAGGGTCAGGCGAACGCGACGGGCGCGCAAGAAGCGCCGAAAGGGCAGACACCCTCAAACTCAAACGCGGGCCAGCAGACCGAACAGAAGCACCAGTGAGGTGAGCGGTGAACGGTAAGCAGTGAGCGGTTTTAGGAAAGTGAGAAGTTTCGTGAGTAGTAATTCAAAGGCGAAGGTCAGGGGCGTGTTCGCGCGGCGTGCAGTGACGGCGGCGGTGTTCTTACTGCTCACCGTTTACTGCTTGCCGCTCACAGCCTCGGCGCAGTACGCGCAGCCGCCCGTCGGGCCCGTGCCGACGGGGAAGTCCGACGAGGTTCTGAAGCAGGTCGGGATAGACCAGCGTTTGAACAATCAGGTGCCCCTAGACCTTACGTTCCGGGACGAGACGGGGCGCGAGGTGAAGCTCGGCGAATACTTCAAGCCGGGGAAGCCCGTGCTTCTAACGCTCGTCTACTACGAGTGCCCGATGCTCTGCAATCAGGTCTTGAACGGCGTCGTCGGCACGCTCGACGCTGTGACCTTCACGCCGGGCAAAGAGTTCGAGGTGGTCACGGTCAGCTTCGACCCGCGCGAGGGGCCGGAGCTTGCAGCGAAGAAGAAGGATACGTATCTCAAACGCTACCGTCGCGAGGGCGCTGAAAACGGCTGGCACTTCCTTACGGGCGACAAAGATTCGATTGACAAGCTCGCGGACTCGGTCGGCTTCCGCTACGTCTGGGATGAACAGTCGAAGCAGTTCGCGCACGCGTCGGCCATCATGGTCGTGACGCCCGAGGGGAAACTTTCGCACTACTTCTACGGCATAGAGTATTCGCCGAAGGATTTGCGCCTCGCGCTCGTCGAGGCTTCAAAGGGCGAGATAGGCTCGCCCGTGGACGCGCTGATTCTCTACTGCTATCACTACGACCCCGCGACCGGACGTTTCGCGCCCGTCATGGCCGTGCTACGCGCGGCGGGCGTGCTGACCGTGTTGGGCTTGGCGGCGCTCATCTACTACCTGACGCGGCGCGCGCGCAGGAAAGATGAGCGCTGGGAAGAAGAGATTAACGTCGGCGTCTGAGACGGACGGCCCCGCGCGCGCCTTCGATTAAGCGCGAGAGAGTGAGGGCCGCACATTCGACCGAACCCTGAAGACGCGGGGGAGGAGAGTCCTTTAGTGAGCTTGATTGGAGCAATGCCTTTGACGCAAATGGGCGTCCCACAAGTGAGCGTGCCGTTCTCGCCGGAGCAGGCCTCGACGTTTGCCCCGCACGTGGACGCCCTCTACGCATACCTACTCCTGATCACCATCTTCTTCTCGACGCTCATCACGGTGCTCATAATCTTCTTCGCCGTCAAGTATCGGCGGCGCAGGCCGGACGAGCTGCCGCGCCCCATCGCGGGCTCGATGGTGTTAGAGCTGTCTTGGACGATCATCCCGCTCATGATTGCCATGACCATCTTCGTCTGGGGCGCTTCGACCTTCTTCAAGGCGTACCGCGCGCCGCAGCAGGCGATGGAGGTCTACGTCGTCGCGAAGCAGTGGATGTGGAAGTTCCAGCACCAGACGGGGCAGCGCGAGATAAACGAGCTGCACGTCCCCGTCGGCGCGCGCGTCAAGCTGACGATGACGACCGAGGACGTGATTCACAGCTTCTACGTCCCCGCCTTCCGAATCAAGCAGGACGTTGTGCCGGGCCGCTACCAACAGCTCTGGTTCGAGGCGATCAAGCCCGGCAAGTTCTATCTCTTCTGCGCGGAGTATTGCGGCACGAACCACTCGGGGATGGGCGGCTACGTCTACGTCATGGAGCCGACCGCTTACCAGCAATGGCTCGCGGGCGGGACTGGCGCTGAGTCGGCCGCCGCGCAAGGCGGGAAGCTCTTCCAAGAGCGCGGCTGCGCCTCTTGCCACCAAGTAGAGGCGGGCGGGCCGCAGGGTCGCGGGCCGAACCTCTTCGGGCTCTACGGCAACAAGCAGGCGATACAGGGCGACGGCGAGGTCTTGGTGGACGACGCCTACATACGCGAGTCCGTCCTGACGCCGGAGGCAAAGGTCGCGGTCGGCTTCCAGCCCGTCATGCCTACGTTCAAGGGGCAACTGAGCGAAGAGCAGATTCTTCAACTAGTCGCATACATACGCTCGCTCAACCCACAGGCCGGCGGCGGCACGACGCAGGGCGGGGGCGGCTCCACGACGGGGCCGACCACGGGCGGCATATCGCCGACCGAACAGCGCTCGAACCCGCTCGCGCCGACTTCGCCGCGTCAGGGGAGCGCGAACCCGCAGCTACCGCCCGCGCCGGGCTCTGGAGGCACGTCGAACTCGGGGAACTCGAACCGGCGGCAGCAGTGAGGAGCTTTGTTAATTAGGCATTGAACGGTTAGGCATTAAACAGGGGCAGCAGTCTTAGGAAGAATCATGAGTAGCAATCCACAGACGGCAGGGGAGCGAGCGCACGAGTGGCGCAGCCGCTTCCCCACGGTCAACTACCTCAACGCCGACTACGGCATCAAGTCGTGGCTGCTGACGAAGGATCACAAGCGCATCGCGATTCTGTACCTCGTCGTGGTCACGTTCTTCTTCGCCATCGGCGGCGCGTACGCGGCGGCGATAAGGCTTGAGCTTCTGACGCCGCAGGGCGATTTGATGCAGTCTGCGACCTACAACAAGGTCTTCACGCATCACGGAATCATGATGGTCTTCTTCTTCCTGATTCCGGCCATCCCGGCCGTCCTCGGAAACTTCCTCGTGCCCCTGATGATCGGCGCGAAGGACTTGGCCTTCCCGCGCATAAACCTTCTGAGCTGGTACGTCTACATGGTGGGCGGTGCTCTCACCTTCGCCGCGCTTCTCTTTGGCGGCGTGGACACGGGCTGGACTTTCTACGTTCCGTACTCGACAAACTTCTCGAACACCTACGTCGTCCTTGCGGGCTTAGGCATCTTCATCAACGGCTTCTCGTCGATTCTGACGGGCCTCAACTTCATCGTCACCATCCACACGATGCGCGCGCCGGGCATGACTTGGTTCCGTCTGCCGCTCTTCATCTGGGCGCACTACGCGACCAGCCTGATAATGATTCTCGGCACGCCCGTCATAGCCATTACAGTTCTTCTGCTTGCGCTGGAGAGGCTCGCGCACGTAGGCATATTCGACCCGGCCCTCGGCGGCGACCCCGTGCTCTTCCAGCACATGTTCTGGTTCTACTCGCACCCGGCCGTATACATCATGATTCTGCCCTCGATGGGCGTCATCTCCGAGCTCGTGTCTACGCACACGCGCAAGCCCATCTTCGGCTACTCGTTCGTCGCCTTCTCAAGCTTGGCGATTGCTATCTTTGGCTTCCTCGTGTGGGGGCACCACCTCTTCGTCTCAAGCCAGTCGGTCTACGCGGGGATGATCTTCTCGTTCATCTCTTTCGTCGTGGCGATACCCTCGGCCGTCAAGGTCTTCAACTGGACGGCGACGATGTACAAGGGGTCGATCTCCTACGACACGCCGATGCTCTACGCCTTCGGGTTCATAGGGCTCTTCACGATAGGCGGCATGACGGGCGTGATGCTCGCGGCGCTCGGCTTCGACATTCACGTCACGGACACGTACTTCGTCGTCGCGCACTTCCACTACGTGATGGTCGGCGGGACTATCATGGGCTACCTGGGCGGCCTTCATAACTGGTGGCCGAAGATGACGGGGCGCATGTACCCCGAAGGCTGGGCGCGCTTCGCCGCGCTCATCGTCTTCGTAGGCTTTAACCTGACCTTCTTCCCGCAGTTCCTTTTGGGCTACATGGGCATGCCGCGCCGGTACCACGCCTACCCGGCCGAGCCGATGTGGCAGGTCTTGCACGTGATGTCGACGGGCGGCGCTTCTATCTTGGGCATAGGGCTGCTCATCCCCGGCATATACTTCGTCTGGTCTATGCGCTACGGACGTTTCGCCCCGGCGAACCCTTGGCCCGCGACCGGGCTCGAATGGCGGACGCCCTCCCCGCCGCCGACGGAGAACTTCGCGGTCACGCCCATCGTGACGTGGGAGGCGTACGAGTACCGACCCATCGAAGAGATGCATATAATCGGGCCGGGCGAGCCCGACCAGTCCGTCTCCGGGCAGCATCCGCTCAATCAGGTCGGGACTGAGTAAAGATAAAAGGCGGTGACGGGTGTCGAGTGACGCGTCGAAAGACCTGTCTTAACTCGTCACTGTTTTTCAGGAGGAGCAGAGTGGCAACGAACGCGGAGGCAATTGAACACGGGCACGGCGAAGAGGCACACCACGCCGCGCTCGCGCATCACTTCGACAACCTCGAACAGCAGCGCGAGGCCGGCGCTTTGGGGATGTGGGTCTTTATCGCGCAGGAGGTGATGTTCTTCGGCGGGCTCTTCCTCGCATACCTCATCTACCGCATGCGCTACCCGAACGCCTTCATGGCGGCGAGCAACCACCTCAACTGGAAGATAGGCACCTTCAACACGGCCGTGCTCATCACCTCCTCCTTGACGATGGCGCTCGCGGTCTGGGCGACGCAGGTCGGGAAGTCGCGCAAGGTGCAGGTTCTGTTCATGGCCGCGACCGTCCTTTTGGGTCTCGTCTTCCTCGGCGTCAAGGCTTACGAGTACAACGAGAAGTTCGTTGACGGGCTCATCCCCATCGCCGGATTCTTCGACCCGCGCGCGCACGGCGTACACATCCCACAGGGCGTCACGGTCGGCCAGTATCAGATGTTCTTCTGGCTCTACTTCGCGATGACGGGCCTGCACGCCCTCCACATGATAATCGGCATGGGGATAATCGCGCCCATCATGTACTGGGCTTGGAAGGGGCGCTACTCGCCCGAGTATCACGCACCCGTTGAGAACTTCGGTCTCTACTGGCACTTCGTCGACATCATATGGATATTCCTCTTCCCGCTGCTCTACCTGCTCGGCGCGCACTTCGGGAAGGGACATTGAAGGGAGTGATAAGTGATAAGTAATAAGTGATGAAAGGGAGAAGAGGACGGGCCTTGCCCTCCCTCCTATCACTCATCACTTATCACTCATCACCTGATTTGCTTATGGCCGAACATATAGTACCGCGCAAAACGTACTTCACCGTCTTCGGGTTCCTGCTCGCCTTCACGGCGATTACGGTCTTCGCCGCCAATCAGGACTTCGGCAGGATGAACGACATCGTCGCGATGACCATCGCCGTGACGAAGATGATGCTCGTGCTCCTCTTCTTCATGCACGTGCGCTACAGCTCGCGCCTCATCTGGGTCATCGTCGCCTCGATGTTCTTCTGGCTTCTGATACTGCTTCTGCTGACGCTCACCGACTACACTAGCCGCGGCTGGTTTAGCTCGAACGCGGGCGGCATGCTCGGCCACTAGCGGCGCTCGGAAAATTGGTGCGGCGCGGGCGACCGCCTCTCTAGTAGAATAAGGCCCGGTGCGAGTCCTGAATCGAGTGACTCGCGCCGGGCCTTTCAGATTTCTAGCGGAAGGAGATTGTCTTAAGGCCGTTTGCTTCGGCGTGCGATAACTGCGTTGCTTCGCTTCGCGTTGCGAGTCTTCTTCCGCCGCATAGAGGTGGTCGGGCGCTCGCGCGTGCCGCGCGAAGGCGCGTGCCTCTTCGTCCTCAACCATCCGAACGCGCTGATAGACCCCGCCTTCGTGCTCGCGTACGCGCCGCGCGCCGTCTCGTTTCTGGCGAAGTCGCCGCTCTTCCGAATGCCGGTCGTGGGCTTCTTCGTGCGCGCGCTCGACTCGATTCCCGTCTACCGCAGACAGGACGCGGGCGAAGACACTTCGCGTAACCGCGAGACCTTTGAACGCTCGGCGGAGCTTCTTCGGCGCGGCGGCACTATCGCCATCTGTCCCGAAGGCGTCTCGCACAACGAGCCTTACCTGCTCCCGCTCAAGACCGGCGCGGCCCGCATCGCGCTCGGCGCGGCGTCCGAAATGGCAAAGGATGAAGGCGGAAGGCGGAAGGCGGAAGGAAAGGCTTCTGTTCATCCTTCAGTTTTTGTCGTGCCCGTGGGGCTCTACTACACTGCGAAGACTTCATTCCGCAGCGGCGCGTTGCTCTACTTCGGCGCGCCCATAGAGGTCGAGGCTTCGCCAGAGGACGAGCGCGGCGAGCCCGAGCGCGAGCGCGTGCGCGAACTCTCGGACGCAATCGCCGACGCGCTGCGCTCTCTGACCTTAAACGCCGACCGCCACGAAGCGCTCGCGATGGTCGGCCGCGCCGAGCGCATCTTCTCTTCAGATGAGGACGAAGGCTTAAGCCTTGAGCGCGAACTCCTCCGCCGTCGTCGCTTCGTCGAAGGCTACGCGTACCACCGCACGCACTCGCCCGAGCGTCTGGAAATTTTGGAGGCGCGCATACATCAATACGAAGAGGCTCTGACGCAGGCGGGCTTTGAAGACCCGCGACAGCTCTCCGCCGCGACCGTTTCGGAGTACGCGCGCGCGTGGACTATCTCGACGCGCGTCGCCGTCTTTCTCCTGCTCTCGCCCGCCGCGCTCGCGGGCGCGCTTCTGCACTACCCCGCGTACAAACTCGCGGGCCTGCTCGCGACGAAGTTCGCGCGGCAGTATGACGACGTGCTCTCGACCTTCAAGATAGCGGCCGCGCTCCTTCTGTTTCCGCTCACTTGGTGCGCGCTCGCGCTTCTGCTCTATCGCTTTGGGGGCTGGTGGGGAGTCTTGACGGCCCTTTTGTGCGGGCCGCTGACGGGCTACATCGCGCTGCGCGCCTTCGAAGAGTTCGACCGTTTCCGCGCCGGCACGCGCGCCGCGCTCTTCTTCCTGCGCGAGCGAAGCTTCTTCAGATCGGAA
>JADMIO011664318.1_pt1 | contig 10035 bp, 12 predicted proteins | sample 8958161 | NCBI WGS metagenome assembly JADMIO01 (sample SAMN16585339, study PRJNA669376) | soil metagenome | isolation source: Crop rotation soil | place: USA: Cullars Rotation, Alabama | collected 2011
CGCGACAACTTGTCCACGTGGAATTCTAAGCTTAGGATCCCAATGTGCTGGAAAGAGGCCCAAGCGGCATGACCATCACAAAGTCGAGGATGTTCACGAACTGAACTGACGCGACCAGCCAAACAATGGATCGCTCTTGGGGTTCTTCCACGGTGCCCCAAGAGCTAATGCTTCTGGGGCCTACACCGCAACGCTTAGCGCGGCCGTGCTCTAGAATCATTCTGTGAGCGTCAGCCCCACCTTGGTGGTCATCGATCCCCGGTTCCTCGAGCACGATCCGGGTCGAGGCCACCCGGAGTCACCAGCGAGACTCGCCTCGATCCTCGAGCTCTTGGATCGCCACCCACTTCGAGGAGTGGAGCGACTCCTGCCACGTCCGGCGACGCGTGAGGAGCTCGCCGCGGTTCATCGCCCGGATCTGCTTGATGAGTTGGAGACTTTCAAAGGTCGGGTGGTCCAGATCGACGAGGACACGCGTCTGTCCGAGGCGAGCTACGAGGTGGCCCTGCTCGCCGCGGGGGCGGCGGTGGAAGCCGCGGAGCGCGTTTGGGAGGGTCGAGCCCGCAATGCCTTCGCCCTCGTGCGTCCGCCGGGCCATCACGCAGAGCCGGGACGCGCGATGGGTTTCTGCCTCTTGAACAATGTGGCCATCGCCGCTGAGGCGTTGCTTCGCAAAGGAGCTGAACGCGTCCTGGTGCTCGACTGGGATGTCCATCACGGAAACGGAACCCAAGCTGCGTTCTGGGAGCGACGCGACGTGCTCTACCAGTCGTGCCACCAGTACCCGTTCTATCCGGGCACCGGGGCTCCGCAGGAAGTGGGTACTGGAGCCGGTCTCGGTTTCACGGTGAACTGCGCTCTTCCCGGGGGACAGCGCGATGCGGATTTCGGGGCGGTTTTTGAGTCTCTCTTTCTCCCCATTGCACTTGCCTACCAGCCACAATTCGTTCTGGTTTCCGCGGGGTTCGATCCGCACGAAGAGGACCCTCTGGGCGGAATGAGGGTGACCGAGCGGGGTTTCGCGGCCATGTGCACTGCCGTGAAAAGCCTCGCAGAGCAGGCTTGTGGCGGGAGGCTGGCGCTTCTCCTCGAGGGCGGGTATGCCCTGGGTGGGCTTGCGCGCTCCGTGCACGCTTGCCTCGAGGTGCTGACCGGCGCGCGCCGCGACGTCTTCCCCTCGGGTGTCGGAACGGACGCCGCCACTGCCCTTTCGCACAGCCGCTCGGCGCTGAGCGGCTTTTGGAAGCTGTCCGCATAGCCATGGCTGACTACATCCACGGGAGTACCGACGACCACGAGGTGGCGCGCCTCGAGAAACAGGCTCGGTATGTCGCACCCTTTTCATTGAAAGGCTTTGTCATCGCGCCCGGCGCACGCGTGCTGGACCTCGGAACCGGCGTGGGAGCAATGGCGCAGCAACTCCTCGACCGCTATCCGAGCATTCGCCTTACGGGCGTGGATTTGCGCCCCACCCAGCTTGCGCGGGCGCGAGAGAACCATCCCGGTGCGGATTACATCCAAGCCGACGCCACGAAGTTGCCCTTCCCCGACGGAACGTTCGACAACGTCCACGCGTCCTGGCTGCTCGAGCACGTGCCCGTGCCCGAGAAAGTGATCGCCGAAATCCATCGCGTCATGAAGCCAGGGGGAACCTGTCGCGTCATCGAGGTCGACAACACCACGCTGCGCATTGAGCCGCTTGATGCAGAAGCGATGGAACTCCTCGACGCAGGAAACCGTGCGCAACAGGCCGCGGGGGGGGATCCGTTCATTGGACCCAAGCTGGAAGGGCTATTTCGGAGAGCCGGATTCGCGAAGGTGCACGTCGAAACGCCCACCATCGGCGGGGGCGCAGAAGCGCCCGAGGAGAGACGCAAGCTGTGCGAAGAGTTTGCGGAGATCTTTCTGAGCCTGGACGAAGCGCTTGGACCCGATTCGGTGCCGCGCCTTCAAGCAGCCGCAAATCGTTTGCTCGCGCTCAACCAATCGCCCAACGGCCACGTCACCTACGTTCCCACGATTCTGACCGCTACACGATAGAAGCGCGCGACTTTGGGCGGTGGGTTAGTGTGCACGCCCCATGAAACGCTCCTCCTTGCCCAGGGGCCTCCTCATCGTTCTTGCAGCGTGCGGTGGCGCGACCATCACCTTGCCGCTTCTTCCCCGTAACGATTCGGGCCAAGTCGGAACCGCCAGCCTCTTCGACAAGGGTCGGGATACCCAAGTGGTCATCGAAACCATCGGGGGTCAAGACAACGGACGGCAGCTCGCCCACATTCGAACGGGCGAGTGCAGCGATGCGGGCATTGTCCAAGGCTTCGTGCTCGAGAACCTGGTGCCGCTAGAAGGCGGCGAAAGCACGACGCTCGTCGAGAATCGCGCGGTTTTGGATCTCCAAGGCGCCCGCTACAACATCACCGTTCAGAACTCTGGCGACCCCTCGCACGCGACCACTTGCGGGTTGATTCCGTAAGCAGAAACAGACGTTCTGTCCTATTGACCAGTCTGGTGGTCATTGTTAGCCTTTATTCATGGGTCGCCGTCCGCCCAAGAAACAAACCTCCGGCCGTCGAACAGTCGTCTCAGCGAGCGACTTCAAAGCACGTTGCCTCCGCATTCTCGACGACGTAGCCAACGGCCAAGAAGTGGTCGTCACCAAGCACGGCAGTGAAATCGCGCAGGTCACGCCAATCCGTAAGACGTTGCGATCTTCTCGTGGCAGTTGGAAGCGTCTCGTTCAGGTGACGGGCGACATCGTGCACTCGGACTGGAGCGAGGATTTCGACGCTACCCGGTGAACTTGCTCGTCGACACACATGTGTTGGTCTGGTGGTACCTCGACGCGCCGAAACTTCCCGAGCGCTATCGAGTGGCTTTGGATGGCTTGAAGCCGGCTGGACCTGCACATGTCAGCGCGATCTCTCTCTGGGAAATCGCCAAGCTGGTGGAACGCGGAAGAATGCAGCTTGCGGCGAGCCTCGACGAGCTACTTGGACAAGTCGAATCCGACCCCCTCTTCGAGGTGATACCGATCTCTGCTCGCATCGCTGCCGAAAGCACGCGACTGGGCACTTCCTTTCCGAGGGATCCGGCGGATCAACTCATCGCCGCGACCGCAAGATGCCACGGACTGAGCCTCATGACGTGCGATGAGGCCATCCGCCGTTCTTCCGTAGTCGCGGTGCACCCCTTATGACCCTCTAGCCAGCTCGGCGGGAACGCTGTCATCGCAAGATGCCTTCGCGACACAACTGCGCCACCACGCGTCTCTTGCAGTGCTCAGGTTGAGAGATGACGGCAATGTCCCGCTGGCGAACCTCGCGAACCAGTTGGCCAAGCTTGGGCTAACTGTCGTCGAGGCGGCAGGAATCGCAGCAGCGCCAGATCTTGAGACCCTCCTCGACCGCCCAGCCGTGACAGCAGCCGAGTTGGGGGCGCACCAAAATATTCAGACGGCCATGAGGGGTGCGCAGGAAGCCTTCAACGACCTGAATGCGGCGGTTGTGCTCCATGGTCACTTCAGGCAACTCATGGCCGGCTTGAACGCGGACCTGGCACCCGTTCAAACTGTTCCAGCCCCCGACTGGCTGCAATGGAGCCCCTTGGCCCTCCAAGCTGTGCCCGCCTGGATAGCAGCGCAGCCCTTGGAGGATCTGTGCGTTGCACTGAACCGAATGGGTCGAGGCTTGGGCACGAAAACCCGATTGGCGGTGATTAACCACTACAAGCGCCATGAGCAGCCTGACCTTCTAACGGTGGGCGATCTGCTAAAAATGCGGCGGGCGGAGATCAGAAGGCCCCCCCTTGGAACAAAAACATTGAACGCCATCATCGAGTGGTTCCGGACCATGCTCGAGCGCGGGGATTCGCAAGCGCCAGGATAGATCCAAGCATCGTTCAAACGTTCTTCAGCTCCGCAACCAACTTGCTCAAGGACTGTTTCGCGTCTCCAAAGAGCATCAGCGTCTTCGGGTCGTAGAAGAGCTCGTTCTCAATTCCAGCGAAGCCGGCGTTCATGCTCCGCTTGAGCACAATCACGCTCTTCGCCTGGTCCACATTGAGAATGGGCATCCCGTGGATGGGAGATGACGGATCGTTTCGCGCAGCAGGATTCACGACGTCATTCGCACCGATGACTAACGCCACATCCGCACGCGCAAACTGATCGTTGATCTCTTCCATGTCGTAAAGCCGGTCGTAGGGCACGTTGGCCTCGGCGAGCAGCACGTTCATGTGACCTGGCATGCGGCCGGCGACCGGATGGATGGCGTACTTCACTTCGCCACCCTTCTTCTCGATGAGCTCGGCCAACTCGCGAACCTGGTGCTGCGATTGGGCGACCGCCATCCCGTAGCCGGGAACGATGATCACCAACTGCGCGTAGGCGAGCTGAACGGCTGCGTCCTCGACACTGACCGACTTCACCTCGCCCTTCTTTTGACCGGCGGCAAGAGATGGCGGAGGAGCACCGAAAGCGCCAAAAAGCACGTTTCGGAAAGAGCGGTTCATGGCTTTGCTCATCAGCACCGAGAGCAGAAAGCCTGAGGCTCCATCCAACGCGCCACAGATGATGAGCACGTTGTTGTTGATGGCAAAACCGGTCGCCGAAGCAGCAAGGCCCGCATAGGAGTTGAGCAACGACACCACCACCGGCATGTCGGCTCCGCCGATCGGTAAGACGAAGCTCACGCCGATGAGCAACGAGAGGACGAGCATGGCGTAGAAGACGTTCGTCGCGTCAGGGTTGAACACCAGGTAGACGAACATCCCGAACGTCGCGGCGAACATTCCGAGGTTGACCGCGTTCTGACCGGGGTAGGTGATGGGTTTGCCCGGGACGAGCTCCTGAAGCTTCCCAAACGCCATGATGCTGCCGGTAACGGTGAGCCCGCCGAACAGCGTCTCGAAGCCCAATGCCGACATGTGGCCCACATCGAGATGGCCTTGGTGCGTCGTGTATTCGGCCACGCCCACCAATGTTGCGGCCAAGGCCCCAAATGCGTGCGAGATGGCGATGCGTTGAGGCATCGCGGTCATCGGCACGAACATGCCGAGCGGGTAGCCAATCACCGAGCCGAGCACGAGCCCACCCACCACCCACTGGTACTCGACGACATCGTGGTGAATCAGCGTGCCCACGATCGCGGCCAGCATTCCGACTCCCGCGAGCTGCATGCCTCGCTGGGCTTCGTCCGGGCGGCTCAATGATCGAAGACCGAGGATGAAGAGGATCGAGGACACCAGATACGCAGCCTGGATAAAGAGCTCGCGCGCCATCACGCTCAGGCTCCCTTCTTTTCGCCGGCGGGCAGCGAGGGAGCGCGCTTGAACATGCTCAGCATACGGTTCGTGATGAGGAAGCCGCCGACCACGTTGATGGTCGCGCAGGTCACCGCGACAAATCCCAACACCGTGCTGAGGTGACTGCGTGCCGAGCCGGCCACGACGATGGAGCCCACGAGCGAAATACCAGAGATGGCATTGGTCGCCGACATGAGCGGCGTGTGCAAGAGCGGCGGCACGCGCGAGATGACTTGGTAGCCGACAAAACCGGCGAGGACGAACACGTAGATTTCTGCGATGGCGATGGCGGACATGGTGATTAGGACCTGCGTTTCCCCTCATGGACCAAAACCATTGCGCTGGTGATCTCGTCGTTCAGGTCCAGTTTGAGGGCCCCGGCCTTGTCAATGAGGTGACCGAGCAATGCCTGAACGTTGCGGCTGAACATCTGGCTGGCGTGAAACGGGACGGTGCTGGGCAAATTCAGCGGTCCGAGGATGGTGACCCCATTTGCCTGCACGGTTTCTCCAGGGCGAGTGAGTGCACAATTCCCACCCGTCTCCGCCGCCACGTCGATGACCACCGAACCAGGCTTCATCACCCGAACCATTTCCTCGGTGAGAAGCAATGGAGCCCGCTTTCCCGGAATGGCCGCGGTGGAGATGACCACATCGATGTCCTTCAAGTGCTTCTGAATCGCGGCGCGGGTGCGCGCCTGCTCCTGGTCGCTTTGAGCCGCGGCGTATCCACCCTGCCCTTCGCCGCTCACTGCTTCCGCAGCAACGAACGTGGCACCGAGACTTTGCACCTGCTCTCGGACGACCGGGCGAACATCGAAGGCAGAGACCACCGCGCCCAGACGCCGACACGTCGCAATCGCCTGCAAGCCGGCAACGCCCGCGCCCAAGATGAACGCGCGAGCCGGGGCGATGTTGCCCGCAGCGGTGATGAACATGGGAAAGAAACGGGGGAGCTGCATCGCAGCGAGGAGCGCCGCACGATAGCCCACCACGGTCGCTTGCGAGGAGAGGACGTCCATCGACTGAGCACGGGTGATGCGTGGTACGCGTTCGAGCGCGAGCGCGCTTACGCGTCGCTCTTCTAGCGCTGCCCACAACGCTTGGCCGCTTTCACCACCCGGAAGAAGCGAAATGAGCGTCGTGCCTTGCGGCAGCGAACGCGCTTCGTCCAATGACGGTGGTTGGACTTTGAGGACGAGCCCGGCCTCCTTTAGCGTCGCAGCAGCACCGTCGGTCAATGTCGCCCCGACGGCTTCGTACGCCGCATCCGTGAAATGAGCGGTGTTCCCAGCACCTCGCTCGACAGCGACACGATGGCCTGCCTTAACGAGTCGTCCAACCGTATCGGGAATCAGCGCCACACGCCGTTCACCCGCGGCGATCTCTTTGAGAACCGCAATCTGCATCGACGCGATTTACCCGCCCACGAGGGTTTTCTCCAGCGGACTGTTGCTCAACGAAACGCGACGAGCCGCGGAGGGATGGGCCGACCGGCGACGGCGAGTGCGACCTCGCATTGAATGTCGGAGCTGATCGCGAGCAGTCGCATCGTCCCCCGGATTCCCTCGCCCACCGGCCGGATGGCGAGTTCGACGCGTGCCCATGGATGTCCGGTTGTCTCATCGGATGCGATTTCGGCGGCGTAATGCCCGGCGTTGCCCTCGAGACGGTCGGGCAGCTGGACCGAGCCAGCATCCCCAAGCCATACGCGGGACGGCATCAGCTCAACGCGGTCTGGGATGCCGGGTCGCAACGTCCAGCGCATCGTGGGCGTGGACGTCAGCGGAGAGGTGATCACCAGGCCCGAACCGCGGAAGCATGACTGGGGGAGATCGTTCAGCGCACGAGAGTCCAGAGTGACCTCGTACGCGCGGGCTGAACTGGGGGTCACCTTGGGAACAGTCTGGACTGGTTGACACCCCAAACCCACGCAAGCAGCAACTGTGGCAATGGCCCCTGAGGAGATCGTTCGCACGCGCTGCTCCTTTCTTGGGCCTTCAGCGTCCGCCCGGAGGCACTCGTGCGCAAATTTGCGACCTCTGCACGTCAGTCCCGGGTAGGGTCCGGGCCCAAACGGAGGAGCACCATGTCTCGGATTGTTGTGTTCGTCGCTCTGCTCGGGTCGCTGTCCATTGCGTGCGGAGGGGCCGGAAGCTTTAGCGGGAGCGTTCGTGGAAACGAGCTCGATGTCAGGGATGCCGTCTTCTACGTCTCGGAGTTCGGCGCCCCCGGCTTCGGTGGAAGCGGCGTGGCCTTGGTGATGTCGGACCAGACCAATGCCTGTACTCGACTGAAGGAAAATCACCTCGCGCCTAACGGAACCATGCTCAGTGTCGGTCTGGGTGTCTCGGGAGGGGGCACCAGCATCACCCCTCTGCTGACCAATGGTGATTACCGACTCTTCACTCTCCTGGACCTGCTCAACCCGCCTCCCGCAGGTACACGTCTGATGATTTCTTCGTTCGAGAAATTGGACGCTGGCTGCGTCACCACGCTGGGGAGCCAAGGCGTCGTTACCGCCGGAAACGTCACCGTCGACTCATTCAAGTCAGGTTCCGGCGGACATGTGACCGGGAACTTCACGTTGAGCTTTGGAGTCGATGAAGGCGAGGGCACCTTCAGCGCCGACTTTTGTGACTTTGATCCATCGGACTCGTTGCCGGCACAGACCTGCACGTGAGCCGACTCGTCCTTGCATGGTGTGTCGCGGGAGCCGCGGCAGCCGCAGAGCCACAAATTGAGTTTGAAAAGTACCGGCTCGACAACGGCCTGACCGTCATCCTGAGCGAAGACCACCGTCTTCCTCAGGTGGCGGTGAATGTCTGGTACCACGTTGGCGCTGCCAATCAGCAGCCGGGACGCAGCGGCTTCGCGCACCTTTTCGAACACATGATGTTCGCGGGTTCCGAGCACGTCGGTGCGAACACACTCCAGCTCTTTGAAGAGGTGGGAGCGCGTGCGGGCTCAGCGGTGAACGGCACCACCAACTTTGATCGCACCAACTACTTCGAGGTGGTGCCTTCACGAGAGTTACCGCTCGCGCTTTGGGTCGAGTCGGACCGCATGGGCTACCTCACTCTCGACGCAGAGAAGCTGCGCATCCAGCGAGATGTGGTCTCGAACGAGCGTCGTCAGAGTTATGAGAACAAGCCTTACGGAAGAGCGTATTTGAAAATGTGCGACATCCTCTATCCCAAGCCGCATCCTTATTTCGAGTGCGTCATTGGAGAGATCGAAGACATCCAGGCGGCCTCGGTGACAGACGTGCGCGCCTTCTTTGCGCAGTTTTACCCGGCCAGTAATGCCTCGCTGGCCATCGTTGGGGACTTCGACCGCGAGACCGCAAAGACACTGGTCGCGAAGTACTTCGCGACCCTACCCAACGTCGCGAAGCCGCCCACGCCTTCCGCTCCGCCTCCGTCGCTGAACGGCGTGGTCGAAGAGCGGCAGGAAGATGCGCTGGTTCGAATTCCGCGGTTCGTGATTACCTGGCCTGGCGTCAAACCCTACGATGCGGACGAACATGCGGGTGACATCGCCTCGACGATCCTGGCGATTGGCCGAAGCTCTCGAATGTACCGAGACCTCGTCCTCGAGCGAGAGCTGGCCAGCAGCGTCAGTGCCAGCAATGCGGCGCTACGACTCACCGGCTTTTTCCAACTCGCGGTCACCGCACGTGCAGACCGATCGCCGGACGGGCTTCGCGAGGCGGTTCTGAAGCACGTCGCCAAACTGCGTGAACAGGGCCCGACCGCGCAGGAGCTTGAGCGCGCCAAGCGCCAGCTCATCTCGAGCCGGCTCTGGCAAGTGGAGCGCATCGGAGGCTTTGGGGGGAAGGCCGATTTGCTCAATGAGTATGAGATGTTCGTCGGCGAACCGGCCCACCTCGCCAAAGAGCTGGAGCACATCCGCTCAGTCACCGCCGAAGACGTGAAACGCTTCCTCCAGGAGCATTTGGGAGAAAACGTGGGGCGACTTGAGATGTGGGTCGTTCCGGCGACTCGCACCGAGGTGAAGAGCTGATGCGTCGCGCCCATCTCATTTCGTTGTTGCTCCTCGGCTGCGCGACCACGGCGCCCGCGACCGCACCAGGACCCGAACCGAAGAAGGCCGACGCATTCCGTAACGACCGTCCGCCAGCGCTCGAGCGCGCTGAGACATTTGCCGCTCCGGTACCGGTCGATCGCACGCTCCGAAACGGTCTTCGGATACTGGTGTACGAAAATCACGCGCTGCCTCTGGTGTCCGCGGAACTGCTCATCTTCACCGGCATCGACGGCGAGACGCCGGCGCAGGCAGGCTTGGCCGGGCTCACGGCACGCATGCTCACCGAGGGAACTCGGCGCAAGACTGCGATCCAGTTGGCGGAGGCGCTTGAAGATCTCGCGATTCACCTCTCGGCGAGCGCAGAGTCCGACCACATGTCCGTCTCGCTCGATAGTCTCAGCGAGACACTTCCCCAGGCGCTCGACCTGCTCGCCGAAGTCATTCAAGAACCCGCTTTTCGGCCAGGGGATTTCAAGCGGGTGCAGAACCTGGCACTGACTGCATTGGAGCAAAAACGAGGCAATCCCGACGCGCTCGCCGCCGATGTTCTTGGAGAACGGCTCTATGGGAAGAACCACCCTTGGGGGCAACCTTCCGGAGGAACTCCGGAAACTGTGAAGCGACTGCGCGCCTCGATGCTCGCCACGTTTCACAAGACGTATTTCAAGCCGAACCATGCGGTGCT
>JADMIO011130937.1_pt1 | contig 10034 bp, 10 predicted proteins | sample 8958161 | NCBI WGS metagenome assembly JADMIO01 (sample SAMN16585339, study PRJNA669376) | soil metagenome | isolation source: Crop rotation soil | place: USA: Cullars Rotation, Alabama | collected 2011
GGGCCGGAGCCCAGGAGAAAAGGGTTGGGGAACTCAATGCCATTAACAGTAATCGAGAGATTCATCATCAATCCTCCAGAACAGGGAACTCATTCATTCAGAACACAGGACTCAGAATGAAAAGGCGGCGACCGTTTTTATTCTGAATTCTGAGTCCTGTGTTCTTAGTTTTTATTCCGTCACCAGTTGATCGTAAGATTCCGGGCGGCGGTCGCGATAGAACTGCCAGGTGTTCCTGACCTTGGCGATCATGTCCAGATCAAGGTCTGCGACGACGAGCGCGTCCTGGTCGCGCGGCGCTTCGGCGATGAATTGCCCGCGCGGGTCGCAGAAATAGCTCTGTCCGTAAAACTCGCCGATGTCCCAGGGCTGCTCGTGACCGACGCGGTTGATCGCGCCGATAAAGTAACCGTTGGCGACGGCGTGCGCGGGCTGCTCAAGCCGCCACAGGTATTCGGAGAGTCCGGCGACCGTGGCCGACGGGTTAAAGACGATCTCGGCCCCGTTCAGTCCAAGGATACGCGCGCCTTCAGGGAAATGCCGGTCGTAGCAGATATAGACGCCGATGCGCGCATAGGCCGTCTCGAAAGTCGGATAGCCCAGATTGCCCGGCTTGAAGTAGAACTTTTCCCAGAAGCCCGGCGCGACCTGCGGAATATGGTTCTTGCGATACTTGCCCAGGTACTTGCCGTCGGCATCGATGACGGCGGCCGTGTTGTAATAGATGCCCGTGATCTCTTCTTCGTAGATGGGCACGACGATGACCATCTGGTGCTTGCGCGCCACATCCTGCATCAGGCGAGTGGTCGGCCCGTCCGGGATCTTCTCGACCGCCTCATACCAGCGCGTCTGCTGTTCGGCGCAGAAATACGGGGTGGTAAAGACCTCCTGCATACAGAGAATCTGTACGCCCTGTCGCGCGGCATCCTCGATCATCGCGAGGTGCTTCTCGATGTTGGCGCGCTTGATCTCTTCAATCGGCGCGTCGGTCGGCGCAGCGTTGGTGGCCTGAATAAGGCCGCATTTGACAGTTCTAGCCATAATTCGGTTTCCTATCTGGAGTTGAGATTGAAGTGAAACTATCGTTTTCGCTTCACGTGTTATAACGCTTCTGCCTCCACCACTGTTGATGCGTGCGGCGGGGAAAGCTTCGTCAAAATCAGATGCGTGACGGCCGAAGCGCCGAAGCCGACAAACCAGCCGTAATCATATAAGGGTCTCAGGTCCGGCACCAAGAGGCCGATCCAGGCCAGGGCGCAGCCGACGAGGGTGGCGACGACGGCGCGCCAGTTCCAGCCCCCGCTATAAGTATACTGGCCCTGCGTGCGATACATATCCGCAAGCTTCAGCCGCTTATTGTGCACCAGCCAGTAATCAACGATCAACACACCGGCGATCGAACCCATCCCGCCAGAGTATCCGACCAGCCATCCGTCGATATAGCGCGCTGGGTCTGCCAGCAAGCGCCACGGCTGCATCAGTATGCCGACGATCCCCGTTATCAGCCCGCCTGTGCGGAAGGAGACCCAGCGCGGGAAAGCGTTGGCGAAATCGTTGGCGGGCGAGACGACGTTGGCCGCGATATTAACGGCGAGCGTGGCGATGACGACCGTGAACATGGAGATCGCGACGACCCATACTTGATCGAAGAGGCTCACCAGTCTCATCGGGTCCCAGAGCTGGTCAACGGTCTTGTCAGGATAGATGACCAGCGCCGCCGAGGTAATCATCACGCTCATCGCCGCGAAGATCGTCATCGTCGTCGGCAGCGCGATGGTTTGACCGATGGCCTGCTCGCGCTGGCTCCGCCCGTAGCGCGTAAAGTCCGGCATGTTCAAAGAGAGCGTGGCCCAGAAACCGACCATCGCCGTCAACGACGGAATAAAGACGGGCCTGAACTGCGCCCAGCTGTTGAGGCGGCCCGGATCGCGCAACAGGTGACCGACGCCGCCGGCCCGCCACAGCGCCCAGCCGAGAAGAAGCGCCGTCATAATCAGGACAAACGGCGCGGCCCAATTCTCGACCTTACGCAACAGGTCCATGCCCCTGTAGATGATGTAGATGTTGAGCGCCCAGAAAAGAAGAAAGGAGAGCCACATCGTCGGCGTATAGCCGCCAATCGCGCCGCCCAGAAGGTTGGGCCAGCCGGGAATGATGGCGCTAAAAAAGGTATGCAGCGCCTCGCCGCCGATCCACGCGTTGATGCCGAACCAGCCGCAGGCCACCAGCGCCCGCATCAGCGCCGGGAGGTTCGATCCGATTGTCCCGTAGCTTGAGCGCGCAAAAACAGGGAAGGAGATGCCGTACTTCGTGCCCGGATGAGAATTCAAAAGAATCGGGACGAGCACGATCGAGTTGCCGAGCAGGATCGTTAGCAGCGCCTGCCACCAGTTCATCCCCTTGCCGATCAGACTGGACGAGAGCATGTAGGTCGGGATGCAATGCGCCATGCTGATCCAGAGCGCGGCATAGTTGTAGGTCGTCCAGTTGCGCTTCTCGATCGGCACCGGCGCAAGGTCATGGTTGTAGAGCGGGCTTGAGCTAATTACCCTGTAATCGCGCAGCTCGACCCGTCCATCCTCATGCTGAATAACTTCGTCATCGCTGGATGATCGCACTTAATCTGACCTCCGACTCGGAATGTCCCCGCGCGGGGCACGCACACATTCACTGTATACAATCGGAATTACCTTCAAGACCGCAACGAAAAAGCTGCGGGACTTCGCTCATCGTCAAATCCCTGGTGTTCTTCCAGACCTTCGTCTCGCCGTACTTGTCTGCGGTCCAGCCCAGACGACCCTTGTTGCGCCAGACGCCTTCGAGCGCCTTCGCTTCACCGCCTCCGAACAGATGATAGGACTCGTGCAGGAGAATCGTCGCCCTCTCCGTATCATCCCTGGCCGTATCGAAGAACTCAGGGTAAAGCGTCATGACCTCGAAAGGGAAGTTGGTCGCCGCATACGCGTCATGGTGTCCGACCTGCGTGTTCCACCAGTTATCCGTCGTGCGAAAGCTGACCAGATGGCGCAGCACGAACACTTCCTTGCTAAAACCCTTCTGTTCGAGAACCGCTATGGCGTGCTCGACTACCTGTCGCTGCTGCCACTTGATCGAGTCGGACGTGAGCAGAAGCGACAGGTAGTAGACCAACAGGATCACGCCCGTCATGCCGAGTATCCACGTCAAGCGCTTTGCCAGGCTGCGCTTCGGAACAATCTCGACCTCGGCTGTCGTAACCTCGGTCGGGCCTTCTTCCGCGAGAGACGCGCCGCAGCGTTTGCACTCACCGACGCTCGCAAAATTGACGAGCCCGCACTCTCTGCACCTGAGGCTTTTCATCAAATCACCCGGGCTCGGAAACGCACGCGCAAGGGAGAGGCTTACTTCAGTTCAAAGCTAACGACGACGCGCGCCTGAATAGAGATTTGGCCGAGCGCGATGGTCGTCTCTTCCGCTGAGGCCCCGGCGCTAACGCCAACCGTAGTGTTCTGCATCATATTATCGTAACGGCCCGGCTCGTCTTCCCGGATCGAATATGCCTTGCCGATGGTCTGGCCGATCTCGCGCGTCAGTGCTGTGGCCTTCTCCTGCGCGGCGCGGATCGCCAATGTCCTGGCCTGATCCTTAAACTTGCGAATCTGCGTTGAGCGAAACTCGACTCCGCGAACGTAATTGACCCCCGTGGTAAGGACATCCGACAGCAGGCTCTCCGTACGCGAGACATCGCTCAGGATAATAACGATCCTTTTTGAGACCTCGTAGCCGAGGAATTCGCGATCTCTGCGGCGGTCTTCCGGGCCCGTCGCTTCATAATACTTCGGTACGACACTGATGTAATCGGTCTGCATATTGCGCTCCGGAATCTGGTACCTGCGCGCCAGTGCCAGAACCCTTCGGACGCTCTCATCGTTGAGCGCCTTGGCGGTCGCAAGCTCCTTGTTCAGCGTCTCGACTTCCAGATTGAAAACAACCTCGTCGGGCGCAACCTTGACCTCGGCCTGTCCCGTGACAGTAATCAAAGGTTTGTCGAGCGCGCCCTGACCCGCCGCGCTCAGACAACACGCGATTAAAAACGCTGGCAACAGCATGATTCGGCTCAGGTCTGTTCTCATAAGCTTTAAGTATGCTTCGGACGACCGTCTACGCGTGTTTACATCGAGACGCACGTGCCGCGCTTGAGAAAGCGGCCGTCGCCGGGCTTGCCCTTGTACTCGCCGTCCTCTATAACGACGCGACCGCGCGAGAGCACGGTCTCGACCACGCCGCGAATCGTTTTGCCTTCGTAGGCGGAATAGTCCACGTTCATGTGATGCGTTTTGACTGAGATGGTCTGTTCGCGCTCAGGATCGAAGATCACTATGTCCGCGTCCGAGCCGACGGCGATCGTCCCCTTCTTCGGGAAAAGTCCGAACATCTTGGCCGCCGCCGTGGACGTTAATTCGACGAAGCGGTTAAGGGAAAGGCCCTGCTCGATACAGGCGCCGTTGAAGATGAGCGGCACGCGATGCTCCACTCCGGGCGCGCCGTTTGGAATCTTCGAAAAATCGTCGCGCCCCAGCTCTTTTTGTTCCTTCATGCAGAACGGGCAGTGGTCCGTCGAGATGACTTGCAGGTCATCCATGCGCAGGCCCTTCCACAGCTCCGCCTGATTCCATTTCTCTCTGAGTGGCGGCGTCATCACGTACTTCGCGCCCTCGAAGTCCTCGCCGTAATCGTCTATCGAGAGAAAGAGGTATTGCGGGCACGTTTCGGCGAAGGCAGGGATGCCACGGTCTCGCGCCTCGCGCACCTGTTTGAGCGCGTCGGCGCAGGAGAGGTGAACGATGTAGACGGGCGACTCGGCCATCTCGGCAATCGCGATGGCGCGATGCACGCCCTCCGCTTCGGCGATGGTCGGACGGGTCAACGCGTGATATTTGGGCGCGGTGCGACCCGCTGCCAGAGCCCGCTTGATGATCTCGTTGATGACGATGCCGTTCTCTGCGTGCATGCAGATTAGTCCGCCGCGCTCGCCCGCGGCCGTCATCGCGCGAAAGATCGTCGCGTCATCCACGAGAAAGACACCCGGATAGGCCATAAACAGCTTGAAGCTCGTCACGCCCTCGTCGATCAGGCGACGCATCTCGGGCACGCGGTCGTCCTCAAGATCGGTGGTGATCAGATGAAAGCCGTAGTCAATCGCCGTCTTGCCTTCGGCCTTGGCGTGCCAGGCATCCAGACCCTCTGTCAGCGACTGTCCCTTGTACTGGACGGCGAAATCGATGATCGTGGTCGTCCCGCCGTAGGCCGCGGCCACCGTGCCCGTGCGAAAATCATCGGACGCTTCGGTTCCGCCAAACGGCAATTCCATGTGGGTGTGCGGATCGATTCCACCCGGAATAACGAGTTTGCCGGCCGCATCGACCACCACATCGGCCTCCATCTCAAGCCGCGCGCCGATGACCGAAACGACCTCGTCCTCGACAAGCACGTCAGCCCTGTAGTCATCCACGGCGGTGACGACGCGTCCATTACGAATCAGTGTTCTCATAAATTCTCCTGAAAAAAAGAGGGAAGCGAAAATTCTATCCCTTCGGCAGCACGCCCATGCTGCTCAGGACTTGTCTGGTCAGATCGATCCTTTTGTCGCGGATCGAAAGATACGTCGGGCCTTCCATGTTTGTCGCGAAGAAATAGACATCGCCGCCCTTTTCGACATAGCCAACGAACCAGCCGATGAATTGACCGTTTTCCAGCGCGCCGCCGCCGGTCTTGCCGCGCAAAGTGTACTCCGGGGTTTGCTCGCGCACCATAATCTCTTTGACGATGTCCGTGGAGCGGCGCGAGACGGGCAGCTCGTAGCGATAGAGCTTTTTCAAAAACTCTATCTGCTCGTCGGCGGAAATCTTCAAAGTATTGTTAAGCCAGAAGTCGTCCACACGGCCTGCGATGTTCTGATTGCCGTAAGCGAAAGACGAGACGTATTTCTTCATCCGTTCGGGCCCGACACGCAGCGCCAGCTCGCGATAATACCAGACGACGGAGTTCTGAAAGGCCGTGCGCAGAGTGTGGTCCCGCTTCCATTGAATAAAAGGCTCCGTGTCCCAGCCGTCGGGCGGGTACTTCTGTTTGTCCCAGGGGATGACGAAATCCGCGTCGCGAATGACACCCGATTCGAGACCGATCAGGGAATTGGGAATCTTAAACGTGGACTTCGGATTAAAACGCTCGCGACAGCGCGCCTCGTTGTAGCGCGTGTACCTGTCTCGCTTCAGATCATAAAGGACAAAGCAGCCCGTAGTGTCCTTGAAATACCCGCTCAAGTCCTGCGGCGGGAGCAGGTCTGCCACGTGGCTGGCCGGACGCGTGCAACCGATCAGGAGCATGACGAGGATGAGCGGCTTGATGATCTTCATTTGTCCAAGCTACTTCAAGGGGCCCTGGCGTTTTAGCCACTTACTACGCACGATGACGATCAAAGGAAGCAGCATAAAGAAGGCGAAAAGGATAACCAAGGCCCAGAGGCGCGCCTCAAAAGGTAAAAGAGGCCGCATCAGAAAATCATAAATACTCTGGAGCGTGCGCGTCAGCATCTGCTAGTTTGAGATCGAAGGGATTATTCCCTGGTTCTTTTGAATGGCCCCTGGCCTTTTATCATCAGCCGGTCTTTGTTCTTTTGAATAACGATCTCGATCCGGCTCGTGTCCGTCCCGAAGTTGCCCTGCTGATCGTAAAGCTCAAGCGTCAGGTGGTTGCCTTCGGTTCGGATAATGCGATAGCTGCCTTCCTGATGAAGAGGCGGGTAGCCCGCGAGATTGAATCTGCCCTGCTCGAATCTCCATTCGAGAAACCAGCTGAGGCCCGGCTGATTGTTCCTGTCCCTGACCTGCCCCTCCAAATACCAGGTGCCCTGAATCGCAGACTCGCCTGAGTTCTCTGTCTGCGACGCCGCAGGCAAAGTAACGGCCAGGGAGAAGATAAGCAGCAGCAGGGCCGTCTTCATGTCTTCTCCTGACGGGCTATAGCTGACTGAATGCGCCGTCGAGCGCTTCGATCAGCTCGTCCACGGTGTCCTTCGTCGTGTTGAGCATCAGGCCCGTACGAATAACGTTACCGTAGAGCCCGCCTTTGCCGATCAGGACGCCGCGTCGCTTGGTCTCCTCAAAGACTTTGAGCACGGACTGCGGGTCGGGCTCCTTGGTCTCGCGGTCTTTGACGAGCTCCATCCCCTGCATCAGTCCGAGCCCGCGCACGTCGCCGATGACAGGATATTTATCCTTCAACTCTTCCAGGCGTGTGCGGAAATGCGCGCCGACGACGGCCGCGTTCTTCTTCAAGTCCTCGTCTTCGATCACTTTGATGACGGCGAGCGCGGCGGCCATCGAGACGGGATTGCCGCCGAAGGTCGAAAAGGTGAGGCCAGGGTAACTGTCCGCGACTTCGGGCGTCGCGGTCGTCATCCCTATGGGGACGCCGTTGCCCATGCCCTTGGCCGACGTGATGATGTCCGGCACAACGTCCCAGTGCTCTATGGCGAACCACTTGTCGCCCGTGCGTCCCCAGGCCGTCTGCACTTCGTCCGAGATAAAGAGGCCGCCGTGATTGCGCGCGATCTCGACGGCGCGCTCGAAATATCCCGGCGGCGGGACGATAAAGCCGCCGACGCCGAGGACCGTCTCGGCCATAAAGGCCGCGATCTCGCCGGTCGTCGTCGTCATAATCAACTCTTCGATGTCGTTGGCGCAGGCCAGCCCGCATTCCGGATAGGTGAGCTTGAAAGGGCAGCGATAGCAGTAGGGCGCGCGCGCATGGACGATGCCGGGGATTTGCGCGGGCAGCGGCCGCCATGTCGAATGGCCCATCGTCGAGAGCGCCGTCGCAGACCTCCCGGCGTAACTATGACGCAGGACGACGATCTCGTGGCGGCCCGTATAGGTCTTGGCCGCGTGAATCGCCGTATCGTCGGCCTCCGTCCCGCTGTTGGTGAAGAAGGATTTCTTCAGGCGGCCGGGCGTGATCTGGTAGAGCTTTTCCGCCAGATCGGATTGCGGCTTGTTGGCATAGAGCGTCGAAGTATGCTGAATGGCTTTGACCTGCTCGATGATCGCCTCTGTGACCTTCGGATTGTTATGACCGACGCTGACGGTCAGCACACCGCCGAAACAGTCCAGATAACGATTGCCCGCGTCATCCCACACGTGCTCGCCTTCGCCGCGCACGAGCGCGACGGGCTCCTGATAGTACATGGCGACCGCCGGGAAGAGGAACTCCTTGTGCTTGCTTACGGTCTCGGACTGGCTTGCGCCTTGTTCAGCTTTACTCATCATTGTTCCCCCATTATAAGGCCCTGTTGGTGACTTTCTGCGCATCGTCCGGCGAAGTCTTCTGTGCGCGATATGCCTGGCCCTCGTTCTTCAGCTTGTAGAAGATGAAATAGACGGCCCAGACGAACATCAGGATCATCAAAGCGAGAGCATAGAATCCCCGCACGGCGTGGTTGATCTCGCGCGAGTAAACGAACCCTAAAACGGCCGGTAACAGCCCGACGATTGCGAGCAGGTAAGTGCGCAGAACCCTCGCGGCGGAAAGGCCGGTCCGGTCCAGAATCCTGAAGCGGGAGGTCTCCTGCCCGTAACTGAAATCCTGCGCGAGCGGTTCGATGACGAAGGTCGAAAGTGGAAAGATCGGAAGAAAGAGCGCGATGATCCAGCGCGTCGCCTGGTACGTTCCGTCCGCAAGCCTGCGGTAATCCAGCAGCGTCGTGCCGAAGCCGTTAAACGAATAGAAGGAACGCGCGGGCTTTGGCGTCGCCTGTAACTTATCCGTCAGCCTTTTCAACTCGTCCACGCTTTGCTGGAACAGGGCCGGTGCGAGCGGCTCGCCGCAGCTTACGCACTGGGATGAGGCCGTCGGGTTGACGTTCTCTGTGCTACACGCGGTACACGTCACAGTTTTCATACCGTGGTCAATTTTGGATTTTAGATTTCGGATTTTAGACTAACGCTTTGTGCCGACATGAACGCTGGAAGCGAGGCTTTCAACCTGCGAGCGCTCGCTAATCCAAAATCCAAAATTGGTTAGTACAGATTTCCCTCGCGCTTGCGGCCCGTGTAATCGACGTAGACCACTTTCAGCTCAGTATAGAAATCGAGTGCGGTCGAGCCCTGTTCGCGGTCGCCGATACCCGTGGACTTGATCCCGCCAAACGGGATGTGCGCCTCGCCGCCGGTGGTCGGAGAATTGATGTGCGTCATGCCCGTCTCGATCTCGTCGACGAAGCGAAAGATGCGCGCCGCATCGTTGGTAAAAACGGAGGACGAGAGTCCATACTCGGAGTCGTTGGCGACCGTCATCGCCTCGTCGAAATCCTTGACGCGCAGGACGGACAGCACAGGCCCGAAGACCTCTTCGCGCGCAATGCGCATGTCGGGCGTAACGCGATCGAAAACGGCTGGACGCACGAAGTAGCCCTTGTCAAACCCATCGCCCGTGACGCGATCGCCGCCGCACTTCAGTTCAGCTCCGTCCTCGCGCCCGATCTCAATATACTTGAGCACGGTCTTAAACTGCCCTTCATCGACGCTTGGGCCCATCTCCGTGGCGGGATCATTACCTGGGCCAATCCGCATATTCAGCGCGCGCTCCGTAATGCGACGGACGAACTCGTCTGCGACGTCGTTGACGACGACCGCGCGGCTCGTCGCCGTGCAGCGCTGGCCCGAAGAGCCGAATGCTCCCTGCGCCGTCGATTCGACGGCCAGATCGAGGTCAGCGTCTTCCAGCACCACGACGGGGTTTTTGCCGCCCATCTCGCACTGGACTTTCGCGCCGCGCCGCGAGACCTGCTCGTAGAGGCGTATGCCCACATCATTCGACCCCGTAAAGGAGACGGCCTTGACCGCGGGGTGATTGATGATCTCGTCTCCGGCCTCCGAGCCGGAGCCCAGGATCAGATTGAGCACACCAGGCGGGATACCCGCTTCCTCGAAAATCTCCGTGATGCGAACGGCCGTGGCGGGCGTCAAACTGGCCGGCTTAAAGACGACCGCGTTTCC
>JADMIO011135987.1_pt1 | contig 10032 bp, 7 predicted proteins | sample 8958161 | NCBI WGS metagenome assembly JADMIO01 (sample SAMN16585339, study PRJNA669376) | soil metagenome | isolation source: Crop rotation soil | place: USA: Cullars Rotation, Alabama | collected 2011
GAGAGACTTGGCACCACACGTCGCAATTTGCACCCCAGAAGGGGTGCCGAGATTTTCGGAAGGAGTTGCGGAACTGGAAACAAGGAGAGACGGCAAGGCCCGGCATCTCCGGTGCTCCAGCTTCCGGGAATAACCGCGGTTCAGCGGGCAGCGCTGCCTCCACAGCGGGAAGCGAGGAAGCCACCGGAAGCTAACCTTTCCAGCTCTGCCCCCGTTCCCCACTTGCCCCCACCCCCCGCGGCGGCAAGAATGCGGGGGAACATTCCCGCCTTCGTTTCCCACCTGCAACCTCTGTCTCCTTCCCCACGAGTTTTTCACCTATGCGCTACCTCCTGACCGCCGCACTCCTCGCCGCGGCCTGTTCGCTGCTGACAATCCCGCCTACCAAGGCGGAAGACGATTTTCCGCTGGGCCTGAAAAAGCTGGTCTGGCCGGAAGACAACAAGCACTCGGCCGAGAAGGTCGAGTTGGGCAAACAGCTTTACTTCGACAAGCGGCTGTCGCGCGACGACACCATTAGCTGTGCCAGTTGCCACGACCCAAAGAAGGGGTGGTCCAACGGCGAGGCCTTTGCCACCGGCGTCCGGGGGCAGAAGGGGGGTCGCAGCTCGCCGACGATTATCAATTCGGCATATCAGGACCTGCAATTCTGGGACGGCCGGGCGAAAGCCCTGGAAGGGCAGGCGCTGGGGCCGATTCAGAACCCGATTGAGATGGATATGCCGCTGGATCAGGTGGTCGCCAAGCTCAACAAGATCGCAGGCTATAAGAAGCAGTTCCAGAAGATCTTTGGGACCGAGGTGAATGCGGATGGCATCGCCAAGGCCATCGCCGCGTTTGAGCGAACGGTCCTTTCCGGCGGGGCTCCTTATGACCACTTCAAAGGGGGCGATACCAAAGCCCTTTCGGAATCGGCCCAGCGGGGGATGAAGGTCTTCTTCAACCGCGGGCACTGTTCGGCCTGCCACGTGGGACCAAATTTCACCGACGGCGCGTTCCACAACATCGGCATCGGGATGGACCACGAGAAGCCGGACATTGGCCGCGAAGAGCACAGCAAACAAGAGGGGGACCGGGGGTCCTTCAAAACGCCGACGCTTCGCGAAATCGCCCGCACCGGTCCTTACATGCACAACGGCAAGTTCAAGACGCTCGAAGAGGTCGTGGACTACTACGACAAAGGGGGCTTTGCCAACCCGGCCCTGGATGAAGAGATTTATCCGCTCAAACTGACCACGCAAGAAAAAGCCGACCTTGTGACCTTCCTGAAGGAAGGGCTCAGCAGCACCAAGTACCCGCACGTCGACCCGCCGAAACTGCCGGAATAGCAGTCCGCCAACTCCTGTAACGCAAAAACAGTTTAATATCAGGGGCTCTGTTTCTACGAGAAGCGCCCCCCGCTCGCCTAACCTACTCCTGGAGATGACTCATGAAGACCCTCTTGCCTCTGATTGCCGCCGGCCTGATCGCGCTGGCAATCTCCCCCGCCCGCGGCCAGACCAAGGCCGACACCGTCCTGGGCGGACTTTCGAATCCGACCGGCCTGGCCGTGCAGCCGGAAACCGGGCACGTTTTTGTTTCGGATAGCGCCGCGGGGCGGATCATCCGCGTCGTGGACGGCAAGGCCGAGGACGTGGTCACCGGCTTTCCCTTGGACAAATATGGCAAGGGCCCGTTCTATGACATTGGTCCGCTCGGCCTCGCGTTTCTCGACAAGGACACGCTCGTCGTCGGCGACGGCAGCTTCAAGGACGGAGAGGAATACGTCCGGGTCTTTACCGTTCCCGCTGCCGGCAAGCCGGCTCTCAACTTCGACAAGGACGCCAAGGCCAAGCTCGGTCCGCTGCCGGAGAAGGACGGCCTGAAGCCCGAAGGGAACTTTTACGCCATCGCGGTCGGCAAGACGGCCATTTATATCTCGAGCAACGGCGACGACACCAAGGGGTGGGTCCTCAAGGCGGACGTCAATGGCACCAAGCTCGGTGAGCTGACTCGCTACATCGCCACCAAGGAAGCGGTGGAAGTGGATGCCCCGGTCGGCATCACGATGGGCCCCGACGGGGACATCGTGGTAGGCCAGATGGGGGAAGTCAACAAGCCCAAGGACAGCCTGCTCACCTTCTATAACGCCAAGACCGGCAAGAAGGTCCTCAACCTGGAGACCGGGCTGTACGACATCACCGCCCTGGCCTACAGCCCCAAGACTAAGCTGCTGTACGCCACGGACTTCGCCTGGATGTCCTCCGGCGACGGCGGCCTCTATCGGCTGGACAAGTCCAATGCGGGTGGCAAGCAGGCGGCCAAGGCGACCAAGATCCTCGCTCTCGAAAAGCCGACGGCGATGGCTTTTGGCAAAGACGGCGAACTTTACATCACCGTCGTCGGCCCGAAGAAGGACAGCGAGAACGCACCGAAGGAAGGCTCGCTGCTCAAGATCGCTCCAGGACTGTAAGCGAAATCACTCCAGACAGCCCCGCTCAGGCGGGGCTGTTTTATGCGCTGCCGAATATCATCAGTTGCCCGCGCCTTGCGATGGAGGCAGAGTCCTCACCACTTCGATCTCATGCGCTCCTTCCCCGAGCTGTTTGAGATCGCGATAGCTCTGGCCCGGAATCGCCGTCGACTCAGCTCCGGGATGGACGGTGTGATGAACCAGCGCAGCTCCGCCGAGCGACTCCGTTGCGACGAAGTCTCCCGCCTTGTCCGGGCCTTCAATGGTCACCGCCATTTTCTCCACGTACTGATTGGGTTTCAGGGACTTGCGGGCACGGGTGGCGGCGCGCTTCTTGGAAGCCTTGGGACGAGCCGCTTTTTTGACCGGACGTTTGGGGCGAGAAGCCTTCTTGACGCTCCTCTTCGCGGCCGTTTTCTTGACGGGACGCTTCTTCTTCGCGGCCGACTTCTTTACTGGTTTGGCGGCCTTTTTCTTCGCTACGGTTTTCTTGGCGGCTTTCTTTTTTGCCATTTGTGGACTCCTTGGAGAAGACTCAGGAAGAGCCGTATCATGCCGCGCGGGAAAGCGGAATGGAAGCAGGATTCAGGGCAAAACGGGGAGGTCGTGGATGAGGCACAGGATGCAAGATGGCAGCTCGTAGGGTACGAAACGAGCCTTCAGGCACCGACGCCGCCTTGGCTCATTTTGCCTCTAATTCGTGGCTGACGATGGCGAAAATCCCCGCGGCCAGCACCAGTAAGAACGCCATGCCTCCAACGACGAATCCGACCCAGAGTCTGGTCTTGGCGGCCTGAAAGTCGAGCGCAAGGCTGTAATACGCCGAAACGCGCGGCCTCGGATTACGAAGCTCGCTGTAGGTCCGGTTCATCTCGTACCACGAGTAAAGGCGATAGGCATACCACGGGCCCATCACCAGCCAGCCGATGCGGCAGACACAAAGGCTCAAAATGATCAACAGATAGACTCGCCCGGCGTCGGCCACAATGGCAGCAGCCCGCTTTACCGCATAGGGGGTCAAATCGGCGACAAACGGGCTGTCGAAAACAACCGTCTGGCTCTGATTCAAGAGGGCTGGCGAAGCGTAGGGATTGAGGTCGACCAAGTTGCGGAGCGCTCCGTGAGAAGCGCTTTGGTCTGCATCTCGAAAGGGATTGGTCGAATCTTGCTCGGGCAGGGGTTCAAACGGATTTCGCTCCACGGTGGTTCCAAGAAATCCCCCTTTCTCTGGCAGATAGCCGCATGCGATGCACAGGACCGCGCGCGGGGGCAAGGCGGCGTGGCACATCGGGCATTCGTTGCCCGGCTCGGGAACCGCCTGAGCCACATAGACCGGCATCTCCACCGGCTTACGGCATCCCGGACAAATCCCCTCCGGCGAGAGGAGCACTCGAATCTTGCAGCGGGGACAAATGACTGGGTCCATGAAGGTTCGCGCTCGCGATACTCACGCACGGTAACTCACTTTTTCGATTGGGCATCGCCGCTTTTAAGCGACTTAATCCACTCCTCCACCACTTTCACCACCTTCTCATCCACCTTGCTCGTCGCTAGTTGTGGCATCTGGCCACGGCCACGGTGGGAGAGGCGGTAGAGGAGGACGGAGCGCTCGGGGTGGCCGGGGGCGACAAGCTTGGCATCCTGCAGGCCGAATTTGTCGTGTACCGGGGTGACATCCAGCAGCTTCGTTTCGGCAAGGGACGCCGTGAACTCCGCGTTAAACTGAGCGTTGCCACCGCCGGCGTCGACGTGGCAGTGGGCGCAGTTGGACTGGAGGTAGGAGCGGACGCGGGCTTCGAGCGGGGCTTTGTCGTCGTAGGGGTCGGCCAGCTTCTTGTACTGATCAGGGTTCTTGGAGAGGAGCGAGTTTTCGCCGGCAGGGCCGCGCTGATCCTTGGCCTGCTTTGAGGTGTCCACCTCCCCGGCGTAGTTCACTTTGAGCATCCCCAGGCATTCGAGCGTGCCTAGTTGGTTGCTAATCACGCCGCCGTAGTCGTGGTCCTTGTTCATCTGGGCTTCGGTCAGCCCCAGGACGTAGTTCGCCGCCCGGCTGTGGCAGACCATGCACTCGGTGCGGCTGGGGTAGTGCCAGGTTTGCTGCTTGCCACCAACTGTGTACTGCCGGTCCATCCCTTCGCCGGCGACGAGCGTCCCTTCGGTCTGCTCGTCGTTCCAGAGATAGGAGTAGCCGGCCCATTCCCCTTGCTGCTTGATGAGGAAGCGGGTTTCGATCCACTTCCGCGTCGCCGCGTTGCCGGGCTCGCTTTCGAGGGCAAACGACTTCACCAGCACTGTGTCGTCCGGGAAAAACCAGCCGCGGTTGGTGGAAAAGCCAATCCGCATGTCTTGCCCTTCTTTGTGCGGGATGGCGATGTACCGCTCCTTGTACGCGCCATCAGACCAGAGAGGCGAGTTGACCGAATAGGGCACAAGCCCCGGCTGCATCTGGTGCCCCTTCACGCTAGTGAAAAGACCGCTGGCGGAGAGAGTCTTTGGGAACTCAGGCGTCTTCTCGGTCTGCTCTACTGGTGGCGTCGGCTCCAGGTAGTAGTAGCCCCCCTTACCTTCGCCGTGATGGTCGGCGACGAGCAGCTCGCCATGCGTGTCGATGGCGAAGCCGCTGACGTTGAACGGCGTATCGACGAGCAGCTTGTGCCAGGTGACTTTTTTGCCATCGTGCTTAATGCCCCAGACACGGCCGGTCGAGTGGTCGCCGTAGATGTATGCCCCGCGGAGATCCGGCAGCTTCGTGCCATAGTAAGTGACGCCACCAGTGAGCGAGCGGCTTTCGCTGTGCGGATGCTCGGCAGCGGGAAGCGTGTGCTTGTGTGGGCCGAGCTTCCGATTGAGATAGAAGTCGTGGCTCCCCTCGAAGACGCTCCACCCAAAATTGTCGCCGGGTCGGACGAAATAGACCTGCTCCCACAGATCCTGGCCGTTGTTTCCGACCCAGATGTGCCCGGTCTTGGGATCGACGTGCAGCTTCCACGGATTGCGAAAACCGTAGGCGTAGGTTTCTGGGACGACGTTCTTCTGGCCGAGAAACGGGTTGTCCTTGGGAACGGAATACTGCTTGCCGTCCGCCGGATGATCGACATCGATGCGGAGCAGCTTGGCAAGCGGCTTGGTCAGATCCTGGCCGGTGACGTTGGTGTCGCTGTCGCTGGTCCCGTCGCCGGAGGTGACGAGGAACATACCGTCCAGACCAAACGCCACGTCCCCGCCGTTGTGGCCGTTGGATTCCCAGGAGATGATTTCGACCGCCGAGGTGGGGTTGAGCTTGTACGGCGGCTGGCGATCCATGGTGTAACGAGTGACGCGGGTCGCCTTCGGTTTCTTTCCTTCCTTGTCCGCGGGCTTGTCCTCCATCGGGCCGTTCCAGCCGATGTAGACGTAGCCGTTCTCCGCGAATTTCGGATGGAACGCAATTCCGTACGCCGTGCCATCCTTCGGCTGGTCGAGGACGTGCTCGAGCTCGCTCGCATCGGGGCTGTCCTTGAACCGGCAGATGCGGCTGGTGCTATAGGGGCGGTCCTGCACGATGACCAGCATGAGGTCCGTCCCCGGCTGGCGCATGAGCGTAATGGGGAAGCTCATCGGCAGTTTGGGAAATGCCTTTACCGTGCGATACGGCAGGGGCGGGTCCGGCGAGCCAACGACGCGACTGGTGGTGAGAGGCCGATAGTTCGGCAGCGGACAGGGTTTTGTGCTCAGCTCCTTCTTCGGCCCGACGAATTTTAGTGGGGCGTAATCTTCCCAATGATGGAAGTCCGCCTTGGGCACACTGCTCTTCGCCAGGATGTTCGACAGTTCTGGCCCATCGAACGCCACATCGTAGTCATACCGGCAAAGCGTGAACCGCCAGACTTCCTCCGCCGCCGGCCGGCCGCCGGTCCGCATCAAGCTCTTCCACGGAATCCGTCCTTCCACCGACCAGCCCTGGTCCTTGTCGTCCCGTTTGTTGAGACTGCCGCGGAGAACGACAGCCGACTTCATCTCGAAATCGCCGTCCTTCTTCTGCTGCTGAAAATCCCCTTTCCCGCGATCGGGCATAAACATGTCGAACTGGGTGTTGGCCGCGTTGACCTGGAATTCGTAGTAACCGCTCTTGCCTTCTGCCGGCTTGAAGAACAGCTCGAAGACGTCGTTGTGCCACGTGTTGCCGTCATGTTCTTTGATGTCAGCAAACAAATCACCGTCATCCATGTCCGCGAAGAAATACAGATTCTCGCGGTCCCACAGCAAGCGAGCCCGCGTCGCCGTCTTCACCGCGCGCGGCTCCTTCAGCCACGGCAGGCCGAACTTGTCGATGACCTGCGCATGCTTCCAAGCCGCTTCGTCCGCTTTGCCGTCGATGGTGATAGGGCCATCCGTGAAACGGCACTCAAATGGCTGCTCGTTCTTGTCATCCGCGGCGAAGGCGGGAGCGACAATCAGCAGAAGCAAGACAAATTGGCAAGTGCGCATGGAAAAAGTAGCGGTTGGAATCGTCTCTAAAAGGCCACCCGCCAATCCTAAAAGCCAACACCGTCTGCGGCAAGCGAGCGGGATGGGCGAATTTGCCACAGTGAACGCGGGCTGATGCAATCCGCCTCCCCCTCCCCTATATTGAAATTCATGTACATTCTGGAAAACCCCGTCCTGCAGCGGGAGCTTCTGGTGAACCTGCGGATGGCTCGCGGGTTCATTCTGCTCCTTATCTATCAATGCTTGCTGGGGGTCGTGGTTTATTTCGCCTGGCCCCAGGACACGCGGCTGGACCTTTCGGCCAACAGCGAATCGACGCAGCAGACACGGGACCTGGTGGACCTGTTCTTCATCGGCCAGTATGTCGTGGCCTCCATGATGGCCCCCAGCTTCGCGGCCGGCTCCATCACGGGGGAAAAGGAGCGCAAGACCTACGAAATGCTGCTGGCCAGCCCGCTCCGTCCACCGGCTATCGTGCTGGGAAAGCTCGTCGCCTCGCTCGCCCACCTTGCCGTCCTGGTCTTCAGCTCTCTGCCGATTGTGATGCTCTGCCTGCCGCTAGGGGGCGTGCACCCATCGGAATTGGCGGCGGCCTATTTAGGACTGATGCTCTCCGTGGTCACGTTCGGCATGATCAGCGTGGCCTGCAGCGCCTACTTCCAGCGGACCAGTGCGTCCCTGGTCGTTTCGTACCTGCTGATCCTCATCCCCGCGCTCCTTGGCGTGCTCTACTGGAAAGGGCTCGCCGATTACGGTTCGCTGCGGCTCTTCCTGCTGGTGCCGGTGGCGGCGGTGAGCGTGGCCCTTTGCGTCGGCCTGTTTGTGAACACCAGCGTGATGCTGCTCCATCCGCCGGACGTCGGCAGCGAAGGGAAAGAGGTCGTCGATCTAGAGCAGGAATCCCAGCAGGCTGTCGGGCTTGTCATTCAGCGGGACCAGTTCCCGGACAAGCTGTTTGCCCCTCCCAAACGGGACGACTTGATGGAGGATGACGCCAACCCGGTCTACGACAAGGAAATCCGCAGCGAGATTTTCAGCCAGGGTACGCTAATGCTCCGCCTGGTCATCCAGGTGAGCATGGTGCTGGCCATTCCATTCATGGCCATCTGCCTCTACATCTACCCGCAGCTCGCGGCTTGGTACATCTGCTATGTGGTGGTGTTCAACATGCTGGTGGGTCCGGTGTTTTCCGCCGGCAGCGTCACGAGCGAGCGGGAGCGGGAGACGCTGGACCTCCTGCTGACGACGACCATCAGCCCGTGGCAAATCCTGTGGGGGAAGCTCGTGGCGGGGCTGCGGGTTTCCAGTGTGCTGACGCTGTTTCTTGTCTGGCCGGTGCTCCTGGCGTGCGTGATGGTGTCGCTCTACTGGGCGAATTTGCTGGCCGTGCTGGCCTACCTCTCGATCGTGCTGATTACCTGCCTGACGACGGCAATGGTGGCTCTGTTCTGCTCGGTCATCATGAAGAAGTCCTCCATCGCCATGATGTCCGCCTACCTGGTGATCATCGTGATGTTCTGCGCCCCGCTGGCGGTTGGCTTCTTTGCCAACACCTTCTATCGGGACCATCCCGCGACCCTCGCGGTCAGGGAGCTCAGCTTCACCAGCCCCTTCTCGGCCGCCCGCTCGATTCCGCTCGACGTCGGCCCCTTGAGCGAGACTGCCACAAGAATGGCGGCTGCGGAGCCGAAGACCTGGATGCTCTACCTGTGCTACCTGATTTTCAGCGGGCTGCTAAACATCGGGCTGCTACTGACGATGATGTGGCTGTTCCGAGCCCGCTGGCGCGTGGCGGGACTGGGAAATTAGGAAGAGTTCAAAGTTTCAAGTTTCAGGTTCAAGGTTGAAAACTTTGAACCTGAAACCTTGAACCTGAAACTCATTCTTTCGCTTCCAGCTCCTCCACTTTTTGTCGCAGGCGGGCAAATTCGGCGCGGAGCTCGGCAAGCTCGACGGCTAGCTCAGAGAGCTGATCCGCGGAGGCGTACTTGAGCGAGGCGCTGCTACCGGCTGAAGATGCAAGTGACGGTTCTTCGACGCCCGGCGCTGGCCGTGAGGCATGGGCGGATTGGGTTTGCAAATCGGCGACTTCTCGGTCCTTGTAAAGATTGTGGCTGACTATCTGTCCGCGCCCGGGGGGAGTGACTTCCCGCATCAGCCCCTTCTTCAAGAGGCCGTCAACGACGACCTTCAGAGCGGCCTGGTCGGCGATCGGCTCCATCCGCGCGGCGCGGGCCCGCAGGTCGCCGAGAGTCTGCTCGCCACGAAGGAGCAGCTCCGTCATCACGGCCAGTTCGACCGCGGTAACGCCGAGCCATTCGTAGGCGTGATGTCGGTACTTGAGGACGCGACCGGAGCCTTGCACTTCGGTAACGGCACCCAATGCCCGCAATTCCTCCAGGATTTGCTCCACATCCTCCTGGGTCAGCTCCATCTGCGGCTCGCGATTGCTCTTCTGGTTCGAGCCGGCCACGATGCCGTTGACCGTCATCGGATACGATTCGGGGACCGTCTTGGCCTTCTCGATGAGCACGCCGAGCACGCGCCGCTGGCGGGAGTTGAGCGGCTTCCATTGGGGAGCTTCGGTTTGACTTTCGATGGACATGAGGTGCAGCTTACCCGACCAGTAGCATGCTCACCAGCCGCTGACAGGGGGCGACGAGGGTGCTACAAAGGCCAGAGAACAAGCTACTTTCTTCCGAGGACACCATGACCGACCAACCCCTTTCCGGCCGCCGCATCCTGACCTTCGTCGGCGACATCTACGAAGACCTGGAGCTCTGGTATCCGAAGCTCCGTTTGATTGAGGCCGGAGCTGAAGTCGTCGTCGCTGGCGAGAAAGCGCGGCACAAGTACGAAGGGAAGAATGGCTATCCCTGCGTAAGCGACGCTCCGATTGCCGAGATGAAATCCGCCGACTTCGCCGGCGTCGTCGTTCCCGGCGGCTTCATGCCCGACAAGCTGCGGCGGGATCCCAAAGTCCTCTCGCTGGTGCGGGAATTCGCCGCCGCCGGCAAACTGGTCGCCGCCATCTGCCACGGCGGCTGGATTCCCATTTCCGCCGGAGTCTATCGCGGCGTACGAGTGACCGGCTCGCCTGGCATCAAAGACGA
>JADMIO011167897.1_pt1 | contig 10030 bp, 6 predicted proteins | sample 8958161 | NCBI WGS metagenome assembly JADMIO01 (sample SAMN16585339, study PRJNA669376) | soil metagenome | isolation source: Crop rotation soil | place: USA: Cullars Rotation, Alabama | collected 2011
GGAAGATGCGCGGCCGTGGATCGCCGCGCCAGCCGTTCTGCCAGTCGGCGCCCATCGCGTTCAGCTCGGGCCGGAGCGCCCAGACCCCTTCCACCGACACGGTCGCTCCGATGCCGCGCTTCTCGATCAACGAGAAGAAGCACACTTTCCACTCGTCGACGGTCGCTTCGGCCGGCGATTTCGGGAACGAGCAGCCGCTGGTGCCGCTGCCCCGCGCCGGCGTCTTGAACGTCATCGTCGGCGACCAGGGACCCTTGTTGTTCGAGTCGAACGCGCGCACGTGCCAGAAGACCTGTTTGCTGACCGGCAGATCCTCCGGCGCATCCACGCCGGTTTGCCCCCTGCCATCTTCCGGGATGATGGATGCTGCCTTCTGCGCGAACGAGTCGGTGTCGGAGACTTCGACTTCGTACAAAACCTGATCGGGCGAGCCGATCTTCGGCGCGTTGACCCACTGGAACTTCGGCCGCAGGTTGCTCACGGTCGTGTTGTTGGCTGGCGCGACTGCCGCGGGCGGCTGGTAGATCACCGGCGCGAAGAGCGTGAACTGCGCTGCATCCGAGAACGGACTCGTGTTGGCGCCGTCCTCGGCGCGCACGTGCCAGAAGTAGGTGCGGTCTGTCACGAGGTTGTCGGGAATGCTGAATGTCGCCTGCGTCCCCTTGACCTCACCGAGACCGCCCTTGGCCAGCACGATCGTCTTGAACGCGACGTCCTCCGCGATCTCGATGAAGAAAGTCACAGGCCGCACGCCGTTGGACGACACGGTCGTCACCGTGAAGGTGAGCGGCTTGTCCGCGCCGACCTTCGCGCCGTTTGGCGGCTGCACGACTTGGGGTTGCTGAATGACGACGCCCGGTACCGGGCCGGCGACCGTTGGACTGAGAGGATCCGAGCTCCTCTCGAACGAGCACGACGCAGTGGCGATCGATACGGCAAACGACACGGCGAGGAGACCGGTGACACGGACAGACCTGGGGATCATGACCTCAAACCCACCCTTTTTAGCGAGCCAGGACGACGTATGACGAACGAAACGGCGTAGCGAACGACGTTGCGAAAGATCGAATCGGGAACGCGTCGAATGACCCGAGGGCTGGCACCCCGAGCCTGCAGCCGCCTGGGAGACGGCCGAGAACCGGCTACAGGGTAACATGATCGAATCCATTCGTGGCAACGGGGCAAACATCAAGGCACGCGCCAAGATCCCCGGGAGGTGACGTGGCGAGCGTTCCGCGCGAGCACGATCCGCGCATTACGGTGATCCAAAAGGAGCTGTTCGACGAACGCCGGTCGAAGCGGCAGCGCTACGCGGACCTCGTGGTCGGGAGACCGGGCTGGTGGGCCCTGATCAAATATGAAATCGTGATTACGCTTTCGGCGTGGGTGCCGGGGGCGCTTGGTTTATTGCTGCGCTCGCGCCTTTACCCGCTCCTGCTCGGTCACGCCGGCCGCGGCGTGACATTCGGCGTCGGCGTCGTCCTGCGGCATCCCCACAAGATTCGCCTCGGCGACCACGTGGTGATCGACGACTACTGCTGCCTGGACGCCAAGGGCTCGGAGAACCGCGGCATCGACATCGGCGCGCGTGCGTTCGTCGGACGCAACACCATCCTCAGCTGCAAAAACGGGGACATCGTGATCGACGAGGACGCGAACGTGGGTTTCAACGCGGAAATCTTCTCAGCGTCGCGCGTGCGCGTCGGCAGGAAAGTACTGATTGCGGCCTACACCTACCTGGTTGGCGGCGATCATTTGTACGACCGGACCGATATTCCTGTGCTCGACCAAGGCCGCACGGCTCGCGGCATCGAAGTCGATGATCACGCCTGGCTCGGCGCCCACGTCGTGGTCACAGACGGATCTCGTGTCGGCCGCGACGCCATCGTCGGCGCCGGGGCCGTCGTCGTGGGCGAGATTCCCGACTTCGCCATCGCGACCGGCATTCCGGCGAAGGTCGTGCGCGACCGTCGCGACGTGACTGTGTAATGTGCGGCATCGCAGCACTCGCGGCTCGAGACGGCGCGCGGCCGATTCCTTTGGCTGAGCTGGCGCCGATGGTGGCGACGCTCGTCCATCGCGGCCCCGACGAGGACGGCGCGGTCACACAGCCCGGCGCAGCGCTCGGCATGCGCCGCCTCTCGATCATCGACGTCGTCCACGGGCACCAGCCGTTCGGGAACGAAGACGGCACGATCCAGTCGGTCGCCAACGGCGAGATCTACAACTTCGAAGAACTGCGCCGCGATCTGATCGCGCGCGGCCACGTCCTGAAGACGCGCTCGGACATCGAGGTCATCCCGCACGCGTACGAGGAGTTCGGGCCGTCGTTCGTCACCCGTCTGCACGGCATGTTCGCGTTCACGCTGTGGGACTCGCGGACGCGCACGCTGATGGCGGCGCGCGATCGCGCCGGCGAGAAGCCCCTCTACTACGCGGAAACCCCCGGCGGTCTGGTGCTCGGATCCGAGATCAAGGCGGTGTTGCAGGCCCCTGGTGTCGGCCGGGACCTGGATCACGTGTCGCTCGATCAGTTTCTGACCTACGAGTACGTCATCTCGCCGCGGACGATCTTCTCGGGCATTCGGCGCCTGCCGGCTGCGCACTATCTGATCTATCGCGATGGACAGCTGCGCATCGAACGGTACTGGGACGCCGCATCAATCCCGGTCCGCACGTGGACCGAAGACGAAGCCGCGGAAGCGATTCGTGAGGTGATGGGCCGGGCGGTCGAGTCGCAGATGATGAGCGACGTGCCGCTCGGTGTCTTTCTCTCGGGCGGCATCGACTCCAGCACGATCGTCGCCTTCATGGCCGATGCGGCGCGGCGCAACGGCGCCACGGTCAACAGCTTCAGCATGGGATTCGCCGACGGCAGTTACAACGAGCTGCCGTTCGCCCGCGAGGTGGCGGAGCATTTTCACACCAACCACCGCGAGGGACAGGTCACGCCCGACATCGCGGGGCTCTTCGATCGCCTCATCGTGCACCTGGACGAACCGTTCGCGGACGTCTCCCTCTTCCCCACCTTCATGGTGTCGGAGCTCGCGCGGAAGCACGTCACGGTCGCGCTGGCCGGTGACGGCGGCGACGAATTGTTTGCCGGCTACGACACCTACGAAGCGCAGGCGCTGGCGACGCGCATCGAGCGCTTTCTGCCGGGGGCGGCGACGGCGGCTATCGCGCGCGTGATGACGCTGTTTCCGCCGAGCGACAAGAAGAAAGGGCTGTTGAATTCCCTACGCCGCTTCTTCGACGGCGCGGCCGATCGGCCAGCGGATCTCCAGCATTACCGGTGGATGACGTTCCTCTCCCCCGCTGCGAAAGCACAGTTGTACGCGCCCGACCTGCAGACGGCGCTCGCGGGAGCGGATACGTACCTGCCGGTCCGTGAGGCGCTCGGCGGGCCGCAGGACGATGCGTTGAATCGTCAGTTGTACGCGGACGTGTCGATCTATCTGGCGGACGACATTCTGACGAAGGTCGATCGCATGAGCATGGCGACGTCGCTGGAAACGCGCGCGCCGTTTCTCGACGTCGAGGTCATGGAGCTCGCCTTCTCGATGCCGAGCCGCCTGAAGATGAAGGATCGCGAGCGCAAATACATCTTGAAACGCGCGCTCCGCGGCATCCTGCCCGACTGCATCCTGCAGCGCAAGAAAGAAGGCTTCAGCATCCCCATGAAACAGTGGCTGAAGCACGATCTCGCGCCGCTGATGGAAGAGTTGCTCTCCCCTGCGTGCATTTCGCGGCGCGGCCTCTTCGAGCCTGCGGCCGTGAGCCGGCTCGTGCGCGAGCACCAGATCGGGCGCGAAAACCACGCCCACACGCTCTTCCCGCTCATGGTGTTTGAACGCTGGGCGCGGGCGTTTCTGGATTGACGCGCTTGTAGATCGTCATCCCGGGATTGATCTTCGTCAGCGTGCTGTAGCCGGTTGATCCGTCGAAGGCGAAGCGCGCGGTGAACGGCATCCCCGCAAAAGAAAACGCGCGCGTCGACTCATACGCCGGCCGGTAGCCCAGCCGCCCCGCCTCGAGCTCGCGCAGCCCTTCGGACTCCGCCTGATTGCCCGAGAACCGCTCCGCCCACTGATCGTTGACGATGACGTACTCGTAGTCCGCGGACCGGATGGCCTCCCTGGTCGGCGACAGCAGCTGGACGAGGTGATCGTTGATCCGCGGCATCTGTTGGATCGGCCCGACGCGGCCAATCGTTGCTCCCGGCTCGACGTTGTTGCGGATCCAGGACTCGACCGCGTACCGCGAATCGCGCAGCATCACGGCGTCCACCGCGGCGACGTAGACGAGCGTGTACGCAAGCACGCCCGCGACGGCAACCTGCGCCCAGCGCCGTGGCCGTTCGGACAATCGCTCGAGATCCTGGACGAGAAATCCGCCGGCGAAGGCTAGCGGGATGAACATCGGCAGCAGAAAGCGGTCGTACAATGCGCGGACCTCGACGAGGAACGTGAGGTAGTACGACGCGGCCGGCAGCAGCAGCCACCAGAATCGCGGCCGAGCCGCCGTCGGCCGGACCAGCGCGAGGACGACACCACCGAGACACAGGAGGAATGCCGGCCACCCGAGCGAGAGGCGCGTCAGCATCCAGGTCATCTGCCACAAGCGCCACTCTCCTGCCGGCGTCGGCTCGAACGGGCTGTATGCGGACTTCAGCGTGACGAATCGCACGTGCTCCACGAACCCCTGGAAATTGAAGGCGATGTTCTGGACCAGCGCAAAGGTCACAACGGCAACGATCGCGGACACCGCGACCTTCTTCACGCCGCCCGTCGCGGCGTACTCCGCGCCGACGATGGCAAGCACGGGCAAGGCGAACAAACCAATGGCCTGATCTTTGGTGCACACCGCCAGCGTGGCTGCCACAGCGAAGATGACGTAGTCCACCATCGCCGCCCCGGACGCGATCCGCGCCAGGCACACCAGCGACACGCTGAACCAGAAGACGTACGGGACATCGACGTTGGCAACCTTCGCGTAGTACAGCATCGGCATCGTGAGCGCCACGAGGCACGCCGCAACCAGCGCCGCCCGCGCGCGATAGAAGTACGACGCCGACAGGTACACCATCAGCACCGTACCAACGGCCATCGCGAGGCTGACCAATCGAAAGAGCGCGACGCTGGCGAACGGGGCGAGTGATTCGGCATACGTGACCGGATCCAGCCAGTGCCACACCAGGAATGGCCAGGTCACGATCGTCAGCAGGTAGAAATGCCCGGGCGGATAGAAGTTCCACCAGCCATTCGCGAAACGGTGCCGGGCGAGATCGAGCAGGTCCTGCATCCGCATTTCATCGCCAGCCCAGCCCGGACCCGGCAGTCCCCATGTCATGCCGACCAGGTAGAGGCTAGCGGCGCCAATCAGGAGCGCAACGCATGCGGCTGGAAGACCGTCTCGGGCGTGGCGCCCGATGAACCATCGAGCGGCCGGGACGACGACGAAAACGAGAAGGATCGCGACCCAGATGATGATCCACACGGCCGGCAGGATCGTTCGGCTCGCGGAAAGGACGGCTCGGCGTCGCAGATCGGACGGCGACGGCTTGGTCGGGGACACGTTTATTCCAGTGAGCGGCGTGACTGGCACGGCGTGACCCCGCGCCCAGAACACGTCCATCGCCGCCGCGCCGCTGTCATGCCCTTCCTCGACTCGAACCGCATGGACGCCGCGTTCGAGGCGAACGTCGGCGGTGACTTGACGCAGGCGATGCGGGCCGCCGTTGTCGACGACAAGCCGGTCGTCCAGATACATCCGCGCAGCGTCACCCGAGAGCACCGCAAACCGGTACACGTCGCTCCGATTCAGGACCAGGAAGCCGTCCCATCGACCGGTGAACGGCTGGTCCACCAGCGGCCAGTCATGCTGCACGACAGAGGTCGAAATGCGGTCGTCGAGCGCCGTGACGACCGGGCGGTTGGACTGATCGGCCGCGGCGAAGTATCGCGCGGTGAAACCGGTGGGCACTCGGATGCGGGTCGTCGCGTACCAGAGGAGGCCCGTGATCAGGAAGCCCGAGATGACAAGCGCGGCTCGACGCGGCGTCAAGGACAGCACAACTTGCCGGGAGCGATTATCCTATACGCGCATGAACGATGGCGAAGTCGATCGCCGCATTGGGGAGCGCGATGCCGCCGACCGGCGCTACAACGACGCGCTGACCAACGTGGATCGTGCGCTGCCGCGTCTCGCCGAGAGCCAGCCGCCGCCTGTCCCCGGTGACTTGAGCATCGCGGCCATTCGCGATCGATTGGCCATCCTGCCTGCGCAACCGCCTGTAGCCTCCGGTCTGCGTGGACGCCTCACGCGTTTCGTGTGGCGGCTTGTCGCGCCGGTGTTCACGCGTCAGCAGGAGCTCAACGCACTGATCGCCGCGCATCTCGATCGCCTGTCGGACGCGGTCCGCCGGCTCGCGTCCGCCCTGCCGGCCGCTCAGGCGTCGCAGCGAGCCGAGCTCGAAGCATTCGTCTCGTTCAACTCGATCCTCGTGCAGTACCTGCAGCAGATCACGCCGTACATCGATACGAAATCGCGCGCGCTCGAAGCGTCGCTCGACGAGGTCCGCATGGCGGCGACCGCGGCTCACCGCGCGGCCACTGCAGCCAGGCGCCAACTCGATGCCGGTGCCGCGCCGGCCGCATCTGCGCCATCGCCGGCGCCGGTCGCCAGCGAACCGCGCACGCTTGGTGCCGGCTACGTCGGGTTCGAAGATCTGTTTCGCGGCGCACCGGAGGTGATCCGCGCGCGACAGACCGACTACGCCGACCGTTTTGCGGGCGCGTCAAACGTGTTGGACATCGGCTGCGGTCGCGGAGAATTCCTGCAACTGCTGCGCGAGCGCGGGGTCACGGCGGTGGGCGTCGATGCCAACGCGGAAATGGTCGACGAGTGCCGGACGCGCGGGCTGGACGCGCAGCATGCGGACGCGCTCGCCTACCTGGCCGGATTGGCGGACGACAGTCTCGGCGGGCTGACCGCGCTTCAGGTCGTCGAGCACTGCGAGCCCGACTATCTCGTGCGCCTCTTGAATACGGCGTTTGCGAAGCTACGTCCGGGCGCGACGATCGTGCTCGAGACGATCAACCCCGCGTGCTGGGTCGCGTTCTTCGAGAGCTACATCCGCGACATCACGCACGTGCGTCCGCTCCACCCCGACACGCTCAAGTTTCTCGTGGTCGCCGCCGGGTTCGAGCGGGCGGATGTGCACTTCCGATCGCCGATCGCCGAAGGCGGACGTCTGCAACACGCGCCGACCACCGGATTGCCGGCCGGCGTCGCCGAGCTGGCCCAGGCGGTCAACGCCAACGTGGATCGGCTGAACGAGCGGCTGTTCACGTTCCTCGACTACGCGATCATCGCCATCAAGGGCTGACGACGCGCGCGCGTCGTTCTGGTTCAACAGAAACTTCCACGACAGAGACAGGCCGACCTCGTGGTCCCCGGTTTTGTCGCTGCGCCACGTGCGATCGACCTTGGCCTCGATGACTGTGTGATGGATTGAGCCGAGATCAATCTTTGTGAGGACCGGCACGTCCGCCGACAACTTCATGTCCACCGCGACCTGGTTGTTCACCTTGACCAGCGCGCGCACCGGGTGCTGGCTGATGTCAGGATGCTCGGCGCGCACGGTCAACATCATGATCGGACCGCCGACCGGAATGGCCGCGACGCCGTGCTTCTCGGTCCACAGCATCACCCCGTCAGGCGGTTTCTCGGGCGGCGCGTAGACGCCGTATGCGTACGGCCAGAAGTCCTCCTGCGTGCCGGCCCGCAGCGGCGGCCGCAGGCTCCACTGCGCGTCGACGACGGTCGCCGTGAGATAACCGCCAAGCACCACCACGATGGCGATCCACGCGAACGCACCGAGGCCGCCAGGCGACCAGACGCGATCGCGATCGACGAGCCGGACGTACCAGAATGCCAACGTCCAGAACGTGAGCACGACCGGCAGGCTCTGCGCCGGCATCCCCATCAGCGACGCCAGGCCGATTGAGACCAGCGCGCCCTTGAGCGCCGCCGCCGGTACGTTCCGCTCGCCGCTTCCGGACGACCGCGCGAGAAAACCGACGAACAACAGCGACCAGACGATCAGCCCCGCCGCGCCGAGCACACCCATCTCCACCAGGTTGTGCCGCCACCAGTTCTGCGCGTTGTCGGGCGGCACTTCGTGCAGGTGCAGGCGGATGTAATCCGCGCCCATCAAGTGAAACATCCCGATGCCGATCCCAGCCGCCGGATGCTGCCCGATCATCTTCGCCGCCGCGCCGCCATAACTGCTGCGATCCCAGAATTCGTGGATCAACCAGTCCACGCCGGCATCGCCGGCGAAGGTCGGCATGTAGCGGAACCGATAGAAGGGACCTTTGTTGGGCAGCGCGAGCGCAATGCCGACGGCGGCAACCAGCGCGATCGCCGCATACGTCAGTTCCTTCCTGCGCGCGCGAAATCCGCCTGCGCTGCGGATCACGGCGAGTCCGATGGGCACCAGCGCGATGAGGGCCGCCAGCAGCGCCGTCCGCGATCCGGTCATCCACAGACCGGCCCAGCACAGGAGCGCACCTCCGACAGCGAACCAGCGCAAGCGTTTGTCCTGAACGAACGCGAGAAGCCCCGCGCTCCAGAGCGCAGCGATCATCCCGGTCGCATTCGCGTCGAGCAACGGGCCAGCCGCGCGGCCCATCGACGGCCACACGCCGCCGCTTCTGAACCCGAGGTCGAAGGCACCTTGGTAGAAGGCCAGCAGCGCACCGATCACCGCGCCGATCGCCAGCGGGCGCGCGATCCATCGTCGCAGCTCGTCTTCGCTATCGACCGTCGCGCGACGGCACAGCCAGTCGAACCACAGCAAGCCGGTCAGGTTCAGGACGACAACATCAGCGATCCACGCCACCATCATCGTCGGGCTGCCGCCGATGCCGGTGTTCGACACGTGGTAGCGCTCGACGAGCGCGAGCGACTCGAAGTCCATCTCGCGGAATGCGACGAGCGGCCAGCCCACGGCGACAGCGAGCGCCCACAGGACGAGCGCGAAGCGCCATCGGCGCGGAAAGTTCCATTGCAACGTGCCGGCATCCGACGCCAGACCGGCGAGCGCGGCGCTCCAGATGAGGAAGAACGGCGGCAGAAATGGTCGGCTCGTCGCCGCAACGAAAAGCACCGGAAACCAGTACGCGAGCAACAGAATCGTGAAGGCGGTGTGCCGCGGACGGAACCGGCCGCCGACGGCGCCGGCGATCGCCGCCAGCGCTGTCACGAAGGGCACAGACGAATCGAGGAAGCGTGCGTGCCAGCTCTCGAACGCGAGCGCACCGGCCAGCGACGCGAGAACGAGGAGCTTCGTCAGCTTTGCCAAGGATCAATTCGAGTATGCCACGTCGAACCGCTCACCGTGGCATCTCGATCCAGCAGCCGAGCAGACGCCGATCGGTCGATGCGGGATCGAGTGCGGCCGGCACGAAGCCGTCGCGAACGACGACGTCGAGCGGCGCCAGCCGCGATCCGAGATCCGGCTGCGCCGCGAGCGGAACCGAAACGTGATGTGAGCCGCCAGGTTCGATCGTGAATTGTTCGGTCCACCCAGGCATCCGCAGCGTCACCTGATTCGCGATTGGCCCGCAGCGGATGTCGGCGTCGAATGTCGCCGGCGTGCCAGCCAGCGCCGCGATGCTGACGCGCGTCGTCGCTCGTCCGTGCGTCCAGAAGCCCGACGACTCGCCGGTTGTGGTGTCGTCGTGGAAGTACGCGGTCAGCGGACCATACCGCGTCGCGCCCAGGATCGGCGGCCGCCGCGTGCGGCGGCTTGCGTCAACGACGCGCAGCGGCGCGACCGAGAACGTGCCGTCGTCCAGGCCGCCGTAGGCGAGCGCTCGAGGGCCGGCGAGACTGGTGTCGAGGGGCAAGACGATGGTCTGCGTCCACTCCGGTCCCTGCACCTGCCATCGATCGACCGGCTGTCCCACACGACCGATCTGCAGGCCGATCGCGCCGTCCTGGCCGCTGGTTAGCGGCGGCC
>JADMIO011621209.1_pt1 | contig 10030 bp, 12 predicted proteins | sample 8958161 | NCBI WGS metagenome assembly JADMIO01 (sample SAMN16585339, study PRJNA669376) | soil metagenome | isolation source: Crop rotation soil | place: USA: Cullars Rotation, Alabama | collected 2011
GCGGGTCGGCGTGGCGCTGCCGGCCGCCGCCGCGGACCGCTGATGGACGCCGCGGCCTGGAACGAGCGCTACGCCGGCACCGACCTGGTGTGGTCCGCGACGCCCAACCAGTTCGTCGCCGCCGAGCTCGAGACGCTGGCCCCGGGCCGCGCCGTCGACCTCGCCGCGGGCGAGGGCCGCAACGCGCTCTGGCTCGCCTCCCTCGGCTGGGACGTGACCGCCGTCGACTTCGCCGCGGCCGGCCTGGCCAAGGGCCGGGCCGTCGAGGAGACCCTCGGGTTCGCGCACCCGGTGACGTGGGAGTGCGCCGACGTGCTCACCTGGACGGCCGACGCGCCGTACGACCTGGCGGTGCTGGCCTACCTCCAGCTGCCCGCGCCGGAGCGGCGTGAGGCCGTACGCCGTGCGGTCGCCGCCCTGCGCCCGGGCGGCACGTTCCTGCTGGTCGCGCACGACACCACCAACCTGACCGAGGGCGTCGGCGGCCCGCAGGACGCGTCAGTGCTGATGACCGCCGAGGACGTGCTCGCCGACCTGGCCGGCACCGACGTGGAGGTGCTGCGCGCCGAGCGGGTGGCCCGGCACGTGCAGCCCAGCGTCGAGGGCGGCCACGGCGCTGAGCCCGGACTCACGGCGTACGACTGCCTCGTCCGCCTCCTGAAGCGATAGTCCCTGACGTATGGGCCCCGATTCGGGACGAACAAGGGCCCGAACGTCAGGGACTATCTCACTTCTTGTCGTCGAAGACGCCGGCGTCCTTGGCCGCGTTCGCCTTGCGGAGCTGGCGGACGAAGCTGACGCAGAGCAGCGCGGTCGCCGCGACCAGCGCCAGGAAGATGCCGAAGGCGAGCCAGCCGGCCTTGACGTCCTTGGGCTCGGGGGTGCCTTCCGCGAGCAGCAGCAGGAACGTGGCAGCCAGGGTGTTCATGCCCTCATTGTCCCACTCGTCACCGCGGAATGAGCCTGCGGGTCAGTCCGCGCTGATCCCCGCGAACAGGTCGTCCTCGGGGGTGGGCGCGTCCACATGGCTGACCACGAGCTCGTAGTCCTCGGTCGGCCAGACCTTCTCCTGGAGCTCGCGCGGGATCGCGAACCAGAAGCCGTCCGGGTCGATCTGCGTGGCGTGCGCCAGCAGAGCCTGGTCACGCACGCCGAAGAAGTCGCCGCACGGCACCCGGGTGGTGATCCGGGCGTCCCACTCGGGCTCCGGCTTCCACTCCTTGAGCCGCTCGGCCCACGGGGACTCCAGACCGTGCTCGAGCATCGCCTCGTGCAGCGCCTCCATCCGGGGGCGGTTGAACGAGTGGTGGTAGTAGAGCTTCTGCGGCTGCCACGGCTCCCCCGCGTCGGGGTAGCGCTCCGGGTCGCCGGCGGCGTGGAACGCCTCGACCGAGATCCGGTGGCACATCACGTGGTCGGGGTGCGGGTAGCCGCCCCGCTCGTCGTACGTCGTGAGCACGTGCGGCTTGAACGACCGGATCACCGCGACCAGCCGCCCGGCGGCCTCCTCGAGCGGCTCCAGCGCGAAGCACCCCTCGGGCAGTGGTGGCTTCGGGTCCCCCTCGGGCCAGCCCGAGTCGACGAAGCCGAGCCAGTCCTGGCGGATGCCGAGGATGTCGCGCGCCCGCTCCATCTCCTGGCGGCGGATCTCGCTGATGTTGGCGAGCACGTCGGGGCGGTCCATCTTGGGGTTGAGCACGGATCCCCGCTCGCCGCCCGTGCAGGTGGCGACGTGGACGTCGACTCCCTCGGCGACGTACTTCGCGGTGGAGGCGGCACCCTTGCTCGACTCGTCGTCGGGGTGCGCGTGGACGTGCATCAGCCGGAGGCCGGTCCGGGGCTGGTCAGGCATGCGGCCGAGTCTAGGACGTGTCGTCCACCTGAATTGGAGCGCCACCGCGCGGATGGGACGATGGGCAGGTGAGCACCGACCTGGCCGATCGCTACGGCACCGAGCAGCCCTGGCGGCGCACGGCGCTGGTCGCGGTCGCCGCGGTGCTGGTCCTGGCGTTCCTGGGCTGGCTCGCCTGGGCGACCTGGTTCCACGCGACGCCGGCCGTGGAGTCGCAGCTCTCGACGTACAAGATCGTCGACGAGCACACGGCGACGGCCGTCATCGCCGTCTCCCTGGAGGACGGCACCGACGCCTCGTGCCGGGTGCGGGCGCTCGCCCAGGACCACAGCGTCGTGGGCGAGGTGAGCTTCACCCCGACGGACGGGGACAACCCGGTCTCGGTCCGCACCGAGCGGATCGCCACCTCGGTGGACCTCGTCGGCTGCACCGCCGACGGACAGCCCCGCTCGCGCTGAGGTCGCCCCCGTGGGCCGGGGGTTGCTAGACTCGATCTTTCGTAACCTCGAGCAGGGCCCTCTGCTGCCGTAGGAGCACGCAGACCTGGTGCCCGCCGGTGGCTGTCTGCGCCCCGCGCAAGGCCGAGGTTCCACCCGACGTTGCGGACGCAGGACCACCGCATCCGCATAGAAGTACAGGAGTTCACGCATGACCGAGCAGCAGGAAACCATCTGGCTGACCCAGGAGGCGTTCGACAAGCTCGAGGCCGAGCTGGAGAACCTCAAGGGCCCGGTCCGCCAGGAAGTCATCGACCGCATCTCCGCCGCCCGCGAAGAGGGCGACCTCAAGGAGAACGGCGGCTACCACGCCGCCCGCGAGGAGCAGGGCAAGGTCGAGGGACGCATCCGCCAGCTGGAGGACATGCTGCGGCGCGCCGAGGTCGGCGAGACGCCCCCCAACGACGGCATCGTCGAGCCGGGCATGGTCGTGACCTACAAGTTCGTCGGTGACGACGAGACCGAGAAGTTCCTGCTGGGTGCCGCGAGATCGAGCCCGAGGGCCTCAAGGTCTACTCGCCGCAGTCGCCGCTCGGCTCCGCCATCCTCGGCGCCACGAAGGGCGACACGGTCACCTACTCCGCGCCCAACGGCAAGGACCTGCAGGTCGAGATCGTCGACGCGGTCCCCTACGAGGGCTGATCCACCACCGCGCGGGCGCGGCTACCCCATCACCCGGTAGCCGCGCTCCCGGAGCCGGGTGAGGACCCGCTCGGCGTGCTGCTCGCCGCGGGTCTCGAGCTGGACGTTCACCTCGACCTCGTCCATGTTCAGCGTCGGCGAGATGCGCTCGTGCTGCACCTCCAGCACGTTGGCCTGGACGTCGGCGAGCTCGGCGAGCAGCCGGGCCAGCCCACCCGGAGTGTCGGGGATGCAGACCCGCAGGTGCAGGTAGCGCCCGGCCGCGGCCATGCCGTGCCGGATCACCTTGCCGAGCAGCAGCGGGTCGATGTTGCCGCCGGAGAGCACCGCCACCACGGGCGTGGCGTACGTAGTGGGGGCGTCGAGCATGGCGGCCACGGCGGCCGCCCCGGCCGGCTCGACCACCATCTTGGCGCGCTCGACGAGCGCGAGCACCGCCCGGGCGAGCGACTCCTCGGAGACGGTGACCACGTCGTCGACGTGCGCCTGCATGGCCTGGAACGGCACCACCCCGGGGCAGCCGACCGCGATGCCGTCGGCCATCGTGGTCATCGACTCCAGCGGCGTCGGCACCCCGCGGGTCAACGACTCGGGCAGCGCGGCGGCGCCGGCCGCCTGCACGGCCACCACGCGTACGTCGGGCCGCAGCGCCTTGATCGCCGTCGCCATGCCCGCGATCAGCCCGCCACCACCGGTCGGCACCAGCACGGTCCGCACCTCGGGCATCTGCTCGAGCACCTCGAGCCCGCAGGTGCCCTGCCCGGCGACGATGTCCTCGTGGTCGAAGGGGTGGATCAGCACCGCGCCGGTCTCGTCGGCGAACCGGCGGGCGGCGAGCAGCGCCTGGTCGATGTAGCGGCCCTCGAAGACCACGTCCGCGCCGTACCCCCGGGTCGCCTTCTCCTTGGGGATCGGCGCTCCCTCGGGCATGAACACGGTGGCCTTGATGCCGAGCATCTGCGCGGCCAGCGCCACCCCCTGGGCGTGGTTGCCGGCGGAGGCCGCGACCACACCGGCGGCGCGCTCCTCGGGCGAAAGCCGCGACATCCGCAGGTAGGCGCCGCGGATCTTGAACGAGCCGGTGCGCTGGAGGTTCTCGCACTTGAGGAACACCGGTCCCCCGGCCAGCCCGGTGAGCCAGCGCGACTCCTCCATGGGGGTGGTGATCGACACCCCGGCCAGCGCCTCGCGCGCCGCCTCGATGTCGCTCAGGGTCACGGTGGGGATGTCAGCCACGGTCGTCCTTGTCTGCGAGGTCCTCGACCTCGCGCTCCTTCGGTGGTGTCTCCCCGTGGGCTTCATGGTCGTCCTCGAGCGCGGTCTCGGCATCCTCGCCGACCTCGGTGAAGCTGGCCAGGTGCTGCACGACCGCGTTGCCGACCGCGGCCAGCGGTACGGCGACCAGCGCGCCCGCGATGCCGGCGACCAGGACGCCGGCGCCGATCGCGACGATCACGCCGAGCGGGTGCAGCGAGACCCAGCGGCCCATCAGGAACGGCTGGAGGATGTGCCCCTCGATCTGCTGGACGAGCACCACGCCACCGAGCATCAGCAGCGCGGTGAACGGCCCCTGGGCGACGAGCGCTACCAGCACCGCGACCGACCCAGCCACGGCGGCGCCGACCATCGGGACGAAGGCGCCGAGGAAGACCAGCACGCCGATCGGCAGGATGAACGGCACCCCGAGCAGGGCGGCGACGATCATGATGCCGATCGCGTCGGTGAGGGCCACGATCACCGTGGCCCGGACGAACTGGGTCAGCGACACCCAAGCGATCCGGCCCGAGGAGTCGACCCGCTCGCGGGCGGCGCGCGGGAAGAGACGGACCAGCCAGGCCCAGATCCGCTCGCCGTCGGCGAGGAAGAAGTACGTCGCGAACAGGATGATGAACAGGCCGGCCACCACGTGGCCGAAGACGGTGCCGACCTCGGTGACCCGGCCCACGACCTCGGAGCTCTTGCTGTTCTCGGTGATCGACTTCTGGGCCTCCTCGATCCAGTTGTTGATCTGCGAGTCACTGGCGTTGAGCGGCCCGTCCCGCAGCCAGTCGCGGATCTGCTCGAGGCCGTCCACGACCTGCCCGGCGAGGTCCTGGGCACCTGTCGCGATCTGCTGGCCGACGAAGGTGAGCAGGGCGATGACGAAGATCAGCCCGCCGACCACGACGAGCCCGGCCCCGAACCCCCGGCGGATGCCGATCCGCTCCATCCCCCGGACGACCGGGTTGGACAGCGCGGCGATCAGCAGCGCGATGACCAGCGGCAGCACCACGACGGCGAAGAAGGCGGTCAGCCACAGCAGCACCCAGGTGCCGGCAGCGATGACCAGCAGCCGCCAGGCCCAGGCCGCGGCCAGGTCGAGGGCCCACGGCACCTGCGCCGGGGTGAAGTTCGAGGGGCCGGAGGCGATGGCCACCGGCTCGGCGCGCCGCTCGGCCCGGACCATCGCCCACTGCTGGGCGAACTGGTGGGACAGCCGCTCGGCCAGCCCGTCCTCGTCGGTGTCGCGGGAGCGGCCGCGCCGCAGCCTGCGGCGCCGCTCGTCGACGGTCTCGTCGCCGGTGTCCGGCGGGTGCTCGCCGGAGTCGCTGGCGTTCCCCCCCACGGAGGTCGGCAGGCGACCCTCCGGTCCGTCAGCATCGTTCGTCACGCCGACAGGCTACCCATCGACCAGCCGGCGGGTGAGGCGGTACGCCGCCTCCGGGTGCGCCGCTGCCAGCAGGCCCGCCGCGGCGAGGACGTAGTCCCGGTCGACGACCACCCGGGCGGCCCGGGGCAGCTGCCAGCCACCCTCGACCTCGCCGACCAGCCCGGCCAGCACCCGCTGCTCGACACCCGGGCGCCCGTTGCGGAAGATCCCGCCCGAGGCGAGCACCAGGTCGACCTCGCGGAGATCCTTGCCGCTGCGCTCTACCACCCGGCCGGCGCCCCCGGGGTCGTCGGCGGTGGACAGCACCACCCGGGCCCGGCCCGCGTGCCGGCGCAGCGCGATCCCGCTGGCCAGGGCCGCGATCGCCTCGTCGCGGTCGGCGTCCTCGTCGTCGGCGGGCAGCAGGTCCGGTTCGGCGGTGCGGGCGGCGGCGGCCTCGGCCAGCCCCTCGGCGACCGCGAGGCCGGCGTCGTGCGCCGCGGCGACCGTGGTGGCCGCGGACCAGCGCATGCCGAGGTCGCCCTCGACGGTGCGGGTGACCGGGGTGGTGGCCACCACCTCGCGAGCCAGCCCGTCCTCGGTGAGGGCGTTGTCGGGGTCCGGCTCGACGACGGAGTGCACGTCGGTGGTGGCCCCGCCGACGTCGACGACGACCACGTCGCCGGCCCCGGGGAGCCCGTCGATCCCGCGGGCCAGCAGCTCGACCCCGGTGAGCACCACGTCGGGCGTCGCGCCGCGCACCATCGCGGTGAAGTCGGCCCGGGACGAGAGGTGCTTCCCCCCGATCACGTGGGCAAGGAACATCTCGCGGATCGCCGCGCGGGCCGAGGCCGGGGCGAGGACGCCGATCTTCGGGACCACGTTGTCGGCGAGCACGTGCGGCACGTCCCCGGCGCCGAGGATCGCGGCCACCTCGTCGCGGGCGTCGACGTTGCCGGCGACCACCACCGGGCCGGCCCAGCCCGAGCCGACCAGGTCGCGGGCGGCACCGAGCAGCACCTCGGCGTTGCCGCCGTCGGTGCCGCCGGTCAGCAGCACCACGTCCGGCTCGCTCGTCCGCACCACGAGGGTCCAGGGACCCTCCTCAGGCGGACGACTGGCGACGCCGACGACCGCGACCACCTTGCCGCCGCTGCTCAGGGCCACCCGGCGGCCCGCCTCGGCGGTGACCAGCTCCTCGTTGCCGACCACCGCGATCCGCAGTCCCCCGCCGGCGCTCGAGCAGGCCAGCACCTGCGCGTCCGCGGCGCCGGCGTCGTGCGCGACCAGCTCGGCCAGGCACGCGTCGTACCCGTCGAGCACGTCGGTGTCGATCGTGGTCCGGTGCGAGGCCGCGGCGACGATGCTGCCGGAGCCGAGGTCGACCAGCGCGACCTTGGTGAACGTCGAGCCGAAGTCGACGCAGACGACCTGCTTGGCGGGAGCGGTCACAGCAGGACCGAGAGTGCCGCTGCCATCAGGCAGACGATGACCGCACCGGCGAGCAGGTGCACCGCCGGGTTGGTCGGCAACGGCTCACCCGCCCGGATCGCGGCGTCGGCCCGGCGGAACCGGAGGTAGCCGCCCACGGACGCGACCGCGCCCGCGACCAGCAGCGCCACGCCCAGCACGGTGTGCTCCCAGCCGTCGAAGATCTGCAGCACCGCGACCGACGCGGCGACCAGGCCGATCGCGGTGCGCTCGTAAGCGAGGAAGGTCCGTTCGTTGGCGAGCGTGAAGCGGTAGTCCGGCTCCATGGGTGGGCTCAGGCGAGGGAGCGGTCGAGGTCGGCGAGCAGGTCGTCGGCGGTCTCGATGCCGACGCTGAGCCGGATCAGGTCCGACGGGACCTCGAGGTCGGTGCCCGCGACGGAGGCGTGGGTCATCCGGCCGGGGTGCTCGATCAGCGACTCGACACCGCCCAGGGACTCGCCGAGCGTGAAGACCTCGGCCCTCCCGCACACGTCGAGGGCGTGCTGCTCGCCGCCGGTGACCCGGAACGACACGATCCCTCCGAAGCGCTTCATCTGCTTCGCCGCGACGGTGTGGCCGGGGTGCGACTCGAGGCCGGGGTAGATCACCTCGGCCACCTTCGCGTGGCCCTCGAGGAACTCGACGACCTTCTCGGCGTTGTCGCAGTGCCGGTCCATCCGCACGCCGAGGGTCTTGAGCCCGCGGTGGGTGAGGAAGGAGTCGAACGGCCCGGCGACGGCACCGATGGAGTTCTGGTGGAAGGCGACCTTCTCGGCCACGCCGAGGTCCCGGACCACGAGCGCGCCGCCGACGACGTCGGAGTGGCCCCCGCAGTACTTCGTGGTGGAGTGCACGACGATGTCGGCGCCGAGGGTCAGCGGCTGCTGGAGGTACGGCGAGGCGAAGGTGTTGTCGACGACCAGCAATGCCCCGGCATCGTGCGCGACCGAGACGAGCGCCTCGATGTCGCCGATGTTGAGCAGCGGGTTGGTGGGGGTCTCGACCCAGACCAGCTTCGTCTCTCCCGGGCGAATCGCGGCCCGCACGGCGTCGACGTCGGAGACCGGGGCGGGGCTGTGCGCCAGGCCCCAGGCCTGCTCGACCTTGTCGAAGAGCCGGTAGGTGCCGCCGTACGCGTCGTCGGGGATGACCACGTGGTCGCCGGGCCGGCACAGCGCGCGCACCAGGGTGTCCTCGGCGGCCAGGCCGGAGGCGAAGGCGAAGCCGCGCTCGCCCTGCTCCAGCGCCGCGATGACGCCCTCGAGGGCGGTGCGGGTCGGGTTCGCGGAGCGGCTGTACTCGTAGCCGCCGCGCATCCCTCCCACGCCGTCCTGCTTGTAGGTGCTGGTCGCGTAGATCGGCGGGATGACCGCACCGGTCATCTCGTCGGGCTCGTAGCCGGCGTGGATCGCACGCGTCTCGAATCCGGACTTGTTCTGGTGTTCCTGGGTCACGTGGCGAGCCTAGACCCGGGGGCTCCCGGGGAACGGATCGGGCTTGGCCGTTGTTGTCAGACTCGAGACGAGACTCAGGAGGTTCCGTGTTCTTCCGCAAGCCCGCAACACTCCCCACCGCCGCCGAGGCCCTGCCCGGCCGCGCCGAGCGCCCCTTCCCGCTCGCCGAGCGTCACCTGGTGCTCGACGCACCGCTGGTCGCCGACGTGCCCGAGGGCTACGAGGAGGCGATCTTCGGCCTCGGCTGCTTCTGGGGCGCCGAGGAGGTCTTCTGGCAGACCCCCGGCGTCTGGTCGACCTCGGTCGGCTACGCCGGCGGCATCACCCCGAACCCGTCGTACGAGGAGGTGTGCTCCGGCCGGACCGGCCACACCGAGGCCGTGCGCGTGGTCTTCGACCCGTCGAAGGTGACGTACGCCGACCTGGTGCGCGTGTTCTTCGAGGTGCACGACCCGACCCAGGGCATGCGCCAGGGCAACGACACCGGCACCCAGTACCGCTCCGCGATCTACTACACCTCCCCCGAGCAGGAGGCCGTCGCCCGCCGGCTGATCGAGGCCTACCAGCCGCTGCTCACCGCGCGCGGCTACGACCAAATAACCACCGAGGTCGCGCCGGCCCCGACGTACTACTACGCCGAGGACGTGCACCAGCAGTACCTCCACAAGGTGCCGAACGGCTACCGCTGCCACTCCGCGACGGGGGTGCCGTTCCCCGCGGACGCCTGACCCCGGTTGCTAGCGTCGCGCCCGTGGTCATCACCCTGTGCGGCTCGATGCGGTTCGCCGAGGAGTTCGAGCGCCTGGACGCCGAGCTGACGCTGGCCGGCCATGTGGTGCTGGCCCCGACCGCCCTGCCTCCGTCCACGGAGCTCGACGGGGAGGAACGAGCACGGCTCGGCCGGACCCACCTGGAGAAGATCGGCATGGCGGACGAGGTCCTCGTCGTCAACGTGGGCGGCTACGTCGGGGAGAGCACACGCCGCGAGATCGCGCATGCACGGTCGCGTGGGATCCCGGTGGGCTTCCTGGAGCCCCATGCCGGCGATTGACAGCCCCACCGGCTCGGGGGCCGAAAGTATTTCGGCCCCCGATGTCGTGGACGGCCACCCCCGTTCGTGGAGAGGGTGGAGCCGGGCAACGGGTCCGCGCGCCGAGACGGAGGAGCAGACATGGCCGAGTACCTCATCTTCTTCAACCAGCAGTGGGTCGGAGACCACACCGAGGAGTGGTTCCGCGGACGCGGCCCGCTCGCGATGGCGGTCGTCGACGACATCAGGGCCGCCGGCCAGTTCGTGTTCGCGGGCGGCCTCGAGGAGGAGACCGACACCGCCTTCAGCGCCGACGCGACCAGTGGCACGCTGACGTTCACCGACGGCCCGTACGCCGAGACCAAGGAGTTCCTCGGCGGGCTCACCGTGGTGGACGTGCCCGACGAGGAGACCGCCCGGATGTGGGCGGGCAGGATCGCGGAGGCCTGCGGCT
>JADMIO011260450.1_pt1 | contig 10029 bp, 8 predicted proteins | sample 8958161 | NCBI WGS metagenome assembly JADMIO01 (sample SAMN16585339, study PRJNA669376) | soil metagenome | isolation source: Crop rotation soil | place: USA: Cullars Rotation, Alabama | collected 2011
CAGATGGCGACCGCCGTCGCCCTTTTTGAGTCCCGCCGCCATGTTTTCGATAATGGCGCGTTGATCTTCAGTTTCAATAGGCCGGTCGCCGCCTAAAATCCAAATCAAGGGCGAGTTTTGGTAGCGCTGCCCCAGCCACTCGCCATAAATCGTCGCGTTTTCAGGCGTAAAAATTTCCGGACCAACACCCCATTTGAGGTTCCATTTGTCGCCCCAGGTCGGCAAAAGGCCAACGCACAAGCCCAACTCGCCCGCGCGCTCCAATACCCAATCCACATGTTGAAAATATCTTTCGTTAGGTCGCGTTGGGTCGCTCTGGTGAAGCGGGAGGTCACCCGCACGATTGGAGGTGTTTAAGCCGTCCAGTTCGGCCAAAATGACGGATTGAATGACCGTGAAGCCCTTCGCGGCGCGGTCGCGTAAATACCATTCGGTTTCTTCGCGGTTGAGGAGGTGAAGCAACTCCCATGCGGTATCGGCGAGATAAAAGAATGGCGAACCATCGGCACGACATAAATAGCGTCCGTTAGAACTGATTTGGGTGGGAAAGTGGAAAGTGCATGGATTTTCTTTCGAGCCTTCTGCTTTGTAACGGTTGGTTGGAGTTTTTTTGAGTTCGAGCGAAGGAATGTAGCCTTCTTTTTCGATATAAAGATGCCCCGGTGGTTGGCACCCCGGCGCCAGGGTCCCGTTCAACACCGCGAGTTTAAAATCTGGGCTATTGGGACCATCGCTGCCATGTTCAAAACCCGCCGGAATCATCCATACATCGCCTTCTTCAAGCTCAAATTCTGCGCGGTTGCCCTCATGATCGATCCAGTAAGACGTGCCGCGCCCGCCAAGGGTCAGCCAGACCTCGTCGTAATCGTGAAAATGCTTTTCTACGTCGGTCACGAGCCAGCCGCCACGCAAAATTCCTTTGTGTAATGCCATGATTGCAGTGAGAACGTAGGGACATGGCATGCCATGTCCTACGAGAATCAAAAGCCGACGTTCAATTGCGGAGCGGCTAACTTCGTATTTTCTTTCGACGCGAAGATGTGAACCACATTATCCGAGGCTGCATCGCCCGCTTCCTGACGAGTGATAATCAGCGTCACTTTGCCGTTGGAGTCGCTTTGTAAAAACTTGAGCAATTCCACCGAAGCGAAGGTGATTGTTTTGCCGGATTCGCCTTTACCTGTGAGGGTAAAAGTGCCCAGGGCTTTCGCGTCGTCAGTGAGAGTCGAGGTGGCTTTTGTGTCGTTGGCGGGTGCATTGTTCCAATTCGTCGAGTTTTCGGGCCAGTTTTCAGCAGCGTTGCCGTCCTGGAGACCAGAAACCTCAAATGTCCATATTTTATCCGCGGGAGAGCTTCCTTCGGCTGCGCCGATGGTGAGCGAGAGCGAAGCACTTTTGGCGCTTTTAACGGGCTGGGCCCCCTGCGACAAATCGAAGCGCAAATAGGTTTTGCGGGCGTTGATGAGGTTGACCGAATTGCGAATGCGCAAAATGTCCAGGTTGCCGAAATTCCGCGCGCTCATTTCGCCGCCGCGCACCGAAGTGTCAGCTTGCACAACCAAACCCGGGGCACCGGCAGTTTTTGGTTCGGGTTTAGCGGTTTGTGCCGGGTTTGGCTCCGGTTGCACGTTTTTGACGGGCGTGAGTGGCGAATTCACTTTGACGCCGCTCTCCGCCAGCGTTTCCGCCGCGACTTTCCGCAAATAGGCAGCAAAATCGGCGGAAACTTTTGGCGGCACGAAGCTAATTTTTTCCGGCGATTCGCCGAACAAAAAGCCATACCAGACCAAGCCGACGAGATAGCAGCCTGCTTCGTTGGCGTGGCGCGCATCAATGCCGAGTGTTTTGTCTTTGCCCCAACTGTAGCCGATGTTCAGCGAGTGCGTCTGAGCCGGCAAATTCGGGAAAACTGGGGTTTTGAAGTCGAAATTGGGGTCTTTTTTATAACTCCACACCGGGTCGCTGGCCGCGCGCCAGAAGGCATCACCGACGGGAATCAGGCGAATGCCCAACTCTTTAGCCGTCTGGTGATACGCTTTGCGCGATTCTTCCCACATCTCTTTTTGCGTTTCCGCGAGATGGTTGGGCCGCACCGCGCCGAATTTGTCGGAGTCGCTGCGATACGCCCACGTCTGGTGCATCATGACTTCCGCGTTGGGCTGAAGTTTTTTGATGAAGTCGCGCAAAACAGTGGCGTGCGGTTGGTAAGTGTCAATCGCTGACGAAACGAAGCTCCCCTGCTGAATCGTCACGACGTCCCAGGTGTTCGCCGCAAGCAATTCGCGGAGAGATTTGCCGTTGTAAGGCTTGCCTTTGGGGTCGTTCAGGTCGGCTTCGTTGGCTTTTAGGGCGCCCGCATGGAATTCCAAGGGGGCGCCGCCGACTTCCGCGCGCCCCACGGTAACATCGTAGCCGCCGCTTTTGGCGATTTGTGGAAAATAGGTCATCGCGTTGCCCGAAAAGCTGTTGCCAATGACGAATAAACGCAGGGTTTTGCCTTTGGGCGCAACCATCGTCGCAGGTGCGGCGGTTTCTGGAGTTTGCGCCTGCGAACAGCCAAAATTCGCGAGTAAAAGGGCCAGACCGGCAAAAAAGCTGAGAAAAGTCTTCATCTTTAACCTTCGTATTGGCGCAAAACCAGCATTTGTGGGCGGTCAGCGGCTTTGCCGAGCGTGGCGTGAGGCTCAATCGCCATGAAGTTGTCCTGCCACCACGGCCCGCCTGCCCAATACGCCGAACCGACGCCGCTTTTCTGCAAATAGGCGAGAAACTGATCCATCGTGACGAGCCAGCGCGAATCGTTGTCCGGAATGCCGTATTCGCCCAAAAAGCCGCGCACACCTTTTTCCTGGCACCATTCGATGAAGGGGCGCACATATTCCACGCCACCTTCGGGCGAACCCCCTTCATCTTCGTAAGACAGCTTGTAAGTGCCGCTGTTGTCGCGGTCAAAGTAGCAGTGTGCCTCGAACATCAGGTTGTCCTGCGGGTCGTGGAGCTTTTCGGCGAGATATTCGTTGGCGCCCAATCGCCAGTTGCGCGAGGATGTCCAATCATCACCGGGCACTAAAATCGTGGTTTGGGCGTCCACCGCGCGAATCGCGTCAATCGCGGCTTGTGCCGCATTGGGCCAACGCTCGGCGCCTTCCATATCGTGCGGCTCGTTCATCAAACCATAAGCGCACACGGCGGGATGATGTGCAAATTCCTCGGCCAGACGGCGCCACACATCGGCGAACGCTGCGTAGGGTAGCTCTTCCGAACCGATGATGGTGCCGTCGTAAGCGCCCTGACGGGGGAAAACGTAGCGTCCGTAGTTATGAACGTCCAAAATGACGTTGATTTCGCGTTGGACGGCTTCGTCGAGAAATTCGTGCAAGCGCGCCACCTCGGAGGCATCAAAGGGCGCGAAAAGCGCGTGCTGGATGCGTTCCCAGCGAAACGGGAGACGAACCAGCGTGCGACCGCGTGAACGGTGATAATCGAGGTTTTTCGTTGTGGGATAAGTGTAGGTTTTGTCGTAGGTGCCGGGAAATTCGCTACCAAACTCGGCGCCCGCCAGATTCAGTCCCGCACGAGACAAAGGAGGCAAAATGGCGGGATTTGGGCGCAAAAAAGGCGTGACGGACAACGCGCCGTTGAGGTAAGGCGCTTTTTCAAAAATATGTTGCATGAGACTTTAGCCGGGGAAATCGAGAGTTAGACCCGGTGCGCCACCTTTTGCGCTCTCTTTGGAGGCAAAAATATGAACGACGTTATCGGCGGCTTCGTCGCCCGCCTCCTGGCGAGTGATGATGAGGGTGGCTTTGTTGGTTTGAACGAATTGCAAGAAACCGAGCAGTTCCGGGGAAGAAAAAGTGATGGTTTTGCCATCCTGCCCTCTGCCACGAAGCGTGAAGGTGCCCAGAGAAACCGCGTCATCGGTCAACGCGGAAGGGCTTTGAACGTCATTGGCTGGGGCATTGTCCCAGTTGGTCGTCGGTTCGGGCCATTCAGCGTTTTTCGCGCTGTCTTTGAGGCCAAAAACCTGAAATGTCCACGTCTTATCCGCGGGAGAACTGCCCTCGGCGCCCCCAAGGGTCAATGTCAGAGTCGCTTTGGTGGCGTCTTTGATGGGATTTGCAAGTTTGGACAAGTCAAAGCGCAAATACGCCTTGCGAGCGTTGAGGAGATTGGATGAATTGCGAACCCGCAAAATATCGAGGTGCCCGAAATTGCGATTGCTCAAATCGCCGCCACGCACCGAAGTGTCGGCGCCACCTTGAGACGTAGTTAAAGTGACGGGAGCGGACTGAACACTTGCCATCAGACTAACAAGACCCCCGGCCATTAAAAGAGTGTGAATTTTCATGATTTACCCCGGATATTGGCGCAAAACGAGCATTTGCGGACGATCAACGGGAGTGTCCAAAACTGCCGTGTCGGAGGCGGGTTTTGGTTCGATGGCGAGTGCATAATCGCCCCACCACGGGCCACCGGCCCAGTAGGCGCCACCGATGTTGTTGGTTTTAAGATACGCCAAAAAGCGGTCTAATGTCACCAGCCAGCGCACATCGTTATCGGGCACGCCGAACTCGCCAACGAAGCCCCGCACGCCTTTGGCTTTGCACCATTCGACAAACGGGCGCACCCGTTCCACGCCGACATCGGGCGAGCCGCCTTCTTCGTCGTAGGATTTTTTGTAGGAACCACCGAGGTTTTTATCAAAGTAGCAGTGCGCCTCAAAAATCAGGTCGTTTTGCGGGTCGCGCACTTTTTCGTGAATCGTTTCGTTCACGCCTTTGCGCCAATCCGCTGCCGAACTCCACGCATCGCCGGAGACGAAAATCGTGGTTTTCTTGTCGATTTTGCGAATCGCATCAATGGCCGCTTGTGCAGCGAGGGGCCAGCGTTTGTCGTCGCCCAAATCGTGCGGCTCGTTCATCAAACCGTAGCCGCCAACCGCCGGATTGTCCTTGACGGCAAGGGCCAATTTCGCCCACAAATCCGCAAACGCCGCGTAGGGGAGGCTCACATCGCCCAGACAGGCCGCTTTGTCGAATCCCTGTCCGGGGAGTTCATAGCGCCCGTAGTTGTGAACATCCAAAATGACGCTCATTTTCCGTTCGCCCGCAACTTTGAGGAAGGCTTGAAGCCGCCCAAGTTCCTCCTTATCCAAGGGTGCGAAAAGCGCGTGTTGCATCCGTTCCCAGCGAAAGGGAAAGCGAATCAATGTGCGATTTTGGGCGTGGTAATAGTCGAGGTCTTTGGCTTCGGGATAGGTGAAATCCTTGCCGACGATGCCCGGAATCGCTGTTCCAAACTCCGCAACGGCGAGGTTCACGCCAAACCTCGTCGCGGTGGTCGGCGCCGCTTTAACAGACCCCAGAGAAGCCGCCAGAAACCCCAAACCGACCAAAAATCCTAACGATGGCTTTTTCATAGAAAGAATGATTCAAAAACGGCGCAAGATTACTTACAAGCTGCCGCGCTCTGATCGAGGTTAAAGCAAGGCGAATCTACGCCACCACTGGTAGAGTTCTCGGTGACGTTCCCCACTTTGTAAAAAGATTCGACCTTTTGTGCTTTGACGTGGCCATCAAACCAAAGAACATTTGTGGTCTCTAAGTGACGGGCCAACGGGCCAGAAAACCAAGCCTGAGCAATGCTGGTGTAATCCGTGCCAGACGGAAGGGAGTGCGTTTGGTAAACATCCGCCAAGCTCTGCGTTTCGGCTACAAAGATAGCGTATTTTTCGACAAACCATTCGGGAGGAGACTGAGAGGAATCCGGAGCGCCACCAACATCGGTCGCAAGAACGGTGGTGGCTGGATTTGTGACCTTAGTGACTAAGGCACCTCGAGCACCTGCATCCGCTTTGCTATAGATTCGGGTTGAGTCACTATAACTTGTGCTGGTATTTTCCTGAAAGTTCCAGTTGTAACCGTAGCTATTACGAAACCGCCCACTGGTAGGTGTCTGACCAAAGTAGATATTAGGGAGGTTACTCCCTTTCAGGTCTTTGGCGAGATCGCTGGGACAGACAAAAATCGGCTCACTCTTCACGTAGGGTTGCAGACCCATTATCCAGTTGCTCGCCCAGCCGTTACTAATTCCGTCGGAGTTTGCCGGGGGAACCATTCGCTCGTCGTAATCTTGGGCATATTGCATAAATCCCAGGCCAATTTGCTTTAGATTTGATTGGCACGAAGAACGGCGGAAAAGACCGGAAACAAAATCGCCGCAAGAAGAGCGATGATAGCTATAACTACAAGTAGCTCAATGAGGGTAAAGCCTTTTTTAGCTTCGGTGCGGGCTTTGGGAGCCAGAGGGAAATGGAGTTTCATGAAGGTAAATCCTTTTAGCTTTCAGTTCAAAACGGCCCCTGTGTCGGGGCGGGAGGAAAATTTTACTGGTGGAACGGCGCAGTAGAGGCGCGTTCGACGACGCGGGTGGGTAGAATTTGGAGATTGCCGCAGGGGTTCTCGCCCTGGTTGATGATGCTAAGCAAAATTTCAACGGCGGCGCGGCCCATGTCAGCAAAAGGCTGTTCGATGGTGGTGAGGGGCGGTGTCGCGAACTCGGAAACCATCATATTGGCAAACCCCATCACTGACAAGTCAGCGGGCACGCTTAAACCCAGCTCATGGGCGACTTGAAGCGTCGCCAGGGCAATTAAATCGCCCGAGCACAAAACGGCGGTCGGCCTTTGCGCTACGGGTAATTCTAAAAGCGTCTGGGCCGCTTGGCGCGAGGCTTCACGCTGGCTAAACAGCCCGTCCTGAAGGTATTCAGGGCGCACAGAAAGACGGTGCATCGCCATCGCGGTTTTGAAGGCTTCCTTACGAACTGAGGACAGATTCGCTTCCGAATTGCCACCGCCACAAATGAAGCCGATTTTGGTGTGACCAAGCCCCACCAAATGTGCTACCCCCGCCGCGATGCCGCCTTCGTCATCGGAAACGACCTGGGAAATCGCCGCATTATCGCAGCGCGCATCCAGCAAAACCAGAGGCGTGCCACATTTCTCGGCTTCGACGTGCAGTTCGCCTAGAACCGCGTCGGGTAGATGAAGCGCTAAAACACCCATTAAACGCAATTCGGAAATACGCCGAATCACCTGCTGGGCGCTACCGCCCAGCGCGTCTAAACGCAGCAATTTAAGAGTGTAACCTTGGGCATCAGCAGCTTCGAGAGCACCGTGAAGCATCCGTCCAACCTGCTCCTCGGCGGTATAGCCGCCCAAAAACCCCAGCATTTTGGAGTTGCCGGTTCGCATGGCGCGAGCCATGTGATTAGAACGATAGCCCAACTCTTCAACCGCCTGCAACACCTTTTGTCGTGTCTTCTCACTGATTCGAAGCGTATCCGAGCGATCGTTCAATACAAAAGAAACCGTCGTTGGAGACACCCCCGCATGGAAGGCGATATCGCTCATTTTTAACATGATCAGTAGTTTGCGCTTTTGCTAAACCGAATTACTAAATCCATTGCCTAAATCAATTTAGCAGATAGATTATACCCATTTTCACTCCATTTCTAACACCTCTTGGAAGAAATTTTGGGCGCGACCGTAGTGCAAGACGGTAGCGAGGTAGAAAACGGAAATAAATTGCATCTGAGAATCTTTTCAAATGAGTTGCTGCCCGAAATTCAACTTCGGAGTAGCCACTTTTCACGAAGTCGCGACGAAAAGAATCGTAACATCTTCTTACCTTCAAAAGCCGTTGAAGAGGTTGTTCAGTAACAGGGTAAGGACGCTCACAGCCAAAGGAACCATCAATGTCTCTTCTGCGAAAGAGCCCGTGGTGAAACGCCATGCCTTAGGCAGCAGATAATAGCGAGTTCGACGCGGATACAAGCGAGTTCGACGCGGATACAAGCGAGTTCGACGCGGATACAAAAGTTCAATTCCGCTCTTGGTGGCAGAGTCGGCAAGAAGATGGCTGGCATATCCCAAAACGAAAGCAGGCAAGGGCGACCACCCCGCGTAGAAAACGCTTGGCAGGGCGCAGAAAGCTACGAGTCCTAAACCAACCAGCGAATGCAGGAGACCCCGATGCTGCTCCGTGCGGTTCACGATGATAGCCGGCAGCAGAAACGGTTTAATTTGCATATGAGGGATTCGCAGATGCTTGATTTTGGATTCCGAAGCATCCAAATCAGGCAGTAATGCTCCAAATGCCGCAACAGCCGCCAAGACACCAATGTTTACGTGCCAATTTTCCGACGGTAAAGGTGCCAAGAGCCAGAGAGTGCTGATACCCAAAAGTGGGTGGGTGGCCCATGTCATGCCATCTCCTTTTGAGGCTGGTTCAATGGTCGCGGCGCGGCGCGGCAGGCAGAAGAGATTTGGGCAGAATCTTCTTCCACTGCTATCAGGGGCCCAAACACAGTGGCTTCAGGTTGGAGCGTGTTTCCCGCGAAGAAAAACTCCAGCCATGCCGGTTCGACATTACGGTGATTCGGGGAGCCAAACCGAACAAAAACCGAAACTTAACCTGAAAAACAGCATTCGCATATGCGGGTGCTGTTTTTCTTTGTGAGGGCTAAACCTATAACAGTGGTTCGAATCCGGCTCGGGTGTTGAGGGATGGAAGTCGCTCAGGGCATATGTGACGCCACCCCTTTTCATTGCATGCAACCGGCGATGTCCGTATTCCTCTGGGGAAATACGTTGAGTTCGATTGAGAATATCCGAAGAAATCATATGGCGTGATGAAAGTTAGAACTTATGCGTTCTCCGATATTATCCATGACTTGGTATGACCTAGGAGCGACTTTGATTTGAACAGAGAAAAATCAGACCTTTTTAATTTAGTGATATGCATCAACGAACGGTTGAAGTGATTTGGCCGCTCAATGTGCGTCCATCGGCGGTGCGAAGGCCCAACCAGCGCACCGTTACAAGCTCGTTTGCGCGCAAAGACGCTTGAGGCAAATGCAAGGTCACACTGTTGCCTTGTCCATGCAAAGATAGCTTTTCGGGTGTGACAGGTGCGTTATTGACTTCTATCTCATAATGGGAAGCAGTGAGAGCACTCATGGCATCCAGAGTGCCGGAAAAATTCAAGAGGACGCTTTGTGTTGTAGCCAAGGCATGAATAGCTGACAAACGTAAATTTGCGCTTGATTTCACTAACGGGGGGGGAGCGCCTGACTGACGTGCGTCGTAAGAGGCTGCACCCACATCACGAATATCGGTGATGGGCACATCAAAGTCGCCGGAAAAATCGCGGGTCACAGCGGGGCCGGTAAAGGGGCCAATGACCAGTTCACGGCCCCCCTCCGGGACGGTTCTCATGGCGAAATTTCCGGTGCAGCGCCCGTTCTTGAAGTTCACCGATAGGACCCCGCTCCAGTGGTTGGCGCACTCGTCGGGCAAACTGATCGGCCCGCCGCCGTAGGGCGGCAGATGGTTTGTCATCTCGTTATAGTCGCCCATCGTGCAGTAAGGAATGTAGGTTCCGCCCGTGATGAAACGTGAATAGGGTCGCAACTCTGCCTCGGCTTGGGCGCCGGTTTGGTGGAAATTTCCCGAAAGTTCGAACGAACCCGACTGGCCGGGGTCGGGAGCAATGCAGATGAAGCTGAAAACTCCATCTTGCACGCCATCGTGTTCGTAAAACGCGGTAATTCCCAATCGCGGTCCTGCTCCCTCATCGAACAAAACGGCGTTGGCCAACACGGTCTTTTCGACGCCCGTCAGTGGGAGAGGCGCAGTCAGGGCTTGTCCGCTGACTCGGAAAAAACTATAAATCGCCCTAAAGTCCGGGACTTCGACACCCGCTGTCTGCACCTGAATGTCGCGTGAAACGGGCACAAACTGGTGGTTTTTAAATTCTGGCGTGACGCGATAGGTGCCGGGAGCCACATTCGCAAAACTATAGCGGCCCTGCGCGTCCGTCAACCGGGTGCCGAAAAACACTCCATTGGACATGAGGGAAACCGCAACACCGGCCTGGGGTTGCCCCGATTCGTTGAGAACCCGCCCCGTTACGTTCTGGCTGCCGACTCGAATCGCCGTGAAGTTAAGGTCGGATTGGGAAG
>JADMIO011319612.1_pt1 | contig 10029 bp, 7 predicted proteins | sample 8958161 | NCBI WGS metagenome assembly JADMIO01 (sample SAMN16585339, study PRJNA669376) | soil metagenome | isolation source: Crop rotation soil | place: USA: Cullars Rotation, Alabama | collected 2011
TTCTGCTCCTGCACGCCCATCTGGATCGCCTGCTCGACGACCGCCATGAGCTGCGAGCGCTTGGCGTTCGTCGAGTGGAACGCGCCCGCCTTGACGAGCGCTTCCGTCGTCGCCCGGTTGACGACGTGCGGGTCGACCTCCTCGCAGAACTGGAAGATCGAGCGGAACCGGCCGCCGAGCTGCTCGCGCACCTGCACGATGTGCGCGACCGCGGCCGAGCCCATGCCCTTGATCGCCTCGAGGCCGTAGATGATCCGCGGCTTGTCGCCCTTCTTCTTCGGATTCTCGACCGAGAACTGCGCCTCGCCGCGGTTCACGTCGGGCGGGTCGAGCACGAGGTGCATGCGGTTGAGCTCGTCCACGTACTCGACGAGCTTGTCGGTGTCGCCGCTCCACGAGGTGAGCGTCGCGGCCATGAACTCGACCGGGTAGTTCGCCTTGAGGTAGGCCGTGCGGTACGTGACGAGCCCGTAGGCCGCCGAGTGCGAGTTGTGGACGACGAGCCCGTTCGCGACGAAGTTGTGCGTGTCGTCGACCTCGAGGTCGTACGTCATGCGCTCGCCGCGCGGCTCGACCGTGAAGACGCGGTCCCACACGACCTCGCCCTCGGGCTCGGCCTCGTCGAGGAGCGCGACGCTCGCCTCGCCGTCGAACCAGCGGCCCGAGCTCCCGTGAGCCTGATCCTTCGAGCGGTGTGCTTGGCGGCGGTTCGTGCGCGGCGTGAGGAGGTCGTCCGCGACGGCCTCGAAGGCCGCGACCTCGTCGCCCGGGCGAAGGTCCTCGAGGTTCACCCAGCCGCGCGGCGTCAGGAAGGGGTGGTTCCCCGTCGCCACGATCCGGCGCGCGCCGCGCGTCCTGAGCTCGAAGACCGGCTTGACCCCGTTCTCGACCACGTCCAGGATCGCGCGCTTCACGACCTCGCGCGTCTCGGGGTCGCACGAGATCGTCCGCGGCCGCAGTCCTTCGCGATAGAGGCGCGCGACGGTGATCCGCTCGTTGGTGTCGGCGTCGGTGACGATCGTCTCGCCGACGACGCACTTGTTGAAGCCGTACTCGGCGAACTTGACGATCTGATCCCAGATCGTCGTCGCCTTGTCGGCGGGGACGCCGTTCTTGCCGCAGCCCTCGACGAACTTGCCCTTGTACTTCTCCATGAGGTCGACCTTCTTCTTCCCCATGGCTTTTCTGAGCGTGTCGGCCTCGGCGAGCGAGAAGCCAGCGACCTTGTTCGCGACGATCATGACCTGCTCCTGGTACAGGAAGCAGCCATACGTGTCGCGGAGGATCGGCTCGAGGAGCTGGCTCTCCAGCACGATCGCCTCGCGGCCGTGCTTGCGGTTGATGAAGAGCTGATCCATTCCCGAGCCGAGCGGGCCGGGCCGGTAGAGCGCGAGGAGCGCGATGATGTCCTCGAAGCGGTCGGGCTTCGAGTCGATGAGGAGCTTGCGGAAGCCCGATGATTCGAGCTGGAACACGCCGCGCGTCTCGCCCTTCGAGAGGAGGTCGAACGTCTTCTTGTCCTCGAGCGGGATCTTGTCCTGGTCGAGCGCCTTGCCGGTCGTCTTCTCGATGAGCTTGAGGCAGTCCTCGATGAGCGTGAGCGTGCGCAGACCGAGGAAGTCCATCTTGAGGAGGCCGACCTCCTCGACCTCGGTCATGGTGAACTGCGTCGTCGTCTCCTCGCCGACGCGCGTGAGCGGGATACGCTCGAGCAGGTTCACGTCGGAGATCACGATGCCGGCCGCGTGCTTGCCCGCGTGGCGGTTGACGCCCTCGAGCTTGAGCGCGAGGTCGAACAGGCGCCGGTATTGCGGCTCGTCGCGGAGCTTGGCGAGGTCGGGCGTCTCTTTCAGTGCGTCCTCGAGCGTCGTCTTCGGGCCCTCGGGGACGAGCTTGGCGATCTTGTCCACCTCGGGGAGCGGCACGTCGAGCACGCGCCCCACGTCGCGGAGCACGGCCTTCGCCTTGAGTGTCCCGAACGTGATGATCTGGCAGACGTTGTCGTTCCCGTACTTCTTGCGGACGTAGTCGATGACCTTGCCGCGATTGGCCTCGCAGAAGTCCACGTCGATGTCGGGCATCGACACGCGCTCGGGGTTCAGGAAGCGCTCGAACAGCAAGTCGTAACGGATCGGGTCGATGTCGGTGATCCCGATGCAGTAAGCGACCATCGAGCCCGCCGCCGAGCCGCGGCCCGGCCCCACGGGGCAGCCGTTCTTCTTGGCCCAGTTGATGAAGTCCTGCACGATCAGGAAGTAGTCGACGAAGCCGAGCTTCTCGATGACGCCGAGCTCGTACTCGAGCCGCTCGACGTGCCTCGGCGCCTCGGGGCCGTAGCGGCGATCGAGGCCCTCGCGCGAGATCCGCCTGAAGTACGTCCTGGCGTCGGAGCCATCGGGCGGCGTGAACTTGGGCAGGAAGTAAGTGCCGGGGAGGAGCTTGATCGAGCCGACCTTGTCGGCGATCTCGCGCGTCGCGAGGATCGCCTCGGGGACGTGCGCGAAGTTCCGCTGCATGTCCTCGGAGGTCCGGAAGAAGAACTCCTCCTTCATCTTGAGCCGCTGGGCGTCCTTGAGCGTCTTGCCCGAGGAGATGCAGATCCGGATCTCCTGCGCCTCGGCGTCCTGCGGCTCTATGTAATGGAGGTCGCACGTCGCGACCGTCTTGATGCCGAGCTCCTTCGAGAGAGAGAGGCACCCGTCGTTCACGAGCCGCTGCTCGTCGAGCGAGTTGGGCTGGATCTCGAGGTAGAAGTCCTCGCCGAAGAGATCCTTGTAACGGGCCGCCTCGGCGCGAGCCTCGCCCGGCCGGCTCTCGGTGAGCGGCACCGAGACCGGCCCCTTGAGGCATCCCGAGAGCGCGATGAGCCCCTCGTGGTACTTGGTGAGCAGCTCCCACGACATGCGGGGCCGGTAGTAGTAGCCCTCGAGGCTCGCGATCGACGAGAGGCGCGAGAGGTTCTTCCAGCCCACGTCGTTCTTGGCGAGGAGCGTGAGGTGGTTGTAGCCCTTGACGCGCTCTTTGTGAGCGTCGGGCCCGAGGCCGGGCGCGACGTACGCCTCGCAGCCGAGGATCGACTTGATCTCGTTCTTCTTGCACTCCTTGTGGAAGTTGACGATCCCCGAGAGCGTCCCGTGATCGGTGAGCGCGAGCGCGGTCTGGCCGCACGACTTGGCCTTCTTCACCAGCTCGTCGAGCTTGGCGGCGCCATCGAGCAGGCTGTAGTCCGAGTGGACGTGCAAGTGGACGAAGTCGGCCGGACCCAAGGGCGCACTCTCCGCGATGGCTCAGGATCCTAGCTTCGGGGTCGGACACTCTTCGACCGAACGGTCGAGTTTTAAGTGACTTGTGGAGAGAGCGTGGAGAGACGTGGAGAGATCGCTCAGGAAGGCAGGAAAGCAGGAAGGGTTCCCTCGTTTCCTGCCTTCCTGCCTTCCTGAGCGATGACTCTCAGCTAGACTAGGCCCATGCCTCGCGGTAGAGTCGGCCGCGGTCGGAGGGTTGTCCCTGTCGCACGCCAGCTCTAGAGCGTTCAAGCACTTGTGCGTGCTCGCCGCGGCCCTCCTCGCCGGCGCTCCGACCGCCTTCGCGCAGGGAGACCCCGCCGCGAAGCCGCTCGAGCCTTACCGCGACCAGATCGTGGCCGAGGTCGAGCACGAGCCCATCACACTCCACGAGCTCGAGCTCGCCGCGCGGCTCACGACGGAGTACCGCGATCTCATCGACAACAACAAGAACAACGTCGCGGCGATCCGCCAGTCGCTCAACCGCCAGCTCGACCTCCTCCTCGACGAGCGCGTCCTCCTCCTCGAGTGCAACAAGGACAAGATCGCCCTCAACAAGGACGACGAGAAGCGCGTCGAGCGCGAGGTCGAGCGCTACGCCGAGCCGCACGGCGGCGTCGAGGGACTGAAAGCGCTCCTCAACAAGATCGGCGTCCCGTTCGACTACTTCGTCGAGCGGCGCAAGACGAACCTCCTCATCGCCAAGCTGCTCCTCAAGAACGTCTCGCGCGACATCTACGTCGCCCCCGAGACGATCCGGAAGTACTACGACGAGCACAAGCGCGAGAAGTACCGCCGCGACGCCGTCACGAAGTACTACGAGGTCGACGTCTACACGAACCTCGCCGCCGCGCGGGTCCCCGACGACGTGAAGCCGCTCGCCGACAAGTGGAGCCCCGAAGAGGCGCAGAAGTACGCCGACAAGGTCCGCGAGAAGCTCGTGAAGAACCCGGGCGAGTGGCGCTCGATCTGCGGCGCGTCGACGATGGATCAGTCCGCCGTCGAGAAGAGCGGCCTCAACCAGGTCCCCGGCACCGACAAGCTCGAGTTGTCGCTCGGCGACCTCGGCAAGGCGATCGACAACCTCAAGCCGGGCGAGGTCTCGCAGGTCGTCAAGTCCGCGATCGGCTACCACGTCTTCTGCTTGAAGGAGCGCTCCGGCCCGGACGTGCTCCCCTTCTCCGAGGTGCAGCACCAGATCCAGGAGTCGCTCCGCCAGGAGATCTGGCAGGAGCGCCTCAAGGCGTGGATCGCCCGCGTGAAGGACGAACATCCCGTTCGGAAATACCTGCCGCTCACCGACGAACGCTAGGGGAGTCATGGCGCAGCGCGTCTTTACGCACCGGCGCCGGGTCATATTCAACCTTCCGGAAGTCGTTGGGGCTGGCTAGTCTCCGCCTCCGGAGGACTCCGTGAGGACCGAGGCTGCTCTGCTCGTTCTCGCTGTTGCGCTGCCCGCGTTCGCAGGCGACAACCCGAACGCGCCGATCGAATACCCCAAGGAGTGGGGCCCCGATCTCTGCGCCGCCGACGCTGGCGGCAAGGTCGCCGAGACGAGCTCCAACGCGACGTCGCCCGACGCGCTCATCGACGGATGGGCCAACGAGGGCCACCAGTGGGAGCCCAACTGGTCGCGCGGCCTCCCCGCTTCCTTCACGCTCAAGCTCCCGCAGACGACTCGCTTCAACAAGCTCGTCTTCACGACCCGCACGTCCGGCGAGGGCTGGGCCCGCGAATGCGAGCTCTGGGTCGGCAAGTCGCTCTCCGAGATGCGCTGCGAGCGGAGCTTCGGCCTCCAGTCGAAGAACGTGCAGATCGCCGACTTCGATGCCGTCGAGGCGCTCTACGTCCGCGTCGTCGTGAAGTCCGCATGGAAGGACGAGGAGCTCGAAGTCGGCGAGGTGGCCCTCTTCTTCCAGGGAGCGGCCCCGCCCCGCGGCAGCGACACGCGCGATCAGGTGGACCTCCGCGTCGGCGACAAGCTGCTCGGCGACGTGCTCGACGAGAGCTGGAAGCTCAAGACCCGCTTCGGCGAGCTCGCCGTCAAGCACGCCGACGTGACCGGCCTCACGCTCAACGAAGACGGCGACCGCGTCTTCTTCAAGACGGGCGAGGTCGTCTCGGGCCAGCTCTCGCTCGAGACGCTCCACGTCCGGCTCGACTCGGGGCAGACGCTCGAGATCGCGCGCTCGAAGCTCGCGTCGGTCGGCATGAAGAAGGCTTCGGTCGACTTCCCGCAGCGCACCGAGGAGCTCCTCGCGCGCGGCAGCGTCTTCACGCTCGGCGACGAGCGCTGGCTCGGCAAGCTCGATGCGACCTCGCTCACGCTCGAGACCGCGATCGGAGCGGTCACGCTCAACCCCGAGGCGATCCAGAACCTCGAGATCGGCCAGGGCGCCGAGCCGCTCGACCGCGTGACGTTGAGGAACGGCGACCTCCTCCGCGGGATCCTCGTCGAGCAGGAGCTCTCGTTGAAGCTCGCGCTCGGGCCGCGGATCACCGTCACGAAGGCCCAGTTCACGCGCGCCGTGCTCGCCCCCGAGGGCGACGCGGGGATCCCGATCGCGCCCGAGAACCAGCGGCTCCTCCTCCGGACCGGCGACGTGATCTCGGGCGCGATCCCGGCCGACAAGCTCTCGATCAAGACGAGCTACGCGACGATCGAGCTCGACCTCACGGCGCTCGATCGGATCGACGCGGTCCAGGGCGGCAAGCTCAAGGCGACGCTCCGCGACGGCAGCTTCGTCGTCGGACGCCCGGTGCCCGACACGATCGCGCTCGACCTCGACATGGGCGGCCAGAAGGGCGTGCGCGTGAGCGTGCCCGTGGACCGGCTCCAGGTCCTCGAGAACTGGCGGCTCCCCGCCGACCTGGCGGCGAAGGTCGACGCGCTCGTCAAGAAGCTCGACGACGCGAGCTGGCCGGTCCGCGAGTCCGCGAAGGGCGACCTCGTGAAGCTCGGCAAGGTCGCGATCCCGCGCGTCACGAAGCTCCTCCGCACGGGCTCCCCCGAGGCCAAGAAGAACGCCGCCGAGGTGCTGGCGCTCCTCCGCGACTTCTCGCTCCAGCCCGCGCCGCGCGACGAGAAGTAAACTGGCCGTCGTGACCGAGCTGCCGCTCCTCTGCGCGACCGACCCCGCGTGGGCCGAGGTCGTGGCCGCGAACGTGGACCACGTCCTCGCGGACCACGCTCACTGCGAGCTCAAGGCCGCCTCGACGGCGCTCTCGCTGCTCGGTCGCTACTCGGACGACGACCTCCTCGCGGCCGACATGCTCGCGCTCGCCCGCGAGGAGATGCGGCACTTCGCGAGCGTCCGCGCCGTGCTGACCGAGCGCGGCGCTCACTTGCCGCCCGTGGGGCCCGATCGTTACGTGAAGGAGCTCCGCGGCCGCGCGCAGCGAGGCCTCCAGCGCGCCGAGGTCGGGCTCGACGCTCTGCTCATCTGCGGCTTCGTCGAGGCGCGCTCGTGCGAGCGCTTCCGGGTGCTGGCCGAGGCGTTGCCGGACGAGCGCTTGAGGGCGTTCTACGCCGAGCTCGCGGCGGCCGAGGCGCGGCACCATGAACTCTTCGTCGCGCACGCAGCCCGGAGAGCGGGCGAAGATGCGACCAGAGAACGGGTCCGCGAGATCGCCACGATCGAGGCGGAGGTCATCCGGGCCTTGCCGCTGGCTCCTCGGATTCATTGACCGAAGAGGGGAACCACAGAGGCACAGAGAACACGGAGGCCGCACAGAGGGCTTCGTCTACGAATGGACTTCCTTCATAGAAGAGGTCCTCTGTGCGGCCTCTGTGTCCCTCTGTGCCTCTGTGGTTCCTCTTCGATTCCGGAAGAAGGCCCGGTTTCACTCTGAAACCCCCGTACGCCCGTAACTCCTTCCCTCCCCGTTCGCGTGCTCCGGACCTCATCTCGCTCTCTAAAGCGAACGGAGGGTTGGCCCATGGATACGCGGTGGAAGGCGCTCGTCGTCGACCACGACGCCCGCAAGCGGGAGCGGCTGCGCCGAGCGCTCCGGCGCCGCGGCTTCGAGGTGATCACGGCGAGCCGCGCCGAGGCGTTCGACCTCCTCGACGGGGACGCGGCGCACGTGCTCGTGACCGACGAGCCCGGCGGCTCTTATCGCGTCGTGTGGCTGGGAGATGCGTCGCGCCAGGACGTCGAGCTCAAGCCCACCCGGCACGGCTGGAAGCTCTTCGACGAGTCGCGCTCGCTGCGCTGAACCCGGACGCGACCGCGGCGTCCCAGAGGCATGGGCCTCCGCCGCGCTCGCCTCGTCCGGTCGGCGTTCGCCGCGATCAACCTCGTGGCGGCGCTCACATCGCTCGGTGTCGGCACGCTCATCCTGCTGACGCACGAGCGCCCCGCTCCGCCGCCCCCGCCGCCGCGGCCGATCTCGCTGCCCGACGGTCACTCGCTCGACTTCGAGCCGACCATGCCGGAGCTGCGCCCCGCGAAGACGACCCCCGAGCCCGTGCGGCCCTCGGCGCTCGAGGACTTCCGGATCCTGTTCGATGCGTCGCAGGACTTCGAGTCGCGCTACCGCGTGATCTTCGCGCTTCTCGAGACGGAGCCCGAGAAGCGCGTCTGCATCCTCGCGCGGAGAGGCATGGACGAGGACCAGGTCATGCTCGTCCCGGGCGAGCGCGTCGGGACGTGGCTCCTCCTCGGGATCGACGCGGGCACCGAGACGCCGCGGAGCGTCCGCCTCCGCTTCCGCGACCTCCGCCGCGGCGAGGACGTCGTCACGATCTTCGCGCCGTTCCTGTAAAATCGGTCCTCGGAGAGAGCCATGAAGTTCCGCAAGGGCGGCGTCGAGGTCAGGAAGGCGGTCGAGGTCGTCATCCACCGCGAGCGCGAGGCGCTCAAGGAAGCGGCCGACCGCTTCGAGCGCGAGAAGGAGAAGTCGGCGCTCCAGCGCATGCGCCAGCTCGAGCTCAACATCGAGCGCTTCGAGCGGATCCTCAAGCACACGGTCGCCAACGAGAGCTACGACCTCACCGAGCAGGACCTGATCGACTTCGGGTTCTAGCGTGTCCGACGAGCTCCCCCAGGCGCCGCTCGAGCGCCCGCGGCCGCGCGACGCCGTCAAGGTGATCCTCGCGACGAAGGACCGCGCCGAGGCCGACGAGCTCACGGCCGCGCTCCGCGCGGGCGACAACGAGGTCCTCGTCGCCCACGACGCCGCGAAGGCCGCCGAGCTCGTCAAGACGACGAGCGGCCTCGACGTGGTCGTCGCCGACGGCGGCTTCGTGCAGGGAGGCGAGCACGACCTCCTCGACGCCGTCCACGGCAGCGAGCGCGAGGTCGTCGTCCTCGCCGATCACGACGACATCACCACCGCGATCAACGCCATGAGCCGCGGCGCGCTCGCTTACTTGCCGCGCCCGGTGAACATCGCCGAGCTCGTCCTCCACGTCCTGCGGGCCGCCGAGCGCGGCCGCCTCGAGCGCGAGGTCGGCCAGCTCCGCCGCCAGATCGGCGCGCAGTACGGCTTCGAGGGGATCGTCGGCACGTCGCCCAAGATGCGCCGCGTCATCGAGCAGCTCAAGATGGCGGCGCCGACCGACGCGAGCGTCCTGATCCTCGGCGAGAGCGGCACGGGCAAGGAGCTCGTCGCGCGCTCGATCCACTGGAACTCCGCGCGGCAGCGCGGGCCGTTCGTCGCGCTCCACCTCCAGGCGACACCGGGCGGGCTCCTCGAGAGCGAGCTCTTCGGCCACCGGAAGGGCGCCTTCACGGACGCGAAGGCCGACCGGGTCGGCAAGCTCGAAGCGGCGAACGGCGGGACGCTCTTCCTGGACGAGCTCGGCGACATGCCGCTCGACACCCAGTCCAAGCTCCTCCGCGTCCTCGAGACGCGCACCTTCGAGCGCGTGGGCTCGAACGAACCGATCCGCTCCGACTTCCGGCTGATCGCGGCGACGAACCAGAACCTCCCGCAGATGATCCAGGAGAAGAAGTTCCGCGAGGAGCTCTTCTTCCGGTTGAACGTCGTGCCGATCGTGCTGCCGCCGCTCCGCGAGCGCGTGGGCGACATCCCGGTCCTCGCCGATCGGTTCCTCCGCGACGCCGCGACGCAGTACCGGAAGCCGATCGAGGGGATCTCGCCCGGGGCGCTCAGGATCCTGTCGCGGCAGCCGTGGCGCGGGAACATCCGCGAGCTCAAGAACACGATCGAGCGCATGGTGATCCTCAGCCACGGGCCGCGGCTCGAGGAGGAGGACGTGCCGCTCGAGTACCGCGCCGAGGGCGGCGAGGCCGCCGGAGTCGGCGCGCTCGCGGGGCTGTCGCTGGACGAGGTCGAGCGTGAGGTCATCAAGCAGACGCTCGAAGCGACGGGGGGGAACAGGAAGGAAGCCGCCGAGCGGTTGAAGATCGGCGAGCGGACGCTGTACCGGAAGATCGAGCGCTACGGGCTGTAGCGAAAAGCAGGCGCGTCGGCGGGCGGGACGGGCGAAGGCCCGAGATGTTCACCGCGGAGCGCGCGGAGCGGCGGAGGGCGCGGAGTTCGTCTCGCGGAGTCGAACCTTCTCGGCGATCCCGGGTCGATCGTCCGAGGAGACCTCCGCGATCTCCGCGGCGACGCTCCGCTTCTCCGCGCTCGAACAGCTCGGGCCCTCGCTCGCGTCGAGCGCCGACGAGCCGACTCCGGGCGTTCCAGCCGGATCGGCGCCTGTTCTGAAAAGAACACGAAAAGCTCCCGCTGTACGCGCTCGTGCTCACGAGAAGACACGACCCGTCCCCGC
>JADMIO011367366.1_pt1 | contig 10029 bp, 6 predicted proteins | sample 8958161 | NCBI WGS metagenome assembly JADMIO01 (sample SAMN16585339, study PRJNA669376) | soil metagenome | isolation source: Crop rotation soil | place: USA: Cullars Rotation, Alabama | collected 2011
GCGACAACTTGTCCACGTGGAATTCTAAGCTTAGGATCCCAATGTGCTGGAAAGCCGCCAAAAGCAGCATGACGCTCATCGTCGTGCTCCAGAGAAATGGTGACACCTGCCGCAGGTGACGTGACACCAGGAGAGCAACGACGGTAGCCACATACCTCTCAGCCCGCTTCGCTAGCTTTTTGTATGAAGTGTGCTGCTTCGATTCGGTTAGCCGTCGCGTCATAACATGAAGCTCGCTTGCCGTGTTTATCAGCATGCGACCTGCTGCCATCTCGAGTTCCGTAGCGCGCTGGCTTGTGGGCTGCGCCGCGGCCAGCGTCATAGCCTCCTGGCAGGTCCGTCGAAAGTCGCCTGCTTCGTGGCCCAGTCGTGAGAGTGCAAGCTCGCCACTGCCCGTGATAATTACCAACTCTTCCGAGCATGCGGCGATGGTTAGTAGGTCATTCGGAGGGCGCGAGATCTGAGCGTCGAGACGTTGGCTTGCAAAAGGCAGAACATCCTTGAAGTGCGACGCGAGTTGATGCAGCTCAAGCAGTTGCAACAGGGAGGCTAGAGCGCGCCAGTGCTCGTAGAATTGCAGCAGGTTGGTGCAGACCAATCCTCCGCAGATTAGGAGCACGACAAACAGCAGCTTGCCATCGAGCCTGGACTCGAGTGCGGTTGGTGGCTTGAGCAAGAACACGAGCAGCGGCAGCGCGATCGACGCACCGATAACCACGACATAGCGCGAGAGCGCATTGAGCCGAAGAATTGGGTTCGTGAGTGCACGTTCTCTGTAAGTGAATCCGCCATCGGGGGCGCCACCGAATACGATCTTGCTTATCGGTGTGGCCGCCCCATCGCTCACGCCGTCGTCCGGCGTCATGCGTGACAAAGCATGGGCGTTCTGCACGCGACGCATTCCTCCAACGCTGGCGACATATATGCAAAGCAGTCCTAGTAGGAGCGGCGTCGATGCTGATAGGCCGCTATACAGCGACAGATTGCGCAGCATGAAGAGGACTGCACTGGGCGTTGAGTATTCACCCGCGCTGGCTGACGCGTGCAATTGGACGAGCGACAACACGCTGCCAAAGCCGATCGTGGTGACCAACGCGAGCTTGACTAAGGAACTCGAACGCAGTCGTGCGTACGAGCTGTATACTAGTTGCTCTAAAGTGAGGCGGTGTCTGTAGCCGATGAGGCGCGAGCGTAGCCAGTATCGTGCGCTGCGCGCCCGCACAAGCCAAGAACCATTGCCAAGGATGCCTTCTAAATGTGGATTCGGCCAATGGCAGGTGAGCTTTCGCAGCGCGGCGAGCTCGACATAGCAGGTCACTACAGCTCTGATCGCGTAATGTGCGCTGTTCAGTGTGCCTGCGATGCCCAGGACCAAGAGCCCGCTGAGGAGGGCAACAGACATGTAATCGACGCCCATGAAGTATGTCTGTGTCGCGAAACAAGTCGTAAGCAGCATGTAGCCGAGCAGCAGGGTTAGCACTGCACTGCGCATTGCAGAGTACTGGAGCCACTTGAGCCGACTCAATGCCAGATCGAGTCCACGGTCGTCGATGCGGCAGACACTCCTCGGGATGCTTGCGCCGGCGAAATAGGACGCCGCTCCGCGCATTCGTGCGATGTCCACGAACGCCAGCAGTATCAGTGTTCCGAACACGAACTGCCAGAGCCGCGGCGGCATGACGTCGCGGTCAAGCGACAAATTCATGCTCCGAATCGTATCGAACGCTCCAGGAACCGGTGGAATCCCGCTCTCGCCGCAGACCGCTGCCTGCGTCGCTTCGCTTGCGTCACGTCCGTAGATGATGTGATTGCAATCACGGGTGCGTCGCACAGCCAGAGGAGTAAGGGCTGACCGTCCAATTGCCGAGATCCAGATCGGCAGCGCTACCTCGCCACGGCGGTGCTTGCCGCCGATGAAATCGTACTCGCTAAGCGCAGACACGGGGGCAGATCGGAGCGCGAGCGCGGCGTTATAAGTCGCTTCTGCGGTGTCGCTTTCGAACGGCTCGTGTCGCCGTGACCAGCCCGGATCGCTATGTTCGATCTCTTCATCAAAGTCCGCTGCGCCGAGGAACGGATATGGAGAGACGACCAAGGCGCCCATGAGGTCACTACGGAAGCTCGGGTGCAGTTGCAGTGCATCGGCATTGAAGAACGCGATTCGGACATCGGGCGCTACGTCGCGTATCTTGCGTGCGAGAAAAATCGCGTCGCCAACGTCAGTAGCCTCGATGCCGATGTGACGGATACCTTCTCGTGAGATCGCTCCCAGTACATGGGACAGCGCAAGGTCCTGTGCATTGGTGGACTTCGCGGGGGATTGCTGCGACTGAAGGTCAAGCGGTGAGTTTCGCTCGCGCAGGGAGACAGGCAGCGATGTGTGGCGGGCGGAGCCGAACTCCTGTCCAGGATTCTGTGGTTTGCGCTTGTCCTCCTCTTCGTAAGCATCTCGGATCCGCGACACGTGCAGCGGAAAAGCTAAGTAGCGTTCAGGAGCAAGTCGGCACTCCGGCTCAGTTTGCGCGCGGTTCTGCTCGTCATTGGCAGATGAGCTGCCGAACTCGGTTCCGAGCTCGCGAAGAATCGCGACTCCGTCCACAGGGCGGCGACGTTCGCCGGAACGTGCATCGTCATCGTCATCGTCTCCAGCGCCCACGCGTTTGACGAAGTGCAGATAGCTGCAGACAAGCCTACGTTCGGGCACGGTGGTCGTTCGAAAATGAACGTCTCGCAAGGCAGGCGGATCCGCGGGCGTGCCAGTCAGCAGTCTCGGGACGTCCGGGCCGTTGGCTGAGCCCGAAACGACCCGCACCTCGGCACACGCCGGCCCGCAGTTCCGATGCAGAAGCGCGTGTCGGAGTGATAGCGCGCTTCCAGAGAAAGTTGGTCCGAGAATGCGCGTGGGTTTTCGATGCCGGCCTTGTCTCAGGATGAGCTCGACATCTAGCGCGACTCGCATCGTCGACTGGTGCAATCCAGCCGTAGGCGTTTCACCGACTAGGAGGACGACCATGACGCTAGGCTCATTGGTGTTGCTGCTGCGAAACAGCATTACGCCAGGAACCTGTTTGCGACACTCAGCTGCGAGCTTGCGCTGGCCTCCGCTCTCGATCCGGTCGTCCCACGGCAGCCAGCTGTGCGAACGATTGTAGCTCGCCGGAACTCGCTCACCGACGTCCCACTCGCTCCCGCGACTGGACCATAGGGTGGGGTCGGGCTGCCCGACTGACGACTCCAAGCCGTGCTGCAACGCTTGTAGCTGGACATCGAACTGGTGTCCGAAGCCTGAGTCCAACGGGTCCGGAAGGGTTGCGATCAAAACCTCAATGTCGACCGGCTTCGGTCCGAAGCGTGTCTCGATCGCGCTTCTCGCCGCCATCAGCTGCGGCTCCCAATCGAATAGCTCGCCGCTTATGCCGCTATCGACTTGGTCCGATGCGCGGCCGCCAGCATGCTGCGTTGATGAGACTTGAGGAGTCCTGCCGGCGAGTGCAGCGAACGGCTCCAGAAACCATTGCCTGCATGACTCGCTCGGATCGGCTTGTTGTGAGTCGCGTGGCGGCTCGCTCTGGCTCTGGACTGCTTGTGGAGCGTGGTTGGCATCGTCGGACATCACTGATTCATCGGCGCGCAAACCGGGAGCGAGATAGGCAACCGCCATAAGCGCGAACGTGGCGGCTCCACCTCCGGAAGCGCCGAGCAGCGTGCGCTTAGCGTCCGACATTGGTTTTTGCGGTGTTCACGAGCTCTGTGGTCTTCGGCTCGGCTGCCGGTGCGTCGAGGTCCTGCTGTCTGCTGCATTCGCATGACTTGATCTGCGGGCGCTGAACCTTCCTAGTTGTCGGCGCGCGCGCACTGCCAGGAGCAGCCTCAGCGCATGGTGGCATCTCATGGACGGTGTCCATTTTGACCGCCAGCGCGCTTGTGAAAGATTCCTTGGCTAGCGCTTCGAAGTGGGCGATCCGCTTTGCACTGATCGTCTCACACATGTCCTTCTGCGATTTGAGGTGCTCCACAAGCTCGTCACGAGCTGTGTACTGAGCAAAGATTGCGAACATAATGCCGACGACGCCCGCGAGAAACATAGGAATAGCAAGCCGCGCTTGGTCACTTGTTTGCACCGCTGGCGTCATCTCCCCAGGCTGGCGGCCGCCGACCATCACCGTTAGCCTTCTGACACGCAAGGTCCATTCATTCGCCTGCGGTCTGAATGAGGATGTCAGTGCGAACTCAGTTGCGGACTCTAGAGCTCGCGCAAGGACGGGACTCGCTGCTAGCGAGCTAAGCTTGTCAGAGCTGCTCTCAAGGTGGAAATCGAACGTGTAGGTTGAGTCCTTCGCTTCAAAGTAGTCATGCATGTGCCTGACACTGACTGTCATCAGAGCATCGTCGGCTCTAAGATCATCACGCAGCTTCTGCTCAAGTGCACCTCCCATGGTGTCGCGCCACGCGCGGGCAGTACGTTCGTGGTCGGTCGCAGCAGGCCATGCAAGTCGCCAGAACTCATCCTCGTCCTTCGGCGGCACGGCGACAGCGGTCCTGCGTCCCTCGAGCTGAATGGTTGCGCGTATAACGCCCAATAGCATTGAATCCCCCGGCGACTTTCTGAAGTGGAGCAATGCTTGCAAACCTGGAGCGTTTGAGCTGTGAGGCCGTGCACACGCGTGTCTCAATACACGACTACACGGCGGCAACTGCGTGTGTCAGCTCCTAGTGCGAAGTAGGTAGTGTCACCCGGCATGTAGCTGCCTGCGCACTCGGCGCGTGGCAGTGAGCGCCGCTTACTGTGGCTAGATCAGCACGCGGTGACGCGTTCCATGTAACGCTAGACTTGAGCACGCCACTGTTGTCGAGCACGCACAGGTACAAGGTGCTTGCTCCCGCTAGCAGCGGCGTGTAGGTCGAGCCGCACCCCGACTGAGCCGCCCGCAACCTAAGCGCAGCAAGGAGCGTCGTTGGCGGCGCTTGGTGAACGAGTTCTCAAATCGCGTTTCGTGGTGCGTCGTGAACAGCCTCCGAGGTTGTACATTGCAGCGATGCGAACGTGGCTTGACTCTGCGGGCGGCCCGTATGGTTGAGGGCAATAGGCTGCGACTAATCGTAGGTTTTGCGGCTCGCAGGCGTAGGGATGGGTGCGTCTTCGATCCTCTGGCTTATCGCGTTCGAAAATTGCGCCTGAGTTACGGCTCAATTCGCAGTTCACCCGGGGGCGTATTCCGAGCAGGACGCGCAAGTCAGATAGCATTTGCCAGAGCGCCCAACAGTTAGCCCAGCCTCCCGCGACGCGGGCGATTCTCGCGGTTCGCGGTGGCTGGATGTGATGCAACCTCAATCAGGCGGGCATCATGAGGAAATTTTGCTCGCGCGCCCCGCGCTCACCGGCAGAAGCGATCTGTGGTCGGACGAAGATCTCGGGTTCTGGTGCGATCGCGGACGTGCCCCGGCCCTAGACGCCTCGCCGTGTCTCGGCAGACGTCAGGACTATTGGCTCGTGCCTATTTCGTTGCCAGTGACCAAAAGGGCTGTTCAATATCGCCGGCATGCACCTTGGATATGCCCAGCTCGTGCCGAAACAGGCGAGCCCTGCGGTCGCAGCGCGGCTAAAAGCAGCCGGATGTGATCTTGTCGTGTTCGACCATAGCGTGGTCCGGCGCTCGCTCGATCGTGCCGTGGGTCAACTGCGGCGCGGTGACGTGTTGATCGTTCCTGCGCTGGACAGTCTTGCTTCGACGCTTCCGGAGCTTATCAATCGTCTGCATGAGATCGACGCGCGCGGCGTCAGTTTGCGATCGCTCGCTGACGAGATGGATGTTCGCAGCGACAGTGGCAGCCAGTTGGTCGGTGCTCTCATGGCGTTCGAGCGCAGTCGTGCGAGCGATCGAATTCGCTCCGGGATGAGCACTGCGAAGAACAACGGGCAACATGTGGGCCGCCCTCGGCTGCTGGCGCCTCAACAAGTACGCGATGCGCTGGTGCGCGTTCATGCTGGTGAGCCGGTGCCGAGTGTCGCGCGGGAGCTGGGTGTGTCGCGACAAACGTTGCAGCGTGCGTTTCGTGGCTCTGCAACGTGCGTCCAAAGGGCCCACTCATGATGGATCGAACAGACAATTCGCAGCGTACAGACGCTGGAGCGCTCGCCAAGCAAACGGAAGCGCCGATGGAGCGTGTGCGGCGGCTCGCTGCCGAGCGCGAAGCGGCGGCGGAGCTGGATGACGCTGGCAAAGTTTATCAGATGGCCTTGTGGAAAGAGGACCACAAGCGTGCGATGCCGGTCGACTTTATTCGATCGGCGTTGTTTGCAGCCATTCAGGCGAAGGACGCCACGTACATGCGTGGTGAACAGATCGCGAGCGCCAACGGTCTGACAATTGTGTTTACGGGTCGACGCCTGACACAAGTGCATGCTGATATCTGGGAAGGTATTATGTACTTGGCCGGCAAGACGAATAAATCTGAGAAAGACTATGTCGCTTTCACCGCTGGTCAGCTCTTGCGTTTGATCGGCAGAAAGACCGGGAACAGTCAGCACAAGCAGCTGAAGCGTATGATCACCGATCTGACTGCAACGAGTGTCGAGATCATCGACACTCGGAACAAGCGGCGGTTCTGGGGATCGCTGCTTCCGAAGGGCGCGGGGCAGGAGTCCGGTCAGGATACGCAGTATGCGGTGCATCTGAACCGCGACTTGGTGAAGTTGTTCGCGCGCGGATACGCGACGATCGATTGGCGGCAACGGCAGAAGCTGCTGAAGAAGCCGCTCGCGTTGTGGCTGCAGCACTTTCTTTCCGACGAGCCAAAGCCGGTGACTGTGGAGTTCATCCACAAGCATTCAGGCAGTACCGCTCGGAGCTTGCGTCACTTCCGTGAGCAGCTGCGGATGGCGCTCGACGAGCTCGTGAAAGTGGGCGTGCTCGAGTCGTGGAGCATCGAAGAAAAAGACATCGTACGCACCAAGCTCGCGCCCAGCTCGCACGAGTCACTGCCCAGCGCGCCAGAGACAGTGATCATCGTCGATCAGCCGCTGAGTCCGATCGATGTGATCGCTGCGGTGATTCCAGTCAGCGACGAAGCGAAGGCAGAGTTTCGCCGTCGCTTTCCGGAGCACGATGTCGAGCGTTGCGTTGCGGATTGGCATCAGTGGCCAAAGAGCCGTGAAGCAAAGAACCCGACGGCAGCGTTTCTCGGTTTTGCGAAGCGTTGGGCGCGCTAATCGTGCAAGGCGCACATCTGACGTAAACATGCCGCGGCATATGACCGGCTCCGAGTGATCACACTTCATCCATCACACGGCACGCGACCGGCAACATTGCGCTTCGTGCACACGCTTCCGATTCGCGCCGCGCCGGCCACGCCCGCGACAGCGCACTGAGTGTGCTCCGCGGCTACGGCATCGAGCTGCTCGCTTCGACCAAGCTCGCGCGCTTGCGTGCACAGCGTGAGGCTGCGGCATTCGTTGCCCTCCGCGCCGTGCTCGAGACGGAGCTCGCGATGAGCAGCACGCGCGCGAATCGCATTGTTCGCAGCGCCTGTCGACGGCGCGGAAATCGACTCTTCGAGAGGCTGAGTCGCGGAGATACCGTCGCGCGAGTGGAGAGTACAGCAGACGGCCGCGCGCGCCCGCGGAAGCCGCCGCTCTCCCATTCGCTACGGCATCTAACCGGCGAAGCAGGCCCTCCATGGACATGTGCCACGGCATTCGACCGGCAGGCGGGTACGGCATCAGACCGGCGGGCCGGCACGGCATCTGACCGGCAGGTGCGGCGTGCGACCGGCGTAGGGGTGCGGCACTCGACCGGCGGCTGCGGCATTTGACCGGCGAAGGCGTACGGCATCCGGCCGGCCGCCACGGCATCTGACCGCGTACCCGCCACGGCATTCGACCGGCATGTCACGGCATGCGAGCGCGCGAGATCCGGCACCAGACCGGCGGGCCAGCGGCATGTGAGCGGCGCCGTACCTGCCCTGAACGGCAGCTGGCCGGCGCGATCCAGCCGCACGGCCGCGCGCGAGCTACGGCATCCGAGCGGCGCCCCACGGCATCGAACCGGCTTTCACTACGGCACACGACCGGCGTGCATCGTCAGCTTGTGGCGTGCAACGTCGTCGCGCTGGCCCGTAATCACCCGCAAAGGGCGCCTGTGGCCTGCGCTTCAGTCGCTTGCGTCCTCACGGGCGGCACTCGAAGCGAACGAGTCTCGGGCGCTACGAGCCTCCACCACGCGTCCACCACGCACGCGGTCCAAGTCGGCACGCCACGCGTCACGGTGTGCGTGACGCACGTCAGAGGTTCAGTCGATGTCGAGCTGATCGAAATGAAAGGATTAATTGATCGATCTGATCGGATCGATCTGTAGCGAAGCTACGGCATGCGACCGGCGCACTTCGAACGCTGAGCACCGAACACTGCATATCGAGCTGATGCCTCGGCGAGCGCTCGCGCTCGTTCGCCCGCTTAGTCGCAGTACAGCGCTGCGTTCGCGCACCTGCACTACGGCATTCGACCGCATGCGCTCGCGCAAGACAGAGCTGCAGCGGGTGATGGCGACGGCGACGCGCAGCTGCTCGGGCTTGGCGCGATGGAGCCTCGATCTTCCACATGGCAAGCAAGCAGCGTCAACGCTTCACTCTTGTCGCGCACCGACTGTGCGGCGCTGAGCCGTCGAAACGACATGTTGGCAGTCGCAGCGGCAGTCCGATGACTTTTTGACTTGGGTGTGCAGCTCCTGGCTGCAGACCCCGATGGGTTTTCCAGCGATTGATTTCTGGCACCCAAGTTGCAGCCGCACTGGTCACTGGTATGGAAGATGTGTCGAGCAACGGGGCGGAGCAAACCACGCTGGCTTTGGTGGCTGCTCGCCGGCTTGGTGCTGGCGACGCTCGGCGGCGGCGCGGCCATCGTCGCGCTGCCAACCTCATGTAGCGGACGACAACAAGATCTTACAAACGCCAGAGCGCTCGAGGCGGCGGCGGAGATCTATATGGCCGAGCACGCGAGCTGTCCAAGTGTCGCGGATCTCTTGCGGTATAAGATCATCCACGCCAAGCATCGCGTTTTAGACAAGTGGGGCAATCCATTCGAGATTGTTTGTGCAGACGGGGAACCACGGATCGAGTCAGCTGGCAGCGATCGCGTGCGTGGCACCAACGACGACTTGAACCCACGCGCCGCACAATGAGCTCAGCTTTGCATGCGAGATCGAGCGCTCGGGCCGCGGCGCAGAATTACAGCGTGAAGGGGCACGCGCAGCGAGGTGCACGAAGAGACTGGGCATGGTGTCGAAGAATGATCGCACCAAGCTGGCGTCAAATCATCACGCGCAGATCACCGTTGCCGCCCACAGCGGCAGGCCGCGGTGGGCACCCACTGAGGGCATTCGCGCGAATATCTCCACGCGGGCTGACAGTCAGAGCTACTGGATGAACAGCTGCAGCTGGCAAGCTCGGGTGCTGCTGCGTGCACTGTACTGAACGCTGTGTGACGTTTCACTGACCGTTGTGTGAACAGGAAACATGCGTGCGGCGCGACAGCGTCATTTGGATTGCGGCGTCGTCGATTCACCGAACACTCCGCTTGTCTCAGCAGCGCACCCGACATACGAAGCAGGGTTTCCACGTCATCACCATGCCGATGCGTCGGCGCAGGTCACCATGTTGTCGAGTGTTGGATCTGTCCGTGCCCCTTCCGAACAGGCCGTCTTGGTCTGTGGGTTGGGCCGCCTTGGACAACAGTGCGTAGGAGCACTCGCGGGCTACCGCGTTCCAGTACACGCGATCGACCTGCAGCAACCCGCGCTCTTCAAGTCGGAGCTCGTAGAGTTCACGCTGGGTGACTTCCGCGATGTCGAGACCTTACGACTCGCCGGGGTCGCGCGCTGTCGCTCGATCGTGCTGCTAACGAGCGACACCGCTGCGAACATTGAAGGCGCATTCGCGGCCCGCCGCATCAACCCGGACATCCGTGTGGTGATCCGCGGCGAGCAGCAAGCTTGGCAAGATGTGCTCGCGGACCGGCTCGGCAATCTGGTCGTG
>JADMIO010634781.1_pt1 | contig 10028 bp, 13 predicted proteins | sample 8958161 | NCBI WGS metagenome assembly JADMIO01 (sample SAMN16585339, study PRJNA669376) | soil metagenome | isolation source: Crop rotation soil | place: USA: Cullars Rotation, Alabama | collected 2011
GCGACAACTTGTCCACGTGGAATTCTAAGCTTAGGATCCCAATGTGCTGGAAAGCTCGGTGATCGCCAGTTTCGCGTGGCTCATCCCGGGCTGGTCCGCGACCGGCCGGCGCGCCTCCCTCACGGTGTTTATCGGCATGTTTTACCTCAACTCGATCATCGCGTTTCCCTGGTATGTGCCGCCATGGACCGTGCTCGCGGCGATCGCGCTCGGGTTTGGGTGGGATGCACTGGGCAACCCGGAAAAATTTCCCGCAGCGCGGACGGTCGCGCGCATCACCTGTCTCGTCATCGTGGTGATGCAAATCGCCGCGCTCGGTGCCGTCGCCTGGCAGATGCGGGTGCAGCAACGCGTCGTCGAAGATGGCGTGCGCCGACCGATCGGCGAGTGGTTGCATGCGCATGCCCAGCCAAAGGACACGGTGTTTCTCGAGCCGCTGGGTTACATCGGATATTTTTCGCAGTTGAAGACCTACGACTACCCGGGCCTCAGTTCACCCGAAGTTGTGGCGGCGGTGCGCGCGGGAGCGCGTGACTATTCGAGCGTGATCACCCGTCTGCAACCCCGCTGGGTGGTGCTGCGACCGTTTGAAATCTACCAAATGGGATTCTCGCCGCTCCATGCGCTCGATCGCTACGAGGTCGCGCAGCGCTGGAGTGCACGGGCGCAACTCGACGCGATCAGCCTGCTGCCCGGCCGTAAGTGGTGCGAGTGGGAGTCGGAATATGTCCTCTTCCACCTGAAACCGGCGGCGACTACTCCCTGAGACCCGCGACTACTCGCGGAGCACCGCCTAATCGAAGTAAGTGTCCCCGCGCTGCAGGAAAACGTGTCCGCCGTTCGCGTGCAGCGTAACCAGCGGCCCGCCTTCATTGAGCCGCCCCGCCAGCTTGCCCTTGCCATTGCCGCCCGACTCGATCGCCAGCGGCAGCTTGTTGTCGACGTGACCCCAAAACGATGAGGCGCGCACCGCGCAGTTCGCCGCCGGATCGATTTTGGCGGTGATGCTGCCATACGCGGTGCGAATTTTCGTCTCGCCCGCAAAGTCATTGGGCAGGCCCACGATCACGTCACCCACCTCGGCCACGACGTCCAGACCGGCATGCGCCTCGAGAATCTCAATGTCGCCGCCCGCGTTTTTCAACACCGCCCGGCCACCCAGCGTGCCGACGCGAATCGTGCCATGCTCGGTTTTCGCCGTGAGTTCGCTGGTGCAGCGCGAGATGATCACGTCGCCCTCCTGCGTCACGGCGTCCGTCACACCGTCGATGCGACGCAGAAACAAATTGCCCTTCAGGGTGCGAACCGCGACCCGCCCCGTGAGATTCCCGACCGTGATATTGCCTTCGTTCGTGCGCAGGTCGACGTGGCACCGGCGGGGCACGAGAATCTTGCAGTCGAGATTGATGACCGGTTCGTCTTTCAGCGTCAGGCGCACGCCCCGCCCGCTCGGATCGGCCGCCCGGACGATCACCAGGTTGTCCTCCTGCCGGATTTCAAAATTCAGCGCCGCGCGGAGCTGCGCTGCCTTTTCCGTGCTCAACGTGAGCGCGGTGGTATGCGCGAGCACCGTGATCTCGTCCGCGTCGGATTCCACGACATCGATGTTGCCGCGGTAAAACTCCACTTTGAGCCCGCAGCCCGGCCGCACCGCCAAAGTGCGCTCCTCGTCCCGATCGATCGCGGCGGCCGCGAACGGCGCCAACGCGAGCAGGGCAAGGAAGAGGCGAAACTTCATGGAGCACGCACCATTTGCGACGTCCTCTCGCGGTGCAAGATTCCCGCGCAGCGCTCCGTAAAAATACCGCCCTGGCCAACGTCCGGCCGTTGGGCAGCACGGCCCCTATCCAAAACAAAGGGCGCCCCGTTTGCGGGCGCCCTTTGCGCGTGGGCCGGCGGTGTGCGCCAGCCCGAGGGTTTTAGGAGCGTGAATTAATTCGTTCGAACCACGATGTCGCCGCCGCTCGAACGCAGCTTCAGGAGCGGGCCGCCACCGTTGACGTTGCCTGCGAGCCGGCTGCGGCTGCGGTTGGATTTCGACATCGTAATCGTGATGCCTTCGGCATCGACGTCGCCGCCGCTGGTCGAGGCGTCGAGATTGAAAGCCGCGGCCTTGTCGACGTTGACCTTCACGCCGCCGCCCGAGGTGCTGAGGATGCAATCTTCCTTGAGCGGTCCGGCGATACTGGCCCGGACACTGCCACCGCTGGTGTGAGCCTGGACGGCGCCCTGCACGGAATCGATTTTGATGCCGCCGCCCGAAGTCTCCAATTCAGCCGCACCCATCACGCGACCGACGGTGATGCTGCCACCCGAGGTGTGAAGCTTGGCGGGACCTTTCGATTCCTCGAGCGACACCCCGCCACCCGAGGTGCGGGCATCGACCTCACCGCCGAGTTTGCCGAGCTTGATGCCCCCGCCTGAGGTGCGGGCGTTCACCTTGCCGTTGAGATCGCCGACGGTGATGCCGCCGCCCGACGTGTGCAGGTCCGCGGAGAAACTCGCCGGGACCGTCACGATAAAATCCACATTCACCGGCGGCCACGAGCCGAAGTGAAACCCCATCGACTCGCGTTCGTATTTGGCCGAGGCCGTGACCTCGTTGCCGCTCTGCTCGATCTTCAGTTCGAGGTTCCTGAGCAGGTCGTCCGCCTCGGATTCGCTGCTGGCGCGGATGCGCTCGCGGGCGGTGACTTTCACCACGTTGTCCGTCGAGGTGGAAACGCGGACTTCGCCGCCCTGAGTATCGACGTGCAACGTGCCGCCGGGCTGGACGGTAAACGTTTTTTCAATGGTGCGCTCAATCTTGGCATGCGCCGCAAACGGAGCGAGGGCCAGCAAGGCGGCCGCGAGGAGGAAACGGGGAGTAGAATTCATGCAGGAATTGGGTGGCGCTCCAAGAACCCTGCAGGGACCGAAAAGTTACAGCAAACTTTCGGCCGGCAAAGACTTCACACCTTGGCGCTGTTGTCACACTTGAAGTGGACCAGTTTGCGGCGGTTGGCCATCGTGCGCTGGGCGGACATCATGGCGGCATCGCTGCTCTTGATGAGGTGGCGCTCGCGTTCGCCCTCTTCTTCGGCCGTGGCGAGGGCGGCCATGCAGAGCATGGTCTCGGCGCGCGGCTCGAGACGGCTCGCCGGGAAGCGGGTGTGCGTGGCGAGCCAGCCAACGGTCTGACGAAATGGATTCTGGGCGTGCGCAGTCATGATGTGGTGTCGGCCGGTAGCACGAGGCGCACATGCATCCGCGTCAACCGCGCAAGCAGACGTTGTTCGTCGCGCACCGGCCACCAGTCGTAGAGATATATCTCCAGCGGCCGCCACATTGCAACCCACCCAATGATGATCAGTCCTTCGCGCACCACCGTCACGCCGGTCCCCGTCCCCAGTCGGCCCACGAGTTGCCCAAGGAACAGACACCCCGCCAAAAAGACCAATCCGATGAGCAAGCTTCGCCAGCCCCGCCGCATCAACTGCTGGAACTCGCGGTGCATCATCTCCGACCGCATCTTGAAATAGTGCCGCACCGCCTCCTCGACATTTTCCGCCCGCTCCGCCGGCGGCGCCACCGCGAGATGAATAGTTAGCTCCAACTCATGGTCCTTCGGATGCTCGCGGGCCCAGCCGGTGATGAACTCCTCCGCGTCCGCATCCAGATCGCGATCCAGAAACGGCGACGGGTCCATCGAATTGAACAATTGCGCGAGTTCGCGCAGGCGAAGCTCAATCCGGGCGGTTTTCATCGTTTCGCCAAAGCCGCCGCCCATTTTTCTTCGTCAAACCCGACCAGCCCCACGCCCGGGCCGACGACGAACGGCCGCTTCACGAGACTGCCATTGCCGGCGAGAAGCGCGAGCTGTTCAGCCTCGGACAGCTGCGGGATTTTTTCCGCGATCTTCAGCGCGCGATACTCGATGCCGGAGGAATTGAAGAGTTTGCGGAGATTGCCGCCTTGCGCGGCGAGCACCGCGCGCAACTCGGACAACGCGGGCGGCGTTTCGCGGATGGCGCGCTCCTCAAACGCTACGCCGCGGGCGCGCAGCCATTTGGTCGCGTCACGGCACGTGCTGCATTGGGCGAGCGTGTAGATTTTGAGCATCGGATATTTAAGCCTACTTCCAATCGATCGCGTTGAGCAACTCCGCGAGATGAAACGCGGCCTTCGCGAGCTGGGCCTGCGCGCGCGGCTTCTGCTTCGTCTCGTAGTCCTTCGGCAGCTCGGCCTCGATCGACTCGAGCGTCTTGCGTTCGCTCGCACCGCTCACCTTCGCATTGGTAAAGATCAGGCCGCGGTAAACGGCGGCCGCTTCGTGCACGGAATCGGTCGCCCAGGCCTCCGCCCACGAATGATAGTCACCGGGCGTGTGCCAGGTGGTGCTCTTGATCGTCGGGCGCAGGAAGGCGGCGAGCTTTTCCGGGTTGCCGGTGCCAGCGACGTCCTCGACGAGCACGGTGTCCCAATACGCGTGGAGGGTGTTGAAGCGCGAATTGCCGGTGAGCACCTTGTTGCCGCCGAGGTCGCCATGGCTCGCCGTGCGTTCGCCGGGCATCCCGATGAGTTTGGGTGCGCTGGGTTTTCGAAAATCGAAAAACCCCGTGCCCACGTGCAACGGCTGGTGCACGTCGCCGACCAGGTGGATGAGCACCCGCAACGCCTGTTCGGGGGTGAATTTCCGCGACTTGCCCTCCAGCACCGCGATCGACGTGTTGATCATGTGAACCACGTCGTTGGCTTCGGCGAACCGGCTCGAAACCGAATACATCGTGGTGTCGAGCGGCAGGTTCACAAAATGCCACTCGGGGTTGTCGGGAAATTTTTTGTTGAAGGCCGCAGCGACCGGATCGCCCGCCAGCGGACCGGTGCCACGCCCTGCCGCGCGCAGTTCGTCAAGCCACACCGAAACATCCGCCAGATCCTCGGTGCCCAGGAGTTTTTTCACGCGCAATCGTGCCTTCTCGTGGAGCATCCCCCCTGCCAGCGTGCCGATCGCCTCGTGGCCCAGCCGCCCCCAGCCAAATGCACCCGGCCCACTGGCAACGGCCAGCAGGACGAGCAGGAGCAGGCGGGGCGACATTCCGGCGACGTTGACGCCCGCGATTGACCGGCGCAATCCCGCGCGCGCAGACTTGCTCGATGTCATCCGTTCTCGAAGTCACCGGTCTCCGCGTGCAACGCGGCCGCACCGCGATCCTGCGCGGGGTGGACTGGCGCGTGGCGCCCGGCGAACACTGGGTGATTCTCGGCGCCAATGGCTCGGGCAAGACTTCGCTGCTGAAGGCCCTCACCGGGTTTCTCTCGCCGACTTCGGGTGAAATCTCGCTCTTGGGCAAAGCCTACGGCGAGAGCGACTGGCGCGAGTTGCGCCTGCAGATCGGCGTGGTCACAAGTGCGTTCACCGCCTCGATCCCGCCTTCGGAGGTGACGCTCGATACCGTTGTCAGCGGCAAATACGCCCAGCTCGATCTCTGGCATGCCGGCACGCGCGCCGATCGCGTCGCGGCGAAAAAACTGCTCGGTTTCATCGGCCTCGCCCGCCTCGCCGATCGCGAATGGGCCTATCTCTCGCAGGGCGAGCGCCAGCGTGTGCTCATCGCCCGCGCGCTCATGGCGCGGCCCCGGCTGCTGATTCTCGACGAGCCCTGCGCCGGCCTCGATCCAGTGGCGCGCGAAAAATTTCTCACGTTCGTCGAGCAGCTGGCGCGCAAACGCGGCGCCCCCGCCCTCGTGCTGGTGACCCATCACGTCGAGGAGATCACGCCGGCGTTTACACACGCCTTGCTGCTGCGCGCCGGGCGCGTGGTCGCGGCGGGTCCACGCGGCGCGATGCTTACGTCGGCCAATCTCACGACGACGTTTCATTCTCCGCTGCGCCTCACGCGTCGGGCCGGACGGCTGCGGCTCGACGTCGCACCTTCGTGAATCCTCTCACCGAGACTATCGACACGCTCGGATTCACCAGCGTCTGGACGTATCTCGCGTTTTTTCTCGGCGCGTCGCTGCTGATGATTTGGCGGCTCGACGCGCTGCTGAAGCACGGGCTCGAAGGCACCGCCCTCGGCACGCTCGTCATGCCTTATTGCTCCGGGCTCGGAAATCTGATCTTCGTCGCGATTATCGCCGCGCGCCGAGGGCCGGGGCAGGAGGTGTTGACCAACTGCCTCGTCAACAACGTCACCAATCTCACGCTCATTCTGGGCCTGCCGGCGTTGTGTTGGGGGCTCGACTTGCGCGCCGGAGCTGGCGGGAAAAAATCCGTCGCGAAGAAGAAAACTGCCGGACCCGCCGCCGGCGACACCACGGAGCATCAACTCAACCGCCTTTCCCTCCTCCTGACCCTCGCCGCCGTGATTTTTTTCAGTGGCGTGACGTGGGCGCTCGGCGCCGACGGCAAACTCGACGCCAGCGATGGTCTCGTGCTCATCGCGCTGTTTTTATTTTGGCAGTGCTTCCAGGTCTTCGACGTCCTCAAGCACAACGTCCGCCAGCAGCATGCGTTCGGGGCGTTGTTCTATCTCGATGTCTTCGTCGTGATGATCGGCGCCTACGCTCTCTACGCCAGCATCGACTGGCTCGTCACGTGGCTCTCCAGCCAAAAGACCGGCTTTGTCAGCGCCGACCACCTGGGCTGGTTGAGCGGCTGGCTAATGGTGCTGCCCAATGCGTTGCTCGCATTTTACTACGCCGCGCGGCGCCGCGCGGACATCGCCTACGCGTCGCAGGTCGGCGATGGCCACATCTGCATCCCGTTGTGCATCGGCCTGAGCGCGCTGATAACGCCCCTCGCCGTGCCGAAATTTTTCGAGACCGGCCTCGCGATCCTCGTGGGCGCGGCCGTCGTGCATGCGTTGTGCGTGCTGATCGCCCACGGGCTGCCGAAATGGATGGGCTGGCCGTTGCTCGCCGCCTATGCGTGGTTTGTCGGCGCGGGATTGATGTAGCGCCGGCGCTGGTCGTCGACCGACCCCGCGATCGCCGACCTCAGTCCACCAGCGGGTCCACGCGAAATTTTTCCCCAAGGTCGAACAACACGGCCTGCGCCATGAGCCAGCCGGGATTCGCTCGAATCTCCGCCATCGACTTCGTCGTGTGGTTGTAAACGAGGTAGCTCGAATCACCGAGCCGCAGAAACGCATCGTAGCGGGTTCCGCCCGTCTCGAGGGCAAACACCAAATCGCCCACGGAGTTGGGCTGGCCGGCCGCCTCCGCGCGCAGCGGCGCGGCATCGTCGGGCAGGCTGCGACGGAAACTGTCCGGTCGCGGTCCGACATAGGCCAGCACGCCACTTTTGCCACCGAGCCCGAGCACCGCCCACTCGTCGAAAACCGCCTGGCCGTAGACAGTATTCATGCGCGCAAGCGCAGCAGTGATGTGGGTGCGGGCGGTGGCAAGATCCATGCGCGCCAAAAAGAGGAAAGCCCGTCGCGATGCAAGCCCGCCCACGGCAATCCAAAAAACTTTACGACGGATTGCGCTCCGCGGCATCGACGGAACCGGCGGGCGAAATGCGCGAGCTACTTGCTCACCTGCACTACATCACCCGACGCGAGCGGCGCCGTGGCATTTTTGTCCAGCCCGTCGGCCGCCGAATAGATTACTTTTCCGTCGCGCACGATGTCCACCGAGCGCTGGGACAACCGCACCTTCGCCGCGTCGCTCGCGCCCGCCAGCGTCATGCCCGGCCGCCACGGCACGCGCTTCACGTCGTTGTTGCTGGCATCGAAGAACGTCACCGCCCCTGCCCGCGCAAGCCTGGCCGCGAGCTTGAGCGTGCCGCCCGCCACCGATCCCGCCACCTTGGCGGTGCCGATCGCGACACCGCCCGCCACCTCCGCCGCGCCCACGGCCACCTTCACCGGCGCGCTGGCCACGTGATAAACGAAACATCCGCCGAGCGGCGCGCACGCCATCGCCACCCCGAGGGCCGGCAGCCAGCGCGCGCGACTCGGCGGCCGTCCGCTCACTTTTTCACCGCAAAAATCTCGTTGAAGAACGTTTCCATGTGCGCCCACGAGCGCGCATCGGCTGCGGCATGGTAGGCGATCGGAATATTGTTGGCCGCACCGAGTTTGTCCGCCTCCGGATTGGTGAACGCGTGGACCGCGCCCGCGTAGCTGATGAACTGATAATCGAGCTTCGCCGCGTCGAGCGCCTTCGTGAAGGCCTCGATGTCCTCCTTCTTGATGAATTGGTCGATCGCGCCGTGACACATCAGGATCTTGGCTTTCACCGTCTTCGCCGCATCGGCGGGCACCGGCACGATTGACCCGTGAAAGCTCACCACGCCGGCGAGCGGCGCTCCGCTGAAGGCCAGCGCCTGCACCGTCGACCCACCGAAACAATAACCGATCGCCGCTGTGCGCGCCGGATCGACGAGTCCCGTTTTCAACAACTGCCACAGGCCCGCCGTCGCACGCGAGGCCATCAGCGGCGAACCGTAAAACGGCCCCGCGAGCTCGCCCGCGCGTTTCGCATCCGTCGTCGTGATGCCCGCGCCATACATGTCGGCGACAAACGCGACGTAGCCGAGCGACGCGATCTTGTGCGCGCGGGTTTTCGGGTAGTCGTTGAGCCCCCACCACTCGGGAACGATTAATACGCCCGGCGCCGTCTTCTTCGTCGAAACGAGTTCCTCGTCGTAGGCCAGATAGCCCTCGAGTTTCACGCCATCGTGCTCGTAGGCGACGGACTTGGTCACGAACTTGGCGTGCGCGGAGGCCACGGCGGTCAAGACCGCCAAAAGCAGGAAAAGTTTTCTCATGGCGGCGAACGTTGGGATGCGACCGCGCGCACGTCAAATGCGCGTCGACGGATGGCGGATTTTGCCCCGCCCTTGAAACCGACGCCGCCAGCGACCGAAAGCCCGCCTACGTCACGACGGGAATCCGCCGGTGATGTAGTTCTTCAGATGCTCGGCCTCGGCACGATGGGCATCGCCCATCCAACGCGTGATATCGCCGATCGAGATCAAGCCGAGCAGCCGGCCGTGATCGACCACGGGCAGATGGCGGCAGCGCTTCTCGGTGAAGATGGTCGTCGTTTCCTCGATGGTGGACTCGGGGGCGATCGTGATCACGTTCGACGTCATCACGTCGGCCACGAGCGCGCGGCGCGGATCGAGGCTCACGCCGACGACGCGCCGCAGCACGTCGCGTTCGGTGAAAATTCCAACGAGGCGCTCGCCGTCGACGATGAGGATGGCGCCGATGCGGTGACGGTTCATTTCAGCAACGGCGTCGAACACACTCAGCGTCGGAGCGATGGAGTGGACGACCGGGCCCTTGCGATCCAACAAAGCGGAGATCGGGGTATTCATGGGGTAAACTAACGGAGGGGTTGTTCCGAGTTTGTTGGCGCGCGAGGACATCGCAACCCGAAAGGCTCCGCGTTTCATCGACCACTTCCCGGCCGATCGGTTCGCGTCGTTGTTGGAATCTTCGCAATGGATTCAACCAGGATGTCACTTGCGGGTCCAAGCGTTCACCGCTTTCGTCGCGCCACCCAACTAACAACTATGAGTGCTGGAAAAATTCTTCTCGTTGTCTTCGGCGGCTTCATCGCCCTCGCCATCATCGTCGGCCTCTACGTGAGCGGCGTCTTCAACCGGCTCGTCACCTTGCAGCAGGGCACCGACGCCGCGTGGGCGCAGGTGCAGAACGTCTACCAGCGCCGCGCCGACCTGATTCCCAATCTCGTCAACACGGTCTCGGGCGCCGCCAACTTCGAGAAGTCCACCCTCACCGAGGTTACCGAGGCCCGCGCGTCGGTCGGCCGCGTGCAGCTGCCCGCCGGGGGCGCGCCCACCGATCCGGCGAAATTCGCGGAGTTCGAAAAAGCGCAGGGCCAACTCAGCGGCGCCCTCTCCCGCCTCCTCGTCGTCGCCGAACGCTATCCGAATCTGACGGCCACCGCTGGTTTCCGCGATCTGCAGGCCCAGCTCGAAGGCACGGAGAACCGCATCAGCGTCGAGCGCGGGCGGTTCAACGATGCCGTGCGCGCCTACAACACGGCGCAGAAATCTTTCCCCG
>JADMIO011661016.1_pt1 | contig 10028 bp, 16 predicted proteins | sample 8958161 | NCBI WGS metagenome assembly JADMIO01 (sample SAMN16585339, study PRJNA669376) | soil metagenome | isolation source: Crop rotation soil | place: USA: Cullars Rotation, Alabama | collected 2011
GCTCTTCCGATCTCGAACCTCGAAATGACGAACGGCGTCCAGTTCGCCAACGCCATCAAGATCGCAGCGACAACGACGCCGAGCGGTTCCACAGCACCGGGGACGGCGATCCCCCTGACCCTCATGTACAAGTGAATGGCGATCAGCTACACACGCCTCCAAGGGACGAACACTGGGATCGGCGGCGCTACGACGATCACGCTGAACCTGTCCGCGACGCTGAACGTCGGGCAGGTGATCGTCGTCCACGTCGGGGCTGGTGGGGCGGTGACGCTCTCGTCGATGTCGGCGGTGACGGGGATCACGTGGGCGGCGGGCTCTGGTTCGACGGGCGCGTCTGCGACGGTGATCACGACGGGATCGAACGCCGCGTCGAACGCGGCGGTGGGGATCGCGGTCGGAGTCTGCACCGGCACCGTCTCGAGCGGGACGACGATTACGGCGAACTATTCGGCGTCGGACACGCGCCGGTCGATCGTGATCGACGAGTTCGCCGGCGTCGACACCGCGACTCCCGTACAGACGGGCTCGGCCGCGAACGTCGCTTCGGGCGCAGCCGGTTCGGACGCGGCGCCGTCGATCACGACAAGCGGATCTGGCCTCGCGCTCGTGTCGTGCAACTGCATGAACAGCGCGACGGTCACGATGAATCCGCCGACGAGTCCCAGCACGTTCACGGAGACGAGCGACTTCGTCGTCTCGTCGAAGAACATGACGACGGCGTACCTCCTCGCCGCGAGCGGAGGGACGTACTCTCCTACCCACACCGTCGCGACGGGGACAAGGGCGGCGGCAGAAGGTGGAGCGGTAGCGTTGAACGCGGCGGCTGCGGCGGCCGTGGCGAAGAAGCTGATGATGCTCGGGGTCGGATGAGTGTCGCTTCTCCTCCTCTTCCACGGCGCTCCGCTCAGCGTCGTCGCGCCGCCTGCGCGGACACGTTCCACCCGATCCGCGGGGCCTCGCAGAGCCACCCAAGCCGCCGGACCATCGGGCCGTCACGCAGCCGCGGGCCCGTCCGGCAGGCGCACCTCGAGCGGGCCGAAGGCTAGGACTCGTGCTGCTGCTTTTCACGCGTCCGCGACACGGATCGCGGCACTCGGCTACTCCAACCAGGCTGGAGGCGACACGCAGGTCGCCGCGGCTGAAGCCGTCCTCGGCCGCAGCTTCCATGGTCTGCGCCAGAACCAGGCCTACACCGTCACCGGATGGACGTTCGCGAGCAGCGAATACGACGCCGGCCGCACCACGACGTACCGGTCGATCCAGTTCGACACGCTCCCCGGCGGTTGGGCGGCAGCTGCGAATGGCGACGCCGACGCGACTCTCACCACGACCTTCCAGAATCTCCGCGCCGCCGGCAGGTGGAACGCCCACAACCCCGCCATCATCTGCCTGCACCATGAGGCTACCGTCGCTCCGTTCGGCACCGCGGGGTTCCTCGCGAGCGACTACATCGCGATGTGGCAGCACATCGTTCCGAACGTCATCGACGCCGGAGGGTTCAGCGTCTACGACCGGTTCGGCACCTACAACCCCAACGGCGTGCTCGTCACCGCGTACGTCGGGTGGGACCGCATGTTCGTCGGCAACGGCGGCGTCGGCCCGCCCACAGCCGGCCAAGGCGTCGACGACCTCGACCCTGACACTGGCCTCCCCGCCGGGCAGACCCTCTACACGTACCTCGGCAGCGACCCGTACAACTCTGTCGATTCGCCAGGCGTCCTCAAATACACGACTGATGCTGGAGTCCTGTTGAACCCCATCATCACGGCGGCCGTTGCGCGGGGGAAGGATTGGATCTGCGGCGAGTTCGGCTGCGAAGACGGCTCGACCGCGCAGGACCACGTGAACAAGGCGGCGTGGGTCGACAGCGCCCGCCAGATCATCATCAGTCGCGGCAGGAGCCGGCCAGGCGTATGCCGAGCATTGCTCCTGACGATCAAGGCCGACGCGTCGAAGTACAACGTCGACTCGTCCGCTGAGAGCACCGCCGCGTTCCAACGACTCGGAGCGAGCACCTACTTCTCATGAGCGACTTCTTCCTCGCAGAGGGCGACCTCGCCAGCCCGATCTTCGAGACGCTCGAGGACGAGAACGGCGACCCGGCCGACATCCAGGGCAAGACGATCCACATCGTCGTCACGCCGATCCGCGGCGGCACGCCGATCATCGACAGCGACGCGAACAATCTCCAAGTCGGCGACGGCGGCGACGGCTCGAAGGGCGACGTCAGCTACGGCGAAGGCGCGCATCCCTACGCGGCTGGCGCGACCGACACGCCTGGCGACTACCTCTACAAGTGGACCGCGACGGGCGGTGGCCTCCCTCAGAGCTTCCCGAACGATGGGTATCGCCTCCTCACGATCACGCCGGCCGCGCCGACGACTCTGGGCGTCTACCTGACGCGGGAAGAGCTCAAGCGGACGCTCAACCTGACCGGCGAGTCGTACGCCGACCAGGACGTCGACGTCGCGATCGAAGCCGCCAGCCGCGGCCTCGAAGCCGTCTACAACGCGGTATGGACGCTCGGCGCAGACACGGCCGAGCAGCGCTACTACACCGGCAACGGGCGGATCGTCCCGCTCGGAGACGTCCTGCACGTCACCGAGGTCGCGCTCGACTACACGCCGCTGTGGCCCGACGAGGCGAACTATCCGTACGGCTTCGGCGGCACCGGGACGTACAGCACCATCCTCTCGCCGAGTGACTATCGACTCTTGCCGATCCAGAATGGGCTCGTCGCGGACGGCGGGAACGGGCAGCCGTTCCAGACGCTGCAACTCTCAAGGAGCGCGCAGATCTACAACGTGCCGAGCGGCGTCGACGCGATACGCGTCACGGGCCAGTTCGGATGGGAGACCGTCCCCGCCGGGGTACGGAGCGCCGCGACGATCATCGCTTCCCGCCTCCTGCAGCGCGCGAGGAAGGGCGCGTTCGGAATCATCAACCTCGACCTCTCCGGCTCGACGATCCGCGCGACCCAGATCGCGACCGACCCCGAGATCAGCTTCGCGATCGAGGGGGCCCGCCCAGCTCGGAGCCTGATCGTCTAGATGGCGAGTATCGGCAGTCTCCGCGAGGCGCTCGCCTCGAGCCTCGACGTGGTCCCAGACACGCCCGCCAGCGCGTACGTCCGCTCCGAGCTGCCGGACAGGATCATCCAGATCCTCCCCGCCGGCATCGGGTACGACCGCGCGATGGGACGTGGCCACGACGACGTCACGTTCACGGTGCAGGCCGTCGTGTCGAACGTCGACGACGTCGCTTCGCAGAAGCTGCTCGACCGGTACATGGAGAACGTCGCGCCGTACAGCGTGAAGGCCGCCATCGAAGCTGACCGGACGCTCGGCGGGCTCTGCGACGACCTCCACGTCTCCGAAGCCACCGGACTCCAGGTGATCGCTCCAGCCACCGGCGGCGTCCTCCTCGTCGTCGAGTGGACCGTCCTCGTCCTCGCCGGAGGTAGCACATGAAGACGTACACCCTGACCCAGCCGGCCTACGGGAAGCAGCCCGGCGAGACGATCAGGCTGCATCCAGAGGATCCGCTCGTCGTGTTGAACGTCGAGAACGGCGTCCTCTCCGAAGAGGCCGTGAAGGACGAGCCGGCGCCGCGGATGACGTGTCCGCTGTGCGCGGATGACCTCGAGATGAAGCGCCCCCCGAAGTTCGAGTCCCAGGAGGAGCTCGAGCAGCACTATGCCGACAAGCACCCAGCATTCGCCGTGCCTGCCTGGTCGGCCGACAACAGCGACAGGAAGGAGTAGGGCATGGCGAAGCTGGTCCTCACGAATGCCTTTGTCAGCGTCAACTCGGTCGACATCTCGAACCACGTTTCGGGCGTCACGATCGAGGGTGCGCGTGACGAGGTCGACGTCACGTCGATGGGCGACACGAACAAGGAGATCGTGCTCGGCCTCGGCGACGTCACGATCACGGTGACGGTCTTCAACGACTACGCCGTCGCGAGCATCGACTCGCAGATGTTCGCGCTGTGGAACACGAACACGCCGTTCCCGGTCGAGATCAGGCCGGTGAACGCGGCCCGGTCGACGTCGAATCCGGGGTACACGATGACGGCGCTCCTGCCGACGTACAACCCGATCGGCGGAGACGTCGGTTCTGCCGTGACGAGCGACCTGCAGTTCCGCAACGCGGCGCAGGTCGGCCTGCAGAGGCAGACGTCGTAGATGGCGCTGCTCACCGTACAGACACCGACGCCGTCGGCGGGCCTCGTCCCGTCGTACGGCGCAGCGAACGCGTCCGACACGTTCGTCCCGGACGACCGCACCTTCCTCTACGTGAAGAACACGAACGCGGCGACCAGGACGATCACCATCACGACGCCGGGGACGTTCCGTGGCCTCTCGATCCAGGATCCCGGTCCGACGATCGCAGCGACGACGGGCGAGCTCATCCTCGGCCCGTTCCCTGCCGACACGTATGCCGATCCGACGACGGGGCTGTGCACCGTCACGCCGTCGGCGACGGCCGGCGTCACGTATGCCCTCGTGCGGCTCGCGGTGACGTAGGGTTGGCGCAGCAGGAAACGATCCGCGTCACCGGGTATCGAGAGGTCGCTCGAGCGCTCGGGAAGGTCAACCGCGGAGCGAAACTCACGCTCTTCGCCGGCCTCCGGAAGGCGGCCGAACCGATCGCCAGCGACGCGCGGACGAAGCTGGCGCGGTACCAGGGCATCAGTCTCAGCACGATCCGACCCTCGGCGCAGGTCAGAGGCGTCTTCGTGATCCAGCGGGCAAAGCGAGTCACCGGCCTGCGCGGCGACTTCGGAGCGCTGCAGATGCGGGAAGGACTCGTCCCCGCGCTCCACGACCACGAGGACGACGTCGTCGACGCTGTCGAGGACGCGTTCCGACTCCTGATCCGGAAAGAGGGGTTCTGATGAAGATCACGATCAAGGGCGTCCCGCCGTACGACGGCGAGTACCCGCTCGAGTTCGACCGCCTGTCGAACGGCCAGATCCGCACGATCAAGCGGCTCTCCGGCTACACGCCTCCCGAATACATCCAGGCCGGCGAGCGCGGCGACAACGACTTCCTCGTCGCCGCCGCGATCGCGGCTGTCCAGCGCAGCGGCCGTCACCAGGTCGTGCATGAACAGGCGTTCTGGGATGCCGAGGCTGGTGGCATCGACTTCGTCCTCGACGAGGAGGACGCCATGGCGGGCCCTCCTCCGACCGCGCCAGAAGCCGAAACGCGTTCGACGCCTTCTGGCGAACCTTCGAAGCCCGGTTCGGATACCCCCCAGGTGAGCCGCCTGAGGTCTACTGGAACGGACTCCTAGGCCTCGTGAACCTCCGGCCGTGTGACCTCGCGGAGATCACTCCGTACCAGATGGGCGAAGCCCTCGACGTAGCCGAGAAGCTGTATGCCGGGTAGGCAGATCAGCATCGAGATCGTCGGCGACGCGAAGTCGCTCGAGGCTGCGCTCGGGAAGGCGCAGACGAAGACGAGCAGGTTCGGCGGCGTCCTCAAGCACGCAGCGGTCGGCGGCGCTATCGCGCTTGGCGGCCTCGGCATCGCCGCAAAGATCGGGTTCGACGAGCTCAACCAGGGCGCGAGAGCGTCGGCGCAGACGACGGCCGCGCTGAAAAGCACGGGCGGCGCTGCGAACGTCACCGCTGGCCACATCAAGAACCTCGCGAACGCGCTGCTGCAGAAGTCGGGCGTCGACGACGAGGCCATCCAGTCGGGCGAGAACCTGCTGCTCACGTTCCGGAACATCCGAAACGAGACGGGCAAGGGGAACGACATCTTCGACCAGGCGACGAAGGCGACGCTCGACCTGTCCGTCGCGATGGGCCAGGACCTCCACTCGTCGGCGATCCTCGTCGGGAAGGCTCTGAACGACCCGGTTCGCGGGATGACGGCGCTTCGCCGCGTCGGCGTCTCGTTGAGCGACAACCAGGAGAAGCTCGTCAAGCACCTCGTGAACACGGGGCACACGATGAGGGCCCAGAAGATCATCCTCGGCGAACTCAAGAAGGAGTTCGGCGGGTCGGCCGAGGCGGCGGGGAAGACGCTGCCCGGCCAGCTGTCGATCCTGCGGGAGAACTTGAAGAACACGGCGGCCGACCTGACGCAGGCGCTCTTGCCGGCGTTCCAAAGCCTGCTCGGCGTCCTTCAGAGCGTGGCTGGGTGGATGCAGAAGAACCAGACGGCGACGAAGATCCTGATCGGCGCTGTCGCGGGCCTCTCGGCCGGCGTAATCATCCTGAACGCCGTCTACAAGGCGTGGGCGGCGATCACTCCGATACTCACCGCCGCGCAGTGGGCGCTGAACGCGGCGCTCGAAGGCAACCCGATCGTGCTCGTCACGACCGCGGTCATCGCGCTCGGCGTCGCTCTCGTGATCGCGTACAAGAAGAGCGAGACGTTCCGGAACATCGTGAACGGAGCGTTCAGCGCGGTCAAGCACGCTGCTGCTGCGGTCTCAGACTTCATCCGTGGGCCCGTCGTCGGCGCGTTCACGAGGATCAAGAATGCCGCCGGCGCCGCTATCGGCTTCATCCGAAACCACTGGCAGGCGCTCCTCGTGTTCCTGGGCGGACCGATCGGCGCTGTGATCGTTGGGGTCATCAACCATTGGGACAAGCTCCGCAGCGCCGTCGCGACTGCGGTCGGGAGGATCAAGAGCCTCGCCGAGGGGATGGCCGACAAGATCCGCAGCGTCGCGAACGCCGCAGCCGGCCCCCTCGGCCGGATCGCGGGCTTCTTCCAGAACATCATCGACAAGGTGTCGCAGCTGATCGGGTGGATCAGCCGGATCCACTTCCCCGACATCCCCAGCCCCGGCAGCGGCGTCCCGTTCGTGCCCGGCATCGCAGGCGGCACGTCGAACTTCCGCGGTGGACTCGCGCTCGTCGGTGAGCGTGGCCCCGAACTCGTCACGCTGCCCCGCGGCAGCCATGTCACGCCGAACCATCGCCTACGCGCCGCGAGCCTCGCCGGCGGTGGCGGCCCGATGGTCGTCCAGGTCGTCCTCGACCGGAAAGTCATCGCCCAAGCCATCGTCCGCGAAGACAAGGACCACCGCCGAAACAGCGGCCGAGGACTCTTCGACAACTGATGCCCGCCTACTGCACCCCACGCCTGCTCTTCTCGCCCGACCCGCTCAGCGTCACCGCGAGCGTCAACTACTACGACGTCACCACCTACCTCATCAACGCAGCATGGCAATCCGGCACCGACCGCGACCTCGACGAGCCAGAGGCAGGCCAGGCGACGTTCGTCCTCAAGAACACGCACCGCGACTGGGAACCCGAATACTCCGGCGGCCGCTTCTACCCCAACATCGTCCCGATGCGCCGCTTCATCTGGTCGATCATCGCCGACGGCGTCGAATACTTCCAAGGCACCTGGTACGCGACGAGCTACCAAGTCGGGTGGCAACCAGGCACGACCTACGCGACCGTGACCGTTACCTGCACCGACGGCATCGGCCTTCTCGCCCAGGCTGCGCAGCTCAGCCTCGACCCGCCCGACGCCGAATCGTATGGCGACGTCGTCGCGTTCGACGATCCGTGGGGGCATTGGCCGCTCGACGAGACGAGCGGGAAGAAGATGGGCGCAGCGTCCGGCCCCGAGGGGACGTATCGCGGCAACACGATCCTCGGAGTCTCGAGTCCCGTGCTCGGCGACGCTGGACTCGGAGTCCTGTTCGGCGGCGACGGCGGCGGCGCGGCTGGCAGCGAAGGTCATGGACGCGTCGCGCTCGCGGATCCTGGCGTCTGGCATGACACCGGCGAGGTCTCGGGTGACGCCGTCATCGAAGTCGTCGGCGGTGCGACTGGCGTGCGGACCGTGATCGGCGGGCCGTTCGACACGGGCGCGATCGACTACAGCTTCCGGCTCGCGTTCTTAGACGACGGGAGGCTCTTCGCGTGGGTCTACACCGGGTCGAATGGGTTCGCCGAGGCGATGTCCTCGGTGGGCGCGATCAGCGCGGGCCGCCACCATGTCGCGTTCACCTATGACGGCGGCCAACTCGTCCTCTACCTCGACGGAGTGGCTGTCGCGACCGAGCAGAAGGATGGCGGCGTCGTCAACCCCGATGCGAACACGTTCCTCTACATCGGCGGGACACCGCCGACGGGAACACGATCACGATGGCGCACGCCGCCGTCTACGACTATGCCCTCTCAGCCGACCGCGTCGCAGCCCACGCCGCCGCCGCGCTCAGCCGCGGGTATGACATCGAGACCGCCGGTGGCCGCATCGCGGAGCTCGCGACGCATCCGCTCTGGTCGACCGCTGGGATCCCGACCAGCCAGGTCAACGTCACGCCGCGGATGATGACCGGGCAGGGCACGTTCGACGAGATCGTCGCGACCGTCAACGCGGAGACTCCGAACGGCCTCTTCTACTTCAACGCCAGCGGCGACCCCGCCTACGAACCGTTCGAGTACGACACGACCGTCCAAGCCACCTTCGGCGACGCGTCCGGCGAGATCCAGTACGACGCGATCGACCCCCGCTACGACAACCAGGTCTTCAACCAGTCGACCGTCAGCCGCAATGGCGGCCTCGCTCAGACAGCGCAAGACCTGACGTCGATCGGCCAGTACGGGACACGGAACCAGGACGAGAACGGTCTCATCCTCGCCGGCGACAGCGACGCCGCTCTGATCGCGCAGGCAATCGTCGACGGATACGCGAATCCGCGGCGCCGCGTCGAATCGCTCGACCTGAACGGCGCCGACCCGCGTGCTCGGAAGCAGATCCTGCAGCGCGAGATCGGCGACGTGATCCGCGTGAAGCGCCGCGGCGACGGCGGCACGCTCGGTGTCGACGTCCTCACCAGGATCCTCGGCAAACAGAAGACCCTTGACGTGAATCGTGACCTCCGCTGCACCTGGTCGCTGAGCCGTGGGTTGAACGCGCAGACGACGAGCTGGCTGCTCGGCCAGTCGGGGTACGGCGAGCTCGGACAGACGACGGTGCTCGCATGAGGCACACCGTCATCGGCCGGCGCGGCACGATGGAGGACGGCGAGCACGTGACCGAAGAGGTCATCGTCAAGGTGCAGCAGGGCGACGCGATCGCGGTCGGCCATGGCCCCTCCGAAGCCGAGGCGGCCGAGGCGGCCGAAGATGCGCTCGAGCGGTTTCTCGAGGAGCAGGCGCTCCTGAAGCGGCCAGAGGTCGCGGCGGCGCGCGAGGCGTACATCGAGGCGGTCCGCCAGGCGAAGCAGGGGGACGCATAGGTGCCCTGGTCGAGCCCGTCCACGCGGTCGACCGGATACCTCGTCACCGCGACGAACTGGAACGAGTACGCGAACAACTTCCTGTTCCTGAAGGAGGTCGCGTACACCGAGTTCACGAGCGACGTCAGCGTCACAGCGACGACCGCCGCCGGCGCGAACCAGATCGTCGCGGCCGGGTCGATCACCTACGAGGCTGTCCCGCACCTGATCCAGTTCTGGACGGCTCGCTACTCCGGGCCCGCCCAGCAGACGTGGCTGCTTCTCCTTGACGGGTCGACGATTCTGGGGACGCTCGCGAACGTCCAGGCCAGCGATGTCGAACCCGGCTTCAGCCTAGAGCGTCGTCTCACGCCGACCGCCGCGAGCCACAACTACAAGATCGCGGCGTACCTCGCAGGCGCCGGAACTGGCACCTTCAAGGCGGGCAGCGGCGGCACCGCCGGCGACGGCACGACATACCTGCCGGGGTTCATCCGCATCACCCGGATCCCGACGTGACCGGCGATTGGGCGAAGGGTGGCGATCGTGAATGACGAGCCGGGGAGGGCTCTACAGGGGTGGATCCTCTTCTGGCTCGGAATCACGATCATCATCGCCTGGACCGCGAACTGGCTCGTCCGCGGTGTCGGGCCGAACGAGCTCGTCGTGGGGGCCTCGATGATCCTCGTCGGGTACGGCGACAAGCTCAGGCGCAGCTCGTGACCCGCCGCCTCTCGAGCGCTGCCGGCTGGGTCGGCCGGCGCCGCGCGGTCGTCTGGTACCGGCAGCACGCGGACCACATCGACCGGCTGCTGCTGACGCTCG
>JADMIO010647695.1_pt1 | contig 10027 bp, 7 predicted proteins | sample 8958161 | NCBI WGS metagenome assembly JADMIO01 (sample SAMN16585339, study PRJNA669376) | soil metagenome | isolation source: Crop rotation soil | place: USA: Cullars Rotation, Alabama | collected 2011
CGGGCGGAGTTGCGCACGCAGCTGGGGACCGTGGAGAGCACCTTGTTGGGGACCTATCAACTGGATTTTGCCACCCTCACCGGTGAACTGCCGCCGCTGATCGAAGGACAGATCCAGGAACAGGCCGAGGCGGCCGGGAATTCATTGATTCATTCGCCGAATGAGGAACTGAAAGCGCAGCTCCAGAAACTGCGCGAGCGGCTGGATCGCATGGGGCCCATCAATCTGGCGGCGATCAGTGAGCATCAGGAACTCGAACAGCGTTTTACGTTCCTATCGACTCAGGAACAGGATCTCTCCAATTCGATGGCCTCGCTCAGGGAAATTATCCAGCGAATCAACCGGACGACGAAAGACATGTTTGCGGCTACCTTTATCGAGCTTCAGGAGAAGTTCGGCGAAGTCTTCGGCAAATTTTTCCCCGGCGGTCGGGCGGAGTTACAGCTTGTTGAGGAGCCACCTGTAGAAAGCGGAGACGGCTCAGGGTCTCAAGAGTCCGGTATCGATATCGTGGCGCAGCCGCCGGGCAAGCGCCTGAAAAGCATCACCATGTTGTCCGGCGGAGAGAAGACTCTTACGGCGATGGCTCTACTGTTTGCCAGTTTTCTCATCCGGCCGACACCGTTTTGTTTGCTGGACGAAATCGATGCGCCGCTGGACGAGGAGAATATCGGCCGGTTCACCGGCGTATTGCGGGATTTGGCGCAGAACGCCCAGTTTTTGGTCATTACCCACAACAAGCGAACGATGGGGATCGCTGATTCGCTTTTCGGCGTGACAATGGAAGAACCGGGGGTATCCAAGCTCGTATCGGTCAGGCTCGGCGATCTTCAACCGGCATAATGTTTTGCAAAAACACGAATAGTTTAGAGGACTTCCCACTGCAATCGCTTGACTCCCTCTAGAACCTCTGTTATAAGCCGTGAATCTTTGGGGTGGAGTGTGCCCCAAGATCTTTCTGCTGAAACTGTTCAAGCAGGAACCATCCATGAACCTGATCCGAACCTTATTCAACCGGTTGTCGGAGAGCCTTCTCTCAGCCGGTCCAGAAAAATTTGGCCCTGCCACGGGTTATGCTCAAGCATCGCCGCTTAGGCTTGTCACGGACAAACCGGTAGGGTTGCCATCCCTGGATCCGACCATCCGTCGCCCTGCTGGCCATGCAGTCAGCCAGCCGGATTCGATCGATGAGGCAATCAAGCGGAGTCAAGCCTGGTTCATGGGCCAACAACATGCCGAGGGTTACTGGGTTGCAGAACTTGAGGCTGACACAACCTTAACGTCTGAATATTTGATGCTTCGGCGGTTTCTCAATCGGGTGGATCCGGACCGTCAGGAGCAGGCCGTTTGCTATTTGAAAATGATGCAGTTGCCTGACGGCGGGTGGCCGATTTATTACGGCGGCCCCGCGGAAATCAGCGCGTCCGTGAAGGCCTATTTCGCCCTTAAATTAAGTGGAATATCGGCCGACGAACCGTTCATGGTCCGGGCAAAAGAACGGATTCTGTCTATGGGCGGGGTCGTACAAGCCAACGTCTTCACGAAAATTGCGCTGGCACTGTTCGACCAATACGATTGGGAAGGCATTCCCCACATGCCCGTCGAGATCATGCTGCTGCCGAAGCGATTTTACTTCAGCATCTATGCCATTTCCTATTGGTCACGTGCCGTTTTAATCCCGCTGCTGATCATCTTCGCTCATCGGCCGGTATGCCGAATCCCCCACGCACAAGGGATCGATGAACTCTATCTCGAGCCTCGGGCGGAGATCCGCTATTGGAAATATCCGCCGTTCAACAAGGACCAGGCATGGCTCACACCGCACAATCTATTCGTCGTGCTGGACGCGCTCTTGAAGGTCTATGATTGCATGCCGATGCGGGTGTTGCGTGAAAAGGCGTTGCACAAGGCGACCATCTGGATGTTGGAGCATATCAAGGGATCGGGCGGGCTCGGCGCGATCTATCCGGCCATGGCGAACTCCATCATGGCGCTCCAGTGTTTGGGCTATGGTACGGATGATCCACTGGTGGTGAAGGCCTTGCGAGAAATTGAAGATCTGGAAGTTTACGACTCTGTTCAACTGGAAGGACGGCGTGTTCCCACCCTTCACTTGCAGCCCTGTTTTTCTCCGATTTGGGATACTGCCTTGCTCGTCAATGCGTTGGTGGAGGCAGGATTGCCTCAGGATCATCAGGTCTTGCAAAAGGCGGGGGCATATCTCATTTCCCGCCAAACAAAAACCGTGGGTGATTGGATCTTTTCTTCCCCCAAGGCTCAACCGGGTGGATGGTATTTCCAGTTTGAGAACGAACTGTATCCGGATGTCGACGACTCTGCCGTCGTGCTCATGGCTCTGTCAAAACTGAAATTGCCCCAGAAAACCGAGCAGCAAGAATCGATCCGTCGCGGCATGCAGTGGGTTATGGCCATGCAGGGATCCGATGGCGGATGGGGGGCCTATGACAAGGATAATAACCGGGTAGTCTTCAACTATATTCCGTTCGCCGACCACCATGCCTTGCTTGATCCGAGCACCGCCGATCTGGCAGGTCGGTGCCTGGAAATGTTGGCGGCGCTGGGGTATGACCGCACCCATCCTGCTGTGGCGCCGGCGCTTTCGTTCCTCAAGAAAGAACAAGAACAGGACGGAAGCTGGTATGGCCGGTGGGGCGTCAACTATATCTATGGCACCTGGTCGGTTCTGGCCGGTCTTCGCGCAATCGGTGAAGACGTCTCGGCTCCCTATATCCGCCGCGCGGTTTCATGGCTGGAGTCCAAACAGAATCCGGACGGCGGCTGGGGTGAGTCCTGCTTGTCATATGCCGAAGCCGAACACAGCGGAAAAGGGGACAGTACGCCTTCACAAACTGCTTGGGCCCTGATGGCATTGATGTCCGCTGGTGTGACCGACTCATTCAGTGTCGCCCGTGGCGTGCAATATCTGATGCGCCATCAACTGAAGGATGGGACGTGGGAAGAAATTCGCCATACCGGTACAGGATTTCCCCGTGTGTTCTATCTCCGCTATCACTGGTACTGTCAGTATTTCCCCCTATGGGCTCTGGCCATGTATCGCAATCTCCGCTCACGCGGGAAGATGCGAGCGGACGAGCTGCGCCACCACATCCAAGCGGACGGGTCTTTCCGGGCTGAGCATTGATTGCTTCCTCTTCTGTCTCTCCGATCAACTCTCTCCCTTCATCGGCCACGGTGCCACTGAAACGAGTAGCCGTATTTGTCGCGACCTCATGGGAACTGCAGGCGGTGCAGGCCGGATTTCCGGCTGGTGCCGAACGGAAAATTGAAGGGACATCCGTTTGGGTGTGTTCAGCCGGTTCAAGGGAATACTGGATCGTCCGAACCGGCATGGGATTGGAGAATGCCAAGCAAGCCGCCGCGCGGGTGTTGGCACATCAACCGTTCTGTCTGGCGGTCTCCACGGGATTTGCCTGTGCCCTTATCGACGTTGGCGTCGGAGCGCTATTAGCTGGGTACGACGTGGTGCTCGCATCAGGACAGGATGCCGATGCGTTATCGATGCCTGGAATGCCGGGAGCTGAGCGGGAAACGGTTGTGGGATTCGTGAAACATGCCGAGCCTCCAGGGTATATCGGACGCTTCGTGTCCACCGATCACGTTGTCGGCAGCGCCGCTGAGAAACGGCAATTCGCAGACGTTACGGGCGCCATCGGTCTGGATATGGAAAGCGCGGCCTTGGCGGATGAAGCGCAGCGGGCCAAGGTGCCGTTTGTTGTGGTACGCGTGGCGTCCGACCTCATGGACGAAGATCTTCCGCTTGACTTCAATCTCTTTCTCAGGCCCACTGGATGGCTTAAAGGGGTGGCCGCAATTGTGGGTCGCCCGTCGAGTCTTACAGGGCTCCGCCGGCTTCACCGGCAGAGCCGAGAGGCAGCCAGAAATTTGACGACGTTCTTCCAGCGCTATGCCGCGGACATGGCAACCGGAGATGCGCACGGTAATTCATCTGTGGACACACCATCATGAAGTTGATTGAAGGGGTCGGTCGGTGGGCCCTCGCGTCTGTCACCGAAATGGGGAGGATGCTCATCTTCGTCCTTTCGTCTTTTGCCTGGCTTTTTCGCCCTCCGCTGCGGGCTCTCCAAATCATCAAGCAGGTGCATTTCATCGGCTATAAGTCGACATTTGTTGTGGTGCTTACGGCGGGGTTCACGGGAATGGTGCTCGCTCTTCAGGGCTACTACACGCTTCGGAAGTTCGGGTCGGAAGGATTGCTGGGGTCGGCGGTTGCGCTCAGTATGATCAGAGAACTGGGGCCGGTACTGGCCGCGCTGATGGTCACGGCCCGGGCCGGTTCCGCGATGACGGCGGAGATCGGCATTATGCGGATCACCGAGCAGATCGACGCGCTGGATACCATGGCAATCAATCCGCTTCAATATTTGATTGCGCCAAAGCTAGTCGCAGGGTTGATCGGCGTTCCTCTTTTGGTTGCGATATTTGATGTCGTAGGGATCTTCGGCGGCCATTTGGTTGGAGTAGAGCTGCTGGGTGTGAATGCGGGAGCCTACTGGAATTCTATCGAATCGGCGGTGGAGTGGAAGGACGTGTACGGCGGCATTCTCAAATCCATCAGTTTTGGTCTGATCGTAAGCTGGGTGTGCAGTTATAAAGGGTATTATACGAGAATGAGCGCGGAAGGGCTGGGGACGGCGACGACCGAGGCCGTCGTGCTTTCGTCAGTGCTCATTCTGGTGTGGGATTATTTCTTGACGTCGGTGCTCTTATAGCGAGAGAGCCTATGGCTGGCCAGTATTCAGCCTGCTTCGCAAGGTTGATTGCGTATCGCTGTTAACAAAAATGATTAAACTTGTCGGTGTGAAAAAGAAGCTGGGAGGGCAGCCGGTGCTGCAAGGCGTCGATTTAACGATTCCGGCTGGCAAACTGACAACGATCATTGGGCGTAGTGGAGAAGGCAAAAGCGTGTTGCTGAAACACATGATCGGGCTCTTGCAGCCGGATGAGGGGCAAGTGTGGGTGGATGGCACGGACATCTCGCGTCTCCATGGGCATGCTCTCAATGAGGTCCGTAAGCGCTTCGCGATGTTGTTTCAAGGAGCGGCACTGTTCGATTCACTGACTGTTTTCGAGAACGTTGCATTTCCGCTGCGTGAGAAGCTGCGTTTAAAAGGGACGGAGGTCACTCAGCGGGTTACGGAGAAACTGGAACAGGTTGGCTTGGCGGGCATGGGGCATAAGTTCCCTGCCGAGCTGAGCGGAGGAATGCGCAAACGCGCGGGCCTGGCGCGCGCGTTAGTCATGCAGCCGGACATCATACTGTTCGATGAGCCGACGACCGGCCTCGATCCGCTCATGGCGAAGTCGATCCACGATCTCATTACCGGCATGCAGCGAAAGTTCGGATTTACCGCGGTCATGGTGAGCCATGAGATTCCGGAAATCTTCGGCATATCGGACTACGTCGCTATTTTGAAGCGTGGGACCATCGCGGCGATGGCGGACCCGGTGGAATTTCAGCGGACCACCGATCCTGAAATCAGGGAGTTTATCTCGGTCGGAGGTACGGTGCCGATGGCAGCGGCATCCTCCGGCGGTTAGGAGCGTATCGGATGGAAAAAACGAAACTGGAATTGATCGTGGGAGTGTTCGTACTGTTCGGCATCGTCTGTTTGGGCTATCTCTCGATCAAGCTGGGCAAGCTTGAGTTGATCAGCGGCGATCTCTACGAAGTTGATGCGCCATTCAACTCGGCGTCCGGACTCAAACCTGGTGCCGCGGTGGAAATCGCCGGGGTGGAGGTGGGGCGGGTCAAATCGATTCTGTTGAAAAATGATCAGGCAATTGTCCGGTTGGCCGTTCACAACGAAATCAAGCTTTATTCCGATACCTTCGCCTCAATTAAAACCAGAGGGATCATCGGAGAAAAATTTCTTGCCTTGTCTCCAGGAGGGGGAGGCGATCCATTGCAAGCGGGAGGCACAATCCGCGATACTGAGTCAGGCTTGGACCTTGAAGAATTGGTCAGCCAGTATGTGCACGGCAAGATCAAGTGACATGGACGAATACGTGGAATGACCTGAGTTGCTCGTTGGCGGAGGAGAAGGGCATGATGATTTCGATGGTGAAAGGCCAGACCGTGGAGGGAAAGAGAATTCTGCGCGGTCCAACGGTCGTGATGGCGCTGGTGACCATGCTTTGGGTCTGGTCGGCAATTCCCGGCTATGCGGGTGCGCCGACAGATGCCATGAAGGCGACAATCGACGAGGTGCTTCGCATTGTGCGCGAGAATGATTTGAAGCAACCGAATAGAGCCGACGAACGCAGGCAGCTGCTGGAGCGGGTGGTGGAAGCCCGGTTTGATTATCATGAAATGTCGCGGCGCGCACTCGGGGCGCCGTGGAATACGTTATCAGATCAGGAGAAACAGGAATTTGTCGGCCTGTTCCGGACGTTGCTTACGAATTCGTATGCGGACAAGATCGAGACGTACTCCGGCGAAGGTGTGCAGTATCTGAACGAGCGTACGGAAAAAGAGTACGCAGAAGTCAGGACCAAAGTGCTGTCGGGTAAAACGGAAATCCCCCTTGATTATCGATTGATCAATAAGACGAATGATTGGCGTGTGTACGACGTCGTGGTCGACGGCATCAGTCTCGTCAACAACTATCGCGGACAATTTACTAAGATCATCAAGTCGTCTTCTTACGCCGATCTCGTCGAACAGCTCCGCAAAAAGTCCGATAAGCTCAAGGCGCCATAACGTCGTTCTCCGGAATCATGAGTGCGTATATGCGTCGCCTTGTCGCTGCCCTTATTCTTGTCTTGATCGAGAGTGTGTGCCCGTTCATTCTTGGCCAGGCTCAGGCGGATACTCAGTATTTCCCTATCCCAGCGATCAGCACCAGCCGGAATGACGGCAGCGATTTTGGACTGATTGTCCCAGCGCTGATGACTGGACCGGATGGGGACCTCAAATATTTGGTTGCGCCGATGGTGGTGTACAACACGATCGTCGGCACTCGGGGAACCGTCAATCTGTTCCGTTACGAACCAGGAGGAAAAGAGCTTCGAGGTATTGCATCATGGACGGAACGGATCGAACGGAAATTCATGTTGAGTTATGTGGATCCTGGATTCCGTAACGGCCGGTATAGCATTGGATTGAGTGCCACGCATTTTAAGAATGCCACCGTGCGGTTTTTCGGATTAGGGCCGACGACACACAAGGATGACGAAACGAACTATACGGCCTCTGAGACCAGAGCCAATTGGAAGTTCGGCGTTTACCTCAATGAGGTGACTCAGATTGCGGTCAGCCAGCGGTTCAGACATATGCAGCCGATTCAGCAGGGAGCCACGGAGCTCGATTTTACCGGGGACATGTTCCCGAATGTGTCGGGTGTGGAGGGTGCAACTATCCTCGGGGAGCGGATCAGCTTCCATTATGACACACGCAATAGTCTGGTGACGCCGACCGATGGGATGGCGGTTACGGCGTATGCCGAAATCAATCATAATTTCCGACGGGGCGCGGAGCCGATGTATTCCCGTTACGGTCTCGAAGTCAAAAAAATGTTTGCCAGCGAATCTAAGCGGGCGATCTTGGTGATCCGCGGAGACCTGCAAGCCACGCTTGGCTCAGATGTCCCGTTCTTTGAACAAAGTTCTTTAGGTGGGCAGAACAACCTCCGTGGTTATGGTGTCGATCGATACATCGATAAGCAACTGATGGCGTTCAGTGTTGAAGAGCGGATTCATGTTTTACGAGCCCGTCTGGCCGGTGTCATAGCGGATTTTGAGCTCGCCCCCTTCCTTGATACCGGACAGGTGTTCAACTCGTTCAAGACTGTGAGCTTCAAGGACTATCGCATCACCCCGGGTGTGGGGTTTCGGGGAATCATACGGCCTAATGTTGTGGGACGGATTGATTATGGGTTCAGCAAGGAAGGCGGAGTCATTTTTGCCGGCCTCGACTTCCCGTATTAGTTTGTCCGTGTTCAGCCGTCACCCTGCCAAATGCTTGACATGGTAGGATGGTTGTGTGAGACTCTGCTCCGATTACTCATTTCATCATGTGACTGCTCAGGTGTTTCCTCTCGACCCGCGTGCTACATGCGACGCCCGAGTGATCTGATAACGAAGGAGAGTATGCTATGTCGATCCTGAAAAACATCCACACCCCGGCCGACTTGAAGCGTGTGTCCCCCGAGCGGTTTCCGGTGTTGGCCCAGGAGATTCGTGAGCAAATCATCAGCGCGGTTTCCTCGGTCGGCGGGCATCTGGCTTCAAACCTCGGTGTGGTTGAGCTGACGGTCGCACTGCACTATCTGTTGGATACGCCCAACGACAAGATCGTCTGGGACACCAGTAATCAGAGCTATGCTCACAAGTTGCTTACCGGCAGGCGTGAGCAATTCCATACTCTTCGGCAATACGGCGGATTGAGCGGGTTTTGTAAGCGGGAGGAGAGTGCCTACGATACGTTCAACGCCGGGCATGCCGGCACAGGGGTGTCCGCTGCGTTTGGGATGGTCGAGGCGCGGGAACAGTTAGGCCAGAAGCACAAAGTCGTGTGCGTCGTCGGCGACGGGGCGATGACGGCGGGGATGACGCTCGAAGGGCTGCATCATGCAGGGGGATTGGGCAAGGACTTCTTGGTGATCTTAAACGACAACCAAATGTCCATCTCCAAGAACGTAGGCGCCATCTCGGCCTATCTGAGCCGGACAATCACGGGGGAGTTCTATGGCCGGGTGCGTGAAGAGACCGGGCAATTATTGGGCAAGATTCCCCACATCGGTTCCGACATTCAAAAACTAGCGCGCCGTGCCGAAGAGCTGGCCAAAGGCGCGATTCTCCCCGGCTTGCTCTTTGAGGAGTTGGGATTCCAATACAGTGGTCCGATTGATGGGCACAACTTTGAGCATCTCCTCCCGACTATTGAAAATGTGCTGAAAATGAAGGGGCCGGTGCTGCTCCATGTCATTACGAAGAAGGGACTCGGCTATGAGCCGGCGATGAAGAATCCGGTTTGGTTTCATGCCTGCCCGCCCTTCGTGCGGGAAACCGGCGCTCCGGCCAAGAAAGCGGCGAGGCCTTCTTACACGGCGATTGCGATGGATGCGCTGGTCAAACTGGCCCGTGAAGACAAACGCATCGTGGCCATCACAGCGGCGATGTGCGAGGGAACCGGGCTGACCGCGTTCGAAAAGGAATTTCCTGACCGCCTCTATGACGTCGGAATTGCCGAGCAGCATGCCGTCACATTTGCTGCCGGATTGGCCGCGCACGGGGTCAAGCCGGTCATTGCCATGTATGCGACCTTCCTCCAGCGTGCCTACGATCAAGTCGTGCATGATGTGGCGACACAAAATCTTCCGGTCGCGTTTTTCATCGACCGTGGCGGGCTCGTTGCCGAAGACGGAACCACGCATCACGGCGCGTTTGATTATGCCTATCTCCGCCATGTGCCCAATATGGTTGTCATGGCTCCAAAAGATGAAAACGAATTGCAGCATATGGTGAAGACTTGTGTGGAGTACGACGGCCCGGTGTCTGTTCGGTACCCGCGCGGAGTCAGTCTGGGTGTAAAAATGGACGAGACTCCGAAGGCATTGCCGATCGGCAAGGGTGAGTTGCTGAAAGACGGGACGGATGTCGCCATCATCGCCATCGGGGTGTCGGTATGGCAGGCCCATCAGGCTGCGGAGCGGCTGAGCAAGGAAGGAGTATCCACCGCCGTGGTGAACGCGCGTTTTGCCAAGCCATTGGATCAGGAACTCATCACGAGTGTGGCAAAGCGGGTCCGCTACGTTGTCACGGTCGAGGAAGGGTGCCGGATGGGCGGGTTTGGCTCGGCGGTGCTCGAGTCCCTGTCCGAAGCCGGCATCACCGGGGTGACGACAAAGGTGCTGGGCCTGCCGGATTGGTACATTGAACAAGGACCGCAAGATTTACTGCGCGAGCGGTATGGGCTGACGGCCGAGGGAATTTACCAGAGCGTGAAAGAACTTATCGGCAGTAC
>JADMIO011283522.1_pt1 | contig 10026 bp, 6 predicted proteins | sample 8958161 | NCBI WGS metagenome assembly JADMIO01 (sample SAMN16585339, study PRJNA669376) | soil metagenome | isolation source: Crop rotation soil | place: USA: Cullars Rotation, Alabama | collected 2011
TCGCGGATCTTGGCGGTCAAGCCGTGTACGTCAATCGACGCCATCGGTGGAATTGGGCCGGCGAGCTGGGGCAGATCCCGTATCGCATCGGCTATCTCACGGCGTCACGCGATCCCGCGTCGCATAACCTGACGGTCAGTGAAATCCTCCAACGCCAGACGAACCGCGGTGTCTTCGCGGCGACGCTGTTCCCGTTCAACACGGCGACACGCCTCGAGCTTTCAGTCGGCGCGCGGAACCTCACGTTCACGAGCGACACACGCACGCGTGTCTACACGCCGGACGGATCGAAGCTGCTGACAACGTCGACGGATCACACGGAGCTGGCGAATCCGATGACGCTCGGCCAGACGAGCGTCGCGCTCGTCCACGACACGTCCTTCTACGGCGCGACGAGCCCGATCTACGGCGGGCGCTATCGCGTGGAAATCGATCAGACCGTCGGCACGCTGCAGTACACCGCAGGACTGATCGACTGGCGGCGCTACTTCATGCCCGTGCGGCCGATCACGATCGCGGTTCGAGCTCTGCAATACGGCCGCTACGGCGCCGACGCCGAACATCCGCAGCTGATCGGGCTCTACGCGGGCTATCAGGAGCTCGTGCACGGGTACGGCGTCGGATCGTTCGCATCAAACGAATGCGCGGGTCAGACACAAGGGAACTGCCCGGTCTTCGACAGCTTGATCGGTAGTCGTCTGCTCGTCGCGAATCTCGAGGTCCGTGCGCCGCTCGTTGGGTTGATCCGCCACACGCTCGACTACGGCATGGTGCCGGTGGAAGTGGCCGCCTTTGCCGATGCGGGCGTCACGTGGACAAAAGACACGCTGCCGACATTTCTCGGCGGCACGCGCGCGCCCGTGCGCAGCTACGGCGGCGCGATGCGGATCAACCTCTTCAATTTGACGATTCTCGAACTCGCCGCCTCACGCCCGCTCGATCGCGCGACGAGCGGGTGGAGATGGCAGTTGGGGATTCAGCAGGGATTCTGAGAAGTGCACCTTGCACGCTGCACGCTGCACTTCTAATGTCTTCCGAGCAGTTCTACTTGCACCCGCGCATCATTGAAGCACGCGCCGCCGCCGATGTCGGTGAGTGAATCCGGCACGAGCGCGTTGCTCGTCGCGCCGTTGAACGTGCTCTTGGCCCACAAACCTTTTGACAGCGCGACCGTACCGGGGCGCACTTCGCCCGAGATCGCCACCTCGCAGTGAACCTCGCCCAGCTCGTTGAACACCTTGATCGGATCGCCGTCGTTCAGACTTCGCGGATGCGCGTCGTCGGGATGCATGCGGAGTTTCGCGATTCCTGGGCGGAGTTCGCCAAGGGTCGACGAGATCGTGTGTTCGCTTGCTGGTGAAATCAGCGAGAGTGGAAATGCGGTCGTGGCCGGGTCCGGCTGGTAGTGAAACAGCGCTTCTCCGGTGCGAATCTTTTCTGGGTAAAGGTGCGCCTTCTTGTCCGCCGTGTTCGGAAAGATGTCCACGAACTGGAGCGGATGGCCGCCGGCGGGTGCGGGGCCTAGAGCGCCGTCGCGGAGGGCCTGGCCGGCTTCGGCCGGCAGCTTCTCGGTAAGTTGCATGAACGCGCCGGGTTCGCCGAGCTCGTCTTCAGCGGATGGCTCGACAAGACCGAGCCGCAAGCTGAGATCGCGAAACACTTCCTGGTTCGGTCGCGCCTCACCGACCGTGTCGATCACCGGCTGCACCACGTGCAGGTGATAGGCGCCGTAACCCTTCGCGATGTCGTAGTGCTCGAAAAACGTCGTCGCCGGCAAAATCACGTCGGCGTACTGACAGCTGTCCGTCATGACCTGTTCGAAGACGACGGTAAAGAGATCCTCGCGCTCGAGGCCGCGCCGCACGCGATTTTGATCGGGGACGGTCGCGAGCGGATTGCAGTTGTAGACGAACAGCACGGAGATCGGCGGCTCGTTGAACTCTGTCAGGGCGCGGCCGAGCTGGTTCATGTTGATCGTCCGCGCTTTTTGCGGCCGGACGCCGATCAGCGATTCTGCGGTGATGCCCCACGCGCCTGAATTGCTCATCGTGTACCCGCCGCCGCGCACGCCGAATTTCCCGCCGACCGCCGGTAGCGCCAGAATCGCAAGCGTCGCCGCGCCGCCGTTGCGGTTGCGCTCTTGCCCCCAGCCGCAGCGCACCACTGCCGGCGAAGTCTCGCCGTACCATCGCGCGAGCCGCGTGATGTCATCCGCCTCGACGCCGGCAATCTTTGCCGCGCGCTCGACCGTCCATTCTTCAGCGGCGGCTTCAAGCTCCGCCGCGCCGTTCGTGTGAGCCGCCAAAAACTCGCGATCGGCGTGGCCGTTTCGGAAGAGCTCGCGAATGATCGACATCGCCACCGGCAAATCGGAGCCGGGATTGACCGCGAGATGGAGATCCGCCTGGCGAGCCAGCGGGGTACGGCGCGGATCGATGACGACGAGCTTCGCGCCCGCCTTCTGGGCGCTCTTGATGTGCGAGACGAGATGAATGCCGGACGCCGACGGGTTGCAGCCCCAGACGATGATGAGCTTCGCGGCCTCGTAGTCCGGGTAGGCGACGCCGGCCATCTTGCCGTACATCGCGGTGGCCGCGGCGCCGGTCGGCGCGGCACAAAGCGTGCGCGCGAGCCGTGACGCGCCGAGGCGCCGGAAGAACCGCGCGTCTTCGTGATCGTTGGTCAGGACGCCGTTCGATCCGCCGTAGTGGTACGGCAGCACGCTTTCCGCGCCGTACTTTTCGCGGGCATCGCGCATCCGCGCGGCGATCTCGTCGAGCGCTTCATCCCACGACACGCGCGCGAATTCCGCGCGTCCTTTCGGGCCCTTCCGAACGGCGGGGTAGAGCAGCCGGTCTTCGTGATACACGCGGCGATCGAACCGCCGCACTTTGCCGCAGATGTAGCCTTCCGTCGACGGCGCGCGGTTGCTCCCATCAATCTTGACGATCTTGCCGCGTTCGACCGTGACGTCGAGGCTGCAGCAATCGGGGCAGTCGAGCGGACACGCCGTGTGCACGGTGGATCGGCCCCACGAGCGCGGCGGGGTGGCGACAGGATCGGACATGAGTTGGAGTGTAACAAACCTCGTTCACCGTTCAGCGTTCACCGTTCCCCAAAACGATGAACGCTTGAACGAGGAACGATGAACGAGTCTCATATAAGGATGTCTCTTCCTGCCACGCGTCCTCGCGTGGTCATCATCGGCGGCGGCTTCGGCGGATTGAACGCGGCGAAGGCGCTGCGTCACGCGGCGGTCGACGTCGTGCTCGTCGATCGCCGCAACCATCACGTCTTTTCACCGCTGCTGTATCAAGTCGCAACCGCCGCCCTCTCGCCGGGCGACATCGCGTCGCCGATTCGCTGGATTCTGCGCCGTCAGAAAAACATTCGCGTGTGGCTCGACGAAGCGACGTCGATCGATCCTGAAAAGCACGTCGTGCATCTCATCGATCGCGATCTTCCGTACGACTACCTCATCGTCGCGGCCGGATCGACGCACGCGTACTTCGGCCACGATGAATGGCAGACGATCGCGCCGGGACTCAAGACGCTCGAGGACGCGCTCGACATTCGCCGGCTCGTGCTCGTCGCATTCGAGCGCGCCGAGCGTGAGACCGATCCCGCGGCGCAGCGGCGGCTCCTGACGTTCGTCGTGATTGGCGGCGGTCCAACGGGCGTCGAGTTGGCCGGCGCGCTCGCCGAGATCTCACGGCACGCGCTGGTCAAGGACTTTCGCGCGATCGATCCAAAGGCCGCTCGAATCATCCTGGTCGAAGGCGGCCCGGAGGTCTTGTCGACCTATCCACAACCGCTGCCCGCATTCGCGCGCCGGGCGCTGGAACGATTGGGTGTGACCGTGTGGACGGGCAGCGCCGTCACCGGTCTGGAACCGGGCTTGGTGCATGTAGGCCAGGACACTATCCAGGCGGGCACCATCCTCTGGGCCGCCGGGGTCGCGGCATCACCGCTCGGCAAGTCGCTGGGCGGGCCGCTGGATCGCGTCGGGCGCGTTCTCGTGAATCCCGACCTGACCGTGCCAGGGCATCCTGACATTTTTGTCGCTGGCGACCTCGCCGCCCTCAAAGGGAAAGACGGGACCTGGCTCCCGGGCGTCGCGCAGGTGGCTATGCAGCAAGCGCGACATGCGTCGAAAAACATTCTAGAGATGATTGCAGGCAGGCCGGCGCAGCCGTTCGCGTATTTCAATTTCGGCAACATGGCCACCATCGGCCGCAACTCTGCCGTGGCGGACTTCGGCTGGATGCGCTTGAAAGGCTACCTGGCCTGGCTCGCGTGGCTGTTCGTGCATCTCGTCAAGCTGATCGGTTTTCGTAACCGATTCTCGGTCATGACGCAGTGGGCGGTGTCTTATCTGACATACCAGCGTGCCGTGCGTCTGATCACGCGCGAGCATGCCGCGGATCGCCGAGCGACGCTGTGAAGCCCAAGGTCCCCAAACAACGTCCCACCGTCCCCTTGTGGCTCGTGAGCCTCGCGGCTGCCGTACTGCTCCTGATCATTCCGTTCCCGGCGTGGTTCGTCGAACGCTTCTACTCGCGCAACTTCTTTCCCACCGTGCAGGTCATCGTCACGACCATCACCAACGCCGTGCCGTTCGCGGTGACGGACTTGCTGCTGTTGGGCGCGCTTCTTTGGGTGATCCTCAGCATCTTCCGGTTTCTTCGTCTGCGACGGTCGGCGGGTTTTTTCACGGCGGTCACGGTGACTGTTCGCCGCCTGATTCGCCTGCTGGCGATCGTCGCGATCGTCTTCATGATGTTCTGGGGATTCAACTACCGCCGCGTCCCGCTCGACACGGCGCTGCACGGCGACGCGCGCGTTCAGCTCACGCCGGATGACTTGAAGCTGGCGATCGGCGATGCCAACGCACTCGCCGGACGGCTACGGATGACGCTGCCGGCCGAGCTGCCCGAATACGACGCGCTGTCGAAAACACTGGTTGACCCGTTCAATGCCGCGCTGCGGCAGCTCGGCCGGCCGGAGCTCGGGCAGCCTGGGCGGCCGAAGTACTCACTTCTGTTGACGCCATTCTTCACGTCGGCCGGCGTAGACGGGATGATCGATCCGCTGGCGCTCGAGACGATCGTGCATCCCGAACTGCTGCCGTTCGAGCGGCCGTTCATCCTGGCGCACGAGTGGTCGCACCTTGCCGGCCAGGCCGATGAAGCTGAAGCGAGCGCCATCGGCTGGCTCGCGTGCATGCAGGGCGATCCGACGTTCGCATACAGCGCCAGCGTGTATTTGATTCTCGAAGCGGGCTCTCAGCTTCCGTCGTCAGATTGGCACGTGATCGCGGCCAAGCTCGATCCAGGCGTCAGCGCAGACATCAGCGCGGTCGGATTGCGGCTGCAGAAACAGAAACCGGTGATTCGCGCGGCGTCGTCGCGCGTGTACAACAGCTACTTGCGGGCCAATCGCGTGGATGACGGCGTGCGGAGCTACAGTCGTGCGTTGTCGTTGATCTTGACGTCGCCGATGCGCGATGCGATCAGCGGGTATCAGCGGAAATAGGCTAGGCGGCTCGTTCGCCGTGCTTCGGTTCGGGGAACGCGCGCAATTCGCGCGTGATGCCGATCCACGACAGCGCCTTCAACACGTAGAAGGTCACGTCCACTTCCCACCATCGAATGCCCTGGCGGACGCTCGACATGTAGTGGTGATGGTTGTTGTGCCAGCCTTCGCCCATGGTGACGACCGCGAGCCAGAAGTTGTTGCGGCTTTCGTCCTTGGTGGGGAAGCGCTTGGTGCCCCAGATGTGGGCCAGCGAGTTGATCAGAAATGTGCCGTGATACAGCAGCACGGTGGACGCGAAGAAGCCCCAGACGAGCGCGCTCTTCCCGCCGATCAACAAGATGGCCACCGCGTACAGGACGGGCGGCACGAGATGCCATTTGTTCAGCCATCGCAGCTCTGGGAATCGCCCGAAGTCCGCGACGCGCTTGGGATCGTAGTGGTCGTATTCATCCGACAGAATCCAGCCGAGATGCGACCACCAGAAACCGTCGTTCACGGGCGAGTGCAGATCTTCGACGCGATCCGAATACTTGTGATGGTCGCGGTGATGCGCCGCCCACCACAGCACGCCTTTTTGTCCTGACGTCTCCGCGAGAAACGCGAGGCAAAACTGCCAGAAGCGATTGACTTTGTATGACCGATGACTGAAGTAGCGGTGGTACCCGCCGGTGACGCCGAACATCCGGAGGAAATACGATCCAAAAAACCAGAGGATGGCGCTCAGTGTGAATGGAACCGTGAAGACCATTGCGAGCGCTGTCACGTGCAGCAGGATGAACGGAATCATCGTGTGCCATTGATAGCGCTTGCGCTTGAGTGCCACTACTGTCATCAGCAACTAATCCTTGGGATGCCCGTAACCGAACTGCCGACCGTCAGACAATCGAACATTCTATCACGCGCACCTCGCACCTCGCACCCGCACCTCGCACCCCGCACGTAGATAACTTCTGGCTCCTCTCCGCGTATTCCCCGGTGTGTCGAACCTCGCTCGCGATCTACGTTACGGCTCCCGGATGTTGCTCAAACGTCCCGGCACCAGCGCGCTGGCCATCATCGCTCTTGCTCTAGGTATCGGCCTCACGACGACGATGTTCAGCATCGTCAATGGCGCGTTTCTGCGCGGTTTGCCATTTGAAGAATCCGGCAAGATCCTTCGCGTCGGCAACCGAAGCGTCAAAGAAACGTCGGGCCGTGGCGGCCAGCTGCGAATTGCCGACTACGCGGATGTCGTGGCGCAGCAGAAATCGTTCGAGCTCGTTGCGGCGTTCCGCGGCGCGTCGGCTGACGTGTCCAGCGCGGGCGAAATGCCGGAGAGCCTCCGGGGCGAGCGGATCAGCCCGACGCTTTTGCGCGTACTCCGAACCGCGCCGATTCGGGGCCGCGACTTCACCGAGGCGGACGCCAAGCCGGGTGCGCCAGGCGTCGCGCTCATCGGGTACCGCGTGTGGGAATCGCGATTTCGGAAAGCTGAAGACGTCGTCGGACGCATCATTCGCGTCAACGGCGCGCCGACGGAAATTGTCGGCGTGATGCCGCCAAAGTTTGGATTCCCGGAATCGCAGGATCTCTGGATGCCGCTGTCGACAGACGTGCCGGCGAAGCGTGGTGATGGCGTCGCGGTCGACGTCATCGGACGGCTGCGCGCGGGCGCGGACGTCACCTCGGCGAACACGGAAATGGCCGCGATCGCGCGGCGGCTCGAACAGCAGTATCCGGAAAACAAAGACCGCACGTTCTTCGCGCAGCGCTTCATGGATCAGCTGCTGGGCTCCCGTGTCCTCACCGTGCTCTTCACGATGCTGGCCGCGGTGTTTGGCGTGCTGCTGATCGCGTGCACAAATGTCACGAACCTGCAGCTGGCGCGCGCGGCGGAGCGGGTGCGCGAGATTGCCGTCCGCACGGCGCTCGGAGCCACGCGCGGGCGAGTCGTCAGGCAACTGCTGCTTGAGGGATTGCTCCTTTCGGCGCTCGGCGCGTTGCTGGGCATTGGAATCGCGCAGGTCGGCATCACAGCGTTCAATCGTGCGATTGTCGACACCAATCCGCCGTTCTGGCTCGACATACGCATCGATCAGTCGGTCGCGCTCTTCGTCATCGCGATCACGGCAGTCGCGGCGCTGATTTCGAGCTTGTTGCCGGCGTTGCGCGTCGTGCGGCAGGACGTCAACGCCGTGTTGAAGGACGAAGGACGCGGCACATCCAGCTTGCGCATCGGGCGATTGAGCCGCGTCCTCGTGATGGTAGAGATGACGTTCTCGTTCAGCCTCCTTGTCGTGTCCGGTCTCATGATGAAAGGCGTCATCGCCATCGGATCGATCGACTATGCCTTTCCGGCCGATCGCATTCTTGTGGGGCGGCTGAACCTGGGAAGCGATCGGTATTCGGACCCGCAGCGACTCGAACAAATCCTCGACGGCGTGAAAACACGCGTGAGCATGGCGGCCGGTGTGCGCGCGCTCGCGCTTGCGGACGATGTGCCGGGCCGTGGCAGTGGCTGGGACTACACCGTCGAAGGCCGGCCGAAGGTCGAGAAAGGCGGGCCAAACGCACGGCGTCTTGCCGTCTCGCCGGAATTCTTCGATCTCACCGGCACCTCGGCGTCGCGGGGACGACTGCTCAAGAGCAGCGACGGGAAGGGCGCTGACCTCGTCGCGCTCGTCAGCGCCGCGCTGGTGAGAAGACAGTTTCCGGGCGCGGACCCGCTCGGCCAGCGACTGACGTTTGACGGCGCCAACAACACCACGAAGACCTACACCATCGTCGGCGTGGTTCCCGACATGGCGGTCATGACCGGTCGTCCTGGCGAAACGGCGGACACGATCTACGTACCGCTGGCGCAAACGAACTCGCGCAATGTGTTCGTCATTGCCCGAGGAGACGCCGCCCCGGAGTTGCTGACGCTGCCGGTCCGGAGCGCGATTGCGGAAGTCGACGAGAATCTGCCGCTCGCGCGGCCCAACTCGCTTCGCACCGAGTTCGACAGACAGACGTGGCAGTACAAAGTGTTCGGCGGACTCTTCATGACGTTTGGCTTCGCGTCGCTGTTGCTCGCCGCCGCCGGCCTTTACGGCGTGATGTCATTCGCCGTCCGCCGGCGGACGCAGGAAATCGGCGTTCGCATGGCGCTTGGCGCCGATCGCCGTCGCATCGTCCGCATGATCGTGCGCCAGGGAGTGATCCAGGTGACCGTCGGCACCTTGCTCGGCCTTGGGCTTGGGTGGCTGCTTGCGCGGAACTTGTCCGCGATTCTCTACAACGTCTCTGCGACCGATCCCCTCGTCTACGGGATTGCGGTCATCGTGCTGGGTCTGACGGGCCTTACCGCAAGCCTCGTGCCGGCGTTGCGCGCGGCGAAGGTGGATCCGTTGGTGGCGCTGAGGGCGGAATAGCGAATCCGCGCGCGGGCCGGGCATGCCCGGCCCCTACACGGACGTCAATCGACTTTGAGATCGAGAGCCGCGGCGAACCTCTTCAGCCAGCTCATCACTTTCTGACGGTTGTCCGGTCCGATGAGAATCATTTCCTTCTGTACCGGCAGAATGCCGCGCAGCTGAGGGTCGGCGTGCTCGAAATAACCGGGCCGGCGCATCAGCAGCGGATCGCCTGAGATCTTCGGCGTGTCGTTCAGCGTGTTGATCGCGCGGACAATCGATGTGTCGAAGTCGCCGTTCGGATGGCCGAGTTCACGGTACGCTTCGTCGAAGAGCGGCTTCAGCGTGACGTAGACCTGCGCTGCCTCACCGGGATCGGTTTCGACCAGGCTTGCGGTGGCGCCGCTCCAGCGTGCGTAGCTCATCGGATCGATTTTTCCGGAATCGCCGCTTCCAACGATCGCGAGCCGCGTGCCAGGACGCAGCGCTGCGAGTGGATTCGCCGGTGTCTTGCCGTCCCCGATTTGCTCGACGGCGAGCACCGCACCGCGCACGAGGGCCTTCGTGGCGAGGAGCTTCGCCATCAGCGGGTTTTTCGACAAGGTCGAGATCAGCTGTCGCATCACGGCATCCGAGTCGTCCAGCGGCGGCAGATCGATCGGCTGGCGCAGCGGCCGACTGGACTTGACGGCGACTTCAGTGGCATTGGTGGGCGCGGACGGCGCCGTGTCCACCTGCGCGCGGCTCATCCACCAGAACGCCACCAGCGCGCCAATCACGACCACCGACGCGCCCGCCACGATCCAGCGCGTGGGCGAGGAGCGGCCCGACGGCCGATGCGGATTCGGCGGCCGGTTCAGGTCCAGGTGGTCGATCGACATCTTCGCAGGGTTCCGAGGTTCCGGGGTTCCGGGGTTCTGAGACTCCGGGACTCCCGGATCACTTCCTATTGAATAATGACACGCGCCCAGTCCCAGCCTTCGAGTCCGCGCGCGTTGATCGCTTTTACCGCGATTTGCGTACCCGCGGGCAAAGCCGGGAGCGTCGCCTTCGCGCTGTTGACCGTGATGCGAGTTTTCAACGGATCGCTCGCGGGACCGTACGCCTCAACGTA
>JADMIO011545484.1_pt1 | contig 10026 bp, 9 predicted proteins | sample 8958161 | NCBI WGS metagenome assembly JADMIO01 (sample SAMN16585339, study PRJNA669376) | soil metagenome | isolation source: Crop rotation soil | place: USA: Cullars Rotation, Alabama | collected 2011
GCTGAATCCAACGCGAAGTTGTCGTTCAGCCCGCCCGCCGTCCTTCTCCTCAGCCGCCTCACCAATTGCGACCACGACGGGGAGCAGACTCAATGCCAATAGCAGTCTCATGAAAATCACCATCAGGCTTATGGCACGCATCTTTTGTGTTTTAGGATGCCCGGCGGTTCTGCGCAATCATCTTGCCCGCTCTTAGGCCGAATGATGCGTGTCGGAACTGACAATCCCCGAAAAGCTCGATACGCTTCCACCGTCGTCCGCGCATTGGTGTCGATGCGACGTTCCCCATGTGAGCACACACGGTCTATGACCGACCGTCAAGGATACTTCGGAGGGGTAAATTGCACGGCATGCAACAAGCCAGTGACGATTGAGACCAACTGTCCTACTGTGGCGGCTCAGGAAAAAAACCGCGTCCGCAATCCAGACGATCGCTTCAATCGGAAGAGCTTTGTTCGATCATCACTGCTAGCTGCGCGATTTGCAAATCATTGCCAATTTAACTTTCTTGACTTCAGCAAAACTAGAGTCGATAAATTCCTTTGCGGACGCGAAATCATTTGCACTCGTGCAGTGACGCCGTCGTCCGAGTGGTCGAAGAACGAAATCGTTCTAACATCCGGCCGGGCAGCATGTCGCGGAGACGCGATTAGCAAAACGACCTAACAACGCCCGGAGCCGCAGGTGTATGCGGTACGGAACCGGCAAACCCGGCGTACCGATAAGCGCGGCTTGTTGACTGTGACGTGGGCCTCGAGCTCCGCCGTCAACATCTCACCGACGCGGATATTGCGCGCGTGAGTTCGACATCTTGGTTACTCGGGTCCGACGCGTCACTCGCGGGTGATTGCGCGATGCCTCGGACGTAACAGATGAAATTGCCGTAGCGGTGGTAGCGCATCGCTGCCGCAAGCTTTTTTTGCCAAGGAGGGCGCACGATGAAATCGCTCGAAGACCTACGTTGGGAGCTCGGCGTGAACAATCTATCGGCTCCGCCGAATCGCCGTTACCGGTTGGCGAAGGAATACGTTCGAAATGACGTCCGGCGAGCCTTCCGAGACGATCGGCCGACCCGCGAACTGTTTCAGTTTCTTCGACGTTTGCATTTGGCTCGCCACGCCGCCGAGCGTAGACGAATCCGCGCAGAGAATTGGGCGCTCGCGATGGCCCTTGACCTCTATCGCGGGAAGGCGTCCGAACTCCGTCCTGTTGTCGAAGCCTATCTCTTAAGTGGGCTAAAGAGCAATTTGATCGCCGCAAAACTCGGAGTTTCAGCCGACGTCATTCGATGGTTCCGCGATGGCTTCTTTGACGTGCGGCATCTTCTGCGCTTTCCGGCCCGTGTCCTTCATCAGGTGATTCGCATCGTCGACGAGTCGGGTCGAACTTCACTCGACATGTTCAAGGTTTGGAAGCTCGTCGGCTACGTGTTGAAAGCCGGGGTTTTGGATCAGTTACTCGGCGTGGTTCAAACGGATCGCAATCCGGAGGGCGGCGCAGTTGCTTGGTTGGGATCGCAGACTGAGGCGATTGCAAAGCTCCAGTATCTTTTGGCCGTCAGCGCAGTGGATCCATTAAATGCGAAACAACTTGCCGCCGTATTGAAATTCGGATTCCTCGGTCAATCGAAACGTTCGAATCAGCAAGACGACCCGTTAAGCAGCATCGAACGACACGTCCAAGCGATGATTCTAGACCTTCCATTTTGCTCCGGCACTGACGGAAAAATGGTGGTTAAAGGAACCCCGATTGAACCATTTGATAATTCGGCCGTCGAACTACGCGATCGCGAGCTCCTCATCCTCGGCGCCGGCGGCGAGGTGGACGGCCTTGAGGGACTAACCGAATTTGAGATGCCGGCGCCGACGAAGAGGAAACTCGAGCTTGATACATCTAAGTCGGCTTCGGTCTTAGACTCAATCGATCCAATGAAGGGTAACGCAGCGAATAGTTCTCAGAGTGGCTCGGAACGAAAGCGCCCGCAATAACCATGAAATATCAACAGCTCTACACCGATATTCTCGCACACTGCAAAAAAATTCCACCGCCGAAGCCGTGGTCGCGATTTGCCGGAGATGAAAAAGTATGGCGCATGCCGCCTAGCGAAAGATCGATGCTAGATGCGCTTCGGGAAAAGTACTCTAGCAACAGTCTTAGGCGATCCGGAATCGCGGTGCGAATCAATCGTGTTCTCGACGTCAATCCGGTGCTGATAAACGTACCAGCAGCAATCTTGCCGCTTCGGAAAACCGCCGATGATCCTCCCTTTGACTTCGTCACCGAAAAAGGGACCGCCCGGGGCTATTTGCCGATACGCAGCGCCGTGTTTGACCATCGAGTAAGCGAGGGAATTGCGGAGTGCGGCTATCTATTCTTGACGTCCGAAATTCAGAATCTGATTTGCTTGCGATTGCTCGGTATGCCAGTCGCGCCGGCGCTGGGCTTGGACCAGTTCTCAGATCAATCACTTCAGGACTTTCGATGCGCGCTTGGGTTGTGTGAAAAGAAGCCGCCGAAGGTACCTCATCAGTTGATCTTAGTTGATTGGGACCCATTAAAATTCTCGGCGCGGCGTAACGAATCCATCGACCAAATTATTCAGAACTTTGTCGCCAGCCGATTCTGCCTGGGAATTCAGCTTCGAGACGTTTTGGTTTGGCGGCCAACGTTGACGGAGGTGCGCGCCATCGCCGATACGGTGCGAATCGGGCGATCGCAGGATGTTGTCCAAGCCATTCAGGGAAGCCTGGAGCAAAGCTGCACGCCGCTTGCGCCGGACCCGGTGGAGTCGGATTCGCAAGCATCTATGCTGCAATGCGGAAGGCGCCTAAACGAGGTGTTGGTGCGACCGGACTCCACCCGTGACCTTCGTCGTCGCCGCGTTCGAGCCTATCGCGATGCCATAGAAGAAAGAATCGTAAAGCCCCTTTTGTTGCGGGCCGCGGACGTACAGGACTGCAATGAGAGAAATCGATTGATCGGCTTGGCTGAACTTTGCCGTTCGCTTTATCCGGCGGCGGCTACGCAACGGGCCAAGCTCGAAAGAGAGCTCGTCGAACGAGGCTTGTCGGGTGACGGAGAGGCACTTGATTTTCGCGGAGTGCTGAAAGGGTTCGACACCTTGTGCAAGATGCTTAAGGAGCCGGACTAATGATTAAAGAACTGCCGTTGCCAACGTCGGCCTATTTGGCTCTCGGGTCGTTGGGACTGAACGAAGAAGAACTCTCGGCGTTGGCCACGCGGGGGACCCTTCGACCAGACGCTTACGGCCGCTACCGCTTGCGGTTCCGGTTTGCGGGAAAACCTCGCACGCGATATGTCGGACGCGGTCCCTTTGCCGCCCAAATCGAGAAAGAACTGTCGAGTCTGCAGAGCCGTTTTCGATCAGAACAACGGCTCGTTCGGCAAACACGTCGGGTGCGCTCCTGCCTTCGGGAAACCAAGCGACGTATGACGCCGGTATTGTCTGAAATGGGCCTTCGTTTTCACGGCCGCGAGCTGCGTAGGCGACGAGGTGTACGACCTACGATCACTTGTAACTCAATGGCTTCTAGTAACTGCTTAAGGAGGAGCTTCATGAACGACCATCAACAAGGTTCGCAACAAGCGTCGGCCCCGTCGCGGGGACAGCACCCAAATGCGCCGGTAAAGTCGGATCGAAGACGCGAGCGACTGCTGGAACTGTATCAATCCGCGCTAGATCTGCCCGATCCTAAACATTTCGCTACGCGGCATGCCTGGGCCGAATTGCTCGACGTCGGATCGACCCTAGCTGAGGCGATCAAAGGCGTATTTCGGGGACAAAAACCTTCGCTCAGAGAACTACGGAAGACTGCGCTTCCCGCCATCAACAATTTGGCCGCGCTGCATCGTCAAGCCGCGAGATATGCACAGCTCGACAATGAGCTGTCGGGACGCGATGCGGACCCACCATTGGAGTCGCTTCCACCCCCGCCTCACCTCGATTCCGGAGAAACGTAAAAATGTGGCCTACTTCGGCCTCACGAGAGGGGGACGAACATGGATGCCAATAGTGGTTGGAACTTCGGCAAACGTGACTTACGAACGATATGCGAAATCACCGGGCATCGTTCGTGTCACGTGGCCAAGAACTGTGTCCCAACTCGGTCCGCCGGCCGAGTATTGTGTCCCGACTTGGCCAACATTTGTGTCTCACCTCGACGTAAGTCGTTATACGATGGACGACCTCTGTCCAAGTACTATGTCTCGCACCACTGGTGGGAGCCGACGTCGTCGAAATTGCGTCGGCGCTCTATCGTCACGGCGTCGATCACGTCCGATCATTGATCGATGGCGTTGAATTCTGGATGGAATCCGCCGAGTTTTCATCCGTTGAGAAGATGAAAGGCGCGCTTAGCCAGCTGCGATGTCCGGATCCCACCGTATTCGAACGCGCGAACTATACGAAGATGCTCTGTTCCTTCGTTAACGGTGCGTAGAGTGATCATACCGTCGATCATTCCGACGACGTGGTTTGCCTTGTGATCCAAGAACGACGACCTGCCGCAACCCGGTGCGACGGCACGCTCGGCGCCAACGCGAAGCGCGCAATTGGTTACATCAGTGAGCGATGCAGCCCGCACCCGGCGGCATGGTGAAGCCAACATTGAATTGGAAGCCGTCGTTCAAGGCGCGAAACTCTCGCGTTTCAACGACAGCGGAAGAAAAGGATGGAACAGAACCGCCGATGGTCCGACATTTGCTTTTGAAGGTCACATCCAGACACCACGGAGAAAAACCATGAAGGCGAACTTTAGAACGTTTCACGCCGCCGGCGATTACGTGATCGGCGTCCTCTTGCTTGTCGGTCCCCGGCTATTCGGCTTTTCCGGTGACTCGTCGGCGTCGATGGTCACGCATGCGTTCGGCGCTCTGATCATCGTGGCTAACCTGTTTACCGATTATGAGCTCGGAGCTTACCGCCGGGTACCGTTCGACATTCGTCTGATCGCCGACGCGGCGATCGGCGGTTTACTGATCGGGTCACCGTGGTTCTTCGGATTTAATGCCAAAACATGGGTTCCGCACCTCGTTATTGGAACCGTTCTGGCGTCGCGGGCCTGTTTATTCCTGTTCGTACACGGACTCCGCGCCTTATTGAGCGTCGATGATCGTCGAAGCCGAAAACTTGCACGTTAATGTAGGCGCGCTGACCGGCGAGTGACGCCGAGCTAAAGGCGTGGCTGGAGAACATGGTCTGGTATCACCGCTTCGACACGGCGGAGATTACCGCGGCGACGGGGGCTTACGGCAGTGCCAGGGTGCACATAGCGCGCACCGTTTCGCACGCCCGCACTGATCAAGAGTCGTGCGCAGTGTGACGAACGCCGTGGTTGGGCTGTCTTCGCCCCGGTGTAATGCAAGTAAGAAGAGCCTTCCCTGTAAAAGACTTGCAACGCCTCTGAAAGAGTCCCGGCGCGTTTGTCGATTGCAGTCCGGCAGCGGCGGCGCGCCTCTTGCGATATTCCCGAGGCGGTGATGTCTTGCGGAATGGTCGGCAATCAGCCTAGCCCGGCGGCCGAAAGCAAGGGCGAAGCGGTTGCTGCAGAACGAAGCCGTGACTCGATGCCGGAAATCACGAAGATTTCCAAAAAGACGAAAGGATGGTCGTCATGCGAGCCGTCGATTACGTTTGCTACTTTCTAATCACATTGTTGGTGGCCCTCGCGATTGTATTAATTCGGACGCATTAGTGCGCCGCTTTGCGTAGGCCGACGGTTACGCCAAAGGCAAACCCGCCTGGTGCTATCACCGTCGGGTCTAACAATTGCCTGAATGCCTAATCTACCGGGGCGTGTTGATCGGACGTCTCTCGAAATATGCGTCACGAAGCCGCATGATTCCCGTTTCCGGTACGCTGTGCGACGTAGCCATGCAACCCTTAACAAGTCCGGGCGCGGATGACGCCCTTCGAGCTGCCGTGCATATCGCTTGGGAAACGAGCGGTTACCGAGCGCTTGCGTTTCTCGATTGTGAAATAGTAAGTGGTGTGGTCGTCCTGTCGGGAGTGGTATCGTCGTTCTATCTCAAGCAGGTCGCCCAAGCAGTTGTTCAGCGACTGGAGCTCGCCGACCGAATCGAGAATCGAGTGGAAGTACGTCGCGCTTTCTAGCTTCGACTACGCCGTTTGGCATTGTCCTGCGATTCCCGGTATACGTTGCATTGCTCGGTCGAACGTCGATGTGAGGGGCTTATTTGCATTGGCAACGGTCATTGTCGCCATTGCAGGCGTGACCTATAGTCGACGCGCCACTCACCGGTAGATCCGCTTTGCTCTAGCTAAGTAGCGATCGAAGCAGACGTCGCTTGACGACTTCAACGACGACGAGATAGCTTGCCGTCACCGCGACTAAGAAGGGGTAGAAGAGCGCGGGCAGCACGAGAAACTCAAACGGACCGGCGAGGAAAGAATAAGGTAACAAGATACCGACGAAGACGACGGCCAGCGTGGTCGCCGTTAACGGCCAGCTGGGCTTACTCCGCAGCGCGCTGCCGCCGGTGCGGATCACGAATAAGACGAGGGTCTGTGTGGCCAGCGATTCGACGAACCAGCCGGTTTGAAAGAGTCGCTCCGATCCGTGGAACATGGCAAACAAGACGAAGAACGTCAGACAATCGAACAGCGAACTAATCGGACCCACGACGAGCATAAACTTTCGGATGGCCGCCACGTCCCAACGACGGGGCTTTACGATGAACGTTCGATCGACGTTATCGGACGGGATCGTCACCTGGGCCAGGTCGTAGAGAAAATTGTTGAGCAAGATCTGGGTGGGCAGCATCGGCAAGAAAGGAAGAAACAAAGAAGCGACCGCCATGCTTAACATGTTTCCGAAGTTGGAACTCGTGCCCATGAGCAAATACTTCGTGACATTGCCGAACGCTTTGCGGCCTTCAATGATTCCGGCGTGCAACACCCCCAAATTGCGCTCGAGGAGAATGATCTCCGCTGCATCCTTCGCAACGTCCACACCCGAGGCGACGGAAATACCGACGTCGGCGGCATGTAAGGAGGGGGCGTCGTTGATTCCGTCTCCCAGAAATCCGACGACGTGACCGCGGCGCTTTAAGGCCAGAATGATCCGTGTTTTTTGGCGCGGCGAAAGACGGGCAAACACGTCCGTTTGTTCGGCGACGTACCCGAGCGCCGCATCACTCATGCGGTCCAGGTCCGTTCCGGTGACAAGCGCGGCGGCCTCCAAGCCGACCAATTCACAGACGTGCCGTACGATCAATTCGTTGTCGCCGGAAAGAATCTTGACGCGTACTCCGTCGCGTCGGAGCGTCCTGAGCAGGTGTTGCGTCTCCGGCAAGGGTGGGTCGACAAACGTCAGGAAGCCAAGCAGCGTTAGATCTTTTTCGTCAGCCGCGCGATACGCCGCTTGTGTTGCGACGTCGCGCGTCGCCACGGCGAGTACGCGCAAGCCTTGCGAGCTAAGCGCTTCGTAAACTCGTCGACATCGCGTCTCCGTAGTCGAATCGAGGGCCGTAACGGCGCCCTCGGCCAAGACGTTGCAGCAAGCTGCGAGGACGCTTTCTGGAGCTCCCTTCGTGATAAGCCGTCGGCGACTCTCGTGCTCGATCACGACCGACAGTCGACGGCGCTCGAAGTCGAACGGAATCTCGTCGATCTTGAAGTAGCCTTGAATCTCCGGTTGCGCCGACTGCAAAACGGCCGTGTCCAGCGGGCTTTTAATCCCCGTTTCGAAAGAGCTGTTCAGGTACGCCGGCAGGAAGACGGTTTCCGATGCGTCGCCGAAGGGATCGAGTCGCCGATCCAACGTCATCACACCGCCGGTCAGAGTTCCGGTCTTATCACTGCACAAAACATCGATACTGCCGAAGTTTTGAATTGCCGCGAGGTGCTTGACGATCACTTTTCGTCGAGCCATCCGCTGCGCACCGGAAGCCAACGTGACCGTCATGATCATCGGCAGAAACTCGGGCGTTAGTCCGACGGCCACGGCGACGGCGAACAATAATGATTGAAGTAAGTCGTGATGCAGCAGAATCTTTGCGAGAAAAACAAATAGCACGAGGAATACCGAAACTTCGAGAATCAGAATCCCGAAGCGACGCGTTCCCCGTTCGAATTCCGTTTCCGGTACGCGCGCAGCGAGGCCAGCCGCAACATCGCCCAGCGCCGTCGTGCGACCCGTCTTTCGAACCACGGCGATCGCGGTTCCGCTGACCACCGACGTTCCCAAAAACACTCTGCCGTCGTCGGCATTCGGCGCCGAAGCGGATCGTGAGGCGGAAACGGCCGTCTTTTCGACGGGAATCGATTCACCGGTAAGCGCCGCTTGCTGGACGTGGAGATCGTTAGCCTCGAGTAGGTCGGCATCGGCCGGCACTAGATCGCCGGCGCTCAAACGAACGACGTCGCCCGGCACTACCAAGCGCCGATCCAATTCTTGCCACCGGCCGTCGCGCAAAACGGTCGCCGTCGGTGCGGTCCGGCTGCGCAAGCGAGCAACGGCGTCTTGCGAGCGGCGCGTCTGAATGAAATCTAGCGCTAGGCCGAATGCCACAATCGTAATGATGATCGATGCGCCGACGACTTCTCCTAAGTAGGCCGACGTTACCGCCGCGATCATGAGGATGGCGACCAGCGGATTGGTCAGCAGTCGCCAAGCTTCGATCAAGCGGCCGGTTCCGGCGGCCGGAGCCGGCTCGTTCGGCCCGAATTCCTCCAATCGTTGTCGCGCCTCGTCGGAGGTCAATCCGTCGGCCGACGTCTGAGGCCGTACCGCCAAGTCCGCGTCATCCTTCGGTTGCTGTGGCACGGGCGGCCCAAGGTTCGTCAACTAAATCGACTCAGCGCAAGATAGCGCGGGAGGCAGCGCCTGGAAAACATGCGCGACCTGAACCGCCGGCGATTCCGCGGTATCGATTTGCAAATCGATCGCCGAGTCTCCTTCGTACCGCCGCTCGGCCGCTTGGAGATCGTAGAGTTCCGGTCGAGCTTCCGAGGCGTCAGGTTCGGCCCGGCTCAGTCTTGCGCGAATCCGTTCGATTGCCGTTTCTCTCGGGCAGATGCATTCCACAATTAAAACGTCGGCATTCAATCCGCGGCCGAGCCGCATCGCCGCATCGCGATCCGCGGCCCTTATGAACGTACCGTCAAGAATCACCGATGTTCCGACGGACAGCCGATCCACAGCTTTGCGAAGTATCTCTTCGTATACGTGAGCCCGGGCTTCCGGTCGATAACGGCCTTCGCCGAATGCGCTCGATCCACTGCCTGCGGGGATCGATTCGTTGCGTACTTCATCCGTTCTGAGGACCTCGATCCCTAATTCTTCCGCCAACAAGCGGGCGAGCGTCGTTTTACCGGTACCCATCAGACCGGTCACTACGAGCAGAAGCGGTCGAGTCCCTGCGATACGGACGTATCGGCTTGCCAGTTTCAGATATCGATTGCAGAGGTCGACTTGTGCCTGGCGAGCTTCGCCGGAAACTTGCTCGGCGCGAAGCCCTGCGACTTTAGCTCGTACACAGGCTCGATAGGCCTTGTAGAACGGGATGATCTCGGGCGGCGGTCGATCTTGGGACTTGGCAAGGTACGCAGCGAGAATACGTTCGCCGATCGAATCAGCGTTCAATAAATCACATTCCATTGCCAGGAAGCACAACTCGTCCAATACGTCCACGCGTCGTAGATCGGCGCTGAATTCGACGCAGTCGAACACGACCGGGGGATTCGTCAGGCAAATGTGTTCCGGACGCAAGTCGCCGTGGCCGTCGATAATCCGCCCGTCGAGGGCCCGTGCGTGAAAGAGTTCCGGACGGCACTTCAGCAGCCGCAACTGAGCCGTATGACTGTGGCGCACTTCGGACAGATCGACGTCGGCGGCCTTCATTAATGTCTGAAAGTTGCCCTTTACATGAGCGACCAAAGCAGCATGAAACTCTTCAGGACGGACGATTAGAGGTTGAGCCGTGACGTAGTAGTCCGACATACGGTCGGCCAATCGTCGAACGTCGACCTCCGCTAAACGGCGG
>JADMIO012727196.1_pt1 | contig 10026 bp, 11 predicted proteins | sample 8958161 | NCBI WGS metagenome assembly JADMIO01 (sample SAMN16585339, study PRJNA669376) | soil metagenome | isolation source: Crop rotation soil | place: USA: Cullars Rotation, Alabama | collected 2011
CGCGCAGCGCGGCGCGGTCGGCGCGCAGCCGCGGCGAGCGCGAGAACGCCAGCCGGTCCAGCAGCCCGGCCAGCGGGTCGGCCAGGACATTGATCGCAATCGCGACCGCCAGGCTGGTGAACAGCAGCACGGTCAGCGCGGTGCGGCCCGGCCCGTCGGCGCCGGTGACCGCCATCCCGACAAGGGCCTGACCGCCGAACAGAACCGCCACCACGGCGGTCGCGATGAACGACCGCAGCATGTCGGCCCGCAACGCCTGACCTTCGTCGAAGGCGTCCCACAGCGCGACCGCCAGCCCAAGGAGCAGCACGTCAAATCCGGTGGACGCCAACGCCAGCCAGCTCGGCACCAGACCCAGCGGGATCACCAGGATCGCGTTGCCCAGCGCGAAGAACAGCGTCGCGATGACCACCACGCCTGCCACCCGACCGGGCTGCGCGGACCGGCGGACCGCGGCCACCATCGCCCCCAGCGTGGACACCGATATCGCCGCGAACATCACCCAGTGACCGGTGCGTAGCGGGCCCACGACCGAGCCGGCCATGACCGCACCCATCAGCGTGAGAGCGGCGACCACCCCGATCAACGCCCACTCGGTCGCGCGGCTGCGCCAGGTGTCGGCCGGGCGGGCCAGCTCGAGGACGACGGCGAACCAGGCCACCCCCGGTATCGCGACGAGGTAGATCTCGACCTGGCCGAGCAGTTCGGCGTGCGCGATGCTGACCACCCGCACCGCATCCAACGCCACGACCGCGGCGAACCCGCACAACCCGACAGCGGCCAGCGCCAGCACCGGCTTACGCGGATCACGTGCCAGCAGATACAAACCCAGCCACCAGCTGAGCGTGAAGACGACCGCTGACAACGCAGCCATCACATCCCGAATCGCCGATGCCTGCGGCTGTAGGCGCGCAGCGCGCGCAGGAAGTCCACCCGTCGGAATGCCGGCCAGTGCGCCTCGGTGAACCACATCTCCGAGTAGGCGCTCTGCCACAACAGAAACCCGGAGAGTCGCTGCTCCCCCGACGTCCGGATCACGAGGTCGGGATCGGGCTGCCCCGACGTGTAGAGGTTCTCCCCGATGCCCTCGATGGTGACTGCTTCGATCAGCTGCTCCGGGCTGGCGCCGTTGGCCAGCTGCTTGCTCAGCAGTGCGCGCACGGCGTCGACGATCTCCTGCCGGCCTCCGTAACCGACGGCGACGTTGACGTGGAATGTCGCGGTGGATGCCAGCGGCGCGGTGCTGTCGACCGCGTCGCGCAGCCGCCGGGCCGGCTCCTCGCCGAGCAGTTCCAGATCGCCGACGGTCCGCACACTCCAGCGGTTGACCGGTGCGCAGATCTGTTCGACTACGTCGGTGATGATCTCGATCAGCGAGGAAAGTTCGTCGGGGTTGCGCTGCAGATTTTCGGTGGACAACAGGTACACCGTGGCCATCTCGATGCCGGATTCCGCGCACCAGCGCAACATTTCGGCGATCTTGGCAGCGCCCATGCGATAGCCGTACGCGACGTCGAGGTGACCAGCATCACGAGCCCAGCGCCGGTTGCCGTCGCACAGCACGGCGATATGGCGGGGTAGCTGGGACTTGGAGCGCGCCAGCTCCTGGCGCAGCCGCATCTCGTAGAGCCGGTAGGCCGGATCCTTGAGGCGAGGCGGAATGATCTCCACGACAAACCAGACTACTGTGGCCGACAGGTGCCCCCATGCGCGGAATGAGGTGACATGACCGCAGGAATCGAGACCGCGGACGAGGCCCAGCAACCGTCGCCCCGCGCTTTCGCCGAAGACTTTCCCGAAGCCGTTGTCGACGCCGCCGCCCAATTCCTGGGTAAGCCCCGAGCGCGTGGCTGGATCCACGTCTACGCAGCGGTCGTCGCCTTCATCGCCGGCGCCGCCCTCATTTCGGTGTCATGGTCGTTGGAAGGCCTGCGCGCGGGGCTCTCGACGTTGGTCTACACGATCACGATCGTGGCGATGTTCGCCGTCAGTGGCACCTATCACCGGGTGAACTGGACGTCGAAGACGGCGCGCAAGTGGATGAAGCGCGCCGACCATTCGATGATCTTCATCTTCATCGCGGGCAGCTACACGCCGTTCGCGATGCTCGCGCTGCCCGAGCGCAGCGGCCTGGTGCTGCTCGCGATCGTGTGGGGTGGGGCGCTGGCGGGGGTGCTGCTCAAGATGTTCTGGCCGTCGGCGCCGCGCTGGGTCGGGGTGCCGCTGTATCTGCTGCTCGGCTGGGTCGCGGCCTGGTTCATCGTGCCGATCATGAACGGCGCGGGCGTCGCCGCGTTGGTATTGCTGATCGTCGGCGGAGCGCTGTACAGCGTCGGCGGCGTGCTCTACGCGCTGAAGTGGCCGAATCCGTGGCCGACGACGTTCGGCCACCACGAGTTCTTCCACGCCTGCACCGCGGTAGCGGCGTTATGTCACTACATCGCGATGTGGTTCGCCGTCTTCTAGCCCGCTAGAGCTGGGTGACGTTCTCCGGGCCCCAATAGGCCTTCATCGACGTGACCAGACCGTCGCTGTTGAACGTCATCACCTCGATGACCTCGATGCGCATCGCGCCGGCGACCGTCAGGGCGAACATGAACGCCGCCTCGGTTCCGCCGGAGCGCAACGTCAGCAGTTCGGACTTCACGTCAGCCCCTTCGATGTTCTTGTAGAAGCCTTCGATCGCTTGGCGCCCGATGTGGACTTCACCGCAGCCGACGGGATCTTCGAGCGTCGCGTCCTCCGCGTAGAGGGCCGCGACGTCCGCCGCTTTGCCCGCGGCGACGGTGCTCAAGTAGCGGTTGACCAGGGCTTCGGGATCGATGGCATCGCTCATGGCCGCAAACGCTACACGGACACACCCAGGGCGTCGGCGAGTTCCCGGGCACCGGTCACCGGCAGGTCACAGGTGCGGCCGCGGCAGACGTAGGCGGCGTCGTGTCCCCCGACTCGATCTCGGCCTTCCAGTAGCGGCGAGGAATCGACGGTGCCGCCGACCACAATGGTGCCACCGGGCGCCAACTGCCTTGCGACAGCGAGTAATTCGGAGTCCGGGTTGTCGCTGGCGACCGCCACCTGCAGCGGACCTCGGACGGCCGCCTCGGCAACCGCCAGCCAGTGCCCAGCCGAGCGCGGCGCGCGGGCCAACAGTGGCGAGTGCGCCAGCAGCGTGGCGTCGGCGGCCTGGCCATAGCGGGCAGCGCGGTCCGCGTCGACCATGTGCGCGGCGGTCAACAACGCTTCCGCGATCGACGACGCACCCGACGGAGTCGCGTTGTCCAGCGGGTCGGCGGGGCGAACCATCAACTGCTCGGCGTCGTCGGCAGTGTCGAACCAACGGCCCGGACGCTCCGGGTCGGCGAAGTGCTGCAGCGCGATGTCGAGCAGGTCGGTGGCGCTCGACAGCCAGGCCGCGTCACCGGTGAGCTGGTAGAGCGTGAGCAGCCCGGTGGCCAGTGTGGCGTGGTCTTCGAGGATGGCCGCACTCTCCCCCACCACCCCGCCCAGACTTGCCCGACGCAACCGGCCGTCGACGATGTGCAGGTCCAGCAGCGACGTTGCACACCGCGCAGCCGCCGTCAGTAGCGGCGGAACGGCAAGGGCCACACTGGCTTCGGCGAGCGCGGTGATGGTTAGGCCGTTCCACGCCGTGATGATCTTGTCGTCGCGCGCGGGCTGCACCCGCCGTGACCGTGCGGCCCGCAACGCCGAGCGGACCCGCTCGAACCGCTCGGCGTCGTCAGGGTCGCCCGACAGCTGCAGCACCGACGATCCGTGTTCGAAAGTGCCCGCGTCGGTGACCTCGAAAAGGCTTGCCGCCCATGCTCCGTCGTCCACACCGAGCACTTCGGTCAACTGTGCCGGTGTCCACACGTAGGTGGAGCCCTCGACACCGGCGGCGTCGGCATCCAGCGCGGAGACGAACATGTCGCCGTCGGCGAGATCGCCCAACAGAAAGCCGGCCGTCTCGGCGGCGATCCGCAAGGCCAGCGGGTCGCCCGTGCGCCGACCCCAATGCGCATACGCCCGCAGCAGGAGCGCATTGTCGTAGAGCATCTTCTCGAAGTGCGGCACCACCCAGTCGGCATCGACGCTGTAGCGCGCGAAGCCGCCGGCCAACTGGTCGTAGATGCCGCCGCGGGCCATCGCGGTGCCGGCGCGGACCACCGCGTCGAGTGGCAGCGCCGAGCCGGTCCGCTCGTACGCACGCAGCAGCGCCTCCAACAACGCCGACGGCGGGAATTTGGGCGCCTGCCCGAAGCCACCGCGTTCGACGTCCTCGTCGCGCAGGACCGCGAGGACGGCGTGGTCGCAGAGCGCGGGCTCGATCTCGGGTCCACCGTCGGGCAGTCCGGCGGCCATGCGCCGCAGCTCCCCGGCGACTTGATCAGAGGCCTCTTCGACCTCGCCGCGGCGGGTCTGCCAGGTCTCGGTCACCGCCGCCAGCAGCTGCAGAAACTGCGGCTTCGGGTAGTAGGTTCCACAGAAGAACGGCCGGCCGTCGGGGGTCAGGAAGCAGGTCATCGGCCAGCCGCCCTGCCCGGTCATCGCCACCGTCGCGTTCATGTACACCGCGTCGAGGTCCGGGCGCTCCTCGCGGTCGACCTTGATGCACACGAAGTCGGCGTTCATCGCGAGTGCGACCTCGTCGGACTCGAACGACTCGTGCGCCATCACGTGGCACCAGTGGCAGGCCGCGTATCCGACCGACAGCAGGATCGGCACGTCACGGCGGGCGGCCTCGGCCAGCGCCTCGGGTGTCCACTGCTGCCAGTGGACGGGATTGTCAGCGTGCTGACGCAGGTAAGGGCTGGTCGCACTGCCGAGAGTGTTAGCCGCCGGGCTCATGCGGAGTTCTTTTGACGTCACGTTCGGACGCCGGGCTCTCGTCCGTCGTCGTGCTCACCGCATCGTCAGATTCGGGTCCAGAGTCCGGCGCGGGCTCGGTGTCGAAACTTTCGGGCAGCTTCTTGAGGTGCTTGTTCATCGACCACACCAAGACAAAAACGCAGATCAGCAGGATCACGACGATCAGCAGGCCGAACGGGCTGGCCTTCCCGAAATCCGGGCCGGTGTTCTTCGGCGTATCGGCCAGCACCGACAGCATCAATGTCACTCAAAGATCTCGATTCCGGTGAACAGGTCGTCTTCGGGCAGCTTGGCGGGCACCCGCGAGCGAGCCAGTTCGAACTCCTCGGTGGGCCACAACCGCTGCTGCCACTCTATTGGCGTCGCGAAGAAGAACCCGTCCGGGTCGATCTGCGTGGCGTGGGCCTTGAGCGCCTCGTCGCGTTGATTGAAGTACTCCGAGCACAGCACCCGCGTGGTCACCCGGCCGGCGAAGATGTCGATCTCGGGATCCCACTTCTTCAGCCAGTCGGCGAACGGGCCTTCCTGGCCGTGTTTGGCAAACTCGTCCTGCAGCAGCTGCAGGCGGGCCCGCAGGAAGCCGTGGTTGTAGTAGAGCTTGCTGACCGCCCAGGGCTCACCGGCATCCGGGTAAAGCCGGTAGTCGGCGGCAGCCTCGTAGGCGGCAACCGAAACCTGGTGGCAGCGAATGTGATCCGGGTGCGGATAGCCACCGTTCTCGTCATAGGTGGTCATCACGTGCGGACGGAATTCGCGGATCACCTTCACCAGTTCGCCGACGGGCTCCTCCAGCGGAACCAGTGCGAAGCAACCATCGGGCAGCGGTGGCAGCGGGTCGCCCTCAGGCAGCCCGGAGTCCACGAAGCCCAGCCAGTGGTGTTCGACCCCGAGGATCTCGGCGGCCCGGGCCATCTCGTCGCGACGGATGTCGGCGATCCGGCCGTGCACCTCGGGCAGATCCATCGCCGGATTGAGGATGTCACCGCGCTCCCCGCCGGTCAGCGTCACCACCATGACCCGGTGGCCTTCGGCGGCGTATCGGGCAAGGGTGGCCGCGCCCTTACTGGACTCGTCGTCCGGGTGGGCGTGCACGGCCATCAACCGCAGTTCGGTCACTTCTCCCCTGTACTCACTGTGTCGTCATCGGGTCCTACGTGCTGATGTAACAGCGACAGCACGCCCTATAGTCCAATAGTTCCATTCGGGGCTTGGATACCCGTAATCGAAGCCTGCTGACGAGAGACGCACACCAAACCCATGACCGACGGTCCGCCGCAGCTCCCGGAGTCGCGCTACGGGCGCCCACGCCTGCCACCAGCAACTCGCCGCCGGGTCGCGTTCGCGCTGGGTGTTCTCGTTCTGGCCGCGGGCGTCGTGCTGGCACTGATCGCCTACCAGCGTTTCGAGGGCAACGACGTCGAAGGAGCGATCGCGGCGTATCAGGTCACCGACGACCAGACCGTCTCGGTGACGATCAGCGTGACCCGAAAGGACCCGTCCCAGCCGGCGCACTGCATTGTTCGAGTCCGTTCTCATGACGGCGACGAAACGGGACGGCGAGAAATTCTCGTGCCGCCGGCACAACAGGCGACGGTGCAGGTCACCACATTTGTGAAGTCGTACAAACGACCTTTCGTCGGCGATATTTACGGCTGCGGAAACGACGTTCCCGGCTACCTCGTCGCGCCCTGACCGGCGACGGAGCAACTAACACCGAACTGCGAAAGCGTTAAGGCCGACTGTCCTCACGGTGGTAGACTTGTTCGATACACGGTTCCTGCTGGGAGCCGTGTATTGCTTCATTAGCGCGTTTGATCGCTGCTCTTCGATGGCAATACACGCGGGACCACCCGCATGTTCCCGGCAGCGACAACAGACTGCTACGCGTACATCGCGGTACCAACGAATGAGGAGCACGGCGAGATGACCGATACCCAGGTGACCTGGCTGACCCAGGAGTCGTTCGACCGGCTCAAGACCGAGCTGGACCAGTTGATCGCCAACCGTCCGATCATCGCCGCCGAGATCAACGACCGTCGCGAAGAGGGTGACCTGCGGGAGAACGGCGGCTACCACGCCGCCCGCGAAGAGCAGGGTCAGCAGGAAGCACGCATCCGCCAGTTGCAGGAGCTGCTGAACACCGCCAAGGTGGGCGAGGCGCCCAAGCAGTCCGGTGTCGCGCTGCCCGGGTCCGTGGTCAAGGTCTACTACGACGGCGACGAGTCAGACACCGAGACCTTCCTGATCGCCACCCGCCAGGAGGGCATCGACCACGACAAGCTCGAGGTCTACTCGCCGAACTCGCCGCTGGGCGGCGCGCTGCTCAACGCCAAGGTTGGCGACACCCGCGAGTACGCGGTGCCGAGCGGCAAGACTGTGAAGGTCACGCTGGTCAGCGCCGAGCCCTACCACTCGTAACTTCCTCGCGCGTGGCGCGCATCGCCGAAGACCTTCTCCTGCTGTTGCTGGACAACGGCGCGGCACAACCGGCTGTGGAATCGAGCCTCCTGCAGCGGCTGCTGGCCGCTGCGGTGCTGCTGGACCTGGCCTACGACTGCCGGGTTCGGCCGGCCCTACCCGGCGAACCTGCCCCGTCCGACCACCTGGTCGCACTCGCCGGGCCACCACTGTTGGATCCCGTCGTGCGCCCAGCTCTCGCTTTGCTTCACGAGGCGCCGGTGACTCCGAGCGCCGCGATTGACAAGCTGCGCAAACACACCGAGGACCGGGTCATCGACCAGCTGCTGCGGACTGGCCAGCTGCATCAGATTGCGTTGTCGCAGCACCGTTTTCGTCGCAACTCCTACGCCTGGCCGCTGGCCAGCCGCGCGCAGGTCGACCCAGCGCGCTCGGCCCTGCTCTCGACGCTGTTCGACGGGAACCGCCCCGAGCCGGCGACTGCGGCGATCGTTTCGCTGCTGCACACGGTCGGGGCCCTGGGCTCGGTACTGAGCCTCAACGAGCGTGGCTGGCAGTGGGTTCACGACCGGGCTGGCGAAATCGCAAGCGGCACATGGGTTGACGACGCCAAGCTGGCCGAAGTCAACCTCGCGGTGACCACCGCCGCGGTGCGGCCCGCGCTAGTTTAAGGCTTGCTCGAGGTCACCAAGCAGATCCGCCGGATCCTCGATGCCCACCGAGAGGCGGACCAGGTCGTCGGGCACCTCGAGCTGTGAGCCGGCCGTCGACGCGTGGGTCATGGCACCGGGGTGCTCGATCAGCGACTCGACTCCGCCGAGCGACTCCGCGAGAATGAAAACCTCAGTGCGCGAACATAACCGGCGCGCAGCTTCGATACCGTCGCGCATCCGCACCGACACCATGCCGCCGAATCCGCTCATCTGTCGCGCGGCCACCTCGTGACCGGGATGCGAGGACAGCCCGGGATAGAGCACCTGGCTCACCGCGTCATGCTCGGCGAGGAATTCGGCCACCTTCGCACCGTTCGAACTGTGCCGCTGCATGCGCAGCTCGAGGGTCTTCAGACCACGCATGGTCAGGTAGGCGTCGAACGGGCCGGGTACAGCGCCGGCGCCGTTCTGCAGGAACGCAAACTTGGTGTCGAGTTCTTCGTCATTGGTCACCAGCGCGCCACCGACGACGTCGGAGTGCCCGCCGATGTACTTGGTCGTCGAGTGCAGCACGATGTCGGCGCCGAGGTTCAGCGGCTGCTGCAACGCCGGAGAGGCGAAGGTGTTGTCCACCAACACCTTCTGGCCGCCAACGGCTGCGATCTCGGCTATCGCGGAAATATCGGCGATCGACAGCAGCGGGTTCGTCGGGGTCTCCACCCAGATCAGCTTGGTGTCGGGGGTGATCGCCGCGCGCACCGCGTCGACATCGGACAGCGTCACCGGCGTGTGCTTGATCCCCCACTGGGTGAACACCTTGTCGATGAGGCGGAAGGTGCCCCCATAGGCGTCGTCGGGGATGACGACGTGATCACCGGGACGCAGCACCGCCCGCAGTGTGCAGTCGGTGGCCGCCATTCCGGAACTGAAGGCCCGGCCGAATGTGCCGTCCTCGACCGCGGCCAGCACCGCTTCCAACGCGGCACGGGTCGGGTTACCGGTGCGCGCGTATTCAAAGCCACCGCGCAGACCGCCGACACCGTCCTGGGCGAACGTGCTACTGGCGTAGATCGGCGCGTTGACGGCGCCGGTCGCCGGGTCGGGGCGGTATCCGGCGTGGATTGCTCTGGTCGCGAACCCCTGTGCCCGGTGCCGGTCGGCTGCGCTGCGCTGTTCACTCATCGGTTTCGAGCCTATCGGCTCGACACGTCAGAGCGGCACGCACACCGTCGTCATGATTTTATCGGCGAGGGTCTGGCGCTTGGCGTCCCACAACGGGAACAGGTAGCCGATGTAGCAGATGATCGCGTCCACGAAGTGGGCGATCTGGCGCACGATCGACAGCCCGAAACCGATCGGCTGGCCGGTCTTTTCGCTGATCACCTTGAACTTCAGTACCGACTTGCCGATGCTCGAGCCGGTGGTGCCCTGGCGATAGCCGTAGTTCCAGACCCAGAACGCGAGGCTGGCCAGCCCGAACACGAAGGACAGGATCAGCCCCAGCGCCGAGGGCTGCGACGTGCAGTACACGCCGTAACTGTTGTCGACGCTGCTCGACGTGCAGTTGTTCTCACCGGTCGCCACCATCAGGCCCTGACCGACTCCGGACAGGATCGCGATCGGGATGACGTCGATGATGAAGGCGCCGACCCGCTTGATCCACGGGGTGTAGGCCTCCTTCGAGAGCACCCCGGCGCCCGGCGGGGGCGGCGGCGGATAGTTCCCCGGCGGGGGCGGCGGGTAATTGCCGGGCGGGGGCGGCGGCGGATAGTTCCCCGGCGGGGGCGGCGGGTAGTTACCGGGCGGGGGCGGAGGCTGTGTCATCGAGTGTCCTTGTCTACAGAGGGAGGCAGACGGTCGTCATGATTTTGTCGGCCAGGCTCTGGCGCTTGCTGTCCCACAGGGGGAACAGGACCGCAATCAGCCAGACGATGCCGAGGCAGATGTAAGAAGCCACCAGGTACAGAATCTCGCGAACGAAGGACAGGCCGAAACCGATTGGGAGGCCGGTCTTTTCGCTGACGACCTTGAATTTCTTTCCAGCACATTGGGATCCTAAGCTTAGAATTCCACGTGGACAAGTTGT
>JADMIO010879550.1_pt1 | contig 10025 bp, 9 predicted proteins | sample 8958161 | NCBI WGS metagenome assembly JADMIO01 (sample SAMN16585339, study PRJNA669376) | soil metagenome | isolation source: Crop rotation soil | place: USA: Cullars Rotation, Alabama | collected 2011
GCCTCGGGAATCCCCATCGAGCCACAACAGCAGAAGGAAGCGCCGTGGGTCAAGGGCGGATCCGGGGCCGGCCGCGTCCGCCCTTGACCGTGACGCCGGGCGGAGGGCAGGATGCCCCCGTCCAAGAACCTGCTCGACCGGGCCTACGGGCTGCACCGGCGCCGGCAGCGGAGGCGAGGAGACGCGTCGTGCGCAAGCGGAAGATGCACCTGGCGCAGTTCCTCTGCCACAGTCCGACGTATCACAGTCTTGCGATGTGGCGGCATCCCCGCACCGCGGAGGCCGGGTTCGACTGGGCGAGGCCGGAGCTCTACCAGCACATCGCGCGGGTCTGCGAGCGGGGCAAGCTCGACATGGTCTTCTTCGCGGACCTGAACTACATCTCCGACACCTATCGCGGGACGATGGACCCCGCGATCCGGCACGCGACCCAGGCGCCCGAGCACGATCCGATCCCGCTGCTGTCGTTCATGGCCGCGGTCACCACGCGCATCGGCCTCGGGGCGACCTTCTCGATCAGCCACGCGCACCCGTTCTACGCCGCGCGCCTGTGGGCGACGCTGGATCACCTGACGCGCGGCCGCGCCGCCTGGAACGTGGTGACGTCGCTGAACCACAACCAGTCCGCCAACTACGGAGAAGAGCGGCGGCCGACCGACGAGCGCTACGACCGCGCCCACGAGTTCATCGAGGTCTGCCGCAAGCTGTGGGCGAGCTGGGAGCCGGACGCGGTCGTGATGGACCGCGCGGCGGGCGTGTTCGCCGATCCGTCCAAGGTGCACCGCATCGAGCACGAGGGCCCGTTCTTCCGGTCGCGCGGGCCGCTCAACGTGGTGCGCTCCCCGCAGGGGGGCCCGGCGATTCTCCAGGCGGGGACGTCACCCAAGGGGCGGACGTTCGCGGCGAGGTACGCGGACGCGATCTTCGCGATCCAGCCGAACATCGCGGGCGCGAGAGCGTACTACGACGACATCAAGAAGGAGACCGTGAACGAGGGGCGCCCGCCCGAAGCGTGCAAGATCCTGTTCGGCATCCAGCCCATCCTGGGGGCGACCGAGGACGAGGCGCGCGAGAAGCAGGCGCTGCACAATCGCCTCGTCCCGCTCGAGGGCGGCCTGGCGATCCTCTCGGGTCACCTGGATTTCGATCTCTCGACGATCCCGCTCGACGAGGTGATGGCCCGGCGCACGGAGCCGCAGCTGCAGCGCATGCAGACGCGATACCGGACCTTGACGGGGGAGCTGCTCACCCTGCGCGAGGTCGCCCAGCGTCACGGGCAGAGCGTGGGCCTGGTCCAGATGGCCGGCACCCCGTCCCAGGTGGCCGACCAGATGGAGGACTACTTCGACCGGGTGGGCGGCGACGGGTTCATGCTGTCGCCGATCTACTGTCCGGGGGCCATCGAGGAGTTCGTCGATCTGGTGGTGCCGGAGCTGCAGCGCCGGGGCCGGTACCGGAGCGACTACACCGGGACGACGCAGCGCGAGCACCTGATGCAGGAGGACTGACCCGACTTCTCTCGCGAGACGCGCTACTGGGCGGTGTAACCGCCGTCCACCGGCAAGCAGGCGCCGGTGACGAAGGACGCGTCGTCCGAGGCCAGGAAGAGCGCCGCCCGCGCGATCTCGTCGGGCTGGCCCAGCCGGCCCATCGGGTGCTTCTCTTCCGGGAGCTTCAGGCTCTCGGGCCGGTCGGTGAGGACCTTCGTGAGGTTGGTGTACACGAATCCGGGGCACAGGGCGTTCACGCGCACCTTGTCCCGGGCGAAGTGCACGGCCATGTCCCGGGTGAGTTGGACCACCCCGCCCTTGCTGTGCACGTACGGGTCGAGGCCGGTTCCGATCTCCCGCGGCCGGCCCACCAGGCCGTAGATCGAGGACAGGTTCACGATCGAGCCGCCGCCCTGCTTCACCATCTGGTCCGCGACCGCCCGCGACATGAGTAACGTGCCCTTCATGTTGACGGCCATCACGAAGTCCCAGACCTTCTCCCAGTCCCAGTCGGCCGGCGCGTTCCGGGGGGCCACGCCGGCGCTGTTCACCAGCACGTCCACCCGTCCGAATCGCGTCACGGTCTCGTCCACCAGCCGTTGCGAATCCGCCCTCTTCGTCACGTCGCCCGCCAGCACCAGGGCCTCGCCGCCGGCGCGCTTCACCTGGGCCGCCACCGCCTCGAGATCCGCCTGACGCAGGTCCGCGAGCGCGACCCGGGCGCCCTCCTGCGCGAACACCACGGCCGTCGCCGCACCGATGCCCGATCCCGCTCCCGTGATCAACGCCACCGTGTGTTGAAGTCGGCCCGCCACCTGGAGACCTCCCATTCACACGGCAGGCGCGACCGCGAAGAGCCGCCACTCGCCGGGGACACCCTTGAGGGGGTGCGCCCCGCGCTCCTCGAACCGGATCCCCGAGCCCGCCACGAGATCCTTGACGGTGTTGGAGACCAGGACCTCGCCCGGACGGGCCAGCCCGGCGACTCGTGCGCCGATGTGAACGGCGAGGCCGCCGACCTTCTCACCGATCACTTCGCACTCGCCCGTGTGCAGCCCCGCACGCACCTCGATCCCGAGACGCCGTACGCCCGCCGCGATGGCCGCCCCGCAGCGAATCGCGCGGGCCGGGCCGTCGAACGAGGCGAAAAAGCCGTCCCCCGCCGTGTCCACTTCACGACCGCGGAAGCGGGCCAGCTCGCGCCGTGCGAGCGCGTAGTAACCCTCCAGAAGATCGCGCCACTTGCGGTCGCCGAGGGCGGCCGCCCGCTCGGTAGAGCCCACGATGTCGGTGAAGAGGACCGTGGCCAGGACCCGATCGGTGTCCGGGGCGTGTCGAGCCCCCGTCAAGAATTCCTCGATCTCGTCCAGGAGCGCATCCATGTCCCCGGCCCACGGCGCGTGGTCAGCCCCGGAGAGCTCGACGAGTCGTGCGCCGGGAACGTGCTCGGCCAGGTAGCGGCCCTGTTCTGCCCGGATCACCGGATCGCCCGTGCGGTGCGCGACGAGCGTCGGGACCCGGATGGCGGACAGGACGGAACGGACGTCGATCTCCTTGTTCATCTGCATCACGCTCACCGCCGCGCCGGGGCTTGCCGCCATGCGCCGGTACGTGGCCCACCATTGCTGGTAGCTCTCATCCCCGCTGGTGCTGGGTGCCCGCTCATCCGGGCCCTGACCCCATCCCTGCTCGATGTTGTCGATCATCGCCCGCCATTCCTCCTCCGTGTGCCCCCAAGGATGGTCCGGGGCCCAGGAGCGCCGCGCATAGCAGCCGTACAGCACGAGAGCCGAGATACGCGCGGGATACGTCGCGGCGAACAGGAGCGACATCGGTCCACCCTCGGAGACGCCGAAGAGCGCGGCTCGCTGGGAGCCGACGGCATCCATCACGGCCCGCACGTCATCCATGCGCTGCTCGAGCGTCGGGATGCCGCCCACGCGATCGGAGAGCCCGGTGCCGCGCTTGTCGAACCGGATGAGCCGCGAGAAAGAGCCCAGGCGCTCGAAGAAGCGGGCCGACCACGGATGCTCCCACTGATACTCCAGGTGAGACACGAAGCCGGGGACGACGATGAGGTCGAGCGGCCCGCTTCCCGTCACCTGGTAGGCGATGTGCAGCCCGCCGCTCTTCGTGTACTGAGTCCTCGGTGCGGGTGCCATGATGCGCCGGACAGACTATGAGCGCGGCGCTCCGAGAGGTCAACCCGTATCGCCGATCGATTCACCGGGCGCCATCGAGGCGTTCGTCGATCTGGTGGGATCAGGGGAGAAGGTCGGCCACGAGGACGGCCGCGGTCGGGGCGGCCAGAGGACTCGCGGCATCCCGCGGCCCCAGCGTGATCGTCGCTCCGTAGCGGTGGCCGTACGGCGCGTGGGGCGCGGCGACCGGCTCCCGGTAGATCTCGAGCGCCTGGTCGGGCATATTGAGGATCCAGAAGTCGGCGATCCCGGCCCGCGCGTAGAGGCTGCCCTTCTCGGCGCGATCGAAGGCCAGACTCGACTCGGACACCTCGACGATGAGCACCGGGTGAGACGGGTGAGCGTGGGCATGGTCACGCCGACTCCCCGGCACCACCGCGACGTCGGGCTCCGGCTCGGAGTCCTCGTCGAGGGCGATGGGGCTGTGGGTCCTGACCGTCCAGCCGGTCCCGAAGACCTGGCGCAGCGCATCCTCGACCAGCCCGACGGCCGTGGCGTGAGGGCCACCTTGAGGCTCGCGGACGAGCAGTGCCCCGCCGACCAGCTCCAGGCGCTCACCGGGTCGGAACGCCCCCAGGTCGATCAGTCGCTCGTACTCCTTGCGGCTCCAGTGCTTGGTACGTACCGAAGAGGTCGCCATGCCTCTCACGCTAGTCTCGCCGTGTCCACCGCGTCAACGTCCGCCCGGCGATACACCCAGCCGGGTGGCGGCCGGGCGCGCGGTTGACCTGCCGGGCCCCAGAGCATAGGCTCGGGCGCATGACGATGCGGAGCGCGGCCTTCTGGGCCCTCCTCGGCGCGGTCCTTGTCGCGATCGTGCTGGTCGTCGGGTTCGTCCTCGACCTCCTGAACGCGGTGCGCGGCCTCGTGCCGGCCTTGCGCCTGATCACCTCGTTCATCTACGCCTTCGCGAGCGTGACCGCGGTCCTGTTCCTCGGCGTGTTCCGGAGAGCACAGTCGTGACCGTGCCTCCCCAGACCAAGCTCGTCGGCGTCGACGTGGGCGGCACCTTCACCGACCTCGTGCTGGTCGACGAGGCGACCGGCCTGGTCCGCGTGGCCAAGGTCCCGACCACGGTGGCCAACCAAGCAGGCGGCGTGCAGGCGGCCCTGGCGGGCGCGGAGGCCCAGGCGGCCGAGGTGGCGGTGATCGTCCACGGGACCACCACCGCGACCAACGCGCTGCTCGAGCGCAAGGGCGCCCGCACCGGGCTCGTGACCACGCGCGGCTTCCGCGACGTGCTGGAGCTGGGGCGGCGCACGCGGCCCACGCCCTACGGGCTCAAGGGCACGTTCGAGCCGCTGATCCCCCGCGATCTCCGCCTCGAGGTTGACGAGCGGATCGACGCGGAGGGCCTCGAGGTCACCGCGCTCGACGGCGAGCAGATGCGGGCCGCGGTCCTGCGCCTGCGTGGGCAGGAGGTCGAGGCGCTGGTGATCCACTTCATGCACGCCTACGCCAACGACGCGCACGAGCGGCAGGCGAGCGAGATCGCGGCCGCGCTCTGGCCCAACGCCTACGTCACGGTGGGCTCCGAGCTGCTGCCGGAGTACCGCGAGTTCGAGCGCGGCACCACCGCCGCCATCAACGGCTTCGTGCAGCCGGTCATCGACCGCTACCTGCGCACCCTGGCCACCGAGCTCGGCCGCCAGGGCTACCGGCGCGAGCTGCTGATCATGCAGGGCAACGGGGGGACGATGTCGGTGGACCTGGCCGCGCGCCACGCGGTGAGCACGCTGATGTCGGGCCCGGCGGCCGGCGTGAAGGCCGCCGCCTACACCGCGCTGGCCGCGGGGCATCGCAACATCATCAGCTGCGACATGGGCGGCACCAGTTTCGACGTGGGCGTCATCCGCGACGGGCGTCCCGCGCTCACCGCGGACAAGGAGATGGGCTACGGGCTGCCGGTGCGTGTGCCGATGATCGACATCCACACGATCGGCGCCGGCGGTGGCTCCATCGCGCGGGTGAGCTCGGCGGGCATCCTGCAGGTCGGGCCGGAGAGCGCCGGCGCCGATCCCGGCTCCATCTGCTACGGCCGCGGGGGCGAGGAGCCGACCATCACCGACGCCAACCTGCTGCTGGGACGGCTCAACCCGGACGGTCTGCTCGGGGTGGATCGGGCCGCGGGGCTCGATCGCATCCGCGACATCTTCGACAAGAAGATCGGCGCGCACCTGGGCCTGAAGCCGGACGAGGTGGCCGCCGCCATCGTGCGGGTGGCCAACGACAGGATGGCGGGCGCGATCCGCCTGGTCTCGCTCCAGCGCGGTCACGACCCGCGCGACTTCGCGCTCTTCGCCTTCGGCGGGGCGGGTCCGCTGCACGCGGTGGCCCTGGCCCGCGAGCTCGCGATCCCGCGGGTGCTCGTGCCGGCGCGGCCGGGGATCACCTCCGCGCTGGGCTGCCTGGTGGCCGACGTGCGCCACGACTTCGTGAAGACGGTCAACCAGGGCGTGCTGCGCCTGGATCTGGCCGAGGCGCATCGCATCCTCGCGGGGCAGGTCGAGGAGGGCCGCCGGATGCTGACCACCGAGGGCGTGGAGGTGGAGACGGTCACCATCCAGCACGAGGCGGACATGCAGTTCGTGGGGCAGACCCACGTGCTGACGGTGCCGATCGCGCGCACCGACTTCGCGCGCGAGGACCTCATGCGCGCCTTCGAGGCCGCGTACTGGGAGCGCTTCGAGGTGGAGCTGCACGAGATGCGCGCCCAGGTCGTGAGCCTGCGCACCGCGGTGATCGGCCGGCGCCGCCCGGTGTCGCTCCAGGTTCTCATCGCGCTGGAGGCGACCGCGGGCGCCCTCGTGCCGGCGGCGCGCCGGCGCGCCTGGTTCGACGGGCAGTGGCACGACACGCCGGTCTACCGGCGGGAGCAGCTCGGCGTCGGGGCCGCGCTGGTGGGGCCGGCCATCGTCGAGCAGCTGGATTCCACGACCGTGGTCGAGCCGGGGGACCGGGTGCGGGTGGATGGGCTGGGGAACCTGGAGATTGCCGTGCGGGGACTGGGGGCCGCTCACCCTGCCCTCTCCCCGGAGGGGAGAGGGGGAGAGTGATGATGGACGCGATCGATCCGGTCACGCTCGTCGTCGTGCAGAACGGCCTGCAGCAGGTGGCCAGCGAGATGGACCTCACCTTCGAGCGGGCCGCCTTCTCGCCCGTCATCTCCGAGGGGTTCGACCGCTCCGACGGCATCTACGCGCGCGACAACGGCGACGTCATCGCCCAGGGGGAGCTGGGGCTGCCCATTTTCGTGGGTGTCATGCAGTTCACCACGCGCGCGGTGATCGATCACGTCAAGGCGTCCACCGAGCCGTTGCGTCCCGGCGACATCTTCATCGTCAACGATCCGTACTGCGGCGGCACGCATCTGATGGACGTCAAGATGGTGAAGCCCTATTTCTACCGGGGCGCGCTCTGGGCCTATCTCGCGAACACCGGCCACTGGCCGGACACCGGCGGCTCGGTGCCCGGCGGCTTCTCCACCCGCGCGACCGAGGTGCAGCAGGAGGGCCTCCGCCTGCCTCCTGTCAAACTCTTCCGAGAAGCCGTGATGCAGCCCGACATCCTCAGCATCATCCTCGCCAACATCCGGGTGCCGGAGGAGCGCATCGGCGACATCAAGGCCCAGGTGGCCGCGCTGACCGTCGGGGAGAAGCGGCTCACCGCGCTGCTCGACCGCTACGGTGAGCCGACGGTGACCGCGTGCATCGCGGAGCTGCGCCGGCGGTCGGATCGCATGATGCGGGCCCACATCGCCAAGATCCCGGACGGCGCCTACGCGGGGGAGGCCTTCGTGGACTCCGACGGCGTCGACCCGGACCCGCTGAGGATCCGCCTCCGGTTACGGAAAGAGGGCACGGATCTCCACTTCGATTTCTCGGAGTCGAGCGGACCGTGCCGGGGGCCGCTCAACAGCGTGATCGCCACCACCAAGGCCGCGGTGTACCTGGCCATCAAGCACGTCTTCCCCGACGTGCCCATCAACGCCGGCTGCTTCGAGCCGCTGCACATCGCGGACCCGCACGGGACGTTCCTCTACGCGCGCTACCCGCGCCCGGTCTCGGGCTGCGCGGCCGAGGTCAGCTCGCGCATCGCGGAGTCGGTGTTCACGACTCTAGCCCAGGCGATCCCTGACGATCTGTTCGCGGCGCCGGCGGGGACCAGCGGCAACCTCACGCTGGGCGGCCACGACCCGCTGAAGGAGCGGCACTACATCATGTACGTGTTCAGCGGGGGCGGCTACGGGGGCAGCGCCGCCGACGACGGGCTCACCAACGGCTGCTCCACCATCGGCATCTCCAAGACCCAGCCCACCGAGGTGCTCGAGCAGCACTACCCGATCCTGTTCGAGCGCTACGCGCTGCGCGAGCGCTCGGGCGGGGCGGGGAAGACGCGGGGCGGCTTCGGGGTGGACTACAAGATCCGGATCCGCCGCGGCGAGGCCCTGCTGTCGTTCCTCATGGACCACGGCCGCTTCGGCCCGCCCGGGCTCTTCGGCGGCCGCGACGGGGCGCCCAACGAGGTGGTCGTCACCCGCCACGGCGGCGAGTACGTCTCGCCGCACCTCTCCAAGGACGAGGACATCCGGGTGGTCGCGGGCGACGCCATCGCGGTGGGCACGCCGGGCGGCGGGGGCTACGGCGATCCCTGGCAGCGGGAGCCCGGGCTGGTGGCGCGCGACGTGGCGCGCGGGTACTTCACGGCCGCCGACGCGCGGCGCGACTACGGGGTGGTCGTCACCGGCGACGATCCGCCTGTCCTCGACCGGCCCGCTACCGAAGACCTCCGCCGCCGAGGCCGCCCGAAAGCGTAGCGGACCTCCCAGCGCGTACCGCCGCGCTGGCGACCTGGCCCGTCATGTAGCCGGCGCGGCTCGAGGCCAGGAAGCCGATCACGCGCGCCACGCTCGCTGCTCAGGGAAGAAGGTCGGCGACGAGAATCGTGGCGCGGGGGGCCGCCAGCGGACTCATCGCTTCACGGGCGCCGAGCGTGACCGTGGCTCCGTAGCGATGGCCGTACCGTGCCTGCGGGACAGCCATCGGCTCCCGGTACACCTCGAGCACCCGGTCGATGAGGTTGAGGATCCAGTAGTCCGCGATGCCGGCCCGCGCGTAGAGGCTGCCCTTGTCGCCGCGATCGAACGCCAGGCTCGCATCGGCCACCTCGACGACGAGGACCGGATGCGAGGGATGAGCGCGGCTGTGATCGCGCCGGCCTCCCGGGACCACCGCGATGTCGGGCTCGGGCTCGGAGTCCTCGTCGAGGGCGATGGGGCCCTGCGCGCGAACGGTCCAGCCGGCGCCGAATGCCCGGCTCAGCACGTCCTCGATGAGGCCGATGGCCGTGAAGTGAGGACCGCCCTGGGGCTCTCGGACCAGGAGCGCGCCGCCGACCAGCTCCAGACGCTCGCCGGGTCGGAAGCGCCCAGTTCGATCAGGCGGTCATACTCGACCCGGGTCCAGCGCTTGGCGCGGATCGATGAGACGGCCATGTCGTTCACGCTAGTCCGTGGTGTCCGGGTCGTCAACGTCCATGCGGCGATACAGGGGTGTTCGGGGGGCCAGGGCGTATCCTGTCTCACAAAGGAGGGCCCTATGCGCCAGTCACTGCTGAGAGGAGCGCTGCTGTGCCTGCTGCTCGCGCCGATCGCCGCCGGCTGCGTCGTGCCGAGCGCGTCCCCGCCGCCCCCGTCGCAGGTGGTGGAGGCCGACGCCCGCGCGCTGGCCTACGGGCGATCGGCCGCCGAGATCTTCGAAAACCCGCAGCTCCGTGACAAGCTGACCGCCCTCTTCGGGGCCGACTGGTCTCCGCCCACTCCGGGCGGCGTGGGCAAGCTGAGCGGGGCCGCGCCCGAGTACTTCCAGGTGGGCGGCCCGGTGCGAATGGTCACCGTCGGCGGCGCGAACTACATCTCGGTCACCGGGTGTGTGCGGCAGGCGTGCGACAAGCGCCGCGGGCTCCTGCTGATTCGCGAGGGCGGCGATCAGCTCATGGCCCGGCTCGATGACGGCGGCTTCCTGCACCACTACGCTTTCGGCGCCGGTCTCCAGCCCGCCGCCGCGATTCCGGTCACGGACAGCGCGCTGCGCGCGCTCGCGCGCCTGTCCGACGGCAATCCGTACCCGCGTCCCGCGCCCTGAGGCCCCGCCGCCCATGGCCCTGGCGCGCGCGCGGCCGGCGATGCAGATCGCTCCCGACAACCCGAAGCTCGCGGTGGTGATGGTCGGGCTGCCGGCGCGCGGCAAGAGCTATACCGCGCGCCGCATCGAGCGCTATCTCTCGTGGCTCGGCTACCGCACCGGGGTCTTCAATGTCGGCGAGTATCGGCGGG
>JADMIO011227431.1_pt1 | contig 10025 bp, 10 predicted proteins | sample 8958161 | NCBI WGS metagenome assembly JADMIO01 (sample SAMN16585339, study PRJNA669376) | soil metagenome | isolation source: Crop rotation soil | place: USA: Cullars Rotation, Alabama | collected 2011
GGCGACGGCGGCGGCGACGGCGGCGAGGCCGTTCTCGCGCTGCCGGGCGCCCTCGAGCCAGGCGGCGAGCTCGGCGGCGAAGGCGGCGGCGTCGGCGGGCCGCTCCGAGGGATGGGCGCGCGTGGCGCGGTCGCGGAGGGAGGCGAGCTCGGGGGGTGGCGGCGCGTACGCGGGGGTGAGGCCGATGGCCAGGGCCTCGAGGGGGACGTCGTCCGGGGCGATGACCTCGCCGAGGATGACGCCGAGGGCGTAGACGTCGGCGGCGGGGCCCACCGGGCCGCCCGCGGCCTGCTCGGGGGACATGAAGCGGCGGGTGCCGAGGATCTCGCCGGAGGTGGGCTCGGCCGGGCCGTGGTCGGCGACGACCTTGGCGATGCCCCAGTCGACCACCCGGACCTCGCCGAGATCGCCGACGAGCACGTTGTCCGGCTTGAGATCGCGGTGGACGACCCCGCGGGCGTGGGCGTGGGCGACCGCCTGGCAGGCGCGGAGGAGGAGGTCGACGGCGCGGCGGAGGTTGCCCTCGGCGCGCAGCAGGGCGAGCACCTCCCCGAGCCGACGGCCCTGGACCTCCTCCATCGTGTACCACCAGCGCCCGTCGGCGAGCTGGCCGATGTCGTGCACGGGGACGATGCCGGGGTGCTGGAGGCGGGCGGTGAGCTGGGCCTCGTCGCGGAAGCGGGCCAGCCCGGTGGCGGTCGAGCCCTGGTCGGGGTGGATGACCTTGAGGGCGACGGTGCGGTCGAGCGAGCGGTCGCGCACCCGCCACACTTCTCCCATGCCGCCGCGGCCGAGGAGCGCGAGGCGCTCGTAGCGATCGGGCAGCGCGGCGGGCTCCGCGGGCGGGGCGACGGCGGTGTTCTCGCCGGGAATCCAGGTGTCGCGGGACATCCGGGATCCGTTGTACCCGCGATGTCAGAGGGCGGCGAGACGTTCCAGTCTTTCGAACACGCCGCGCTCTCTCCTGCTCCCCGGGATCACGTCGATGACGACGTCGTCGTCATCGCCCTCGCCGTGGGTGTGGTACCGACACACGGGTTCCCGCCCGGTGATCCACTGTCGCAGCCCGCGCCGTCGCAGCTCCGCTTCAATCTTCGCGTACGAGCCGAGGGACACCGCTTCGACGACGAGGTCCACATCGCTCGTCTCCCTGGCGTCTCGGGCGGCTTCCGGGGTGAGGTAGGCGGGGAGCACGGCCGCACCGACGAACACGATCTCCATGCCGTCGAGGAGCGTGGCGACGTGGTCGATCCAACCAAGCTCCTCCCTCATGCGACCGCGAGCACGCCGTCGAGGATTTCCGTCGCCACCGCACGCTCCTTCGCGCGTCCGATGCGAAAAGCGTCGACCACGGCGACGATCCCGTACAGGGGCGCGTCGGCCACGAGCGCCGCCACGTCTCCCACGATGGGGCGCACCCCAGCGCCGAGATCCGTTCCGCGATCGTCCGGCCAGACCACCCCCTGCCCGGGCGAGACGAAGAAGCGACGGCGCATGAGCGGGCCGGAGATCGTCGTACCGAAGCCCCGTACGACGGCGTCGTTCTCGATGTGGGGCGGGCAGACGTATTTCAGGGCGTAGCGTAGGAAGTCGCGCAGCGTCCGCCGGCGGATGCGGTTGGACCACGCGTCGAGCAGGTCGTTCCGGGACGCGACGACGTGAGAGACGCCTACGCGTGCGCCTTCTGTTCGCCGAGCCAGCGCTCGGCTTCGATCGCGGCCATGCAGCCCGTACCGGCGGCCGTGATCGCCTGGCGGTACTCGTGGTCCTGCGCGTCGCCGCAGACGAAGACGCCAGGGATCTTCGTGGCGGCCTTGCCGGGGAGGGTCACGAGGTAGCCGGTCTCGTCGTGCGGGAGCCACTCGCGGAAGGCCCCGGTGTTGGGCTCGTGGCCGATGGCGAGGAAGAAGCCGCCGACGGGGAGATCGCGCTCTTCGCCCGTCTGGAGGTTGCGGAGGCGGACGCCGTTGACCTTCTGGTCGCCCAGGACGTCGATGACCTCGGTGTTCCAGACGAACTCGATCTTGGGATTGGCGAAGGCCCGCGCCTGCATCGCCTTCGACGCGCGCAGCGTGTCGCGCCGGTGGATGAGGTGGATCTTCGAGGCGAACTTGGAGAGGAAGGTGGCCTCCTCCATCGCCGTGTCCCCTCCCCCGACGACGGCCAGCTCGACGTTCTTGAAGAAGAACCCGTCGCAGGTCGCGCAGGCCGAGACGCCGTAGCCGCGCAGGCGCGTCTCGTTGGGGAGCCCGAGGTACTTCGCGGAGGCGCCCGCGGCGATGATGACGGCGTCGGCGGTGTAGAGCTCGTCAGACCCGGTCCACAGCTTGAACGGGCGCTCGGAGAAGTCGACGCGGGCGATCTCGTCGAGGACGAAGCGGGTGCCGAAGCGCTCGACCTGCGCGCGCATGCGCTCCATGAGCTCGGGGCCCATGATGCCTTCGGGGAAGCCCGGGAAGTTGTCGACGTCCGTCGTGATCATGAGCTGCCCGCCGCCGAGCATCCCGTCGAAGACGAGGGGCTTGAGGTCGGCGCGGGAGGTGTAGAGGGCGGCGGTGAGACCGGCAGGGCCGGAGCCGAGGATGATGACGGTTTCGTGCGGCATGCGGCGGCGGGCTAACGTGCGGAGGTGCGGAGTGGCGTGTCGTGGGCAGGCCCGAATCGCAGACCCCGGCACCTGGAGGGGTGCCCCCCCGGGGAGGGGACGTGAGCCAGGCGCGTCCACGGATCGAGGCGCAGGCGCGGGCGCTGGGCTTCGACCACGTCCGCGTCGCCGCGCCGGCGCCGCTCCCGATGGAGCACTACGACGCGATGCTGCGCGAGGGGCGGCACGCCGGCCTGAGATGGCTCGAGGAGCGGGACGCGCGCGCGGACCCCCGACGGCTGCTGCCCGGCGTGCGATCCGTGATCGTGCTGGGCTTCTCGTACGGCGGGGCGGTGCCGCCGGACCCCGGCGGGCTGACCGGGAGGGTCGCGCGCTACGCGTGGGGCTCGGACTACCACAACCTCGTGCTGAAGCGGCTCCGGAAGCTCCAGCGCTGGGTGGGCGAGACCTTCGGGGGCGACAGCTACAGCGCCGTCGACAACCGGCCGGTCTTCGAGCGGGCCTGGGCCGCGCGCGCCGGGCTGGGCTGGGCGGCGAAGAACGCCTGCCAGGTGATCCCCAGCGCCGGGAGCTGGTTCTTCCTTGCAGTCCTCTACACCGAGCTCGAGCTGGAGCCGGACGACCCCGTCGACGACCACTGCGGCCGCTGCGCCCGGTGCGTGACGGGCTGCCCGACCGGAGCCCTGCGCGGCGACGGCGCCCTCGACGCTCGGCTGTGCATCTCGTACTGGACGATCGAGGCCGACGGGCCGATCCCCGAGGCGCTCCGCCCGAAGATGGGACGCTGGCTCTTCGGGTGCGACGACTGCCAGGACCTCTGCCCCCACAGCCGCGACGCCGAGATCGAGGACGCGCTGCGACCGCGGCATGCCTGGCTCGACGCTGCCGAGATCCTGGGGACGGCCGACGACGACCTCGTCGCCCGGTTCACCGGGACGCCGCTGCGCCGGGCGTCGCCCCGGCGGCTGAAACGGAACGCCGCGATCGTGCTCGCGAACCTCGGGGACCGCGCGGCGGTGCCGGCGCTGCGGCGCGCGGGGGAGGAGGGCGACGCGGTCGGGGACGCGGCGCGCTGGGCGCTCGAGCGGTTGTGACGCGTCGGCCCCTCATCCGGCGCTGCGCGCCACCTTCTCCCGGAGGGAGAAGGGGAAGAGCCGGGGGAGCGACCTTCGCCCGGAGGGAGAAGGGGAAGAGCCGGGGGAGCGACCTTCGCCCGGAGGGAGACGGGGAAGGACCGGGGGAGCGACCTTCTCCCGGAGGGAGAAGGGGAAGAGCCGGGGGGGCGACGTTCGCCCGGAGGGAGAAGGGGAAGGGCCGGGGGAGCGACCTTCGCCCGGAGGGAGACGGGGAAGGGCGAGATCGGGAGCCGGGGGGGGCCCTACTCGGGGCAGCCGATGTCGGTCCAGTCGGTCACGGCGAGCGTCGCCTCCTGCTGCACCACGTGGCAGCCGCTCTCGTCCAGGGGGACGTCGACGACCACGACACCGGTGCCGGTGTTGCACCCGTCGTCCGCGTCGGCCGTGATGGTGATCTCGCCCTCCACCTCCCAGCCCACGATCCAGTCGGTACAGTCGGTGCCCCCGTCGGCGCACTCGACGCTGACGTCGTTGCCGTCGGCGTCGACCGCGCTCAGCTCGGCCACGAGCGGCTGATCGTCGGGGCCGACGACGTGGACGAGCGCCGACGCGGCGGCCAGGGTGGTGCAGGCCTGTTCGTCGGCGAAGCAGGCGGCCAGGAGGAGAAGCATCGGGAGACCTCGGGAGGCCAGGGAGCCACGCAAGAAGCGGGCCGGCGGCGTACACCCCGGACCGGACGGACGGTGGCTCTACGCCTCGCCCGTCTCGCTCCAGACGCCCGCCTCGGCCAGGGCCGCGAGCAGCGCCGTCTCCACCTGGGTGGCCCGGGCCGCCGGGTCGGACTCGCTCAGGTAGGCCTGCCGCGCGTCGCTGTCCTGGAGCACCCAGGGCGCGATGGCCTCGGGGACCCGGTCCGCCGAGAGCTGCTGGAGCATCCGGCTCATCCGCGCGCCGGCGTCGCCCCCGCGACCGAGGATCGGCAGGAAAAGGCCCTGGACGCGCCGGCCGATGGAGTCCAGGTCTTCGTCGACGGGGTGGGCGTCCTCCAGGAGCTCCGCCTCGGCCACGCGGTACGCGTGCTCCGTGGACTTCTCGTCGCCGAGGCGCACCCGACCGAGGGGCTCCACGACGATGTTGTAGCGCCCGTCGGGGAGCTCCTGGTGGGCGACGATCCGGCCCACGCCGGCGTAGGGGTAGAGCGAAGGCGTGCCCGCCGCCTGGCCCTCCTCCCCCGCGCGGATCTGCGGGATCGCGAGCACCCCCCCGCTCTGGAGGAGGTCGCGCACGAGCTCGCGGTAGCGCGGCTCGAAGACGTGCAACGGCATGCTGGCCCCGGGCATGAGGACCACGCCGGGCAGCGGAAAAAGAGGCAGCGCCGTGCACCACGCCTCGAGCTGCTGACGATCCATGGGAACTCCGTGGGCGGGATAGACCCGCCGCGTCGAGGCCGAGATAGACACCGTGCTGGTCCGCGTCCAACTCGACGGCACCGAGCTGCGCATCCCCCGCAACGACCTCGCCGGGATGATCGGGGAGGGGCGGATGGGACCGGAGACGCCGGTGGAGGTCGACGGGCGCTGGGTCGCCGCCCGCACGCTCCCCGAGTGGGACGCGGCGTTGCGCTCGGAGCAGGCCGCGGCGCGGCGTGTGTGGGCGCAGGGGGGGGTGCCGTGGGCCAGCGCCGTCGTCGTCGGCCTGTGCGTGCGCGTGTACCTCTGGGCGGAGGGTGTGTGGCCCGGCGCGGACGTCGTCGGCCGCGCCTTCGACCGCGAGAGCACGGAGATCGTGGAGCACGGCGAGGTGTGGCGGCTCCTGAGCTACGGGGGGCTCCACGCGTCGACCGTGCACATCACCTCGAACCTCCTGATGCTGGGGTTCGTCGCCGTGTACCTGGAGCGCCTGCTCGGCGCCCCGGGGGTCTTCGCCCTCTTCACCGGCTGCGTGTGGTTGGGCGGGATGCTCTCGTGCTGGTTCTCCCCCGAGGTACCCGCCGTCGGCGCCAGCGGGGCCGACTTCGGCTTCATGGTGGCGGCGGGTGTGCTCGGCTGGCGCTGGGCGGATGCGCTCCCGCAGGCCGCGCGGCGGGTCCTCGGCGGTGCCTCGTTCGTGTACGCGGCGTGGACGCTGCTCAACCTGATCCGCGGCGCCGAGGGGGTCGACCACTGGTGCCACATCGGAGGCGCCCTCGCCGGCGGCCTGCTCGCGCCCTGGTTCCGTCCGGCCGCGCCGCGACGCAACCTCGCCGTGCTGGGCGGCGTGGTGGCGGTGATCGCCGCCAGCTTCGTCACCATCCGCGTCGCCGGGATGCGCCTCGAGCCGACGACCGAGCTCGACGACGACGGCACGAGCTGGGTGCGGCCGGCCTGGTGGCAGCCCGGGTGGCTGCCCACCGGGGAGAGTGGATGGGCCTCTCGCTGCGGCGACGCGACGATCGGCCTGAGGTCGCTGCGGGCCGACCGTCCCCGACCCGCGGAGGAGGTGCTCGCCGCCTGGTCGGACGACGTGCGCCGGCTCGATCCCGCGGCCGTGATCGAGGTGGCCGGCGACGGCGCCGTCGCGCACTACCGGCTGGCGGAGCGGGATCGCGAGCTCCACGCCCGCGTCCTCGTCCGCGGGCGCTTCGAGCGCGTCCTGATGGCCGACCTGCCCGCCGGAGATGCCCGCGCGACCACGCTGGACCGCGCCCTGGACAGCCTCCTGTTCACGCCCCCGGCCGAGGCGCGCAACGCGCTGACGGGGGAGACGACGGGCTCGTCCCGACTCCGGGCGCGCGCCGCCGAGGCCGCGGCCGACCTCGGCGATCTGGGCCGGGCGGACCGGCTCATCGCCGCCGCGCGGGCGGCCGACGGCGGCGACCCGGCCGTCGACGTGACCGAGCTGCGTATCGCCGGGACCTGGCGCAGGGAGGACGCCGCCACGCGCATCGGCGCGGCGCTGGGCCGCTTCCCCGACTCCCGCGACGTCGCCGCCGAGGCCGCGAGGACCTGGGCGGCCGTGGGGCGGACCGACGAGGGGCTCCGCCTCCTCGACGAGCGGCTCGCCGCCGCGCCGGGGGATCGCGCGCTCACCGCGGCGCGGAGCGAGTTGACGCGGGGGCCGTAGGGCGGCTCTCCCGGGGGGAGCCCCTCAGGTCTACTCCCCGCCGTGCCGCGTGTCCTTGCCTTCGAGCCAGTAGATCACGCGCTCGCCGACGTTGACACCGTGGTCGCCGATGCGCTCCAGGCTGCGGCAGATGCTGAGGAGCGACAGCGCCCGCTCGAACTGGTCGGGGTGGGCGTGCGTGAGCGCGATGAGGCGGGCGAACGCGGCGCGGTTGAGCTGGTCGACGACGCGGTCCTCGTCGGGCAGGAGCCGCGCGGCCGCCGGGTCCCTCGCGCGCCACGCCGCCATGGCGCGGTGGAACAGGTCGGTCGCCGCCTTGGCGAGCGCCTCGAGCTCCGCGGGTGGCTCGATGCCCGGCTCGCGCATGATCTCCAGCGAGCGCTCGGCGATGTTGACGGCGATGTCGCCCACGCGCTCGACGTCCGTCACCACCTTGAGCACCGCGGTGACGAACCGGAGGTCCTCCCCGACGGGCGAGCGGCGCGCGAGCACGCTCACGGCGCGGCGATCGGCCTCGAGCTCGAGCCCGTCGAGCTGATCGTCGCTGCGGATGACCCGCCGGGCGAGCTCGGGGTCGCGCTGGAGGAGGCAACGCGTCGCGTCGGCCAGCATCGACTCCGCCGTCGCCGCCATGTGGGACACGTGGGTGGAGAGCTGCGCGAGCTCGGTGTCGTAGGCGGCGTCGGTGTGGCGGTTCATCCGAATCGACCTGTGATGTAGTCGGCCGTGCGCGTGTCCGCCGGTCGGGTGAAGAGGTCTTCCGTAGATGAAACCTCGATGATCTTACCGAGCAGGAAGAACGCGGTGCGTGTCGACACACGCGCGGCCTGCTGCATGGAGTGGGTGACGATGACGATGGTGTAGCGCTCGCGCAGCTCCTGAATGAGCGCCTCGAGCCGCGCGGTGGCGATGGGGTCGAGCGCGGAGGTCGGCTCGTCCATGAGCAGCACCTCGGGCCGGATCGCCAGGGCCCGCGCGATGCACAGACGCTGCTGCTGTCCGCCCGACAGCGCCATCGCGGACTCGTCGAGCCGGTCCTTCACCTCGTCCCAGAGCGCCGCCTGACGCAGGGCCTCCTCCGCCCGCTCGCGGACCCGGGCCGGCGAGAGCCCCCCGGCGATCTTCAGCCCGAAGGACACGTTCTCCAGGATCGACCTCGGGAACGGGTTCGGCTTCTGGAAGACCATGCCGACGCGCCGGCGCAACGCGACGACGTCGACCGTGGGCGCCAGGATGTCCTCGCCGTCGAGGTCGATGCGGCCGGCGACGCGGACGCCGTCGATGGTGTCGTTCATCCGGTTGAGGCAGCGGAGGAAGGTCGACTTCCCGCACCCGGACGGGCCGATCAGCGCCGTCACCTGCCGGGGCGGGACGTCGAGGTCGACGGTGAAGAGGGCCTGCTTGTCGCCATAGTAGACGTCCACGCCCCGCGCCGCGATCTTCACGCGCGCACCGCCCGCATGCGGGAGCGGAGCAACGCGGCCGAGGCGTTGAACACCAGGACGATCGCGAGGAGCACGGTGGCCGTCCCGAAGGCGATGGGCCGGACGTGGCTGATGTCGTGGTGCTGCGTCGCCAGGACGTAGAGGTGGTAGGGGAGCGCCATGTAGGTGTCGAGCACCGAGTCGGGGAGCTCGGCGCGGCTGAAGGTCACGCCGGTGAACAGGATCGGCGCCGTCTCGCCGGCCGCACGGGCGAGGCCGAGGATGACCCCGGTCAAGATGCCGGGGACGGCCGCGGGCAGCACGTTCCCGCGGATCGCCTGCCAGCGCGTCGCGCCGAGGGCCAGAGCGCCGTCGCGCCAGGCGCGGGGCACGGTGCGGAGCGCCTCTTCGGAGGCGGTGATGGTCGCCGGGAGGGTCAACAGCCCGAGCGTCAGCCCCGACGCCAGCATCGACATCCCCAGGCCCATGCCCTGCACGAAGATGCCGACGCCGAACAGCCCGTAGACCACGCTGGGCACGCCGCTCAGGCTGCGGATCGACAGGCGGACCACGCGGAGGAACCAGCCCTCCTTCGCGTACTCGGCGAGGTGGATGGCCGCTCCGACGCCGAGCGGGGTCGCCAGCAGCGCGGAGATCAGCGTGAGCGCCACGGTCCCCAGGATCGCCGGGTAGATCCCGCCGGCGGTCATGCCGTCGCGAGGCATCTCCGTGAGGAAGGACCACGAGAGCACGCTCCAGCCGCCCGTGACGAGCCAGCCCGAGAGCGAGACGACCACCAGCACGACGAACATCGCGAGCGTCGCGAGGGCCGTGAACCCGATCCGCTCACGCGCGGACACGGCGCACCAGGTGGTCGGCGACGACGTTGACGCCGAGCGTCAGGACGAAGAGCACGAGGCCGACGGCGAAGAGCGCGTGGAAGTGGCGGGTGCCGCGGGCGACCTCGCCGAGCTCGATGGCGACGGTCGCCGTGAGGGTGCGCACAGGGTCGAGCGGCGACGTGGGCATCGCGATCGCGTTGCCGCAGGCCATCAGCACGGTCATCGTCTCGCCCGCCGCGCGGCCCATGCCGAGCATCATCGCGGCAAGGATCCCGGAGCGGGCGGCGGGGACGACGACGCGAACGAGCGTCTGCCAGCGGTCCGCCCCGAGGGCGAGCGAGGCCTGGATCAGCTCCCGCGGAACCGCGACGATGGCGTCTTCCGACAAGGAGATGATCGTCGGCAGCGACATCATCGCCAGGAGCACCGCGCCGGTGATCGCCATGAGCCCGCTGGGCTGGCCGAACAGGGCCGCGAGCGCCGGGCCTACGACGAGGATGCCGAAGAAGCCGACGACGACCGACGGGAAGGCGGCCAGCACCTCGATCACCGGCTTGACGATCTCCCGGACCCGCGGTCGGGCGACGAAGGCGAGCCAGGCGGCGACGGCGATGCCGATCGGGCCGGACAGGCCCATCGACATGAGCGTCACCAGCGTGGTCGACACCACCATGCCGCCGACGCCGTACGTGGGCGGGGCGGTCGTGGGGTTCCAGGTCGCCGAGGCGAGGAAGTCGCCCCAGATCGACGGGGGCGGGCGCGGGACCGCGGGGAGCGCCGCCAGCTCCTCCGCCGTGAAGACGGCCTTCTGCGCCTCCGACAGCGTGGAGAGGGCGACGCCCTCGCTGCCGACGAAGGCGTCGGTCGCGTTGTCGAAGAGCACGAGGAAGATCCCGGCGAGCGTCGCGACCGACACGGCCGCGGCGATGGCGAACACGGCGGCGACGGCGTTGTCCCGCGCGCGGCGGGCGCTCCC
>JADMIO010800095.1_pt1 | contig 10023 bp, 7 predicted proteins | sample 8958161 | NCBI WGS metagenome assembly JADMIO01 (sample SAMN16585339, study PRJNA669376) | soil metagenome | isolation source: Crop rotation soil | place: USA: Cullars Rotation, Alabama | collected 2011
CTTTCCCCACCATTCGGGGACGCGGAGCGCGAGCGGCCACGGGCGCCCGTCCGTCTCCTCGAGCGTCAGCCGCACGGCGCCCTCCCAGGGATAGCGCGTCTCCATCCGCAGCTGGACGGCGCCGCCTCCCGCCAGCGGGGTCGCGATCCGCGCCGGCGCGTACTGGTGGACCTGGAGCCCCGTCCGGTCCCGCGTCGCGACGTAGTGCCCGAGGGAGGCCAAGAGCCGCATGACGTTCGGCGGGCAGCACGCGACGAGGTGCCACTCCTTGCGCACGCACCCGCCGCGGCCCAGGTACTCGGCCCGTCCGTTGCTGGCCAGCGGATTGACGTAGAAGTACCGCTCGCCGTCCAGGGACACGCCGGACAGGACCGCGTTGTGGAGGGTGCGGTCGATGAGGTCCGCGAAGCGGCCCTGGCCCGTGGCGAGCAGCATGCGCCAGCTCCACAGGATGCTGGCGATCGCGGCGCATGTCTCGTCGTACGCGAGATCGTTCGGGAGCTCGTAGGGCTGGCCGAAGGCCTCGCCCAGGTGGCGCGAGCCGACGCCGCCCGTCACGTAGAGCTTGTGGCCGACGAGGTCCGCCCACTGGCGATGGAGCGCGGTCAGGAGCGCGGCCTCTCCGGTCTCGAGGTACACGTCCGCGATGCCGGCGGTGAGATACAGCGCGCGGACGGCGTGACCCTCGAGCTCCGACGCGTCGCGGACCGGGACGCGGTCCTGGTAATAGGCCGCGCTGTTGTATCGCCCGGGCCCGAGCCACGCACGGCCCCGCTGATCGAGGAAGAACCGCGCCAGCTCGACGTAGCGCCGGTCGCCTGTCTCGCGGAAGAGCTCGATGAGCCCCATCTCGATCTCGGGGTGACCGGGCGTCCCGGGGTGCTTTCCGGGGCCGAACCGGTTCACGAGGTAGTCCGCGAAGCGGCGCGCGATCTTGAGGAGGGCGTCGGTGCCAGTGGCTCGGTGGTGCGCGACCGCCGCCTGGAAGAGGTGCCCCGCGCAGTAGAGCTCGTGGCCCTGGGCGAAGTCGGTCCAGCGCCGATCCGGCTCGGCGACCGTGTAGTGGGAGTTCAGGTAGCCATCCGCCCCCTGCGCGGCGCCGACGATGTCAATGGCGGTCGCCATGTGGGAGAGCAGCCACTCGCTGGGGCCGCGCGCGTGCTCGTAGGCGGCCGCCTCGAGCCACTTGTACACGTCGGAGTCCATGAACACCGGGCCCTGGTACCGGCCGGCGGACCGGCCGCCGGCGATGCGCAGGTTCTCGAAGTTCCCCGCCGTCTCGAGCATCCGGTAGCCGTGGGGCAGGGCCGCGTCGCGGTTGATCGCCTGGCGCCGCGCCCACAGGCCGCCCTCGATCGTCACGGCGCCCCCGGCGAGCGTCTGCCACATGGCCGCCGGGCTGTGGGTGGTGTCGGTGGGGCTCGCGCCGCGGGTCGATGTCCAGGTCATGCAGCCCTCCTCGGTCGGGGCGCCTGCGTCGGGTCTGTCGGAAGTGGCGCCGACTTGACGGCGCGCAGCATCAGAACGTTCGGGATGCGCCGGTAGGGGTCCAGCCGGACGGGCGCGTCCGCCGCCGGCTCCGGCTCCCGCAGCGCCTCCACCATCGCCTCGTTCGTCAACCCGGGAAGCGTGCCTCAGCCACGCCTCGGACGCCGGGCTCGATCGCGAGCAGGCCTCCCGCGCACGGCTGGGCGGAAAGGGCCGCGGGCGACAAGCCGATCGTCGCCGAGGTCACGTAGAGCACGTCGAGCGCCGGCCCGCCGAAGGCGGGGCACGTGGGCCGCTGGACCGGCAGCCGGATCACGCGCTCCGTCCGTCCGGTCGGGTCGTGGCGGCTCACCTGCCAGCCGTCCCAGTGCGCGAGCCACACGAACCCCTCGGCGTCGACGGTTGCGCCGTCGGGATTGCCCTCGTCGCCGGACAGCGTCACGAACACGCGACGATTCGCGATCTCCCCGCGATCGGGGTCCGAGTCCCAGGCCCACACGGTTCGGGCCATGGTGTCGGCGTGATACATGGTGCGCCCGTCTGGACTCCAGCAGAGCGAGTTCGAGATGACGACGCCGTCCATCATCCGGCGGCACGAGCCGTCGGGGTCGAGCCGGTAGAGCGCGCCGGTGGGGGCCGTCTCGGGATCGTGCATGCTCCCGGCCCAGAACCGGCCGCGCCGGTCGGGTTTGCCGTCGTTGAGGCGATTCTCGGGTCGATCATGTTCCGCCGTCACCAGCGGCTCGATCGCGCCCGTGTCGAGATCCAGAGCATGGAACCCCGACCGGAGCGCCAGGACGAGCCCGCCGCGGGCGCGGCGGACCAGGGAGCCGATGGTCTCCGGGGTCGGCCAGCGCGTGTCGCGGCCGGTGGCCGGATCGAACCGGTGCACGGCGCGACCTTTGATGTCGACCCAGTAGAGACAGCGGTCCTCCCAGTCCCAGAGCGGCCCCTCACCGAGGAGCGCCCGCGCGGGTAGGACGCAGCGCGCGTCGGTCACGGCCGAAGCGGCCTGGAGAGGCGCAGATCCCCGGGCGTGCGCCGCGCACACGAGCTCACGCGGCCTCCGGGTTCAGGGACATGACGGCTCGCGCGGACTCGCCTGGGGCGAGGGTCAGCATCCCGGTGTCCTGGTGTCCGACCGACACGAGGTTGAAGGCCTCGGTGATGTGGCTGACGGGCTCGGCGCAGAAGAACGCTTCGCCCGGCGGCGTGTAGACGACCAGGGTCTCGAGCGGGCCCCGCGCCACCATGCGGAGCCGCGCCTCTCGCTCGGGCCACGTGATGACCGCCTCCTGGTCCCAGCCGGTGAAGACGTTGTCGAGGACCACCCGGTCCACGGCGAGACCCTGGCGAGGATCCCGGTCCGGCGGCGGGGTCACGCAGACCGTGGGCAGGATCTCGGCGTCCGTCAGCCAGAGCCCGGTCACCTCCGCGTGGAGCGTCGTGGCCGCGGTCCGCGGGAAGTACGGGTGCCAGCCGAGACCGGCGGGCATGGTCGCCTCGCTCTCGTTGGTCACCACCATCTCGACGCTAAGACTCGTCGGCGTCAGCGCGATTCGCTGGGTCGCCCGGTACGCCCACGGCCATTCTCCGGGCGCGTGCCGATGCTCGAGGACGACTTCCGCCGGACCGTGCGCCGTGACGGTCCAGGGCGCCCGGTAGCCAAGCCCGTGGATCGCGTGGCCGTGATGATTCGGCGTCAGCGCGACCGACCGGCCGTCGAACGCGAAGCGCCCGACGCGGATCCGGTTCGACCAGGGCACGAGGGGGAAGCTCGCGAGCCGGCCCGGCTCGCCGAGGGTCAGGGCGTGCGGGGGCGTCGGGCGGAGGAGGTCCAGCTCCGCGCCGTCGCCGTCCCGCCAGAAGCGGGCGATCGAGCCTCCGATCGCCGGGGCGAGGGTGACCCCGAGCCCGCCCTGCCGGAGCGTGATCGATTCCATGCGGGGCGAGGATACCGGGCGCCTCGCGGTCCCGGCAAGTCGACCCCGTGCTAGCGTGAGGGCGGTGATTCCGCCGCGCACCCGCACCCCAAGGAGGGGAGCATGACGTACGCCACGTACCCGAGCCTGCGCGACCGCGTCGTCCTCGTGACCGGGGGCGGCAGCGGCATCGGCGCCGCCATCGTCGAGCACTTCGCGGTTCAGGGCTCGCGCGTGGCCTTTCTCGACATCGACCGCGCGGCGAGCGAGCGCCTGTGCGACACGGTCGCCGCCGGCGCGCGCGCCCGGCCGGTCTTCGTGGCGTGCGACCTCCGCGACATTCCCGCCCTCCGCGCCGCCGTCGCCGAGGTGCGCCGGCAGCTCGGGCCCATCCAGGTGCTGATCAACAACGCCGCGCACGACGAGCGCCACGCGCTCGACACGGTGACGCCGGAGTACTGGGACGACCGCCTGGCCGTCAACCTGCGGCACCAGTTCTTCGCGGCGCAGGCAGTCTATCCGGACATGGCCGCCGCGGGCGGGGGCGCGATCGTGAACCTCGGATCCACCTCCTGGATGGTCGGGCAGGGCGGCATGCCGGGGTATACCGCAGCCAAGTCGGCCGTCGTGGGGCTTACCCGCGGGCTCGCGCGCGACCTGGGGCCGCACGGCATCCGCGTCACGTGCGTCGTGCCCGGCTGGATCATGACCGAGCGGCAGATCAAGCTCTGGCTGACGCCCGAGTCGGAGGCGGAGCTCCTCCGCCGCCAGTGTCTCAAGCGAAAGCTGGTGCCGGCGGACATCGCCCGCGCCGTCCTGTTCTTCGCGGCCGACGACAGCGCGGCGTGCACGGCGCAGAGCTACGTCGTGGACGGCGGCTGGACCTGATTCGCGGGGCCGGAGCGCCCCCGACGTCGTCGACGCGCCCGGTGCCGGGGCCCGCGTCACTCGATCCGTAGCTCGCGCGCTCGGGCCTTGACGACGACCGTGCGGCCGTCGACGGCCCAGCCGCGATCGGCGCGGGCGAGCTCCTCGAGGCCGAGTCGCGTCAGTGTCTGGCCTCCCGCCGCGGCCATCCGCGGCGCATCGACGTCGCGCAGCCGAAGGACCAGCGTGGCGTCGGGTCCCCGGGCCTCGAGCGTGACCCGGCCCGCGTCGCGCCGGCACCGGAAGTCGATCGGTCCGGCGTCCGTGCGGAACGCGAAGGTCGCCTCCGTTGTGACGAACGCCTCCACGGTCAGGGGATCGGCCGGTCCTTCCGCCACGTGCTGTCGCACGGGCCCCAGCACCAGCAGGCTGTTCTCCCGGAGATAGAGCGGCAGCTCGCGGAGCGGCACCTGGCGGCGGAGGGTCCGCGGGCCGTCGATGACCGCCCCGCTCCACCAGTCCATCCACCGTCCAGGCGGTAGGTACGTCGTGACCCACCCATCCTCGGTGACCACCGGGGAGACGAGGAGCTCCCGCCCGAGGCAGTACTGGAGGTCGAAGGCGTGGCTCGCCAGGTCGTCCGGGAACTCCATGACCATCGGCCGCATGAGAGGCGTCCCGGTCTCGGCCGCTTGCCAGCCGTGGCTCACGAGATACGGCACGAGCCGGCTCCGGAGCTGCGCGTACTCGCGGAAGATCGCCAGCGCCTCCTCACCGAATCGCCACGGCTCGCGGGGCGTCGCGCCGTGGTACCGGCTGAGCGCGGAGAAGAAGCCGAGCTGCGCCCACCGGACGTAGAGCGCGGGCGACGGCTCGCCCCAGAATCCCCCGATGTCGTGGCTCCAGTAGGCGAGCCCGCTCATCGCGCTCGCGAGGCCGCCGCGGAGGGTATTGGCCAAGTCGAGGAAGGTGCACTCCGAGTCACCCGCCCAGTGGCCCGGGTAGCGCTGGACGCCCGGCGCCGCGCTGCGGGACCAGGCGACGGCCCGCGGGCCGTGCGCGGCCTGCGTGGCCTCGAACGACTCGCGCTGGTAGAGCAGCGGGTAGGGGTTGTGCATCTCGGCGCCCGTCATCCCGTTCGCGAAGCGGGCGTCCTCCGGGATCTCCTCGGCGAAGTCCGGCTTGAACGAGTCCGCGCCGAGCGCGAGCTGCTCGGCCAGCTTCCCCCGGTACCAGCGAGCGGCCTCCGGGTTCGTGAAGTCGACGATGGCGCAGAGCCCCATGCCGCGCTCCGTCCGCTGGCTCCAGACGAGAGCGTCGTAGACGCTTCCGTCGGGGCGGCGGAGGAAGTACCCGCCCTCCACGCCTTCGTGGTAGAGCGCGCTCTGGCAGGACACGTACGGGTTGATCCAGAGGCAGTTGTGGAAGCCCTCGCGGTGGAGGGCGGTCATGAGGCGCTTCGGGTCGGGCAGGCGCTCGGCGTCCCACTCGAAGTCGCACCACATGTACGCGCGCTGCCAGAAGGAGTCGAGGTGGAAGACGTCGCAGGGGATCCGCTCCTCGCGGAGGCGCCGCGCCTCGGCCAGGACCGACGCCTCCGTGAACTTCACGAAGCAGGTGGACGCCCAGAGCCCGAACGCCCACTCGGGCGGGACGGGCGGCTTGCCGGTGAGCTCGGTGTACGTCCCGAGGATCTCCTTCGGCGTCCCCGCGAGGAGGTAGTAGTCGAGCTCGGGGCCCGCGGCCTCCACGGTGAAGGTCCGGTTCGACCGGCTGCCGACGTGGAACGTGACGGCGGTCGGCACGTCGACGAAGAGGCCGTACCCCCGGCTGCCGATCAGCACCGGGATGTTCTTGTACGCGAGCTCGGAGCGCGAGCCGTAGGGGTTCCGGTTCCAGATCCGGATCGTACGGCCCACGTGGTCGAGCCGCGTGAACTTCTCGCCCCCGCCGTAGAAGTGGTCCTCGGGATCGAGGAGGAGATTGTCCATCACGGCCAGGGTCCGGCGGGCCGGATCGATCGGGAGCGTCTCTACCTCGAGGCCGGGCCGGGGGCCCAGGCGATGGCCCGCGAAGTTTACGTCGTCCGACACCTGGTGGGTGAGGAGGCGCCCGTCCGCCGAGCGGAACGTGAGCTGCCACGGGTCGAGCGTCGCCTCCACGACGAGGTGCGCCGTCCGGAGGATCACGCGGCCCTCGGGCGTCTCCACGCGCCCGGCCCCCGCATCGGGTCGGTTGACGACGTAGGTATGCGCCTTGGCGAGGGGAGTGGCCCCCGCGGTGATGCGCACGCGGACCCCGCGCGGGCCGGCGGCCTCGACGGCGACGCGCGCCGGGGCGAGCAGCTCGGTCACGCAGCGAAACTCGACACCGTGCGGCGTGCGCTCCCATCCGAGCGCCCGGATCAGACCCAGGTTGCGGATATCCATGGACCCTCCGCGGTCGAGCTGCTCGTGGAGACCCTCAGCCCTTCACGGCGCCGAGGGTCAGACCCCGGACCAGGAAGCGCTGGAGCGCGACCGTCATGACGATGTTGGGCAGCATGACCATCACCGCCGCGGCGCTCATCTCCCCGTAGAGCGGGCCGATGTCCGTCGTGAACCCGGCGATGACCACGGGCAGCGTCTTCGCGTTGACGCCGCTCAGGATAAGGGCGAAGAGGAACTCGTTCCACGCGACCAGGAACGCGAAGATCGCGGCGACCACGAGCCCGGGCGCCACCACCGGGATCACCACCCGCAGGAGGACGCCCAGCCGGCCGCAGCCGTCGATCATGGCGGCCTCCTCGATCTCCATGGGCACGTCCATGAAGAAGCCGATCAGGAGCCAGATGGTGAAGGGGAGCGCGAACGAGATGTAGGCGATGACGAGGCCCGTGTACGTGTCGAGGAGCCCCAGCTTCTGCATCATCAGGAAGTAGGGCACGACCAGGACCGTGCGCGGCGCCATGCGGGTGACCAGCACCAGGAAGCGGACGGCCTCCGAGCCGGAGAACCGGAAGCGCGCGAACCCGTACCCCGCCAAGATCCCCAGGACGAGGCTGCCGATCGTCGTGCCCACGGCGACCACCAGGCTGTTCGTCAGGTACTGGACGAACGGGATGTTGGTGAGCACGTTGCGGTAGTTGTCGATGATCGGGGTGAAGAGCCACTCGGGCGGCTTGGCGTAGAGGCTCCGCTCGGTCTTGAGGGAGGCGGTCGCGATCCAGTACAGGGGGAACAGGGTCCACAGGAGGATCGGCACCAGCGCGAACCCGGTCAGCCACGCGCGGAGCGGCGTCGGCTTCATGCCGCGCCGCCCGACCGCTCGGGGCGGAGGATCGCGCGCATGAGGAGATAGCAGAGCACGGCTACCAGGCCGAGCGTGATGATTCCGAGGGCGTTGGCGAGCCCCATGTGGCCGAGCCCGAACACGCGGTAGCTGAGCATCTGGATGGTCTGGGTCGCGGTCCCCGGACCGCCGCCCGTGAGGACGTAGATGATGTCGAGCTCCCGGAACGCGTCCATGCCCCGGATCAGGACGGCGACCAGCATGATGTAGGCGAGGAGGGGCACCGTGATGTGCCGGAACGCCTGCCACCGGGACGCCCCGTCGACGGCCGCCGCCTCGAAAAGCTCGGCGGGCAGCACCTCGATCCCCGCATACATCACGAGGAACATGAACGGGATCGTCCGCCACGCGTCGACCAGCGTGATTGACACCAGCGCGAGCGTGGGATCGCTGAGCCAGGGCGGTCGTCCGAGCCCGAAAAGATTGAGATAGTAGTTCAGCGGCCCCATGTCGGGGTGAAAGATCACCCGCCACATGGTCGCGCCCACCACCGGCACCACGAAGAGGGGCAGGAGCAGCACCACCCGGAGCGGCCGCAGGAAGCGGAACGGCTGGCTGAAGAGGAGCGCCAGGCCGAGCCCCACGAGGAACTCGAGCACGACGGCGCCGGCGGTGAACAGCCCGGTCACCACCACCGCGCGGCGGAGCTCGGGGTCGGTGGCGAGGCGAAGGTAGTTGCCGAGGCCGATGAAGCGGATGCTGCTCGGGCGGAGGAGCCACCAGTCGAAGAGGCTCAGCCAGGCGGAGTAGAGGAGGGGGACCACGTCGATCGCGAAGAGGAACAGGAGCCCCGGGAGCAGGAACCCCCGTCCTCCGCGCGCGCGCACGGTCCCCCTCGTCCGGTCTTACTTGCCGAGGATCCGGTTCGTCCCGGCGTCGATCTCCTTCAGGGCGGCGTCGAGGGTGAGCTCCCCGGCGGTGAGCTTGCCCGTGGTGATCCGGAAGTGCTCCTGGATGTCGGCGAACTCGCGGAGCCGCGGGCGCTCCTTGGCGACGCGCAGGCTCGCGAGGAGCGCCTCGACGTACGGCAGCGACGCCTTGGTCCCGGGGTCCTGGAGGACCGAGACCCGCGGGCTGTGGATCGCCGACGAGGCGCTCGGGAACTTGGTCGCCGCGAGGCCGAACTCCTTGCTGCTGAACCACTTGGCGAATTCCCAAGCCGCGTCCTGGTTCGGGCTGTTCTTGGGGATGCCGATCGTCCAGACCCCGCGCATCGGCGTCTGGCGGACCGCCTTCGGCACCAGCGTGTAGCCGAGCTTGCCGGCCACCTGCGAGCGGGTCGGATCCTCCATCGGCTTTGCGCCCGACGCCCACTGGATGGCCATCGCCGCCTGGCCGGTCTGGATCGCCTTGTTGACGTCGGGGAACGTGTAGCTCCGCACGTTGGTCGGCGCGAACTTCAGGAGCTCGAGAAAGATCTCGGCGCCCTTCCGGCCGGCCGGCGTGTTGACGCCGCCCTTGCCGTCGGCCGTCACGAGCTCGGCGCCCTGCGACCACATGGACACGAGCATGTAGAGGCAGGTCTGGATGTCGCTGCTCGCCGTGACCGCGATGCCGTACTGCTCCTTGGCCGGGTCGGTGAAGGCCTTGGCGGCGGCCAGGAGCTCGTCCCAGGTCGTCGGGGGCTTCATGCCCTTCTGGTCGAAGAGGTCCTTCCGGTAGATCAGGAGCTGCATGTTCGGGTCGACCGGCAGCGCGTACTGGATTCCCTGGAATGCGCCCGCCGCCAGCGCCGTCGGCACGAAGTCCGACGTGTCGTAGCCGCGCGCCCGCTCGGTGAGCGGGAGGAGGAACTCGGAGAGCGGAGCGATCCACGGCTCGTCCATGAACACCGCGTCGTAGCGGGCGGCGCTGCTGAGAGACAACACCTGCTTCTTGTAGAGGTCGCCGATCGGCGCCGCGTCGATCTGGACCTTGATGCCCGTCTTCTTCTCGAACTCGGGCAGGTTCGCCCGGAGCACGTCCTCCTTGAAGCCGGCGAGCATCGAGAGCGTGATGGTCTTGCCCTGCGCCCAGGCCGTACCGCCCGCGACGAGGGACGCGGCGACGACGAGCGTCAGGACGAGGGCGAGCCCCGCCCGGCGCCGCGCGCCTGAGGAACCTCGGTGGATGGTCTTCATCTCCACGCCTGTCCTTTCCGCGCGGGCCGGGCCGGGCGCGATGCCCGGGCCGCCGCGCCTTCACGACGTTGTGGATCTGGAGTCGGCGGGATCACGAGCGGAAGAAGCCGAGCGCCGCGCTGTCCTCCAGCCTGTCCTCGCGGTTTCGACCGGGGAGGTCGTCGAAGTCTCCGATCGGCAACGTGACCGGTCACAAATCTAGCACCGGACCAGACGCGCTCCAATGCCCACCCCGTGGGCGACCGGCTACGCGCCTGGCGCGCGGCCGGCGAGCCCCGCCGTCGGGCGGCCAGCGG
>JADMIO011127060.1_pt1 | contig 10023 bp, 5 predicted proteins | sample 8958161 | NCBI WGS metagenome assembly JADMIO01 (sample SAMN16585339, study PRJNA669376) | soil metagenome | isolation source: Crop rotation soil | place: USA: Cullars Rotation, Alabama | collected 2011
GGTCTGGGACCGCTACGCTCCGCCGGTTTCATCGTCGAGAAACGGCCCGGACTCGCGCCGGCTGAACTGCGTGCAGCGCTCGACGAGTGCGAAGGCCTCATCGTGCGCAGTGAAACGAAAGTAACTGCCGATTTGCTCGATGCGGCTCACAGCCTGCGTGTCATCGGACGCGCCGGAGTCGGCGTCGATAACATCGATGTCCCCGCGGCGACACTTCGTGGCGTCGTGGTGATGAATGCACCCGACGGCAATACGATCACCACCGCCGAACACACCATTGCGATGCTGATTGCCCTCGCCCGCTCGATTCCGCAAGCCACCAGCAGCCTCAAATCAGGACGTTGGGACCGCAAGAAGTTTATCGGCGTCGAACTTCAGGGCAAGACGCTCGGAATCGTCGGCCTGGGTCGTATCGGCCGTGTCGTTGCTTCGCGTGCACGCGCGATGGGAATGCTAATCGTCGCCTACGATCCGTTCGTCGCTCCGGAACAGGCACGCGATCTCGAGATTGAACTGGCGTCGCTCGACGACGTTTATGCGCGTGCTGATTTTCTCACGGTGCATACGCCACTGACGGCAGAAACCCGCGGCCTGATCGATGCGGCCGCGCTCGGCAAGATGAAGAAAGGCGCGCGTATCATCAACTGTGCTCGCGGCGGTCTCGTCGACGAAGACGCGCTATACGAAGCGATAACCAGTGGTGCGATTGCAGGCGCTGCCCTCGACGTGTTTAGTCAGGAGCCTCCTCCCGCCGATCACAAGCTGCTGCAACTCGATCAGGTAATCGTCACGCCACATCTGGGAGCTTCAACTAAAGAAGCGCAGGAAGGTGTTGCGCTCACAGTTGCCGAGCAGATGCGCGACTACCTGCTGACGGGCGCCTTGCGTGGCGCCGTAAACGTTCCGGCAATCGGCGTAAAAGAGTTCAACCTGGTCCAGCCTTACGTTGAGCTGGCGGAGAGTTTAGGTCGGTTTCAGGCGCAGCTTGTCGATAAGCCTGTCGGCGAGGTGCGGATCGAGTTTGCCGGCGAGATAGTCGAGCTGGATGCGGCGCCGGTGACGCGCGCGTTTCTTGCCGGCTTGCTGCGCGACGTCAGCGCGCGTGTGAACGTCGTCAATGCCTTCCTTATCGCCGAAGAGCGGGGGATAAAAGTTACTACCACCTACTTTCGGACTGGCGGCGACATGGCGCCCGCTATACGCACCGAAATCAATGCGGGGCAGTCAACCCAGAGTCTGGCCGGAACGCTCTTTGGCTATGGCGGACAGCGGCGTGAAGGACGTATAACGGAGATCGACGGCTTTCATCTCGAGGCTACACCACAGGGCCACATGCTCGTGACGCGCAATCACGACGTTCCCGGCGTGATTGGTGGCATCGGCACGATCCTGGGGCAGGGCGGCGTGAATATTAGTCGTTTTCATCTCGGGCGCCGTGAGCGTGGCGGTGAAGCAATGGCCGTGATCGAGGTCGATGCGCCGCTCAGTCGAGAGACGTTGCAGTCGCTGCGTTCGCTTGAACAAGTCATCTCCGCGCAACCGATCGAATTGTGAGACAGGATTTCAGGATTCTCAGGATTTACAAGATTTAATCATGTACATCCTGAAAATCTTGTCCATCCTGTCTAAAACTTATGCTCCCCTTCCTGGCGTTCATATTGCTCTTATCACTCGGTGACACGGGACAACTGACCGGCACCGTGCTCGACACAAACGGCGCCGCGATACCCAACGCCACCGTAAAGCTCGTCAGCCAATCAACCTCGCAAACACGTGAGCTCATCACGAAGGATTCAGGCGACTTTGCCTTCACGCTTCTATCACCCGGCCATTACAAACTCGAAGTGACCGCCAACGGCTTCCGCACGACTCAAGTCGACGACGTACTCATCAACATCACGCAGACCACCACCATCACCATACAACTCGACCCGGCGACAGTAGCCGGTGTGGTGACGATCGATGCCGCTGCACCACTGGTCCAACAGGAATCATCGCAAGTAGGCCGTGTTATCGAAGGTCAAACTATCCGGCAGTTGCCATTACCCACACGCAACTTCCAGCAACTACTCACGCTCTCGCCTGGCACGTCTGCCGGCGTTTCAAACAACACCGATCTCGGACGCGGCGATTCAATCATCTCCGTGAACGGCCAACGCACCACCAGCAATAACGTTCGCATCAACGGCATCGATGCGAACGCCATCGGCACGAACGCAACGCCAAATATCGCTGCGCCCGCGACTGACACCCTGCAGGAATTCATCGTGCAGACCAGCCTTTACGACGCCTCACAAGGCCGTAACGCGGGCGGCAATGTCGAAGCGGTTACCAGGTCAGGCGGAAACGAGTTTCACGGTAACGCCTACTATTTCATTCGCAACAAGGCGCTGAACGAAAACGATTTTTTCCTTGAATCGGCAGGACAGCCAAAGCCGGTGCTGTCGCGGCACCAGTTTGGCGGAACCATCGGTGGTCCCATCGTGCGTGAGCGACTGTTCTTCTTCGGCTCCTACCAGGGAACGAGGGAGACAAATGGTGCAGCGCCGAACAACAGCTTGTTGTTTCCGGTCATACCGCCGCAATTGCGCGACAATAATCGCAGTGCGATAGCGCTACAGGAAACGTTCGGTGTCACTCCAAACCCAGTCGCCGTCACGATTCTCAACAGTAAATTACCTAACGGACAGTTTGCGATTCCTTCGGCGACAACGCCTTCCGGACTGACGCCGATCTCCGCCATCTCGCGCTATCGCGAGCGCCAGTTCAATGCCAACTTCGACGTGAAGCTGAGCGAGAGTCATAACCTGGCGCTAAAGAACTACTCAGCGCGTAGCCCGACGTTTCAATCGAATTTTAACTTTGCGGGATTAGGCAATGGTCCGACGCAACTGCCCGGCACCGGAGCGGATCTGGTTTTTGTGCAGACTGTGATCTCGGTTACCGACACATACGTACTCACGACCAACGTCGTGAATCAGGCCCGGGTTGGCTATTCGCGTTTGCGTAACACCTCTACACCTGAAGAGCCGTTCACTGCTGCCGAGCTCGGGATTTCGAGTCCGCTTCAGAATCTTTTCCCCGGCATGCCGACGTTTATCGTGACGGGACTCTTCACGCTTGGTCCTTCACCGTTTGCCGATCAGTCTTCGCGTATCAACGCCTTCACCGTTGCCGATACCCTCTCGATCCTCGCGGGCGATCATCATTTGCGAACGGGTGGCGAGTACCGGCGTTCGCATCTCAACTTCTTCTTCAACGCGTTTTCACGCGGCCAAATCACGTTTGCGAGCTTCAACGACTTTCTGACCGGCACCGGCGTCTCGATTATCGGGTCGGGTGTTTTCGATCGCGCCGTGCGCCAGAATGATCTCAGCGGTTTTCTTCAGGATGATTGGCGCGTCAACGATCGTCTAACTCTGAATCTCGGCGTTCGTTACGACTTCTTCGGCTTTCCGACCGAGATGCGTGGCCGCTTCGTCAATCTTCTGACCGATCAGATTCGGCAACCGGCTGGTCCACCGAATGGGTTTGTTCAGCCTGAGGGCGGGGTGCTGACTGCCGTGCCGGAAGTTGAATCGACGCTCGTTCCGGGTGACAAGAACAACTTCGCACCGCGAGTCGGCTTTGCGCTGCGACTGAATCGCGCCGGCTCTCTGGTTGTGCGCGGTGGTTATGGCATCTACTACGATCGCTTCTCCGCACGCTATGCAAACACGCAGCTTCTCAATTATCCGTATTTAGCGTTGGCGGTTGGTCTTCCCGGATTGCTCAGGACGTTTGCGAATCCATTTATACCGGTTCCTCCGCCGGGTGCGTTTCCGCTGCATCCAACGATCCCGTCGCCGCTTTCGCCACTCTCGCCGATTGTCGGCGTCCCAATCAGCGGGCTCTTTGTCGATCCTGAGTTGAGCACGCCTTACGTTCAGCAGTACAACGCAAACGTTCAGTGGGAAGTATTCAAAGACTACCTGCTCGAGGTTGGCTACGTTGGCTCGAAAGGCACGAAGCTTTTGCAGATCGTGAGTCTGAACCAGCCCGTTTACAACCGCGCGGCGAATGTCTTCTTTGCTCCTCTCGGCACTGCGTTATCGACACAGAAGATGGTGGCCAGTGGCATCCAGCAGGCACAGACTTCGGCGAACTCGCATTATCACTCGTTACAAGTAAGCATGACAAAGCGCTTCAGCCGCGGACTGCAATTTCTCGCCGCCTACACGCTCGGCAAATCCACGGATTACTATTCGGGCGGAGCAGTCAATGAGTTGGTGCCGATGCCGGGCGATCAGTTGAACTGGAAACTCAACTATGGCCCATCTGATTACGATCGCCGCCATCGCCTGATAACGAGTTTTGTCTTCGACTTGCCGAAAGTCCCGGTGCCATTGCTGAGCAACTGGCAGGTGAATGGCATTCTCACTTTCCAGACAGGCACACCCTTTTCGATCATCGACTCGCCAAACCTCGCGATCATTCAGCGTGCTAACTTCGCAGCAGGTGCCGGTGAACTATTGACGACGGGTGATACCGAGTCGAGACTGAATCAATACTTCAACACTGCCGCCTTTGTCTTATCTCGACCGATACTCAGCGGCGCCAGTTTGGGCACGCCAAACAATCCGACGTTCGACAGTGACAATCCTTTCGGCAACACGCCGCGCAATCTGCTTTACGGGCCGGGCCAGAAGAACCTGGATTTTTCAGTGGTGAAGTTTATCCCCTTAAGCGAGACAGTGCGGGCCGAGTTGCGGACGGAGTTCTTCAATCTTTTTAACTGGACCAACTTCGCCAATCCGAACAGCAACATCGCGGTGCCGGCCACGTTTGGGCGTATCACGATGACGAGTTCCGGGCCGCGCGTTATCCAGTTCGCTGCGAAAGTCAGTTTTTAGCCGCCAAAAGGCACAAAAAGCACAAAAATCATGGCCGCGGTCGTGAAGACAACTGAAGTTGCTGAGACGAAGAGTGGGACGTATGCGTGGTATGCGTTAGGCGTGCTGACGGTTGTGTCGGTACTTAATTATCTCGACCGCACGCTGATCTACATTCTTTTTGCGCCGATCAAGCGGGAGATGTCGTTCAGCGATTTCGAGCTGGCGTTGCTGGGAACTACGTCGTTCGTCATCTTCTTCACTGCGCTTGGTGTTCCTTTCGGGCGTCTCGCAGATCGGGGCTCAAGAAAGAACATGATTGCCGCCGGTCTGGCGGTCTGGAGTCTGTTCTCAGGCTTAACGGGATTTGCCAATGGTTTCTGGTCGCTGTTTGCTTGCCGCGTGATGGTGGGTGTTGGTGAAGCGACATTGGGTCCGGCCGCGTTGTCTTTGCTGAGTGATTATTTTCCACCGCGAAAGCGCGCCACCGTGCAATCGATTTATGCGTCAGGAATCGCACTCGGCGGCGGACTCGCGTTCTTTCTCGGCGGGTGGATCGGTGTTCGTTACGGTTGGCGCACCGCGTTTTACTTTCTGGGTTTTCCCGGTTTGCTGTTTGCGCTGCTTGTCTTTCTGTTGAAAGAACAGCAGCGCGGTCGCACTGAGATAAGCACACCGAAATACACCAGCAAAGATTGGAAACGACTCTTCCGCTCCAAACCTTTGCGTTATCACTATGCGGGCTATGCGCTGTTTGCTGTCGCCGCGAACAGCCTTTCGATCTGGGCGCCGACGTTCTTCACGCGCGTTCACGGCTACAGCCTTGCCGTTCTCGGTCTCGTCGCAGGACTGACGTCGTTGAGCTCCGGAATTCCCGCGACTCTGCTCGGCGGCGCGCTCGCCGATCGCATGCGACGGTTTGGACCAGGCGGCCGCATGCGACTTGGCTCTGTCGCCGCTTTAGTTGCGATTCCTTTCTGGATCGTCTTGTTGTTTTCGAGCAACGTGCCTTTGTTGCTACTGGCAAACTTCATTCTGCTCGGTTTGTCGTTGATGTGGATCGCTCCGGCAATGGCCGACGTACACGAGATGACTGGTCCACATCTGCGCGGGCTTGGCATTGGCGTCTTTCTCTGCTTCGTACACATTGCTGCCTACGGTATTGGATCACCATTGATCGGCAAGCTCAACGATCTGTTTGGTGCTGCGACCAATCCCGGAGTGATGCGATACGGATTCCTGGTTAGCCCGATTTCCTGTGTACTCGCCGCCATACTCCTCTGGCGCGGCAGTAAAGCGCTGGTAGCCACAGATTAGACGGATTCTTTTAATTCGCGGAATAGACGTGCGAGAGCGGCGGGCTGGTAGTTGGCATTCAGGCCGCTGGGATTGGGAAGTACCCAAAGCACCGTCTTACTGATTTGATCTTCCTGCCGTCCTACAACTGCTTTCGGGTGATCGAATGCCGTCCGATAGGCGCCGACGCCGAGCACAGCCAGCACTTTTGGTCGATAGCGCAGCACCTTCGCTCGCAATCGTTCTCCTCCGGCGACGATCTCCTCTTTTGTCAAAAGGTCTGCGGATGCCGTCGCGCGTTGCACGACATTCGTGATCCCGTAGCCAGTCTTCAACAGCTCACGCTCGTCGAATGGCGATAGCAGTCGATCCGTAAATCCCGCGGCGTACAATGCAGGCCAGAAGCGATTACCGGGCCGAGCGAAGTGATGACCCACTGCCGCGGTGTAAAGTCCCGGATTAATCCCGCAAAAGAGCACGCGCAGATCCGGTGCGATCACGTCGCGAACCGTCTTGTCGACGGCGGCGAGAAGCTGTTCCTTTGTCGGTTTCCAGGGCTTGGTCACGAAGAGGCTAATAGACGTCGAAGTGAGTTTGGCGTGAGGTACTCTGCTTTGATACGCGATCGATCACCGTAATCTTCAGCAGGTAACGTCCTGGCTGCAACTCACCCAGCGGAATCTCCGCCGCATAAGGCAATCGTGTTAAATCGGGAACGCCTTCCGTAGTGAGTTTTCGCAAGGCAGTGGTGAGCACGGGTTGGTTGTCGCGAATGATCTGCACCTGTACGGCGACGTCGGGTTTCTGATCCGCGGGCGCGAGGACGGCGTTGTAAACAAAAAGCAAAAAGCGCAGGGACGACTCACGCTTGAAGCGATGGCTGGCGCTGAGTACCGGACTCGCAGCGTTGTTCTTCTCCGCGACGTTAGTCGTCATTGCCTGCGTCAGCTCGCCCAACAGCAGAGTGCTCATCGCGAGCTTCTTGTTTGCCAGGTCGGGTATTTCGATCCAGGCGTGGGCGCTGCCGATGCGACCGCTCTTGTCGTCGCGCACTGCGACTCTCACTTGATAAAGACCGGGCGTTAAGTTCACCGGATACGTGAAGGTGATGTCGTTGTTGTAATGACTGGTCGCCTCGAGGCTCGGTGCGGTAGTGATCAGCCGTTCGCCGAAATTTGCTTTGATATTTCCCTTATCGTCCAGGAAAACGCCGCTGAAATCTGTAACGGCTTGAATTTTCCCGTCGGGTTGTTGACCAAACAGAAGAAACTCACCGGGCACCTGGATCGCAGTCGAAAGCGTCGGGCCTTTGCCGGGCGTGTCGTAATAGTCGGCGCTGATTGTAATGGGAAGACCTCGCTCGGGATACGCTGCGACCAACGATTCGCGAAGAAGCTTGGCCGGAGTGTTTTTTGAAGCTGGATCCGGTGTGGCTTTGACGACTGCATCAGCCGAAGTGGGATCGACGTCGAAGTAGCCTTTGCGAACGCGCACAGTCCAATCCGGATGTCCGATCAACTTCACTTCGAGATTTCTGAATCTGCTCTGCTTTTGTGAGTCAGCATCAGGCTTCCATGCCAGCAGGTAATACGTGGAGGTTTCTTTAAGTGCGGGCGCGAGCCCTCGCTTCAGATCGTTGGTATTGAAGACGGCTTTGCCGCCGGTATCGACTGCGAGCGCGTTCATTCCATCCTGCGTGGCTGTGAGCTCACTGTGCTCCGCCAGGGTCAAACGCCCGGTAGGATCGAAAGCCCTCTCTTGTGAAATATCCTGAAGTGTTGCCACGAGGCCGCGGGTGTCCATCGAATAGATAACTACTCCGCTCTTCGCCGCAGCGTTGGTGATGTCGCGTAGTCTGGACATCGAATCGCCGCGCTCGTTTTCGATGAGAAATCCTCCCGAAAGGAAGAACAAAACTTTTCGTCCGGGAAGATTCTTTGCCCTTTTGATCAGGCTTTCGAGTCCTAGAAGCGTATTCTGAGTAAAACGCGCTCCCTGCGACTGCATTGCCCCAGCTCGGGAGCGCACTATCGCCGCTGCCTGATCGGGAGGCATGCCGGGATTTTGCCGGATGGTTTCAGCTACAAAATAATCAAAAACCTGGCGATCCAGCCGGTCGATTAATAGCGCTTCATATTCACTAATCGGTGGACGATCTAAATCCCGGACCGAGTAAGTCTTCGGGCTGAGGCGGTCGAGTGCGAGCTTCAGGATCATCGGATCGTTTGTCAGTTGTTGGAGGAAGCCGATCTGTCCGGTGGCTGAAGCGATTGCCGCTTGATCGTTCTGGCCCATTTCCTTCTCAATGAACGTCGTGATCACTTTTTTCGCCGCGTTCATACCCTGAAGGTCCATGTGAAAGTCGTCGACGTAGAAGAAGACGATGCGGCCACGATCCAGCGGCTGCGGACGTTTGAGATTGATGGTAGTTGCGCCCCGTGCCGCGGCCAACTGGCTCTCTTCGTCGCTGCCGGCAGTAATCTGTTCGAACGCCTTGATATCGCGCGGCTTGCCGTCGATGCGCAACTCGAAATCCCTCGGAGTCAGCCCGTTGACGAATTTTCCCTGCTTGTCAAAAACCATCACGTCAGTCTGGACGAGTTCGGTGTAAACACGTACAACGTCCTCCTGCGGGGTTGGCGATGGTGAGGGCGTTTGTGCTCCTGCCACCGACGATATGGTCAGGAGAAGCAATAACCGTAGCAGCGAATTGGGGCGTCCGGGCATACGAGGTTTCTAATGACTGAAAATGCGGGGTGACGTGGTAAATATGTATCAGACCGGGTCTTCGTGGCAATAAAAAACGATCATCTGGTACGCTAGCCACAAAAAGGCATATAACAGACCAAAAAAAATGGATGCGAGCGCGACAACAGTAAAACTCGACCGGGTGAGCAAGAGTTTTGGTGAATTCACCGCCGTGAAGGATCTCAGCCTCGACGTGCGGGCCGGCAGAGTCTTCGGACTACTCGGTCCGAACGGCGCCGGGAAGACGACGACCATCCGCATGATCGTGAATATTACCGCCCCGGATTCGGGCAGCATCACCTTATTTGGCCGCCACATCGATCCGGAAGTCCAGAACCACATCGGATATCTGCCGGAGGAGCGCGGTCTCTACCGCCGTATGCGTATCGCGGACCAGTTGCGATTCTTTGCCGAACTGAAGAACGTGACCGGCAAGGAAGTCGAGCGAAAGATCGACGAGTGGCTGGCGCGAGTAAAACTGTCGGAGTGGAAGAACAAGCGATCGATGGAGCTGTCGAAAGGGATGCAGCAGAAGATCCAATTCATCACGGCAGTTATTCACGATCCGGATCTGCTCATCCTCGACGAACCGTTTTCCGGTCTCGATCCGATCAACGTCGAACTCTTGAAAGAGATCGTGCTCGATCTGAAGCGAGCGGGAAAGACCATCATCTTCTCGACCCACCAGATGGAAGTCGCCGAAAAGATCTGTGACGACATCTGTCTGCTCAATCGCTCGCAGAAAGTACTTGAAGGCAGTTTGCGTGAGATCAGGAGCAGCTTCGGCCGCAACTCTGTCGCGGTGCGCTGCGAAGGCGGCGACGGAGTGCTGGAAGATCCGGCCCTGGTCAGTAAGCTCGTGCGCCATGCGGATGAGTCGCAGGTCCTGCTCGCCGCCGGAGCGGATGCGCAAGTGCTGCTAAAACGTTTGCTCGCTTCCGGCGCCGTGATCGGCAAGTTTGAGATGGTAGAGCCGAGTCTTAACGATATCTTCATCACGAAGGTGACTGAACCGGCATGACAAAATTTCTCGCAATCATAAAGCGTGAGTATCTCCAGCGTGTGCGCGCGAAGATGTTTATCGTCTCGACGATCCTGCTGCCGGCGG
>JADMIO011127061.1_pt1 | contig 10023 bp, 11 predicted proteins | sample 8958161 | NCBI WGS metagenome assembly JADMIO01 (sample SAMN16585339, study PRJNA669376) | soil metagenome | isolation source: Crop rotation soil | place: USA: Cullars Rotation, Alabama | collected 2011
CGGGATGATCGCGGCCGGCACGGGTTGCGCGAGCCGCTCGAGTTTGCCGGTCTACGACAGCAGCCAAGTAGGCAATCCCATCACCTCCCAACGTGGAGAAATACTTTCTGTGCGGGATGTGGTCATTAAGGCTCCCAGTCAGTCGCAGGGCAGCACGGGCATGGGCGCGCGCATTGGGTCCGCGGCAGGACGCAGCGCTATTTCTGGCGGGGCCGCAGGAGCGGTTATCGGCGCCGTGGGGGCCGTCGTCGGCGAGGCGGCGGGGGCGGTCGTGGGCGCGACCGCAGACAACAAGATGGGCGAAGAAATCACCGTGCGCATCGATGGCGGCGAGACGATTACGATCGTCCAGGAGCGAGGCACTGGCGCGCCGCTCGCACCCGGCGAACGCGTTCGCCTGGTGACAGGCGGTTCATCGAGCGTTTATGGCGGGAGCAGCAGCAAGACGAAAGTGGTGCGAGACGAGTCGGAAGTGATTGGCGAGATCGATCCTCCTCGGCGGCGATAGGCGCCGAGGCTGGGCAGGACTCACTGCGGTTAGTCGGCAATGAAAACGAGATCTCCCGGACGAACGCCCTCGTAGAGTTCGACCACGTCGAGATTGCGCATCAGCACGCAGCCGGCGCTGAGCGGCTCACCGATCCGCGCCTCGTGGTTGGTGCCGTGGATGTAGATATAGCGTTCGTAACTATCGACCTCGCCGCCGCGATTCACGCCCGGCTCAAGCCCGCGCAGCCAAAGGATGCGGCTTGTGATAAGATTGAAGTTGGCGTTATCCGGATCGATCTCGGCGACTTGCGAAAAATGCCGGCCGATGGGGGCGCGAGCCTTGAAAACCATACCCGGTGGCTGGCCGGCGCCAAGGCGTTCCGCGATTTCGTGCAAGCCAAGGGGCGTGCCAAGGGAGTGCTTGATGTTGGAGGGCGGACGCCGGGACGTGGAGACGGCGTAGCTTTTTACCAGCGCACCGTTACGGTAGAATTGCAGGGTGGCTGTGCTGATCCGGACGAGGAGAATTCGCTCTCCGGGCTTGATGCCAAGGCGCGCGCAGGTTTTGTTAACCAACTCCCAAGGAGACTCACTCGTGAATAACGCATCCATCACTGTCGGTATCGTCGGCGCCACCGGTGCCGTCGGTCAAGAGCTGCTGCAGCTTTTGCACGCGCGTAATTTCCCCATGGCCTCGCTGCGGCTTTTCGCCTCGGCGCGGTCGGTGGGCAAAATCCTGGAATGCGCAGGAAAAAAATACACCGTCGAGGAAGCGAAGCCGGGTGTTTTCGCCGATGTCGACGTGGCGTTTTTCGCCACCGAGGGTGGCATTACCAAGGCGCTCGCGCCGGATGCCGTGAAGGCCGGCTGTCTCGTCATCGACAAGAGTTCCGCGTTTCGGATGGATCCGAGCGTCCCGCTCGTGATTCCCGAGATCAATCCGGAGGGCCTGCGCCAGCACAAGGGTATCATTGCGAATCCGAATTGCTCGACCGCCGTCACGCTCATGGCTCTCTGGCCGTTGCATAAGGCATTTGGCCTGAAACGGTATTTTGCTTCGACCTATCAATCGGTGTCGGGCACCGGCACCGATGCGATCGACGAGCTCGAGGCGCAAACGCAGGCTTACGTCAAAGGTGGGGAGCTGCCGCGGAAGGTTTATCCATATCAAATCGCGTTCAACGTCATTCCGCAGGTGGATTCCTTCGGCCCGAACGGTTACACGGGCGAAGAGACGAAAATGATGCTGGAGAGCCGCAAGATCATGGGTCTCGCGAACCTCAAGGTCTCGGCGACGACGGTGCGCGTGCCGGTTGTGCGGGCGCATTCGGTGGCGGTGAACGCCGAGTTCGAGCGCCCGGTGACGGTCGAGGCGGCACGCGCGGCCATCGCGGCCTTCGAGGGCGCACAGCTCGTCGACGATCCGACGAAGCAACAGTATCCGACGCCGCTCGATTTCTCGAAGCAGGTGAAGTGTGGCGTTGGTCGCATCCGCATCGACACCGCGCTGGACAACGGCCTGGCGCTTTGGGTCAGCGGCGACAATCTCTGGAAAGGTGCCGCCCTCAACGCGCTCCAGAACGCCGAGCTCATGGTTCGCGAAGGCCTGCTGAAGCCCAAGGCCGCGTTCGCAGCGGTGTGAGCGGGTAGGCGGCGAGCTTGCTCGCGTGTCCCCGGCGCCTGCACGTGGGCTGCCTGCTCGCCGTGCCACGAACCACCGGCCCCTCATGCCAGAATAATTCCTTGTCATCGCCACCGCCCGCCCGCTTTTATCAACCCTCGGCTCGGACGCCTAGCTCAGTTGGTTAGAGCATCTCGTTTACACCGAGAGGGTCGGGGGTTCGAGTCCCTCGGCGTCCACCAGCCTTCGCTCACACGAGCTTCGGCTCGGCAAGCCATCCTTTTTACTATCCACTCCAATTTCCATGCGACACACGATCTCGGTCCTCGTTGAGAACAAGTTCGGCGTTTTGGCGCGCGTTTCCGGAATGTTTTCGGGTCGCGGCTTCAACATCGACTCGCTCAACGTCGCACCTACGCATGACGCGTCGTTGTCCCGCATCACCGCGGTCCTGAAGGGTGACGAAGCGTCGCTCGAGCTCTGCATCCGCCAGCTGCGGAAATTGATCAACGTTGTCGAAGTCATCGATTTCAAGGAAGGCCAGGCCGTCACCCGCGAACTGGTGCTCGTGAAGGTGAAGGCCGATGTGAAGAGCCGTCCCGAGATCCTGCAGATCGCCGACATTTTCCGGGCGAAAGTCGTCAATCTTTCGCCGGATTCGCTCATCATCGAAGCGACGGGCGACGACGAAAAGATCGCCGCGCTCCTCGGTTTGCTCGATCCGTTTGGCATTCTCGAACTCGCCCGCACCGGCCGTCTCGCTTTGAAACGCTAATCCCACCCCTCGAAACCCGCTTATTTTTCACATGCCCGCCAAAGTCTACACCGACAAAGACGCCGATCTCGGCGTGTTTAAAAACAAAACGCTCGCCATCCTCGGCTACGGTTCGCAGGGCCATGCCCACGCGCTCAATCTGAAGGATAGCGGCTGCAAGGTCATCATCGGCCTTTATGCCGGCTCGAAGTCGAAGGCTGTTGCGGAACAGCATGGCTTCAAGGTTTACGACACCGCTGAGGCGGTGCGTCTCGCGGACGTCATCATGGTCGGGCTGCCCGACATGAAGCAGGCCGATGTCTACAAAAAGGACATCCTGCCGAACCTTGCCAAGGGCAAGACACTGCTCTTCTCGCACGGCCTCTCCGTTCACTTCGGGCTCATCAAGCTCCACAAAGACGTCGACTGCATCATGGTCGCCCCGAAGGGGCCCGGCCACATGGTCCGCCGCCTCTACGCCGAGGGCAAGGGTATGCCAGCGCTCGTCGCCGTTGCGCAGGACAAATCCAAGGGCGCGCTGAAAACCGCGCTCGCTTGGGCCAAGGGTATCGGCTCGACCCGCGCCGGCGTCCTCAAGACCTCGTTCAAGGAAGAAACCGAAACCGATCTCTTCGGTGAACAGGCCGTTCTCTGCGGTGGCGCCAGCGCGCTCGTGCAGGCGGGTTTCGAGACGCTCGTCGAGGCCGGTTACCAGCCTGAGATGGCTTACTTCGAGTGCCTCCACGAACTGAAGCTCATCTGCGATCTGATGTATGAGAGCGGCATCGCCGGCATGCGTTTCTCGATTTCCGAGACCGCGAAATACGGCGACATTACCCGCGGCCCGCGCGTGATCAACAAGGGGACGAAGAAGGAAATGAAAAAAATCCTCGCGGAGATCCAGACGGGCAAATTCACCCGCCAGTGGGTTTCCGAATACAAAGGCGGCCTGAAGAAATACAATGCGCTCCTCAAGAAGGGCGAGCAGCACAAGATCGAGAAGACCGGCCTCTATCTGCGGAGCATGATGCCCTGGATGACCAAGAAGAACATCAAGGGCGTGCAGGCTTCGTATTCCTAAACGGCACGATTTGCCAATGAACCGGAAGGCGCAGACCCTGTTCTGCGCCTTCTGTTTTTCACGATGACGAAGCTGATTCTCGCCACCCGCAAAAGCCCGCTCGCGCTCGCCCAAACCGAGATGGTCGCCGCGCACCTGCGGGCCGCACTCGGCGTCGAAACCGAGCTGCTGAAGATCGTCACAACCGGTGACAAGCAGGCGGAATGGTCGCTCGAAAAGCGTGGCGGCAAGGGCCTGTTCACGAGTGAACTCGAAGCTGCGCTTACCCGAGGTGAGGCTGATGTCGCGGTGCATAGCACCAAGGATCTTCCCGGCGACCAGCCTTCGGGCTTGGCCATCGGCGGCTATATGCCGCGCGTCGACACCCGCGATGTGCTCGTGTTGCGCGCCGGAGTGGAGACGCCGAAAACTCTCGCGACCGGCAGCCCGCGTCGGCGGATGCAGGTGGCGCGGCTCTTTCCCCGGGTGCAGTTCACCGAAATTCGCGGCAACGTGGACACGCGCCTGCGTAAGATCGGCGAGCAACATGTCGCCGACGGCACCATCCTCGCGGCTGCGGGTATGAAACGCCTGGGCATCGAGTCGTGGCCGGGCGTTGTTCTCCGGCCGCTCGGTTTCGACCAGATGGTGCCGGCAGTTGGGCAGGGCGCGATCGCTGTGCAATGCCGCTGCGCGGATGCGACCAAGTTCGCGTCGATTTTCGATGGTGCGACGATGCGCAACGTTACGCTTGAGCGCGCGTTTCAAAACGCGCTGGGCGGCGGCTGCCACACCGCCTTTGCCGCCCATGTGACGGCCGATACGCTTCATCTCTTTCACGAAAACGTCGGGCTGTGCAGCTTTTCACTCTCTGCGGCGGATTTTACGGCGCCGGTCGCGACGGCAGCGCGCGTGCTGAAGCAGCTCGGTCTGTTGCCCTGATTCTGGAATGCCCGCCTGACGCCCGAGGGCAGGACCGGAGAGAGACTTGCTTATTTCCGTCCGGCGGGGGAATCTGCGGCATGCAAGGAAGACCCCACCTCACCGTCAGGTCGACTATCGCCATCGTGCTTTCGGTTTTGGCCGCAGGCTTTAGCGCCTGTTCGACGACCTCCACGGGCTCGTCTCCGCCCGGACCGAGGCGGAACGAGAGCATGATCTACTTTGAAATCCAAAGCACCAGCCGTGCGGTTGCGACCATCTACATTAACGAAGAGGAACGCGGCGAAACTCCTGTTTTCGTCCGCACCGAAGCGGCTCCGACGGGCGGAACCAAGGAGGATTTGGTGATCAAGGCGGTGTGGAATGGCGGCGGTGGCAATGATACCGAATTTAGGATCCCGGCCGGATCGAACCCACAGCCGATCGTCAAAGTGGGGCAGAACGGGGAGCGCGAATACTGATTCCGGGGCAACGGTTGCACGATGGCAGAAAAAGGGGTGGCGCCCGGCGAGCAGGCGCGTAACGTCACGCCTTCATGCCTGACGTCAAGCTCACGCCTCTCTCCGGCCGTCGCATCGCGGTGACCCGCGCGCGCGAACAAGCGTCCGATCTCTCCATGAAATTATCCGCGCTCGGCGCGGACGTGGTCGAGCTGCCCCTCATCCATGTCTCGAAGCACATCGAAAAGGAGACCCTGGCCGATGCGATGACGGAGCTCGGCAGCTACGACTGGATCGTGTTTACGAGCGCGAACGGGGTGCGGTTCTTTTTCGAGGAATTCAATCGATTGTTCGACGACATCCGCGCGCTCGGATTGCTGCGTTTCGCCTGCATCGGCGACACTACTGCCGCGGCGATCCGCAGTTTTCACCTCAAGATCGAATGTCAACCCGAAGTCGCGACGGCCGAAGCTCTGGCAGACGCACTCATTGCGACGGGCAGCCTGGACAGTGCAAAGTTACTGGTGGTGACGGGCAACCTGAACCGCGAAACCCTGGTGACCAAACTCGAGGAAGCGCGAGCGATCGTCGATCAACTGCAGGTCTACCAGACGGAAAAAACCGATCTGACGACCAATCCCACTGCGGCCGATTTTCGCGCGCGCGGCGCCGATGCCATCCTGTTCGCGAGTTCCTCGGCTGTGCAGTCGTTTGTCGCTCAAGCTGCGGCACTGAAGCTCGCCAAGGACGCCCGCCGTCCGCTGGCCGGCAGCATCGGCCCACAAACCAGCGACGCGATGAAGAAGGCGGGAATGCCGATCGATTTCGCGGCAAAGACCCCGAGCCTCGACAGCCTGATCGAAGCTCTGATTAGAAAGCTCGGCCAATGAAAGTTCCTTTCCTCGATCTTGGTTTGCAACACCAAGCGCTTCGCGACCCCGCGCTCGCCGCGCTCGCTGCGACCTACGACGCCACCCGCTTTTGCCTCGGCAAGGACGTCGACGACTTTGAGAAGAACTTCGCCACGACGCTCGGCTATCCGCGCGCGCTCGGAATGAATAGCGGCACCGCGCCACTGCACGTGGCGTGCATGATCGCGGGCTTTGGCCCGGGCGATGAGGTCGTCACCGCGCCGTTTACGTTTATTTCGTCGGCGTGGGGCATCAATTATGTCGGAGCCAAGCCCGTTTTCGCCGACATCGAGCAGGGCACCTTCAATCTCGACCCGGCGAAGCTCGAGGCTGCAATCACGCCGCGCACGAAGGGAATCATCGTCGTGCATCTTTTTGGCCAGCCCGCACGGATGGACGAGATCATCGCGGTCGCGCGCAACCACGGTCTCTATGTCATCGAGGATTGCGCGCAAGCGGTCGGCGCGAGCTACAAAGGGAAGCCGGTCGGTCTGTTCGGTGACGTTGGCACATTCAGTTTTTACCCGACCAAAAACCTTGGTGGCTGTGGTGAGGGTGGGGCGTTTGTCGCGAAGGATGAATCGGTCCACACCAAGGCCCGGCACATTCGCGTGCACGGTTCGGACAGGCGCTACTATCACGACATCGTTGGCGGAAACTTCCGGATGGATGGTTTCCAAGGCGCGTTGCTCAACGTAAAACTTCCGCATCTTGCCGCCTGGACCGCGCGCCGTCAGACGATCGCCACGCGCTATCTGGCCGGAATCAAACTGGCGGACGTGATTCTGCCGGAGCAACCGAGCTACGGCAAATCAGTGTTTCATCAGTTCACGATTCGTCATCCACGGCGTGACAAGCTCCGCGAACATCTCACGAAGAACGAAGTCGGCACTGATTTGATTTATCCGGTGCCGTTGCATTTGCAGAAATGCTATGCGGGCCTCGGCTATGGGCGCGGCTCGTTCCCGATCGCAGAGCGGGCGGCGGACACTTGCGTCAGCCTGCCGATCTTTCCCGAGCTGACAGACGCGCAAGTCGATCATGTGATCGCGGCGATCAATTCGTTTTAGGCACGAACGGGCCGAACTCATGATCGACGGCATTCGCATCAAGGTTTGCGGTCTCACGTCGCACGTGGACGCGGAATTTGCCGATCGCTGTGGCGTCGATTATCTCGGATTTATCCTCTATCCGAAGTCACCGCGCTATCTCCCGCTCGAAGCCTTTCAGGCGATGTTCGCACGTTTGCCTGAGCGAAAGAAAGTCGCGGTGAGCGTCGAGCCGACGGTGGCGGAACTCGCGGCCTTTCGCGCGGCGGGGTTCAATTTTTTTCAGGTTCATTTTCGCCACGACGTGCCGGAGGCGACGATTGCGGGCTGGGCGGATGCCGTCGGCGCTGAGCGACTCTGGCTCGCCCCAAAATTACCTCCGGAGGTAAATGTGCCGGAATCTCTGCTGCGTTACGCGAAATATTTCCTGCTCGATACTTTTCACGCGGACAAATTTGGGGGCACGGGTGCGACTGGCGACTGGGCTAAATTCGCCCGGCACCAAGCGGCGCACTCCGACCAAACGTGGATTCTTTCGGGCGGGCTTAACCCCGAGAACATCCGCGAAGCGCTGCTCGCCAGCGGCGCGCGCTTTGTCGATGTGAACAGTGGGGTCGAGTCGGCTCCCGGCGTGAAGGACCAGGAAAAGATGAAGCGATTCGCGATCGCGCTGCACAAGGCGCGGACGGAGCCATCGCTTGACCCGCGCGCTGGCGGCCGCTCCTAATTTCCCATGGCCACACCCGAATTGGAGATCGAGACCCTCGTTGCCGGCACCGGTCGCTCGCCGAAAAAAGGCGAGACCGTGTCGGTGCACTACACCGGACGTTTTCTGGATGGAAAAATATTCGACAGCTCAGTGGCGCGCAAAGAGCCGATTTCCTTCGTGCTCGGTATCAACCAGGTCATCGCCGGCTGGGATATCGGTATTGCCCAACTGAAGATCGGCGAGAAGGCGAAGTTCACGATTCCTCCCCACCTCGCTTACGGCGAACGGGGTTATCCCGGCGCGATCCCGCCGAATGCCACGCTCATCTTCGAGGTTGAGTTGGTCAGTATCGGTTGAGCGCGTTCTTTGGCTCCGGTTAGGCAGAGCAGAGGACAGAGCGAGCGGGCCTGTTCATCATCGCAGCTTCATGGGCGAGCAGCCGTGCTTTGACCTCTTCACCAAAGGCGAAACCCGTCAGAGAACCGTCGGCGCCGATGACGCGATGGCAGGGCACGATGAGGCAGATCGGGTTGGTGGCATTAGCGCGGCCAACCGCGCGGGCGGCCTCGGGTTTGCCGAGTTCTTCGGCGATCTGCCCATAAGAACGCGTTTCCCCGACTGGGATCCGCTGGAGCGCAGCCCAGACACTGTGTTGGAACGGCGTGCCGCTCGCAGCGAGTTCGACCGTAAATTTCTTTCGTGCGCCGGCAAAATACTCGGTGACTTGGCGGCGAACCGTGGCGCTGTGAGTCGTGTCGTGCACGAGTTCGTCGGGCGTGAAACGGTCGCGGAGTTCGGAGAGTCCACCGAACGCGGTGGCAATGACGGCGCCGGAAGCGTTGAGCGCGACAGAGAAGTCGCCGACGGGCGTGGAGAAAGTGTCGTGGAACTGTCTCATGTTGGGATGGGTTGATTATATTGCCAAAGGTGCGCGGTCGCGAGGCTGCGGTAAGGAGAGAAAACGGTCATGAGGCGCTTGGTTGCGTCGATGCCGGGCCGTTCGTCGAGTTTGAGGACGGCTTGGAGACCGCTGGTCACGCCGGTGTCGCCGAGTGGCACGCAGTCGGAGAAACCAAGCGCACGCATCATCAGGTAATTCACCGACCATGGGCCGAGGCCGCGCACCGCGAGTAGCGTGCGCTCGGCCCGAGTGGCGGACATCGTGCGGAGGGCGACGAGGTCGAGTTGACCTCCGGCGACGAGACGGGCCGTTTGGACGACGTAGTCCGCTTTTTGACGGGAAAACTGGAGGGGCAACAAATCGGAAGGTGCGAGTGCAGCGACAGCTGCCGGGGTGGGAAGGGCGAAGAGTCCGTTCGCGAGCCGGGTGCCAGTGCGCTCGATCAGGCGGCGTTTCAAGAGGCAGGCGAAGGGCAGGTTGATCTGCTGGCCGATGATTGCCCAAATCAGACCGTCGAAAACGGTGGGCGTCTGGCTGATGCGCAGTTCGTGACGCCCGGCAACGAGGCGGGCGAGGCCGAGGCGTTTCGCAAGGCGCGCGAAAGCGCTGGCGTCGGCATCAAGGCCAAGGAGACCTGTGACGAGGCCGTGGGCTTCGACCGCGGACCCATCTGATATTTCGGCGCGGACGGTTTCGGGCGAAAGCTGAAGGGTGAGCAATGCCGGGCCGTGGCTCAGCTGCACGGCGGAGGTGTAAACGTCGCCGACCAGCCGTTCGGTTATGCTGTGGGGGTCGCGACTCAAAGCCCGCCGCAGGTAGCCAAGTAGGTAGCCTTCGGGCAGAGCGATTTCGAAAGACCGGCTCGAGCGCAAAGTGCGATAGGAACTCGGGGTGAGGCCGGTGAGTTGGCGAAAGTGTTCGTGAAAAACCGAAAGCGATTCGAAGCCGGCTTCAGCAGCAATGGTGACGAGACTCGCGTCGGTGGCGATCAGTTGCCGGCTGGCTGCATCGAGCCTGGCGCGAAGCAGGAGATCGGCGGGCGTGGTGTGGTAATGCTGGCGAAAGAGTTCGAAGACTCGGGTGGCGCCGAAACCCGAGCGTCGCACGATGGCGCGGGTGTCGGAAAATTTCTGCGGTGTCGCGCGGA
>JADMIO011529942.1_pt1 | contig 10023 bp, 11 predicted proteins | sample 8958161 | NCBI WGS metagenome assembly JADMIO01 (sample SAMN16585339, study PRJNA669376) | soil metagenome | isolation source: Crop rotation soil | place: USA: Cullars Rotation, Alabama | collected 2011
GCTCCTGCACGTCACGGGCGCTTGTGCGCGAAATGGTGGGCCTTGATTCGCCCCCTTGCGCAGTATGACCTCGTGGCGGCAACTAGGACACATGAATGGCCCGTAGAAGCGCTCGCTATCGCGAGCCAGAACCTTGGCATTGTCTCAGTCTCGTTGGGCAGTGAGCACGGGGGGCGCAATGTTGCGAGTCCCGCGTTACGCCTTATCAAGGCCAAGGGCAGTCTTAATGTCTCCCGACAATCCCGAAATGAGAGTCTTCTTCGCCTTTTGGCTAAACTGGTCCCAGTTCTGACGTCCCACTGTGATGAGAAAGAAGTCGTTGAGTATTTTCTCCCCCTCCTCAAACTCGGAAACGACAATTTCAAGTGTCTTAGCCTGCGGCTCTATCTCTTCTAACGAGACATTCTCCACCCACTCTCCCGGAATCTGCCCATGCACCACCGAAGAAATACGCTTATACCATTCATCCAATCGGCCTGTTAGACCGAATATATTTTGCAATTCCTTGAAATTCGGTGTGTGTAGGCGGTGATATTCAATAAGTTCACCTCGCGATACGTAGTATGAAGCCTCTCGAACCAGAGTGGCCAATTCAACTGAATGATCGCGAAAATAGGAATAATAGAGACCACTTTCTACTACTCCGCGAATGGAGGATGCAGCCGCCCGATATAGACCCAAACACGCGCATGCAACAATATGCTGACTACAAACCTGAAGGCCTCGAACAAAAGACAGGGCCGGATTTCCTTTATCCACCACCTCAAATTGACGCGACCAAACAGCGATACGGGTACATGCCTTATCAATGCGCTCCATGCATTCGTTGTCAGCGAATGATATTGCAACATTAGCACCCCAATCCACCGACGCAAGTGCTGCCTGTAGTTGAGCGACACTCATCCTTTATCGTCCTCTTCCAATACCACGCAAGTATGGATCAATTTCTTCGGGACTCAAAAACGAAAGCAATCTAGATACCTGCTCAGGCGATGAGGCGTGAACAAATTTTCTTATCAAGTCCTTTACGGCCATCTTGCCAAAGCTGGGAGGCTCCGCAAACCTAGAGTTCGCCTTTCGCATAGCATCTAGGCCCTGTCGCTTTGAGATCCCAAGCTGCAGCCAAGCCGCCAAGAGTTCATCGGCAGATAGCTTCACCGGCCCAGGGATTGGGTTCATGGCCTTGGAAAATCTATTGCCTTTTCGCGGCTCAATCATCGGCGCAAGCAGATCAGCGATCCCCCCACCAATTTGCAAGTCATTTGCTAGCATCGAGCAATAGAAGCGCAGCTCATCTGTGTCGGCGGAGTTGGCAAGAATGGCGCCAGCCATCACTCGCAGCAAGCGATCACGTTGTTCATTTAGCGTCATTTATCAACCCCACCTTTCCCAAAAACTCCTTACACACGCGATATATGTTAAAGCTCGCTTCGCCGCTATAAGCTTTCTTGCTCTGCCAGGCGAACCCTGATCCGTGCTCTGGCTCGGAAAACGCGCTGTACTTCTTCAAGGAGTTTACCATGCATAGCGGACCGTACTTTGCATCGGCACGAATCGATGCCTCTTCTTTTGCAACCCCGATACGGGGGACACAATTGAAAAGAATAATCGGCTCCGGGCCTTTCGCACCTTGCTTCTTCGCCTCGATAAACGTCATCATTAAGCCAATACCCCGAACAGCGTACTTCTGAGGCATAACGGGAATAACCACATAGTCAGAATTCCGAAGCGAGGTCTTCGTAAAGAGCGAACCAGCAGGATGGCAGTCAATTATTACAAGATCGTAGGACTTTTTACATTCCTCAAGGAATTTCGAAAATCTTTCCTCTAGAGGCTTCATGCTTCCATCCGCCTGCCCCAACGCAACGTACATCAAGTCTAGCGTGGAGGGGACCAAATCCAGATACCGATTCTTACTCGCCGTGTGAACGCGAGTCGCAATATCCGCAACCGATGGTGGATTTTGATTCCCAGGAACTTGAAGATGGTAGGGATCGAGATTATCTTCATCTTCAATTAGCACTGACAATATTGTTTGCCCCTTTCCCTCCAGGGCGTAGTATGTCTTCGGCGACAGCAATGATTGAGAAAGATTAAATTGCGGATCGTAGTCAATTACCAGAACTTTACGGGGCGCCTTCTCCTCAAATGCCCATTGCGCGGAGGCCGCAGCCAAGTGCATTGAGACAGTGGTTTTACCGACGCCTCCTTTCATATTCATGACTGTGACAACTTTTCCCATAGCACCTCCCTCGTGCAATATTTTTCATTTCTACACTCCGCAAGAAGGGTACATGACATGGACGATGGGCTCATTGCGGGTTTTCCTGCGCTGTCGCACCACCAGAATCTGATTCGCTTCGGGTGTGCCCAATGGGCGAACTGCGGACTGGTTCGATTTCCGTTCGTTGACAACATAAAGCGAACCACCATGATGCAAACCACTTAAACGAAACCGAAAGCGGCCATGTCGTTCATCCGAGGCTACCTGCGAGCAAGTTCCGAAGTTCAAGACGCGGAACGTGCGCGGGCCGACCTGGAGCGCTTCACCTCCGACCGGAGCCTGAAGGTCGCCTCCTGGTACGTTGAGAACGAGTCCGGGGCCAAGCTGGAGCGGCCCGAGTTGTTCCGCCTGATCCGTGACGCGAGCCGCGGCGATGTGCTCTTGGTTGAACAGGTGGACCGCGTCTAGCGGCTCAACGCAGAGGACTGGGAGACCCTGAAGCTCAAGCTGGCCGAGAAGCGTATCCGCGTGGTCGCTCTGGACCTTCCAACCTCTTGGCTGGCCGTGGCTCACTCGGGTGCCGACGAAGCGACCCAGGGCCTGCTGGACGCCGTGAACCGCATGCTGCTGGACATGCTCGCCGTGGTCGCTCGCAAGGACTACACCGACCGTCGCCGCCGTCAGGCCCATGGTATCGAGAAGGCCAAGACCGCAGGCTTGTATAAAGGCCGCAAGGCTGACACCGAACGACATGCTCAGATTGCCGAGCTTCTGGAGAAAGGTCTGACATGGTCGCGGGTTTGCCAGATCACGGGCGCCAGTCGTTCGACGCTGCTCCGCGTGGTCAACGCCAAGAAGGACGCGACTGTCTAATGCAGCGTCTTCGCAAACTGCCCCCGAGCTATGAGCCAATCAATTCGCATTGAGGAAGTGCAGGTTCCCGTCTCCGATGTGGAGCGCTTAACCCAGGAAGAGCGCTTCGCTTACTACCTTCTCGGATTCATCTTCAATGAACTCATGGCGCTACAGAAGTGGGCCTACTTCGCGATTCCTCGGCACGACGATACGCGGCCGGTGGTCGTTCAACCCGAGATGGGGCAAGCGCTGTTCATCTTTCGGCTCGCCTGCGGAAAGATCTGGGAGGCACATCGGTCCATCAACAGTAAGGAGGTTTCCGATGTACTACGGCGACTTGTCTTGCCAAAGATGGAAGGCGGAGTGGATCGGCTGAAGCAGCTCAATGTCGCAATCAACAGCGCCTCCTGGCTGTCAAGGATGAGGAACACCCTGGGCTTCCACAACCCAGTGTTTAAGGATTGGGAGGCCGTAGTTCAACCTGATCCGAGTTGGGTTGCCGACAGCATCTATGTAGGCGAGCAATCGGGCAACACCTTCTACGCTGGTTCGGACAGCATTGTTCAGCATTGGATGTTTGGCCTTCATGGTCCGGGTGACTTGCGCGAGCAGGTTGACCCTCTGATGATGCAGATGATCGAACTTCTCGGCCTGACCAACTCATTCTTGGAGGATGCCATTGGTGTGTTCGTTACCGAGCACATTTTGACTGGTGCTCCACAAGTCGCGAAGCACGGCCCGCTTTCGGTACCGGCATACGCGGACGTGGTGTTGCCGTTCTGGACGTATATGCCGCCGCGCTCTGAGTAGGTCGATCGCCACTTCTTAGAGGGCGAGAGTCTGCGGTGCCTACAGGCGTCCGGGGCGGGAACCAAGTTGCTCTAGGAGTTGTCTTTCAAGCGAACAGATGGACCGCCGAAGCCACGCAGAGTGGCCGGGCGGCACCTTTCGCCTCACTCGACGGTGACGACCCCAGGGAAGCCCATCTGAGCCTCGAAGCAGTCCAGCATGAGATCCCAGCGGAGATGGCGGGCAACTCTAGCGGCATGTTATCCGGTCGCCCAGAGTTACCCGGAAAGTTACCCGATGCGAGGCCGGACGCCTATGTACTTACTCGGACGACCACGGACAAAAAAAAAGGCCCAAGTCGTTGATTTACTTGGGCCTTCTGGTCGTTCTCGGACTTCCTCGAACGCTGTAGTGGTGGAGCCGGGGGGAATTGAACCCCCGTCCGCAAGCCATCACCGGATAGTTCTACATGCTTAGCCGTCTGATTTGAATCTCACGCCCCAGGCCGCGCAGTGGCACGCTGCCTGTGACGCCAGTCACTTGATCTCGTCCCGAGGCGAGTGACCCGCTTCGAGACCAGCTGATGTAAATGACTTCTCAGCTTTCAGCCTTTCGACCTCTGGCCCGGCCCATCAGCGAACCGTTGAGAAGCTCATCCGCAATTAAGCGGCGAGTGCGAACGTAGAGTCGTTTGCAGTTACTTTGTTTCCAGATGGATTAACGAGCTGACTGGTGCTCGGCATGCCCTACGTCGGATCCGTACCCACGTCGAAACCAGGTCGGCCCCTGAAAGGGATGCTCAGTGTAAGCGATGCAGCGCTTCAGCCTGAGACAAGTGCGGCAATCGCCATGCCCATCTCGGTGGTGCTCGCGGTGCCGCCCAGGTCGGGCGTGCGCGGGCCTTCGGCCAGCACCTTTTCAATCGCGGACAGGATGGCGTTGTGCGCGGCGTGGTGGCCCAAAAATTCCAGCATCAGCGCGCCGGACCAGATCATGGCCACAGGGTTGGCGATGTTGCGGCCGTAGATGTCGGGCGCGGAGCCGTGCACGGGCTCGAACAGCGAGGGGAAGCGCCGATCCGGGTTGAGGTTGGCCGAAGGCGCCAGGCCGATGGTGCCGGTGCAGGCGGGGCCGAGGTCGGAGAGGATGTCGCCGAACAGGTTGGAAGCCACAACGACGTCGAAGCGCTGCGGCTGCAGCACGAAGCGGGCGGCAAGGATGTCGATGTGCTGCTTGTCCACCGCCACTTCGGGGAAGTCTGCGTGGATCGCATCGGCGCGCGAATCCCACCAGGGCATGCTGATGGCGATGCCGTTGCTCTTGGTGGCCACGGTGAGGCTGCGGCGCTGGCGCTTCTTGGCCAGCTCGAAGGCATAACGCAGCACCCGATCGGCACCATGGCGGGTGAAGACGCTTTCCTGGATCACGACTTCGCGGTCGGTACCTTCGAAGATCTTGCCGCCGAGGTTGGTGTATTCGCCCTCGGTGTTCTCGCGCACGATGAAGAAGTCAATCTCACCCGGCTTGCGCCCGGCCAGCGGGCAAGGCACGCCTTCAAAGAGGCGCACGGGGCGCAGGTTTACGTACTGATCGAACTCGCGGCGGAACTTGAGCAGCGAGCCCCACAGCGAGACGTTGTCGGGCACGGTCTCGGGCCAGCCCACGGCGCCGAAGTACATGGCGTCCACGCCAGTGAGCTGTGCCTTCCAGTCGGCCGGCATCATGGCGCCGGTCTTGGTGTAGTAGTCGCAGCTGGCCCAGTCGATGTGCTGGAGCTCAAGACCGATGTTGAAGCGCTGGGCCGCGGCTTCGAGCACGCGCAGGCCTTCGGGCATCACTTCCTTGCCGATGCCGTCTCCGGGGATGACGGCGATGCGGTGGGTGTTGATGGCGGCGGGCATGGCAGGCTCCTCGTGTTCGATGCGGCGTCAGGCAGGCAAGCTAGACGCACATCGTAGAGCCAGGCGCGCGTGCCTCGCATACGCAATGAACACACAAGGAACGGGCAAAGAAAAAGGCCCCGCGCTTTCGCATGGGGCCTTTTGGTTTGGCTTGTTCAGCCTGATTTTTTGGGGTGGCTAATGGGACTCGAACCCACGACAACCAGAATCACAATCTGGGACTCTACCAACTGAGCTATAGCCACCGCAGAGCCTGAGATTATAGACAGAAAATCACTGTCAATTTCAGATTCTCAGGAATCTTTTTCGTTTTCCCTTAATGAATAGCTCTTACTGCGCCGGCGTGGAGGCCGCAGCAGCCGGGGCCTTCACGCTGACCTTGTAGCGGGTCTTCAGGGCGCGGTAGTAGGCGTCGCCTTCAGCGCCGCTCCAGGCACGGCCGAATGCTTCGGCAGCGCGCTTCGGGTCCATCATAGCCGGGTCGCGCGGCAGCAGCTTGTCGATGCGGGCGACGACAAACACGCCCTCGCCTGCGTCCACGCCCACATAGGCGGGCAGCTTGGCCGCATCGGCAGACAGCACGCCGGTGATGACCTTGGCCGGGAACTGGCCGGGCTTGGCTCGGGAGACAACTTCGGCAGGCGACAGGCCGGCTTCATCGGCACCGCCCTTTTGCAGGGCCGCCAGGCGCTCCTGGCCGGCCTTGAGGGCCTGGGCCTTGGCGAGCTTGACGATCAGCAGCGAGCGCACGCGATCCTTGATCTCGGCCAGCGGCTGGGCGGCGGCAGGGTTGTACTTGACGACGTGGGCCGACACGAGCTGGTTGGGCGCGGTTTCCACGGCTTCGGTGTTGCGCTTGTTGCGCAGCGCGTCGGAGCCGAAGACGGCGTCGAGCAGCTTGGCCGAGGCGAGCGGGCCACTGGCGGTCAGCGCGGCCTTGCGGGTCACGGTGGCCGTCTGCACGGGCAGCTTGAACTTGTCGGCGGCGGGCTGCAGCGAATCGGGCTGCTCGTAGACCATGTTGGAGAACTGTTCGGCCAGCTCGACATAGCGCTTCTGCGCGAGCTGCTTGCGCACTTCTTCCTCGATCTCGCCCTTCACTTCATCGAAGCTCTTCTTGGCGCCGCCGCGGATGCCGGTGAGCTGGATGACGTGGTAGCCGAATTCGGATTCGACGACGTTGCTGATCTCGCCCGACTTCATGGCGAAGACGGCTTCGTCGAAAGGCTTGGTCATGGCGCCGCGGCCGAACCAGTCCAGGTCGCCACCGTTCGGGGCCGAGCCCTCGTCCTGCGAGTTCTTCTTGGCCAGCTCTGCAAAGCCGGCGGGGTTCTTGCGGGCCTGGGCCAGCAGTTCCTCGGCCTTGGCTTTGGCCTTGGCCTTGTCGGCGGCAGAAGCGCCCTTCTCGGCCTTGATCAGGATGTGGCTGGCGTGGCGCTCTTCGGCCACGGTGTAGCGCGCGGAGTTCTCGTCGTAGTACTTCTTCAGGTCTTCGGGGCTGACGGTCACGCCACCCTTCAGGCCGGCCACGTCCAGCACGATGTACTGAATCTGCGCGTTCTCGGGCTGCTCGAACAGCTTGGCGTTGGCGGCGTCCTTGTAGAAGGCTTCGATCTCAGCGTCGCTCGGGTTGATGCTGGCGGCGAAGGCGCGCGGGTCGAAGATCTGCACGCGCACTTCACGCTGCTGCAGCAGGGCATCGAAGGCCACGGCGGGCAAGGTGTTGCCGACGAAGCCGCTCTCGAGCACGCCGACGACCGTCTGCTGGCGCGAGAGGCTCTGGCGCACGGTGGCGAGCAGGCCGCTGGGGGTCAGACCCTGGGCAGCCAGGATGCCCTGATTGACGGTGCCATCGGCGTTGTAGAGGCCGGCAAAGCTCGGGTCGGTCTTGATCATCGCCTGCACGCGCTCGGGGCTGGCGTTGAGCAGCTCCTTGTCGGCGGCGGTCTGCAGGACGTGGTCGCGCACGAGGTCGTCCAGCACGCGTGCTTTCAGCTCTGGCGTGTCCAGCAGCTTGGGATCGACGGTCGGGTTCTGGGCGCGGATCTGTTCGACCTGCTTGCGCTGGGCCGCCTCGAACTCGGCCTGCGTGATCTTGATGCCGTCTACCTTGGCCACTTCGGCGTTGGAAGAGTCGAGCAGGCTGGTGTAGCTCTGCACCCCCACGAGAACGAAGGAGGGCAGGATCACCAGCAGCAGCAGGAACTGGAACAGCCGGGTGTGGGTGCGAACGAAATCAAACATCGAAAGAAACCTCAGGGGACCTGATGGAGGACGTCCAAAACGAAGAGCTCAACATGACAAAGGCGAACCTCAGGGTTCGCCTTCGAAGCGCGTCAATTGTAAGTGGTGGGTGCTAACGGGCTCGAACCGCTGACATGCTGCGTGTAAGGCAGCTGCTCTACCAACTGAGCTAAGCACCCGGGACCTGCCGGGACGGACGAAAAACGAACGGTCAGTTGACCGCGTCCTTCAACGCCTTGCCAGGGCGGAACTTCGGGACCATGGCCGACTTGATCTTGATCTCTTCATTGGTGCGCGGATTGCGCCCCTTGCGTGCAGCGCGCTTGCTGACGCTGAAGGTACCGAAGCCGACGAGGGAAACCTCGCCCTTCTTCTTGAGCGTGGTTTTCACCGCGCCGATGACGGCTTCCAGCGCACGGCCAGCCGCAGCCTTGGAGATGTCGGCTTGGTTGGCAATGTGCTCGATCAATTCGGACTTGTTCACTGAAGTACCCCCTTGAAAGGATTACAGATTCGTGAAATTCGGGCCGCGCAGTCCAGCGCGGGGAAGCGGATTCTAGGCCCATTCGACGACGCGGATGAGGGCGGAGAAGTCCTTATACAAAGAGGTTTGTCCGAAGGCGCTTTTCACTTGGCCCGGGCACGGATTTCGGGCAAGGCCTTCTGCATGTAATAGACCATCGACCAGATGGTCAGCACCGCGGCCAGGTAGATCAGCCAGTTGCCAACGGCATGCGTGTCGATCACGCCGAACAGCGTGCCGTTGAACAGCAGGAAGGGGATGGCGACCATCTGCACCGTCGTCTTGAGCTTGCCGACCATGTGTACCGCCACGGAGCGCGAGGCGCCGATCTGCGCCATCCATTCACGCAGGGCCGAGATCGTGATCTCCCGGCCGACGATGACCAAGGCCACCAGCGGATCCACGCGCCCCAGATGCAGGAGCACCAGCAGCGCCGCGCAGACCATCAGCTTGTCGGCCACCGGATCCAGGAAGGCCCCGAAGGCCGAGGTCTGGTTGAGCTTGCGGGCGAGGTAGCCGTCCAGCCAATCCGTCAGCGCGACGATGACGAACAGAACCGTCGAGAAGAGATTCTCGGAGGGGCCCTCGCCGATGTAGTAGACCCCGACGATGGCCGGGATGGCGACGATGCGCGCCCAGGTGAGCAGCGTGGGAATCGTGAAGAACATGGTGCGGCGATTGTGCACCAGGCCAGAGCCTGTCAACGGCCTGCGCGTCACCCTTCGTCCAGCGTCCGCGGCTTGAAGCGATGGTCGTTGTTGAAGAGGAAGGTCTCGATGAAGACCCAGGGCTTGGGCAGGTGCGAGACATCGCCGTACGGCGCGGCACGGTTCACGGCGTCGATGGCCATCTGCAGCGTCTCGGGCGCCTGGCCGGGCTTGCGCATCACGTTGATGCGCTTGACCGAGCCGTTGGCATTGAGCTCCACCTCCAGCACCGGAATCGCCAGCAGGATCTCCTGCGGCTTGCCCATGTGCGTGCGCTCGGGGTTGGCCGCCACCAGGCGCCGGGCCGCCTGCAGGCGCAGCTCGGCCGCCGAGCGCGGCGTGGCCGGGTACGGCAGGCCGTTGGCGCCGACGATGGGCTTGGGCGGTGTGGGGGCGGTCACGGGCGAAACATCCTTCTGGGTCGACGACGGCGCCGGCGCAGGGCCCGGCCTTTGCTGAGGCGGCGGAGGCGGCGTGACGCAGCCCCCGAGCAGGACCAGCAGGATAGCGCCGACGCAGCGGTAGTGGCGTTCAGCGCAGCGCACGGTAGATCTCCTCCGCCAGCTCGCGGCTGATGCCCTTCACACTGGCGATCTCGTCCACGCTGGCCGCGGCCACGCCGCGCACGCCGCCGAAGCGCTGCAGGAGCTGCGCGCGCTTCTTGGGGCCGACACCGGCCACATCCTCCAGCCGGCTGCCGCCCGTGCGCGCGGAAGCGCGCTTGGCGCGCATGCCGGTGATGGCAAAGCGGTGGGCCTCGTCGCGGATCTGCGCCACCAG
>JADMIO010768937.1_pt1 | contig 10022 bp, 9 predicted proteins | sample 8958161 | NCBI WGS metagenome assembly JADMIO01 (sample SAMN16585339, study PRJNA669376) | soil metagenome | isolation source: Crop rotation soil | place: USA: Cullars Rotation, Alabama | collected 2011
AAGAACCGGCCCGAGCTCGCCGAGTAGTCATCTCACCGGATCAACTCGGCGACCGCGCGGGCATAGCGCTCAGCCGCCGCGTTCTCCTGCGCATGTCGCCGCTCGCGTACCACCCAGCGGCCGCCGACCATGACGTCGCGCACCAGATCGCCAACACCGGCAAAGATGAGCGCGTTGGCAATCGCGTCGCCGGTGCGCGCCGCGAGGTCCGGGTGCTCGCCGTCGAGCACCACGAGGTCGGCTCGCTTCCCCGGCGCGATGGCGCCCATGTTGCGGCCAAGCGCCTGTGCACCGCCCGTCGCTGCTTCGAGCCACAGCGTGGTGCCGACAGCGGCGGAAGCCGAGCTGACGTTGATGTTGCGCCGGCGAGCCACAAGGCGCTGCACGTATTCGAGGAGCCGCAACTCCTCCGCCGGATCGCGCGAGACATGACTGTCGCCGCCGATGCCCCAGCGGCCGCTCGCGCCGCGGTAGCCGACCAGCGGAAAGATGCCGTCGCCGAGGCTGGCCTCGGTGGTGGGACAGAGGCCGGCCACGGCGCCGCTCGCCGCGAGGTCGGTCGCCTCGCTCGACTGCATGTGCGTGGCATGCACCAGGCACCAGCGACCGTCTACCGCGCAGTTCTCGAGCAGCCATTCCACCGGACGCCGATGCAGCGCGAGGGTGCTTTCTTCGACCTCGCGGGTCTGCTCGGCGGCATGGATATGGATCACGGCGCGCTCGTCCACGCCGGCGATCAGCTCCTGCAAGGCCGCCGGATCCACGGCGCGCAGCGAATGTGGTGCGACGCCGGCGTTGACATCTTCGCTACGCGGTACTCGCGCGACGATGTCGAGCACCGTGCGCACGTCGCTCGCGAAGCGCCGCTGGCGCGGCGCGAGCGGCTTCCCGCCGAAGTTGGACCAGCGGTAGAGCGATGGCAGGAGCGTAATCGCGATGCCCGTCTCGCGTGCCGCGGCGAGGTGCCGATCGAGCATCTCGGCCGGATGGTGCACGTAGTGGAACTCCGCCACCGCAGTGTAGCCATGACGCAGCATCTCGATATAGAGCTGCGTTGCGATGGCGTGCGCCTGATCCGGCGTGAGGCGCTCCATGAACTGGTACATGAGCTCGCGCCAGGACCAGAAATCGTCATGCGCGCCGTTACCAAAATGAGCGCGCACATCGGTAAGGCCGGCCATCGCGCGCTGGAACGCATGCGAATGCAGGTTGGCCATGCCCGGGAGCACCGGACCGGCGACGCGCTTCGCATCCTTCGCCGTGCCGCCGGGCTCGACGGCAGTGATGTCGCCGCCGCCGACGGTGATGCGCACGTCGCGCGCCCACCCCGAAGCAAGCAGCGCATCGCGCGCGTAATACGTCTTCACGTCGCTATCATAGCCACATGCATGACGCGGTCTGGGTGCACGCGCGGCTCGCCCCCATGGTGGGGCCCGTGATCCGCGACGGCGCGCTCGCCACCGCCGCCGGCCGCATCTCCTGGGTCGGCGAGCGGTGTGACTGGAATGGCGATGCACGCGTGGAGCACGATGCGCGCGGCGCCTGGATCCTGCCGGGCTTCGTCGACTGCCACACGCACCTCGTCTACGCCGGCAGCCGCGCGCATGAATTCGAGCTGCGGCTGCAGGGCGCGAGCTACGAGGACATCGCCAAGGCCGGTGGCGGAATCATCTCCACCGTGCGCGCGACGCGCGCCGCCTCCGAAGCCGAGCTCCTATCCCTCGCGCAGCGGCGCCTGCGCTCGTGGCTGGCGGAGGGCGCGGCGGTGGTGGAAGTGAAGTCGGGCTACGGGCTGGATCGCGATACCGAGCTCAAGATGTTGCGCGCGGCGCGGCGGCTCGAGGGCGTGGTGGTGAAGACAACGTTCCTCGGCGCGCACGCGCTGCCCGAGGAATACAAGGGTCGCGCAGATGCCTATATCGATTTCGTCTGCGACGAAGTGCTGCCGGCCGCGGCGGCCGAGAAGCTTGTCGATGCAGTGGATGCCTTTTGCGAGCGGATTGCATTCACGCGCCATCAGACGGCACGGCTCTTCGAGACGGCGAAGCGCCTCGGGTTGCCGGTGAAGCTGCACGCCGATCAGCTCTCGGACCTCGGCGGCGCGGCGCTCGCCGCGAAGCATGGCGCGCTCTCCGCGGATCATCTCGAGTACACGAGCGAGGCGGGCATCGATGCGCTGGCGCGGGCGGGCAGCGTGGCCGTGCTCCTGCCGGGCGCGTACTACTTTCTGCGCGAGACGCGCCTCCCGCCGATCTCGGCGCTGCGCAGCCACCACGTGCCGATAGCGCTCGCCACCGATCACAATCCGGGCTCGTCGCCGCTGTCCTCGCCGCTCCTCGCGATGAACATGGCGTGCACGCTCTTTCGCTTGACGCCCGAGGAGGCGCTCGCAGGATTCACCGTGCAGGCAGCGCGCGCGCTCGGCATGCAGGCGTCGCACGGCACGCTGCAGGCCGGCAAGGCGGCCGATTTTGCGCTATGGGAAATCGACTCGCCGGCGGAGCTCGCCTACGCGATCGGCGCTAACCCATGCGTCGGCCGCGTCCGCGCTGGCAAATCTGTACTTAGTACGTAATATCTTTTCTAGTCAGTGGCCGTACAGGCTCTCGGCCGAAATAACGTAGGCCCACAGCGCTTCGATGTCCTCGGGCTTCAGCATCCCGCCCCACGCCGGCATCTGGTTCTTGCCGCGCGCGACCGAGGTGATGAAGCGCTCGCGCTCGTTGTGCGGAAACTTGCGCAGGTCAAAGGCGCCCTGCGGGTCCTGCATGCGCGCACCGTGGCAAGGCGAGCAATTGCGCTCGTAGATGTCGGCGCCGCGCTGGATCTGCTGCGGCGCCGGGGCCTGTGCGAGAGCCGAGCTGCAGGCGAGCATCACTCCGGCAAGAGGGCGAAGGTCCATACCGAGCCACCCACGGGAACGCGATCCTTCAGCGCCTCGCGATTGATGTTCCAGTAGAGCCCGCCAATGCCGGAGAGCACCGTCACGTACTGCTTACCCTTGTAGGTGTAGGTGATCGGCATCGCATTGATGCCGGAGCCGGTCTGGAATTGCCAAACCTGCTTGCCGGTCGCCGCATCGAGCGCGATGAACTCGCCGGTCTCCTTGCCTGTAAAGAGCAGCTCGCCGCTCGCCAGCATCGCCGACCAGATCTGGAAGTCGGTAAGCGGCACGCGCCACTTCTTCTCCGCGGTGAGCGGATCGATCGCCTCGATGTGGCCGATTGGCTCGCCGGCCGCGCGCGGCAGCGGCAGGTTCTCGATGAACATGTAACGCTGGCCTTTCTCGAACGGCTTCGTGTCCAGGTGCTTGTACATGCGCCCTTCGTGAAACGTGTTGGCGTAGAGCAGGCCAGTGTTCGGATTGAACGCCGCGTGCTGCCAGTTCTTGCCGCCGCGCGTGGAAGGCCAATGCTCGGTCGCCTTCATGTCGCGAATGCTTCTCGCGATGTCGGTTTCCACCGGCCGGCCCGTCTTCATGTCGATGTGGGTCGCCCAGTTCACCTTCTCGTAGGGCTTCGCCGAAATGAGCTGCCCATTGGTACGGTCGAGTACATAAAGGAAGCCGTTGCGGTTCAGCTGCATCACCACCTTGCGCGGCTTGCCGGCGACTTTGAGCTCCGCGAGGATCAGCTCCCAGCAGGCATCGTAGTCATAGGCGTCATTCGGCGTGAACTGGTAGTGCCACACGATCTCGCCGGTCTTCGGCCGCATCGCCAGCAGCGACGACGTGTAGAGGTTGTCGCCTGCGCGGCTCTGCGACGCCCACGGTGCGGGGTTGCCCGTGCCCCAGTAGATGAGGTCGAGCTGCGCGTCGTAGGAGCCCGTAATCCACGCGGAGCCGCCGCCCGTTTCCCAGGCGTTGTTGTTTTGCGGCCAGGTTTCGTTACCCTTCTCGCCGCGCGCAGGGATCGTATAGCGGCGCCAGAGCTGCTTGCCGGTTTCCGGATCGTAGCCGTCGATGAAGCCGCGCACGCCGTATTCCGCGCCCGAATTGCCGATGATCAGCACGCCGTTGGCAATGAGCGGAGCCAGCGTGAGCGATATGCCGTCGGTCCACTCGGCAACCTTCGTCTTCCAGACTTCCTTGCCGGTCTTTGCGTCGAGCGCGAGCACTTGTGCATCGAGCGTCGTGCGGTAGACGCGACCGTTGTAGAGCGCGGCGCCCTTGTTTGACACGCCGCAGCACACTACGCGCGGCGTATCGGCCGGCCAGTCGAGCGTGTGCTTCCAGAGTTGCTTGCCCGTGCCGACATCGATCGCGACGGTGTGGCGTGCGTTGGTCACGTACATCACCCCGTTGTAGACCAGCGGCTGCGCCTGCTCGCCCCAGTTGTTGTCAAGGCTCAGGTTCCACACCGGCACCAGGCGCTTGATGGTGTTGCGGTTGATCTGGTTGAGCGGGCTGTAGCGCTGCAGGTGATAGCCCATGCCGTAGGTGAGCACGTTGTCCGTCTTCAGCGCGTCGCTGAGCTGGCCGTCAGCCTTCAGTTCGTCAAGGGTTTGGGCATTCGCGGTACCGGCAGCGAGCAGCAGCACTGCCAACGTCGTCTTGCAGCGGTTCATGGTCTCCTCCTTAAGGTCCATGTTGCGCTTCGCGCGGCCGCTGTTCAAGCACGGGCATCGTGCTTGCTGCACCTGCTGCAACATCCTTGGAGAGGGTTGATCCATGAATACCGCGGATATTTCAGCACTTGCACGTCATCTGTTCGAAACGCACGGGGCCAAAGCCATCGCCGAGGCCGCACAGAAGGCGGAGTTCTTCATTCGCGCTGGCGATACGGCGCAAGCGAAGACGTGGGAGCGGGTCGAGGCCGCATTGCGCGAGATGCGCGGCCCGCGGCAGACCTAGTTATTTCTTGCCGAGCGCGAGGAGCAGCTCGAGCAGCGTCCTCAGCTGCGGCCGCAGCTCACGCGCCAGGTCGTCCCGGAAGCGATAGGGCGGGTTCTCGTCCATATACGTCGCTTCCGAGAGTTCGAGCTGCAATGCATGCACGCCGTTCGCCGGATCGCCATAGTGGCGGGTGATGTAGCCACCCTTGAAGCGCCCGTTCAGCGCGACGCGATAGCCCTCCACCGACTTCGCCAGCGCTTCGCCGATGCCCGGCGCGCACGAGCTTCCGTCCGCGGTCCCGAGGTTGAGGTCGGGCAGCTTGCCGGCGAAAAAGCGCGGCAGCACCGAGAAGATGGAGTGCGCATCCCAGAGCAATGCGTAGCCGTGCTGTGCCTTGATTTCCGCGAGCGCCTGCTGCAAGCGCTGATGATAAGGCTGCCAATAAGTCTCGATGCGCTTGGCGACCTCTTCCTGCGTGGGCGGAAAGCCGGGAAGGTAGAGCGGCTCGCGGTGGAACGTGTCGAGCGGCACGATGCCGGTCGTGTCCTGCCCGGGGTAGAGGTTGGCATTGTCGGGCGGCCGGTTGAGGTCCACCACGTAGCGCGAATGCGTGGCGACGAGCACTGAAGCGTCGAGCCCCGTAAGGAAGTCGTACAGCCGCTCGAGATGCCAGTCGGTATCGGGCAAGGCGCGCGCCGCGCTGCTCAGCCGCGGCGCGAGCCACTCCGGCACATGCGTGCCGGTATGCGGCATCGAGACGAGGAGCGGCGAGGCGCCGGGACGGAAGCGATAGAGCTCCATCAGAGGGATGGCAGGAGTCCCGGCACGAAGCGCTGAAAGCTCGCTGCCTCGATCAGTGCCTGCACCGCGGTGATATCGGGAGCGAAGTAGCGGTCGTGGTCGTAGAAGCCGACCTTCGAGCGCACGAGCGCATGGACCTGCTGCAGCCTCGCCGACGTTCGCAAGGGCGCGCGGAAGTCGATGCCTTGCGCCGCCGCCAGCAGCTCGATGGCCACGATGCCGGCGGTGTTCGCCGCCATGTCGCCGAGCCGCCGCGCGGCGAAAGTCGACATGCTGACGTGATCTTCCTGGTTCGCCGACGTCGGCAGGCTGTCGACGCTCGCCGGATGCGCGAGCGACTTGTTCTCGCTCGCCAGCGCAGCGGCCGTGACTTGCGCGAGCATGAAACCCGAGTTCACGCCGCCGTGCTCGACGAGAAACGGCGGCAGGCCCGACAGCGTCGGGTCGATCAGCAGCGCGATGCGCCGCTCCGAGAGCGCGCCGATTTCGGCAATCGCGACGGCAAGGGCATCGGCAGCGAGCGCGATCGGCTCGCCGTGGAAGTTGCCGCCGGACAAGATCTCGTCGCCGATGACGAGCGGGTTGTCGGTCACGGCGCTCGCCTCGGTTTCGAGGATGCCGGCCGCGTAGCGCAGCTGCTCGAGGCACGCGCCCATCACCTGCGGCTGGCAACGCAGGCTGTACGGGTCCTGCACGCGCGGATCGTTCTCGAGGTGTGAGCGGCGGATCTCGCTGCCGTCGAGCAGCGTCACATAGTGTCTGGCGACGTCGCGCTGACCGGTGTGCCCGCGCAGCTCGTGGATGCGCGCATCGAACGGCGCGTCGCTGCCGGCCGCAGCGTCGACCGACAGCGCGCCGGCGGCGACTGCCGCGGCGAACCCGTCCTCGGCCGCGAAGAGTCCCCTCAGCGCGAGCGCGGTCGACACTTGCGTGCCGTTCAGCAATGCCAGACCCTCTTTCGGCGCGAGCTGGATCGGCTGCGGATGTTGCACCTCGCCGACGCCGAGGAGCGCAAGCGAGAGATGCGCGAGCGGCGCGAGATCGCCGGATGCACCCACCGAACCCTTCGCCGGTATGCGCGGATAAAGGCGCCGGTTGTAGAGCTCGAGCAACCGTTCTACCAGCAGCGGCCGCACGCCGGAATGCCCGCGCGCCAGGCTTTCGATCTTTAGCGCCAGCGTGAGCCGCACGGTCGCATCGTCGAGGAATGGACCGGTGCCCGCGGCGTGCGACAGCACGATGTTCCGCTGCAGCTCTTCCAGCTCCGCTTCAGCAATGCGCGTCTGCGACAGACGACCGAAGCCGGTGTTGATGCCATAGGCCGGCTTGCCTGAGGCGAGGATGCGGCCGACCGCGGCTGCGCTCGCCTGCATGCGCCCAAGCGCCGTCGGCTCAAGACCGAGCGTCGGCGCTTCGCGCGCAATCGCGCGCAGCGCGGCGAGCGTCAGGTGGCCGGTGCCGAGCTGGATCACTTCGCGAACGGCAGATCGAGGCCTTGCTCGCGCGCGCAGGCGAGCGCTGCCTCGTAGCCGGCATCGGCGTGACGCATCACGCCGCTCGCCGGATCGTTCCATAGCACACGCTCGATGCGCTTCGCCGCCGCGGGGCTGCCGTCGCAGACGATTACCTGGCCCGCGTGCTGCGAGTAGCCCATGCCGACGCCGCCGCCGTGATGAAACGAAACCCAGGTCGCGCCGCTCGCGCAGTTCAGGAGCGCATTCAGCACCGCCCAGTCCGAAACCGCATCAGAGCCGTCGCGCATGGCTTCCGTCTCGCGATTGGGGCTCGCTACCGAGCCGGCGTCGAGATGATCGCGGCCGATGACGATCGGCGCCTTGAGCTCGCCGCTGGCCACCATCTCGTTGAAGGCCAAGCCGGCGCGATGTCGCCGCCCGAGCCCGAGCCAGCATATGCGCGCCGGCAAGCCCTGGAAGCGGATGCGCTTGCCCGCGAGGTCGAGCCAGCGGTGCAGGCTTTTATCCTCCGGAAAAAGCTCGCGCACCTTCGCGTCCGTGCGCGCAATGTCCTGCGGATCGCCGGACAGTGCCACCCAGCGGAAGGGGCCTTTGCCGGCGCAGAAGAGCGCTCGCACATACGCTGGCACGAAGCCGGGATAGTCGAACGCGTTCTTCACGCCAACGTTCTTTGCCTCCTGGCGGATGTTGTTGCCGTAGTCGACGCACGGAATGCCCATGGCCTTGAAGCCGAGGATCGTGCGTACGTGCCTCGCGATGGACTCGCGTGCGGATAGCGCCACTTCCTCCGGTTCTTTTTCGCGCAGCGCTTTCCACTTGCTGAGGGACCAGTGTTCCGGCAGGTAGCCGTGCGCCGGATCGTGTGCTGACGTCTGATCGGTGACCAGCGCCGGGCGGAACTGCGAGCCTTGCGCGCGCTTCAGGAACTGCGGCATGAGCTCCGCTGCGTTACCGAGCAGGCCGATGGAAATCGGCCCGGTCGCCTGCGCCAGCATGGCGGCGGCGTCCTCCACGGTCTTTGCCTGCGCGTCGAGATAGCCGGTCTTGAGCCGCATGGCGATGCGTTCCGGATCGCATTCGATCGCGATCAGCGACGCGCCGTTCATGGTGGCGGCGAGCGGCTGCGCGCCGCCCATGCCGCCGAGCCCGGCGGTCAGGATCCACTTGCGCGACCAGTCGCCGTTGCAATGCTGGCGGCCGGCCTCGGCGAACGTCTCGTAGGTGCCTTGCACGATGCCCTGGCTGCCGATGTAAATCCAGGAGCCGGCGGTCATTTGGCCGTACATCATCAGGCCCTTGCGGTCGAGCTCGTCGAAGTGCTCCCAGTTCGCCCATGCGGGTACCAGGTTCGAGTTGGCGATCAGCACGCGCGGCGCATCCGCATGGGTGCGGAAAATGCCGACCGGCTTTCCGGACTGCACGAGGAGCGTCTGATCCGCTTCCAGGCGTTTAAGCGCGCCCACGATCGCGTCGTAGCACTCCCAATTGCGCGCCGCTTTGCCGATGCCGCCGTATACGACGAGGTCCTCGGGCCGCTCAGCGACCTCGGGATCGAGGTTGTTCATCAGCATACGCAGCGGCGCCTCGGTGAGCCAGCTCTTGGCGCTGAGCTGGGTGCCACGCGGGGCGCGGACGACGCGGGACTGCATGGCGCAATGCTAGCGCTAGAATGGCGCGTCCATCGCGGGGGAGACCGATATGAAATGGCTGGCCATGATTGCCGCCGCGGGCGTTGCGTTCAGCGCCCAGGCGCAGGAAAAAGTAGTGCTGGGAATGAGCGGCTGGACGGGATTTCAGCCGCTGAAGCTTGCTGAGCTCGCCGGCATCTTCAAGAAGCACGGCGTCGACATCGAGACGCGCTTCATCGCACCGGTGCAGCGCTCTGCTGCACTCGCCTCGGGCGCGTTGAACGCGGCGGCGACGACGGTCGATCAGCACATCGTCTGGACCTCCGCCGGCATTCCGACGGTGCAGGTTGCACTCATCGACAAATCGAATGGCGGCGACGGGCTAGCGGTGCGCAACAACATCAAGTCGCTCAAGGAGCTGAAGGGCAAGACCGTCAATGTCGACGGCCCGGGCACCGTGCAGCACTTCATGCTCTCCTACATCCTCGAGAAGAACGGCATGTCGATCAACGACGTGACCCGCTCGACGCTCGCCGCGCAGCCGGCGGCGCAGGCATTCGTCGCGGGGCAGGGTGATGCGGCTCTCACGTACGAACCGTACCTCTCGACCATCCGGGCGAAGCCCGACGCCGGCAAGATCCTGGTGACGTCGAAGGAGTACCCGGTGGTGGTGGACGTCCTGGTGTTCAAAAAGGACTACATCGAGAAAAACCCGCAAATCGTCAAGGCGACCGTGGACAGCTTCTTCGAAGCTCTCGACATGATCAAGCGCGAGCCCGACAAGGCCTACGAGCTGATGGGCAGCGTGGTGAAGCAGCCCGGCGACGCCTTTGCCAAATCGGCCGCGTACATCGCCTGGCAGGATCGCGCGGCGAACAAGGCCTACTACGCGAAGGACCACAAGCCGTTCGTCGACTTCGCGGTGCGCGTGCTGAAATCGACCAAGGTGATCGAGAAAGAGCCGAAGTCCGCGGAGATGGTGGACCTGCGCTTCCAATAGATAAATGGGGACGGACCCCATTTTTCTCGTTTGGAGCCCCTAAAACCGGTTTCGCATCGCGCCCGGCTGCTGCTGGGCGCGTCGTTCTTTGCGCTGTTCTTCGCTCTCTGGGCGCTCGCGACATTCGGCGGCCTGGTCGACGCGATGTTCCTGAAGGACCCGCTCTACACGCTGCGCACCGGCGTCGGTCTTTTCCGCGAGTTCGGCTTCAGCCGCGACGTCGGCATCACGGTGTTCCGCGTGGTAGGCGGCTTCGTCCTCGCCACGCTGGTCGCCGTACCGCT
>JADMIO011006467.1_pt1 | contig 10022 bp, 7 predicted proteins | sample 8958161 | NCBI WGS metagenome assembly JADMIO01 (sample SAMN16585339, study PRJNA669376) | soil metagenome | isolation source: Crop rotation soil | place: USA: Cullars Rotation, Alabama | collected 2011
GGGTGTTGGGGACCGCTACGCGATGGCGCGCTCGACGGGCATGAACTCGAGGTTGTGCGCTGCCGCGACGGGCCCGTACGTCACGCTCCCGCCGAACGTGTTCACGCCGAGCAGGATCGCCTTGTCGCCCCGCGCCGCCGCGACGATCCCCTTGTTCGCGATCGCGACCGCGTAGCCGACCGTCACGTTCGTGAGCGCCCACGTGCTCGTGTACGGCACCGCGCCCGGCATGTTCGCGACGCAGTAGTGCACGACCCCGTGCATGACGTACGTGGGGTTGTCGTGCGTCGTCGGGCGGCACGTCGCGATGCAGCCGCCCTGATCGACGGCGACGTCGACCACGACCGTGCCCTTCTCCATCTCGGCGATGAGCTCCTCGGTCACGAGCAGCGGCGCGCGCGCGCCCGGCACGAGCACCGCGCCGACCACGAGGTCGGCACGCGTGACGGCGCTCTCGATGTTCTCGGAGTTCGAGTACAGCGTCTCGATCGCGCCGCCGAAGACGTCCTCGAGGTAGCTCATCGTCTCGGCGCGAACGTCGAGCACGGTCACCTGCGCGCCCATGCCGACGGCGATCGTCGCCGCGTTGCGCCCGACCACGCCGCCGCCGAGGATCACGACGCGCCCGCGCCGCGTCCCGGGGACGCCGCCGAGCAGCACGCCCTTGCCGCCGCGCTCCTTCTCGAGGCACGACGCGCCGACCTGCACGGCCATGCGCCCGGCGACCTCGCTCATCGGCCGCAGCAGCGGCAGCGATCCGTCGTCGTGCTGGATGGTCTCGTACGCGACGCCCGTGACGCGCCGCCGAGCGAGCTCGCGCGTCAGGTCGGGCTCGGCCGCGAGGTGCAGGTACGTGTAGAGGATGAGCCCGTCGCGGAAGAAGCCGTACTCGCTCGGCAGCGGCTCCTTCACCTTGACGACCATCTCGGCGCCCCACGCCTCGGCGGCGCTGCGCACGATCGTCGCGCCCGAGCGCCCGTAGGCCTCGTCGGCGATGCCGCTCCCCGCGCCCGCGCCCGACTCGACCAGCACGCGGTGCCCGTGCGCCGTCAGCGCGCGGACGCCCGCGGGCGTCATGCCGACGCGGTACTCCCGCGTCTTGATTTCCTTCGGCACTCCGATGAGCACGACCCTCTCCTTTGCTTCCCCAGCCGGCGCGGCGACGATAGCAGATGAAGCGCGAATCGCGCCCGTTTGCGGCCGTCGCGCTCACGACGCAGCGCGCCGGTCGGTCGCGTGGCGGGCCGCCGGACGCATCCCTTCGTCAGCGGGTCAGCGGGTCAGCGCGTCACTTGGGAACGGCGATCTCGTCGCACGTCGTCTTCACGATCTGCGCGAGCGCGTCGCCGATCACCTTGGTGTAGCCGGCCTCGTCGTCGATGTCGCCGACGATGGGCGGCTCGCCGAACGCGTTCAGCATCTTCCAGAGCTCGTTGTTCACGCCCTCGATGCACGAGTCGACGAGGCCCGCGGTCAGGATGCACGCGTCGCCGCCGCACTTGGACTTCCGCGAGGTCAGCATGTCGTGGTACGCGGGCGTGCCCTCGGGCGACTTGTCGGGCTCGTCGCTGAGGAAGAAGACGACGAGCACGGCGTCCTCGTCGCGGAAGAAACCTGCGTTGTGCTGCTCGTTCGCCGGGTGCGCGGCGTAGCCGGCCGCGGCCGAGGGCATCTCGTACGAGCAGCCCGTCTCGCCTGCCGCGACGGCCGCGCTCGCGAACCAGGTCTTGAGCGCCGACTTGTCGGCGTCGGAGGTGTTCGCCGCGAAGAAGGTCTTGCCTTCGTGCTCGAAGAGGCGGCCCTGCTCGCCGTTCGTGCCGGTGTTGCCGTCCTGGGGCTTCGTGTAGTGCGCCTCGATCTCGGCGGGCGTCTGCGCGGAGACGCAGTTGACGACGGACTCGGAGCAGCTGCCCGTGAAGAACGACGTCGTGACGATGCCGACGTGGAAGTCGACGTTCGGCGGGAGCTTCGCGTACATCGCGTCGACGAAGCCCGGGAACGCGAGGGCGAGCGCGTCCTGGTACTTTCCCATCGAGGGGGAGTTGTCGATCACGAAGAGGAGGTCGACGAACTGGCAGCTCGCCTTCTGGGCGTCGCCGCTGCTGCCGCCCGCGTCGAAGGGGGCGAAGCCGGCCTCGCCGCTCGAGCCGGTCGTGGAGGACGCGGTCGCGCCGCCCGCTCCGCCCGCGCCCGAAGCGGCGCTCGCGCCCGAGGTGTCGCCGCTGGTTCCTTCTCCCGGCGACGTGCTCGAGCCGGCGGCGCACGCGGCGAGGAGACCGGCAATCGCGAGCGAACCGAGCCAGACGCGCGAGCTCATAGGGATACGGATGGTACGCTCGTGCACCGGAGATTGAACAGGAAGGCGCGAAGGCGCGAAGAAACATGATTCGAGGATCCTTCGCGTCTTCGCGCCTTCCTGTTCAAATCTCCCTCCGCTGCGTCGTTGTTGGCACGGTCGGCCTGCTGGCGTGCGGCGAGCAGTCTGGCGGCGGAACGGCGGGAACCGCGGCGAGCGGAGCCGGTGGCTCGGGCGGCTGGGGCAGTGGCAGCGCGTCGGGCACCAGCACGAGCGCGAGTACCGGCTCCGGTGCTTCGATTGCGAGCGGTGCAGGCGGCTCGATCTCGACGGGCAGCGGCGGAGCACCATCGGGAGCGGGCGGCTCGGGCGGCTCGGGCGGAGCACCACTGGCATGCACCGGCATCGCGACGGAGCCGCCCGTCTTCGGCGTCGAGGATCGCCTCGCGATCGGCGTCTCCGACTCGACGCCGAAGACCTTCCAGAACCCGAGCTTCCCGGGCCTCGGCGTCCGCCACGCGCGCACCGTCCGCCCGTTCGACGTCGCCCTCCGCGATTGCGGCGATCCCGCCGACATCCACTCGCGCGCCAACTGGGAAGCATGGCTGAACGGCGCCATCGCGAACGGCGTCGAGCCGTTCGTCGTCTTCGTCAGCACGGGCCCCTATCCGACGCCGGACGAGTTCGAGCAAGCCTTCGTCGCCTTCCGCGCCGCCTACCCGGGCGTGCGCCGATTCGCCGCCTGGAACGAGCCCAATTCGAGCGCCTACGAGGTGCACGAGCACCCCGAGGTCGCCGCCGCGTACTGGCTACGTGCCAATCAGCATTGCAATGGTGATTGCGTGGTCGCGGCGGGCGAGATGATGGATTGGCCCGGCGACCCCGCCTTTCACCAGGAGGTGCCGATCGCCAAGGACAGCCCGTCCTATGCCGCGCGGTACATGGCGCACCTCGGCGACGCGCGCCCCGCGCTCTGGTCGTTCCATGCCTGGCACGACGTGGCGGCTTACCAGCAGAACGGCGCGCACTGCCTGCCGCAGGAAGGCCCGGGCGGCGACCCGTCGCTGCCGCCGTGCCGCATCCGCTGGTTCGGGCACCTGCTCCGCGGGAGCTGGTCGAAGGCGACCATCTGGCTCACCGAGCAAGGGCCTTATTGGCAGATTGGCTGCGAGGACTGGAACGTGACGGCCAAGTTCGCCGATTCGCACACGTGCACGGACATCCCGCATCTCGGCACGACCGCGCCCGTCTTCGTCTTCGGAGAAGAATGGCAGAAGAAGACCGCGCAGTTCCTCCTGAACGACCTCGCCTCCGCCGACGCGCGCATCACGCGCGTGTACCTCTACGACTTCCAGGCCGAGTGCAGCGTCGTCGAGAACTGCAAGCTCGGCGACACGGGGCTCGTGTCGCCGTGGGTCGCGTCGACGAACGACCCGGGCACGCCGCGCGAGGTCTACGGGCTCGTGGCCGGCTGGCCGGGCAAGAAGTAGCCACGTAGCATCGGCGCATGACGTCCCAGATCGTGGAGGAGTTCGTGAAGGAGCTCGATGCGCTCGTCGCCGCGCGCCTCGAGCGCATCGCGGAGGCCGCGTCGACCGGAGAGCCCGCGCCCGAGTGGACCGTGCCGCGGCTGCTCGCGCTCGCGTTGAAGAAGGAGCTCGAGGCGGCCGAGGAGGCGGCGCTCTGGATCGCCTCGGAGGCCGACGTCGAGGTGAAGCTCGCGCTCGCGCGGCAATGCGGCGACGAGGCGAAGCACTACCGCCTGATCGAGGAGCGTCTCCGTGAGCTCGGCGCGGACGCCGCGTCGCGGCCGAGCCCGCTCGACGGCGGCCGCACGCCGATGTTCGCCTACCTCGAGGGATTGAAGACGACCGTCGAGCGCGTCGCCGCCGGGCCGTTCGCGCGCGAGGCGCTCGCTCGGGTGCACAACGAGGCCTTCATCGCCTATTGCGAGGCGCAGGGCGACGCCGGCACCGCGCGCCTGTACCGCGACGTGATCCAGCCCGACGAGGGTCACCATCACGCGATGGGCCGGAAGCTGCTCGCGCGCCTCGCGACGACGGACGCGGACCGCGACCTCGCGCGCGCGGCTGCCGCGCGGACGCTCGACATCGCCGGTGAGCTGCAAGAGCTCGCACGCCTGAAGAAGGGTATCTGCCGCGCGCCTGGCTGCTGACGTATCCTGTTTTCGACGAACCACCTCTCACGCCGGGAGAGCAGGCCATGGCCCTTCGCTCGCGCGCGCGCGCTTCCTCCGCACCGCGGATTGCCACCTTCACGATCGTCGCGGCGTTCGCGGCTGCGGCGGGATGTGGTGGCGGCGACGACGCGGTTGGCACTGGCGCCAGCAGCAGCACGTCGGGTGCCGGCGGCGCGGGACTGGCAGGTTCGGGCACGGGCACGGGGACCGGAGGCTCGGGGACGGGGACCGGAGGCGCGGGCACGGGCACGGGCACGGGCGGCACGGGCGGCACGGGCACCGGGACGGGAGGCGCGGGTACCGGGACCGGAGGCACGGGTTCCGGGACTGGGGGCACGGGCACGGGAGGAGCGGGGGGCGCAGCGAGCGCGTCGGCAGGCGCGGGAGGCTCGGGCGGATCGAGCAGCGCATCGGGCGCCGGCGGATCGGGCGGCGCGGCGGCGGGCGCAGGTGGCGCCGGCGGCGGCGCGGGCCCCGGCGGTGCGGGCGGTGCTGGCGGCGGCGCGTGCGGACCGGAGCTCTGCAACGGAGTCGACGACGATTGCGATGGCCCGATCGACGAGGGCTGCGCTTGCAAGGAAGGCGATACGACCCCCTGCTACACCGGCAATCCCTCGACGAAGGGCGTCGGCGTCTGCGCGGAGGGGGTCGCCACCTGCGACATCATGGGCGTCTGGGGCGATTGCGTCGGCGAGACCATCCCGAGCGACGAGCTCTGCAACGGCCTCGACGACGATTGCAACGGCACGATCGACGACGGCCTGGGCACTTTGAGCTGCGGCCTCGGCGCGTGCTCCACGATCGTCGACGCGTGCGAAGGCGGCAATCCCGTCGCTTGCGTTCCCCTCGATCCGGCGCCCGCCGAGACGTGCGACGGCGCCGACGACGACTGCGACGGCACCATCGACGAGGGCTGCAATTGCGTCGATGGCAAGAAGCAAGACTGCTATTCCGGCCCGTCGGGCACTCTGGGGTTCGGCCCCTGCAAGCAGGGAAAGCAGACCTGTGCGGGCGGCGGCTGGGGCGAGTGCCAGGGCGAAGTGACGCCGGTCGCCGAGCAATGCAATGGAATCGACGACGACTGCGACGACGACATCGACGAGGATCAAGGCACCACGGTGTGCGGACAAGGCGAATGCAAGGTCGTCGCGCCGAATTGCGTCAATGGCAAACCGAACGCCTGCGAGCCCGGCAGCCCGCAGCTCGAGACGTGCAACGGCAAGGACGACGACTGCGACGGCGAGACCGACGAGTCCTGCCCGCAGGGCGTCTGCGTCGCCGGCCTGTGCTGCGCCTCGGAGCGCGCGTGCGGCGACGTCTGCTGCGCCGAGGGACAGGTCTGCTCGTTCCTCCAGTGCGTCACCCCCGGCGACGACTGCCTGGATGCCAGTGAATGCCCGCCCGGCTCGTATTGCGAATACGCGCTCGGCGACGACGGCGGCAATGCGATGTGCCAGGGCGTCACCGTGCAGGAGGGCAAGTGCCTGCCCGCGCCTCCCGAATGCGCTCCCGGCCAGCCGCCGGGCGACCCGATCGCGTGCATCGAGGCGTGCGAATACAAGCCGCCGCTCGGCCAGTTCCAGCCCGTCCTGAAGTTCTCGTGGGGCAACGCGGCCGCCGTCAACACGAAGGACAGCGTCATGATGGCGCCCGTCGTGATCCAGCTCGACGACGACAACTGCGACGGCATCGTCAACGAGCGCGACGTCCCCGAGATCGTCTTCTCGACGTTCGAGAGCGGCCAGTACAACGCGAATGGCACGCTCCACGCCATCTCGATCGTGAAGGGCGCGGTCGTCGAGAAGTGGACCGCGAACGCCGGCGCGACCTCTCCCATTTTCCCGGGCCGCTCGATCGCGGCAGGCAACATCGACGGAGTGCCGGGCAACGAGATCGTGGTGTGCACGACGGACGGCCGCGTCCGCGCGTACCGCGCCGACGGGAAGCAGCTCTGGCTCAGCGAGGCCGGCACGGGCTGCTTCATGCCGTCGCTCGCGGACCTCGATCAGGACGGCGACGTCGAGGTGGTCGTGGAGGCCAAGGTGCTCGACGGCAAGACGGGCGCGCTCGTCGCGACGCTCTCGCCGGCGAACACGTCCAACGTGGTGCTCGGCGACGTCAGCAGTCCGCCGGACGGCAAGCTCGACCTCGTGACTGCGAATCGGGTCTTCGACGCGAAGGGGAAGCTCCTCGTCTCGGTGCCCGTGACTGGCACGTATCCGGCGATTGGCGATCTCGATCGTGACGGCGTCGCCGAGGTGGCCGTGATCGACAGCGCAGCGCACCTCCTGCACGTCTGGCACCGCGACCCCTCGAACGCGAACGGCTACGTCGTCGTGCGCCAGGGCATCGACATCAACGGCGCGCTCGCGGTGACGTGCGCGAAGCTCGGCGGCGGCGGGCCGCCCACGATCGCGGACTTCAACGGCGACGGGTACCCCGACGTCGGCGTCGCCGGGCGCATCGGTTATGCGGTGTTCGACGGGAAGAAGCTGATGGACCCGGCGGTCGCCGCCTCGAAGACGCTCCTCTGGAACACGGCGACGCAGGATTGCTCGTCGGGCGCGACCGGGAGCTCGGTGTTCGACTTCGATGGCGACGGCAAGGCCGAGGTGCTCTACGGCGACGAATACAAGCTGCGCATCTACGCCGGCCCGACCGGCGCGACCCTGTTCGAGACCTGCAATACGAACGGGACGCTATTCGAGTATCCGCTGGTCGCCGACGTCGACAACGACGGGCACGCCGACATCGTGGCGGTGTCCAATTCGTATTCGTCGTTCAATTGCAACGGGACGAAGACCTCGGGCGTGCGCGTCTTCGGCGACACGCTCGGCAAGTGGGTCCGCACGCGGCGCATCTGGAATCAGCATGCCTATTACGTGACGAACGTCGCCGAGGACGGGACGATCCCGAAGGACGACGGAGGCAATCACCAGGTGCCCGGCCTGAATAGCTACCGGCAGAACCGGCAGCCGCAGGGAGAGTTCCTCGCGCCCGATCTGGTCGTCTCCGTCGCGCCGAAATGCGCGGGGTTCTACGCGCTCGTCGCGCGCGTTCGCAACGTGGGGCAGGCGTCGGTCGAAGACGGCGTCGTCGTGGGGTTCTATCTGGGCGACCCCGCCAACGGCAACAAGCTGGGAGAGGGCTTCACGACGAAGACCCTTTATTCGGCCGAGGCCGAGGACGTGGTGCTTCCCCTCGCCATGGTGCCGGCCGGGCAGGTGACCGCGGTCGTGGACGACGGCGGGCCGCCGCACGCCTGGCACGAGTGCCGCACCGACAACAACGTGTCGAAGCCCGTCAATCCGGGGTGCGTCGATCAATAGCGCTGCCGCGTGAATGGCAATCAGCCGATGGGGCGGATGCCGGCGAGCAGGAGCTTGACGATGGCGCGCTTGCGGCGTGCGAGCGGCTCGCCGGCGCGCGGGGCCGCGTCCGGGAACATGGCCTCGAGCAGGTGCGCCTCGGCGAACGGGAAGATCACGAGGGCCATTGCCGCGAGGATCATCTCGCGCGCGGGGACGTCGCGGCGAACCTCGCCGGCGCGCTGGCGCTCCTCGATGAACGCGGTCACGGCCTGGACGATGGGCAGCGTGCGCTCGCGCGTGACGTCGGCGAGCACGGTGGAGCCGGCGACGGCCTCGTGGCGCAGGATCGCGAGGAGGTTCTGGTGCTGGGCGTGGAAGTCGCAGAGCAGATCGACGAAGCCGACGACGAGGCCCTCGAGGTCGGGGCGCCGCTCGAGGAGGCTCAAGGATTCGGTCGACGTCTGCAGCAGCAGGCGGTCGAGGACGGCGTGATAGAGGCCGTTCTTGTCGACGAAGTAGTGGTGGATGAGCGCGGGCTGCACGCCGGCGCCGACGGCGATCTCGCGCAGGCGGGCCCCCGCGAAGCCGCGCGCGCCGAACTCGCGCTCGGCGGCGTCGAGGAGGCGCGCGCGGGTGGCGGCTGCGTTGCGCTCGCGGCGCGGCTCGCTCTTCGGGGCCGCGTCGCGCGAGCGCCCGGTGCGATCAGGCCGAGGCATCCCAGTGCTCGAACTGCAGGACGCCGAGCTCCTCGAAGCCCTTCCGGATGCGCGGCGTGAGGAGGCCGAGGCGCTTCACGTTGGGGACGATCTTCGAGAAGAGCAGCGTGCGGAACATCTGCATGGACTCGCTGCGTTCGGCGATCGCGAGGCACTCGGCGACGGGCATGCCCATGTGCTCCCAGACCTCCTGCATCATGAACCGATCGCGCATGAGGCGCGAGGATTCCAGGATGAAGTCCTCGCGCTGGCGGAGCTCGGACTCCGTCATGTCGCCGTAGATGCCCTTCAGGGAGAGGACGCCGAACGCGACGTGGCGCGCCTCGTCCTGCATGATCATGTGGACGATCTGCCGGATGAGCGGCTCGCGCGCGACCTTGTCGATGAAGCCGAACGCTGCGAGGGCGAGGCCTTCGACGAGGATCTGCATCCCGAGGTACTTCATGTCCCAGCGCGAGTCCTTCAGGATCTCGTCGAGGAGCGTGCGCAGGTAGGGCGAGATCGGGAAGGTGAGCTCGATCTTCTCGCGGAGGTAGCGGTCGTAGGCCTCGACGTGGCGCGCCTCGTCCATGACCTGCGTGGCGGCGTAGAACTTGGCGTCGGCGGTGGGGACGGCGCTGACGATCTGCGAGCTCGCGAGGAGCGCGCCCTGCTCGCCGTGGAGGAAGTTCGAGAGCAGGTACGCGGACGAGAGGCGGCGGAGGCGCGGGAGCTCGGTCTTCTTGTCGAGCTTGTCCCAGAGGTGCGTGCCGTAGATCGGGATGAACTCGTTCGGCATCGTCTCGGACTCGGGATCGACGGAGACGCTCCAGTCGAGGTAGGTGCGCGCGTTCCACATCGCGTCCTTCGACTTCTCGTAGAGGGCGCGGAGGTCGGGGCGCTCGACCGAGTAGGTCCACGTGTAGATGGTGTCGAAGGTCGTCGGGATGACGTCCTTGCCGGTCGGCGGTGCGGGGAGGCGGAAGCCGGAAGCGGCGGGGAGAGAGGCGGGGGCGATCGGGTGGGGCTCGAGGGAGAGGGACATGGGGGGACCTCCTGGGGCGACCAGGGCGAGCTTGTTGTTAATTAACTTTTTAGTCAATTAGATTCGTGCGGCGTCGTAGGTGGCTGCCGGACCGCCGGGGAACGGGCTTGTCCCTGGGACCGATTGCTGTAGGGTGTGCGCCCGCTGCACCTTGGAGAGGTGGCCGAGTGGCTGAAGGCACACGCTTGCTAAGCGTGCGATCGGGAAACTGATCCGCGGGTTCGAATCCCGCCCTCTCCGCCGCGCCGGAGGCGCGTCGGTTCGGCCGGAATCATCGGCCGTGTTTTCGGCGCGGGGCGCCGAAAACGACGGGCGAATCCCGGCCCTCTCTCATGGCATGCAGGGCGGTGGGGGAGCTCGTTTTCGGCGCGGGGCGCCGAAAACGACGGGCGGATCACGGGCCTCTGTCGTGGCATGCACGGCGGTCGGGGACGGGCGGATCACGGGCCTCTGTCGTGGCATGCATGGCGGTCGG
>JADMIO011418113.1_pt1 | contig 10022 bp, 8 predicted proteins | sample 8958161 | NCBI WGS metagenome assembly JADMIO01 (sample SAMN16585339, study PRJNA669376) | soil metagenome | isolation source: Crop rotation soil | place: USA: Cullars Rotation, Alabama | collected 2011
GAGCCACAACAAGTACTCGCTGCTCGCGGCGATGCGCGCACTGGCGCAGCTGATCAGCTACGAGCTGCCGCTGCTGCTCGCGTTTGTGCCGGTCGTGATGCTCGCCGGGACGCTTTCAACCACGCGCATCGTCGCGGCGCAGGGCGGGTGGACGGGCGGAATTCTGCCGCACTGGTTCGTGCTCACGCCGTGGGGTTTTGCGGGATTTGTGATCTTCATGATCGCCGCGCTGTCGGAGTCAAATCGCTCGCCCTTCGACCTGCCCGAGGCGGAGAGCGAGCTGATCGCGGGGCACCTGACGGAATATTCCGGGTTCAAGTACGCGCTGTTTTTCATGGCGGAATATTTTGGCATGTGCGCGCTCAGCGGGATGGCAGTGACGCTGTTCCTCGGCGGCTGGCAGGCGCCGTGCGCGTTCCTCGAGTTCATCCCGTCGTACGCCTGGTTCACCGCCAAGTTGCTCGCGCTGCTGCTCGGATTCATCTGGATCCGCGCGACGCTGCCGCGCCTCCGGATGGACCAGCTGACGCGGCTCGCCTGGAAATTTCTCGTGCCGCTGGCTTTGCTGAACCTCGCGAATGCCGCATTCTGGTCGCTCAGCGCGGGCTGGACCGGACCGCTGCAATTTGTGCGCTGGGTCATCGGTCTCGCGGTCGTCATCGGACCTTTCCTCTGGCTCGGTCGCGCGCTCAGCCAGGGAGTCGCACCGCGCACGTACCGTTTCGCCTGAGACCCCGCCCATGAACCTGACCCTCGCCCTCATCGCCGTGCTCATTCTGGGCAGCGCGGTGGCCGCGGCGTCGCGGCGCAACTTGATCCACAGCGCGCTGCTGTTGGTGCTGAGCTGGGCGGGACTCGCGTGTTTCTACCTCTGGGCGGGAGCCGAGTTTGTCGCCTTTGCGCAGGTGCTGGTTTACGTCGGAGCCATTTCGATGGTGGTGCTCTTTGCGGTGCTGTTGACGCGGCAGTCGGGTCCCGGTCCGGACGTGCCTACGATGACGTCGGGCCGGGGCATGACGGCGATCGTGGCCGGGGCTGCGGTGTTTGCGGTGCTCGCCGCCGCCGTGCTGCAAACCAACTTGCCGGTTTCGGCGGCGGGACCGGCCCCGGGCGTCACGGTGCTGGGACTCGGCCGGCAGCTCATGGGAGCTCACCGGGCCGCGCTGTTGATCATCGGCGTGATGCTCACCGTCTCGCTAATCGGAGCGATTGTGCTGGCGGCAGTGGATTCGAAAAAGGAGGACGCGCCATGAACCCGATCTCCGCCTGCCTCCTGATTTCCAGCGCGCTTTTCTGCATCGGGCTGGTCACGGCGCTGGCGCGCAGCAACTCGATCCTCGTGCTGCTGGGCATCGAGCTGATGTTGAACGCGGCCAACCTGAACTTCATCGCGTTCTGGCGCTTTGGATCGGCGGGCGCGCCGGCGACCGGGGTGATCTTCGTCTTGTTCTCCATCGCAATCGCCGCGGCGGAGGCGGCGGTCGGCCTGGCGCTGATCATCGCGCTGTACCGGCATCAGAAGAACATCCGGCTGCAGGAGGCCACGCGACTGAAGGGCTGAAGAAGCTCCAAGCTCCAACATCCAAGCTCCAGTGAAACTCCAAATTCCAACCTCTCGAAAATTGAACTTTGAACCGCTTTGGCTGATTGGCGCTTCAATGGAGGTTGGAGGTGGGAGCTTGGTGCTTAGCCCGGTCGCATGAGTCTCCCTGTCCAACATCTCTGGTTAATCCCGCTGCTGCCGCTGCTCGCGGCGGCGATCGGTGCGCTTACGCCGCGGGCCGGCCGGACGTTGGCGTCCGGCGCCGCAATCCTCTCGATGGTCGGCGCCTTCGTGCTGTCGTGCGCCGCATTGGCCGGCGCGCTCGCACAGCCGGCCGCGCATGCGGTGAGCAATTTCACGTGGTTCGCCGTCGGCACCGACGCAGTCCGACTCGGCTGGCTGCTCGATCCGCTCACCGCCTTCATGGCGGTGATGGTCTCGTTCGTCGGGACGCTGATCTTCATCTTCAGCCTCGGCTACATGAAGGAGGACGCGAACTTCACGCGATTTTTCTGCTTTCTCAGCCTGTTCGCTGCCGCGATGCTCGGGCTGCTGGTGGCCAACAGCCTCCTGCTGCTCTTCATCTGTTGGGAGCTCGTGGGCCTCGCGTCGTACCTGCTGATCGGCTTTTGGTTTCACAAGCCGTCGGCTGCGGCCGCGGCCAAGAAGGCGTTCATCACGACGCGCATTGGCGATCTCGGTTTCCTGCTCGGCATTCTGTGGCTGTACCACGCGCGCGGTACGCTGCTGTTCTATGACGGCGGGAACGGTGTGCTGGAGTCGGGGTCGCTCGCGGCGTTGTCCAGCGTGACAGTCGGTGGGATGGCGCTGTCGACGGCGATCGGGCTGCTGATTTTCTGCGGCGCGATGGGTAAGTCGGGCCAGTTCCCGCTGCACGTCTGGCTGCCGGACGCGATGGAAGGCCCGACGCCGGTCAGTGCGTTGATTCACGCGGCGACGATGGTGGCGGCCGGCGTGTTCCTGATCGCGCGGGTTTATCCGCTGATGCTGGCCGACCAGGGGCTGGCGCATGTTTCGGTTCACGCGCTGACGGTGGTGGCCGCGATCGGCGCGATCACTGCGTTCATGGGGGCGGCGATTGCCGTGGCGCAGAACGACATCAAGCGCGTGCTCGCGTATTCCACGGTTTCCCAACTCGGCTACATGATGCTGGCGCTGGGCGTTGGTTCGTGGGTGGCGGCGATCTTCCACCTGCTCACGCATGCCTTTTTCAAGGCGCTGCTCTTCCTCGGCGCCGGCTCGGTGATCCACGCGGCGCATCACGAGCAGGACCTGCGGCGGCTCGGCGGCTTGAAGAGCTCGATGAAGGTCACGTTCGCGACTTTTGCCATCGGCATGATGGCGCTCGCGGGTGTGCCGTTCCTTTTCTCCGGCTTCTGGAGCAAGGAGGCGATCCTGCACGCCGCGCACGCGTGGCCGGTGTCGCAGCTGCCGCTCGTCGTCGGGCTCATCGCGGTCGTGTTGACTGCGTTCTACATGACGCGCCTGGTGGCCGGCGTCTTCTTTGGTGCGCCGCGTTCTGAGGAAGCAAATCACGCCCACGAGAACCCGGCGGTCATGACGGGCCCGCTGGTCATTCTCGCGCTCGGGGCGGTTCTGCTTGGGTTCATTGGCACGCCGGCGTGGCCGTGGCTGCAGGCCAAGCTGACGGGCGAGGAGATCCACGCTGAACCGATCTTCGAAGGCGCCGGCCTGATGGTGCTCTCCATTGTGCTCGTGTTCACCGGCATTGGCGTGGGTTGGGCGCTGTATGGTCGTCGGCCGCGCGCCGACGCGATGGAGCCGGATCCGCTGGAGACGAAATTCCCCGGCGTCTTCGGCTGGCTGGCGGCCAAGCTGGGCATTGATGAACTTTATGCCGCGACGCTCGGACGCGTGAACGTGTTCCTGGCGGCGCTGGCCAGCGGACTCGACCGCTGGGTGTGGGGCGGGGTGATCGCGTTTTTGGCTTGGCTCGGGGAATTCGCGGGCGCGGTCAATCGCAAGGCGGATGAAGCCGGGATCAACGGTGGTTTTGATGGCGTCAGCGAGAGTTTGCGCGACACGGGCCGCGCGTATTCGCGCGCGCAGACGGGCGAGGCGCACGGTTATCTGCGGGTCGTAGCCATCGCGTTCGTGGTGCTGGCGTTGGTGGTATTGCTGGGAGGTGTCTGGTGAAACTCCCGCTGCTTTCGCTGCTGGTCTTCATTCCGTGGATTGGCGCGGGACTGCTGGCGATTTTTCGCGGTGTGCCGCCGGCGGTCGCGCGCGGGCTGACGCTGTTGTGCAGCTTTTCGACGCTGGCGCTGGGATTGGTGGCGTTGTCCGGATTCGATCCCGCGACGACGGGCTATCAATTCGTGGAACGGGCGGAGTGGATCACTTCGCTAAACGTCCACTATCACCTTGGCCTCGATGGCCTGAGCCTGCTGCTGGTGCTGCTGACGGGACTCATCGCGCCCGCGGGGCTGCTGGCCTCCAGGCGGCAGACCGGGAAGTCCCGGCTGTTCGGCGTGCTGTTCCTCGGACTGCAAGGCAGCGCGGTGGGCGTGTTCCTCGCGCTCGATTTCTTTCACTGGTTCGTCTTCTGGGAGCTGAGCCTGGTGCCCGCGTATTTCCTGATCAAACTCTGGGGCGGCCCCAAAGCCGAAAGCGCGGCCTACCAGTTCTTCATCTACACGCTCGGCGGCAGCGCGTTCATGCTGCTCGGTTTCGCCGCGATGTTCGTCGTCACGGGCACGTTGGACTTTGCAGCACTTTCCCAGCTGGCAGCGAACGGCACGCTCGCGTCGCGGCTCGCGGCGCTGGGCAGCTTCTGGCCGCAGGCCGTTTTCCTCGGCGTGCTGCTGGGCGCCGCGGTCAAGGTGCCGCTCTGGCCGTTCCACACCTGGCTGCCATCGGCGTACGCGGAGGCGCCTGTTGGGGTGTCGATGTTCCTCACCGGTGTGATGTCGAAAATGGGCGTCTACGCGTTCCTGCGAATCCTGTGGCCGATTTTCCCAGCGCAACTGCACGCGGCCGCGCCGGTGCTGCTGTGGCTGGCGCTGGGCGGGGTGGTGCTGGGCGCGTTCGCGGCGATGCGGCAGGCGGACTTGAAGCGGCTGGTCGCGTATTCCTCCATCAACCATCTGAGCTACTGCCTGCTCGCGCTGTTCGCGGTCAGCGCGACGACCGGCTGGGCGGGGCAGTCCGCGCCGGCGGCCACGGCGGCGCTGGGTGGCACGTTGCTCCAGATGTTCAACCACGGCCTGTCTGCGGCGGCGTTGTTCTTCTGCGTGGGCGTACTCGAGGCGCGCAGCGGGGGGAAGCGCGGGATCGATGACTTTGGCGGCGTGCGCTCGGCGGCGCCGGTGTTCGCGGGACTCTGCGGCATCGCGATGTTCTCGTCGATCGGACTGCCGGGGCTGAACGGGTTCGTCGGTGAGTTTATGATTTTCCGCGGTGTCTTCGGCCTGGTCGCTTGGGCGGCGACGATCGCGTGCCTTGGATTGTTCGCCACGGCGTTCTTTTACCTGACCTTCTGGCAGCGGGTTTTCCATGGTCCGAAAGCGGGCGCGGTGACGGGTAATTTTGCCGACGTGCATGGCGTGGAACGCGTGACGCTCATCCCGCTCGTGCTGCTCATGATTCTCTTCGGCGTTCTGCCACAATTGCTCACCGGGCTCTTCAATCCGCTGGTGGCGTCGTGGGTCAGCCATCTTGCCCGGCCATGAACGCGCTGCCCTGCACCATTTATGTTTCGTTCACCGGCGCCCTGCTGGCGCTGATCTTGGGCGCGCGTTCGGCCAAGCTGGCGCGGTGGGTCGCGTTGGTGACGGCGCTGCTGACGCTCTGGATCGCGTTGTCCGCGGCGGCGAGTTTCGTGCCGGCCGCCGGGTTGCAGACGCTGGTGGATGTGCCGTGGGTGCTGGGCATGGGCATTCGCTATCACCTGGCGGCGGATGGGATCAGCCTGACCTTGCTGGTGCTGACCGCGATCGCGGCGACGGCAGGCGTGCTGTTCTCGTGGAATATCGAGGAGCGCGTGGGTGAGTTCTTCGCGCTGTATTTCGCACTGATTGGCGGCGTGTTCGGATTTTTCCTCAGCGCGGACGCGTTCCTCCTCTTCGTTTTCTACGAGATCGCGATCGTGCCGAAGTATTTCCTGATCGCGCGCTGGGGTTCGACCAACCGCGAGTACGGCGCGATGAAGCTCGTGCTTTATTCCTTCGCCGGTAGTGCGCTGGTGCTTGGCGGGCTCCTGTGGGCCTACGCGGCGGCCGGCGGGCAAGGCTTTGGACTGGGCTACCTGGCGGATGCGGCGACGCAGTTCACCCACGGCCAGCAGGTGGGAATGTTCGCCCTCGTGTTCCTCGGCTTCGCGGTGCTGGCGGGCTTGTTTCCGTTCCACACGTGGGCGCCGACCGGACACGTGGCGGCGCCGACGGCGGCCTCGATGTTGCTGGCGGGTGTCGTGATGAAGCTGGGCGCGTACGGCTGCCTGCGCGTGGCGATGCCGCTCTTCCCCGTGGGTTTTGCGTACTGGGCGCCGCTGATCGGCTGGCTGGCCGTCATCGGCATTGTTTACGCCGGCTTTATCGCCCTCGTGCAGGACGACTTCAAATTCGTGATCGGGTACTCAAGCGTGAGCCACATGGGCTTCGTGATGCTCGGACTGGCCGCGGCCAACACCCAAGCCGTGGGCGGCGCGGTGCTGCAGATGTTTTCGCACGGCATCATCGCGGGCCTGCTCTTCGCGGTGGTGGGCCGGATGGTCTACGAGCGGACGCACACGCGGCAGCTCGCCGACCTGCGCGCGATGCCCCTGCATAAATTGCTGCCGTTTGCCGCGGCGGTGTTCGTGGTCGCGGGCCTCGCGTCGATGGGCATGCCCGGCTTCAGCGGATTTCCGGCGGAACTGAGCATCCTCATTGGCGCGTGGAAAACGTCGCCCATCTGGGCGGCAATCGCCGCGCTCGGCGTGCTGGTGGCGGCGGCGTTCACACTGCGGGCCATCCAGGTTTCGTTCTTTGGGGTAACGTCGACGCCGGCCGCGGCCCCGGTCCATCCGCTGCCACCGATCACCCTGGCGGAGAAAGCGGGCGCGCTGCTGCTTGTCGCCTCGACCGTGATCATCGGTCTCAAGCCAGACCTGCTGCTGAACTGGATCATCCCGAGCCTGCAATCGCCGTTCTTCTCGGCGGCGTTGAAGGGAGGCCGGCCATGAACCCCGTGGGCGGAAATCTTCCCTGCGCGCTGGCCGGCGAGGCAGCACTCGTCGTGGGTGCGCTGCTGGTGCTGGGGATCGACCTTACGTTGACACGGAATCGTTCGCTCGAGTCGCGGTGGCGCACGGCGAGCGTGCTGGGCATCGCGGCGGTGGTCGTGGCTTTGGGTTTGGTCCTGAGGGTTGGGGCGGCTGGACCGATGGCGGGTGACGCGCTTACGCTCGACGAATTTGGCGCCGGTGTGCGGCTCGGCGTGCTGGCGCTCGCCGGACTGACGTTGCTGGTGTCCGTCGGTACGATGCGACTGCGCAATCCGGCGGAATACGTGGCCATCCTCCTTTTCGCCACGACGGGCTTCACCCTGATGGCGGTGACGCAGCAGCTTCTGCTCGGCTTCATCGCGATCGAGCTGGCGAGCCTGTCGCTGTACGTGCTCGCCGGCTTCGACAAGACCCGGCCGTACTCCGCGGAGGCCGGGCTGAAATATTTCCTGCTCGGCGGAATCTCGGCGGCATTCCTGTTGTTTGGCTTCAGCCTGCTGTATGGACTGACTGGATCGATTGAGCTACCAAAGATCGCGGAGACGCTGGCGCAGCAGGGGTTGAGTCCATTGCTGCTCGTGGCGTTTGCCATGATTGCGGTGGCCTTCGGCTTCAAGGCCGCGGCGGCGCCGTTTCACCTGTGGGCGCCCGATGTCTACCAAGGCGCCCCGGTGTCGTCGGCGGCGCTGATTGCGTCCGCTTCCAAGCTCGCCGGCTTCGCGTTTTTTGCCCGCCTGTTGTGGTCCGGGCTCGACACGGCGGTGAGTCAGCATGCTTCGCCCGGCTGGATGCCGGTCCTGGCCGTAATTTCGGCGGCCTCGTTGCTGCTGGGCAATTTTGCCGCCCTGGCGCAAACCAGCCTGCGCCGGCTCCTGGCCTATTCGGCGATCGCCCACGCCGGCGCGCTGGCGCTCGGGGTGATGGCAGTGGGGAAGGCAGGCCCGGCGCCGCTGTTTTATTACGCAACCACGTACGGCCTGGCGACGGTCGGCGCATTTGGCGTCGTGGCAGTGCTCGAGAACGCGGGCGTCGGACCGCTCATCACGGACCTTGCCGGGCTGCACAAGCGCTCACCGCTGCTCGCGTACTGCCTGATGATTTTTGTTTTGTCCCTCGCCGGCATCCCGCCGCTGGCGGGTTTCTTCGGTAAGTTCGCGGTTTTTGCCGCCGCCCTTGAGATGAACGGTCTGGCAGGCCCCGCTGGCTGGCTCGCGTTCGCCGCGATCATGCTCAGCGCGGTGGCGCTGTACTACTATTTGATCGTTTTGAAGAACGCCCTCGTCGCTCCGCCGGCGGCGGGCGCGGACTCGCGCCTCCCGGTCCCGGCCTCCGCGGCGGTTGCGCTGCTCATTGCGGCGCTTCTGTTGGTCGTGTTGGGCGTTGCGCCGTCACTGTTGCTGAGCGTAGTCGCCTAAGGTTCGGAATCCAAGTAGCGCAGGCGTCTCGCCTGCTCTGATGCAGGCGAGACGCCTGCGCTACTCCGCCGGTCTCCTTTCCTGATGCAGGTAGCGGTCGATGCCGAGGGCGGCCTTGCGGGCATCCTTCACGGCGTGCACGACGAGGCTGGCGCCGCGGGAGGCGTCGCCGCCGGAGAAGACTCCGGGAACGCTCGTCATTTGATTCTCGTCCACCTTCAGCGCGCCCCAGCGGTCCGTGGCGATCTGGGCCAGGTCGCTGCCCGGCGGGAAGGGGACAGGGTCAAAGCCATAGGCGACCAATACGATGTCCGCAGGTACGGTGAACTCCGAGCCGGGCACCGGCCGCGGCGAGCGACGACCGGAGGCGTCGGCGGCGCCGAGTTCCATCCGCACGCAGCGGACTTCGGTGACGGCGCCGTTCGCATTGGCCACGAGGCTCACGGGATTTACGAGGAACTCGAATCGCGCGCCTTCCTCGAGGGCATTGGCATACTCCTTCCGGCTGCCCGGCATGTTCGCGAGGTCCCGGCGATAGAGGCAGACGACGTCGCTGGCACCGCTGCGGAGTGCGGTGCGCAGGCAGTCCATCGCCGTGTCGCCGCCGCCGAGGACCGCCACGCGCTTGCCCTTCACGTCGACGGGCGGCAGGTCCACCAGCGGTGAGATCACGTTCTTCTGAATCAGGAAGGGCAGGGCTTCCACGACGCCCGCGAATTCGGCGCCGGGGATATCGAGCGCCTTCGGCTTCTGGGCGCCGACCCCGAGAAAAATGGCGTCGAAGTTCCGCTGCAGATGCGCGCAGGAGACATCCCAGCCGATCTTTACGCCGAGCTCGAATTTCACGCCCCGCTTTGCGAGCAGGTCGATGCGGCGGGCCACGATGTCCTTGTCCAACTTGAACGCTGGAATGCCGTTCACGAGCAGGCCACCCGGAATCAGCTGCGATTCGAAAACCGTCACATCGTAGCCGCGCTGGATCAGCTCGTCGGCGCAGGCCATGCCGCCGGGACCGGAGCCCACGACCGCGACCCGGAAGCCATTCGCCGGCGCCGTCGTGGCCTCGAGCCCGCCGTGGGCGAAGGCATAATCGTTGATGAATCGCTCGATCGCACCGATGGCGACCGGCTGCGTGCGCGTATTCAGGATGCAGGCGCCTTCGCAGAGTTTCTCCTGCGGGCAGACGCGCGAGCAGATCTCCGGCAGGTTGCTGGTGGACCGTGACACCGCGGCGGCCTCGAGGAACAACCCTTGCGCGGCGAGCGCGAGCCATTCAGGAATGCGATTGGAGAGCGGGCAGCCCTGCATGCAGAGCGGGTTCGGACACTGGATGCACCGGCTCGCCTGCGCCCGGACCGCGGCCTCGTCATAGCTGCCGTAAATCTCGGCAAAATCGCAGGAGCGTTCCTCCGCCGGCCGTTTCGCCGGCAATGCCCGCGCGATCGCCGACCAGGCGTACTTGGCTTGGTGGGGCGTGGACGGGGCGGTCGGCATGGCGGCAGGTTTGCGGGAGTTACACGCGCCAGCTCTGCAGCATTCGCTGGTAATTCGCGCGCTCCACCGCCGAAGCGTCCGGGCAGCGGCACAGGTTCATCGCGCCCCGGAACTGGCTGATGTCCTGGTAACCGTGGTCGTCCATCCATTGGCGCAGGCCTTCGAGCAGCACGGAGAGAATGCGCGGTCCGTGCTTGAGGAGCACGGAGACGACTTGGACGGAATGCGCACCCGCGAGGATCGCCTTCACGACGTCGACCGAGTGGTCTTTCCAGCACATTGGGATCCTAAGCTTAGAATTCCACGTGGACAAGTTGTCGCG
>JADMIO011127062.1_pt1 | contig 10021 bp, 12 predicted proteins | sample 8958161 | NCBI WGS metagenome assembly JADMIO01 (sample SAMN16585339, study PRJNA669376) | soil metagenome | isolation source: Crop rotation soil | place: USA: Cullars Rotation, Alabama | collected 2011
TGGCCAACCGGCTTCACCTGAGCGCGGCGCTTACGCCCGGCGCGATCGCCTTCGGCGAAAGCGAGTACTTCATCATCTCGCTCATCGCGACGGGCCTCTTCGCCTGGTACGAAGGGCGCCGCATCGACAGCTACTTCATGCCGGTCGAGCAGGCGCTGAGCCGGCGTACGCTCGAAGGTGTGGCGACCGGCGTGGTTATCGCGGGCGGCGTCGCCATCGGCATGATCGCGCTCGGCGGCATGCAGGTACACGGCGTGGCACTCGGCGGCAGCGCGCTCGCCACCTCCGCCATCGCCTGGGGGCTCACCATGATGCTGGTGGGGCTGAGCGAAGAGCTGTGGTTCCGCGCCTACTTCCTGCAGACCTTGTGGAAGGCGATCGGCTTCTGGCCGGCCAGCCTCGTCATCGCGGCGATCTTCGCCGCCATCCACTACTTCTTCAAAACCGGCGAGAATGTGTGGGACGTGATCACGCTCGTCTGGTTCAGCCTGCTCATCTGCTACTCGGTGCTGAAGACGGGCAATCTGTGGTTCGCGGTGGGCCTCCATTTCTCCTTCGACTACCTGCAGTTCTTCGTCATCGGCACGCCGAACGGCTCGCTGGTGCCGCAAGGGCGATTGCTCGACGTGACGTTCAACGGACCAGCCTGGCTCACCGGCGACGTGCTCGGCACGGAAGCGAGCTTCCTGATGTATCCCATGCTGGCGCTGGCGACCTTGTATGTCTGGTGGCGCGATCCGCCCGCCGACCCCGACCAACGCCCTGCCTGAAATCGGCCACGGGAACGCACCACAAATTCTGGTTCATCCGCTTCGCTTCACCTCACCATCTTGATCGTTGAAGTCACTCTTCCAAACACCTCCCACACGCAGCGGATTTGTTCGTTTTGTTTGTCGAAAAATGGGGGGAGGGGGTCCCCCACCTCCACATGTTGCTGCATTCTCCACGGCACAACATATTGCGGTTTGCGGAAGTGCGAGCAGTCGTTTTCACGGATTCTACACATCGCATGTGCGCTTCGTGTCCCACGTTTCCTCCATCGTCTTGGCCGTCCCTACTGCCTTCACCCAAGCTACGGCGCGTCTTGCGTGCATGAACACGAGCCGCAACTGCGAATATGGGCGGCCGCAATGTGCCTGGCCATGACGAAACGGGATGGCGGCGTTGCGTTGCGCACACACACCTTCGATGCAAATGCATGCTCATGCGCGCAAGTGTAAGGCCGATTCGGCGCGTGAGAACGGATTTATTTTCGCGCTTGATTCCACACGTCTTTTCGGTGCGGCGCGGAGAATGCAGCTCTGCGAGATGAATGAAGCGAACAATGTATTGTTCTACTGGAAAAGCCTAGGTTTCAGCCCCATCACCAACACGCCGGGCCCTCAAGAAAGGAAGAGTCCTATGCGTGATCCGATTACGAACAATCTCCACTTACGAGAGGTGGCGTTGGAGTAGCGCGCCGTGCTGGCGCAAGCGGCGTTGGTCGCGGTCATGCTCTGGATTGGGCTAGTCGGTAGCTCCGGCAGCCATTGGTCTGTGGTCAAACTGGATGCGACTCGCTGGAATGCTCTCATAGGGCGTGAACACAACATCCATAGCCCTTCCCCCAACGGCTGGGGGAGCATCAACAATGTGGGAAACCCGGTACGCAAACCCAGTTCTGTGGGGCAGGGGGGAACCTGGGAGCAGGTACCTGATGCACCCATAGAACCAAAGCTGGAATCGCCCCTCGCCCATGCCATATTGCTCTTCATGTCCTTGGGGTACAAAGCCAAAGCAACTTCATCAACGGTCAATTTGTCTCCGGGGAACATCGCTGCGGACTGGTTCGCATTGTCCATAAGCTGTGGTGCTTTAGGATAACCATCCAACGTCGCGCACATCTTCTGCTCGAATTTTTCAAGGTCAATTTTCTGAGCGGAGCCGTAGAGCGGCCATGCGCCGACGCGCACATTCATTGCAGGCGAGCGTCCTACATTCGTGACCACAATGTGCAAACTCAAGAAGCCAACCCAATTTTTCTTGATGAAATACAAACCATCTGGCGCGAGCGGACCTTGAGACACCCGAGGGCTAACCTCTTCAGCTTTCATCCACGCACGCTGCTCAATTTGCATTTGTCTGGATTGATCGCGAGCAACGCTAACCGCTTTGTTGGCAGTGGAATCGGTTTTGAGCGTCAAAAGTACGAAGGCAACAAGACTGCCGAGCGAGAGGACGGCGGCAATGACGGCCGCCACTGCGGTGATCTTATCAATTCGTATTTTCTTCTGCTCGGTTGTGTTCTCTTCGGTTCTGTAGCCGCGTACCTCTTCTGTCAGGGAATTGAGCGCGGCGGTGTGGTCATCGCGCTGCTTAGCATCCGTTCGGAACGGGCAGCTTCCTTTGCTTGGTTCTCGCGATCATTCCGGCGACGGACGTAGTCTGGCTCTTTTGCTCCTGACATGCGCCCCCGCGCCTAAACATCCTCCAAGCATAACCCTTCGGCCTCTAGCGCCGCTAGGGCGGCAACTAGGAACGAGGCGCTAAAGGTCCCTCGTTTCAGCTTGGCGGTTATTGAGGCTTCCGTCTCGTTCTTGAAGCCGTGCCGCTTGAGGCGGGCGACCAGCTCGGAATAGGTCACTTCGGCCTTGGCAAGTTCGGACGGAATTAGGCGACACGATACACAATCCCGAGGTTGCGTCTCAACGCTGCTGAAATGGGTTTGCTGTCGCCATGTTTCATATCCCCATGTTTCATTCCCCCGCGGTCGGCTGCGCTCCAATCAGGTCGTCGCGATGACGGTCACCTTCTCGCCGGTATCGACCACCGACACATCCGTCAGCAGCATGGTGGTGCCGACCTCAACGGCAGAACGGACATCCGCATAGAATTTGGGCGGGATGACGATGCCTTTGCGGAAATCCATCGACAGCTGTTCACCGTGCGATTTTTCATCACCGGGAATGCCGATGTAGAACCATTTGCCGGTGCCGTCCTTGTCGAAGCCTTTGAATTGCAACGCATGCATGCCGACCACGCGCCCGGGCGGAAAAATTACGCGAGCCCTGCCGATGATGACTCCGTTGCGAAGGACGAGCGCGCGCTGGTCCGCTGAGCTGGCAACGATGGACATCGGACCGTGGGGTGAGAGCTCGGGCTGCCATTTGAAGTCCTGGCCGGCCTCCAACCGTTCCGATGAGGAATCCGCATTGGCGTTGGCTGGCCTGAGAACCGTGGGAGACAGCAGTGTGCGCGTTCGGGGTGCGTCTTTCGTGATGATGACGGTCATGCCGAGAGACGTCTCGCTGAACAGAAGCTGCGAGAATTTGAGCGGGAGATGCACGCAGCCATGCGATGAGGGATAGCCCGGCAATCCTCCGGCATGAAGTGCCACGCCGCCCCACGTCAGGCGTTCGGTGAATGGCATCGACGCATTGTTGTAGCGGTTGGAATGATGGGTGCGGTCCTTCTGCAGGATCGTGAAAACGCCGGTCGGTGTTTCGTAACCGGGCTTTCCGGTTGAGACGGTCGATGCGCCGATCGCAACACCATTGCGATAGACAAACGCGCGTTGCGAAACGAGATTGACGAATATCGTCATGGGGCCTTGCGGCTCTATTTCAGGCGCCCAGATGAATTGGCCCGGCTTCAAGGCGGAGACGGCCGTGTTCGCCAGAGAGGATTTTGGCGCACCCGGATTGAACGCTCTTGCAGCTGCCGGAGCAAAGGCCAGCGCAGCGATGAACTGACGGCGATGCATTGGAAAGCCCCTCATTTTCTCAAGCGAGGGATACTCTATCAGAGCTGCTGTGCACTTGCAGCGCGTCAAGGCCCGCTAACCGGCAGGCTTCCGCTATGAGACAAGGACACTGCCGGGAATGATGACTGTCACCGTATTCCCGCGACGCGGAGCACGCACTGCGTGCTTCACAAGACCTCAAATGAGGTCGCAATACATAGACTCGCTTTAACGGAACCTCCTGCGGTCCTGCGGGTTGTAGCAGCGCCTTTCGCAGACATTGGAGAGTTCTATGCACAAAGCCGCGCTCGTCGCGACAACCCTCGCGCTCGCCTTGAATGGGGCTTCAGCCTTTGCCCAGGCGCCCGCGCAATCCGGGCCGCAGAATCCTGCCATCAAATCGCAGGATGCCAACAATTCAAGCATGCCCGTGAAGGGCGCCAACAGCTTCACCATGTCGGAAGCCCGTTCGCACATCGAGGACAAGGGCTACACGCATGTGACGATGCTGAAGAAAGACAACGCCGGTGTATGGCGCGGCACGGCGATGAAGGACGGTCAGAAGGTCCATGTCAGCCTCGACTATCAGGGCAACGTCAACACCGACTGACCCTCCAGGATCCACCAAACAGAGAGTAACCGCAAATGACCAAGACGATTTCCCATCTCTACAACGACTATCCGTCCGCGCAGGCTGCCGCCCGCGAACTGGAAGCCGCCGGGCTCGATGACGGCGATATCAGCATCGTCGCGAGCAATGCCGACAACTGGTACAAGAACGACAAGAGCGACGTGAAGGTCGTCGACGCCAAGCACGACAAGGATCGTGACGGCGTCGATGATCGCAAGGAAGGCGCCGCAAAAGGCGCGGCGATCGGCGGTGTTGCTGCTGGCGCGGCTGGATTGGCGGCAGGGCTTGGCCTTCTCGCCATACCGGGGATCGGCCCCATCGTGGCGGCCGGCTGGGCAGCCTCGACGCTCGCAGGTGTTGTTGCGGGTGGCGTGACCGGCGGCGTTGTCGGTGCGCTCGTTGAATCCGGCGTGAGCAAAGAGGATGCGGACGTTTACGCCGAAGCCATTCGCCGCGGCGGGGCTCTCGTCGTGGCACGCGTCGATAACGACGATGTGGCCCGCTACCAGGCCATCCTGGATCGTTCCGGTTTCAGCGCCACCACACGCGCCACGGCCTATCGCACCGCAGGTTGGAAAGGCTTCGATCCAGCAGCCACGCCGTACACGGCAGAGCAGATTCGCCGGGAACGCGAACTCTATCGCTGAAGTTCAGCGACTAGCATCGTAACAAGAAAAGGAAATCGAGATGGACAAGGACCGCATTGAAGGCGCCGCGACGCAGGCTAAAGGCGCGCTGAAGGAAGCCGCCGGCAAGCTTACAGGCGACGCGAAACTTAAATCCGAAGGCGCTGCCGATAAAATGGCGGGCAAAGCGCAGAACGCCATTGGCGGCGTCAAGGACGCCGTTCGCGACGCAACAGACGATTGATTGGGCGTAATCTGAACGGGAAAAGGGCCGCCATTGGGCGGCCCTTTTTCATTTGGAACATTGGAGCACTTAGGTCCGCCATCGCCTCAATGACTACAGTCTCGAGTTGTTCATTGAGAATCCTGGAAGAATTGCGGCGCCACGGCGCTATCGTCTTTCAGCGCGTCGGACACGGCCGAGACGTCCACTCGTTCCGTCATTTGCTGCGCCTCCGCGTCGATACGGTTTCGTACATGAGGCAGATCGCGGCGAAGTTCTTCAACCAGGGCGATGAGCTTGGCCGACTTCTGTTCGGTTACGAAGGTCAATTGCAGGATCAGCTTCTCGCGGTGTTCGGCGAGCAGGTCAGCTCGCCATTGGGTCGAAAGAATCAGGACCGTGATGCAGACGGCAGCAAGGGCAAGCACGATCCCCAGGTAGAGGAAGGGCGGTGGATCGAACCGCAAGTGCGCGGGAAGCGCCGCGTTCACAAGCATCCAGAGCGATACGCACGCCAACAGCAGGCCGAGAAAGGCCGGCCGGCTGATAACCCCTCTCACGCCATCCAGCATTCGATCGATTGGGCTGGCGCCCTCGCGGTGCTCAACATGCAGCTTTTCGACTGCGCGGACGGTTTGTTCGACGTGCGGGGGGAGCTGTGCGTCTGGCATGCAATTGACTCGCGCCAGGCGCGGCTGTGCCTATCGGCGAAGCGCTGGTTGAGAGTCCAAGCAACGAATGGCAACGCCATCGCGTTCCGTCGCCGATGCTGCAAGAGGGATGCGTGTGATGTTCAGGGCGTGGACTGATCTTGCGATGCTGGCGCTGGAATCGCAGCAGGTCATGGCACTTCGAATGATCAAACTGGCTGCCGGAGGGTCTTCAGCCGCCACCGAAGTTCAACGGATGGCGGCCGAGAAAATCGAGGCCTTTGTCCACGAAAGCCAGCGCGTGCTGGCAGGGGCGACACATGCAAGCGTCGTCAAGCGCTATCGAAAACGCGTGCGTTCCAACCGGCGCCGGCTGTCCCGATAATCGATGGGCGGACGCATGTGGGATTCGAAGGGCGGTCAGCTCGTCTTGGCGTGGAAGAGCACGCAGTAGCCGTTCGGCGCGATTGTCCCGGCCACCAGCTTGCAGGCATTCGGCTCGACGAAATGCGTGCAGTCCGCGCAACGCTGGCCGTTTTTCGGTTCGTCCTGGTAGTGCGCGTTTTCTTTCGGCATCGTCCCGGTAGCGGAAGCCGAGTTTGTGGCGGCGGCAGCGCACACCGCCAAGCCCGTGGCGGCTGTGGCGGCGAAAAGGTCTCTTCGAGAGAAACGTGCAGACACTGGGAAATCCCCTTGCGATCAAATCACCATATCACACATGACGCCGAAATGGGCGCGGTTATTCCCGAGGGCCAATTCGTGACGGCGGTGCGGCGAGGGGATCGCAGCATTTGGCAGGGAAGGAACAGCGGGGGCTGCGTCACGTTCACGTTCTGCAATGTTGCACACCCCACTTCTTCGCACCCTGCTGCTGGCCGCGCTCGGCAGCGCTGTCGCGGCCCAGGCGCACGCCGGCACCTACACCAATCGCCAGTTCGGCTATTCCATCCGCTATTCTTCGTCGCTGCTGCGGCCCGCCGGAACGCCGACCTCTGAAGGCCAGGCCTTCGCGCCCGTGGTGGGGCATGCGGGCTTCCGCGTTTACGCCGCGCGGTTGAACGGGCAGTCGCCGCAGGAACTTGCCGACGTTGCGCAGGCGATCTGTCCCGGTGGGCGGCCCTCTTACCGCGTGGCGAAGGCAAGGCTTGTCGCCATCTCCTGCCGCGCAGGCGATCACATCGTGTATCAGAAGTCTCTGCTGAGAGGCGACTTCGAAGTTACGGTGCGCGCGGAATATCCCGCGAAGGAACGATGGATATGGGATCGCGTCGTGACATCGATTGCTGACTCGATGTCGGCCGCGCCTGTGAACGCGGACTATCCCGAGTGATCTTGAGCTACTGCACGATCTGCAGAATCTTGCGCGTGTAAGGCTCGACGAACACCACCCGGTTGCCGGCCACGAAGTATTCGTAGTTGCGCACCTCGGGCACCTTCGCGACCATGCCCAGCGGTACCGGCGCGAGCTTGATGCCGTCGGGGATGGTGGTGCCGATCTCCAGCGGGATCGCCACCTTCACGGGCTGCACCCGCTCGGTGACGACGTACTCCTGAATGAGTTTGCCGTGCGCCGGCTCGATGGTGAGCTTCGTCTCCTGCGCGGCCGCCTGTTCGGCCAGCAGGATCGATATTAAGAACCACACAAGGTTTCGCTTCATCGAACGTCCCCCGTTTTGCTCTTCCTAAACGGTCCACGACTCCTCTCGTTCCGGAGCAGGGCCTCAGTCCGGGTTGGACTTGAGGTAAGCGCTGGGCGCGCAGCAGCTCTTGACCGGCCGCGAGCCGGCCTGTCTGCTGCGTTGGTGGAACCTGCCGGAGGCTTCGCATGCCGGACCGCAATCCGCTGCTGGTGCCGAGTCTCGAGCTGACAACGCGCGTGCTTGCCTCGCCCATTGGGCGCCTCGCATCCAGCTTTCATGTGCATTCGGTGGATGACACGCTGGACGAGATCTACACCGAAAGCGTGATGGGCACGTTCCGCGGGTTGCCGGTGAGAAGCATCCGTTCGCTGCCGCGGCGGCCGATTGCACTGGGCCCCAAAACGTCGCCCGGCCATATCGATCATATCGGGCTCGATTTCCTGATCGAGCCGGTGCCTTCGCCGGACGATTTCGACGGTATCCGCGCGCTCTATCCGGACGCCAAGATCGTCGTTCAGGACAAGCCCAATTGCTGCGGCATTCTCGTGGCGCGGAAGTTCTGGATGTATGTGGACGGATATCCGCCACTCGAATTCCAGCTTGGGCCGAAAGGCAAGGGCGCGGAAGGCTGCGATCCGCGCCCCGCCTGGCCATCCTGACGAAGGATACCTCTTCGCGAAACGCGCAAGATTGCGTTCAGGTGAGCACCTCAGTGCTCTCCCCTCGTCAGTCCCTTACGAAAATCACGCGCTGCGGGAGACCAGCTGGAGCACCGTCGCACCCTTCATCGTTTCGCCGATGGCCGCCGCAAGGACGGACTGATCGAACGGCTTGTTCAGCCGCGGCAAATCTGCATCCGAAGGCAGCTCGGCAAATCCGGTGATGAGCAGCACGCGGATGTGCGGCCGCTCTTTCTTCAGCCATTCGGCCAATTGCAACCCGGTCATGCCCGGCATGGCGTGATCCGTAATCACCAGATCGGGTGCTTTTGAAGTTTCGATAAGCCGTTTGGCCTCATCGCCGGAACGGGCTGCGACGACGCGATGACTGAGATCCTCGAGCATTGCCACCGTGTTCTCCAGCACCAGCGCGTCGTCGTCGACCACCATCACCGAGAGCGATGAGCGCGGATAACGCGCGCTCTGCGGCAAGGTGGATGCTCTTGCGGCCTGCACCGGCGCTGTGGCCACCGGCAGCCAGATTTCCGCGCATGTGCCTTTGCCCAATGTGCTGTTGAGAATCAGCTGCCCGCCCGATTGTTCGGCGAGCCCGTGCACCATCGACAAACCGAGGCCGGTCCCCTTGCCCACGCCCTTCGTGGTGAAGAACGGTTCCCGCGCGCGCCCAAGCGTTTCGGCATCCATGCCGGCTCCGTCATCGCGCACCGAGAGGCAAACATATCGCCTCGGCGGCAGCCGCCCGGCGCCGGAGCCATCGGCTTCATGCGCGGCAATTGTGATCGTGCCGCCGTTCGGCATCGCGTCGCGCGCATTCACCGCAAGATTGAGCAGCGCAAGCTCAAGCTGGTTGGAATCGACGGTCACATCCGGCAGTTCAAGAGGAAACTGCGTTTCGATGCGTATCGCCGGACCGATGGATCGCCTCAACAGATCGGTCATGCCGCGAACCAGATCGTGCAGACACACCGACGTGGGATTCAGCGGCTGGCGCCTGGCAAACGACAGCATGCGCTGGGTCAGCGCCGCGCCGCGTCTCGCACCTTCCTGCGCGTTGTCGAGCAGGCGGAGCATCTTGGGATCTTCGGGAATTTTCTTGCGTAGCAGTTCCAGACTGCTCATCACCGCCATCAGCAGATTGTTGAAATCGTGTGCGATGCCGCCTGTGAGGTTGCCGATCGCTTCCATCTTCAGGGCTTGTTGCAAAGCCTCTTCGGTTTTCACCCGCGCTGTAATGTCGAGTGCCTCCGGCACGATGGCCGTGACTTTGCCGCTTGCATCCTTCACCGGGCGAAAAGAGAAATCGAACAGGCGCGTTCCAGCGGGGAGATTCAGTGAAATGCGCTCCGTCCGCGACTTGCCACACGCGGCATTGGCGACAGCAGCTTTGACGCGTTCAGGCATTCCGGGCGTGGCGGTGAACCAGGGGGTCTCCCAGAACGGACGATTCGCGACATCGTCGAGCGTGGCTGCAATGCCCGCGAGCGCGGTGGTGTTCGCGTAGGTGAGAATGCCCTCCACTGTCAGCAGTCCTTGCGACAGGTGCGATGTCTCGCAGACCTGCCGCAACGCGGCCGCGTCGCGTTCGGCACGGAACACCAGGCGCCGGTCATACACCGCGGCGATCAATCCCAGACAAAGAATGACGACGGTGATGCACCCAATCCAAAGCGCCAGCGGTGTTTGTTCAACGCTCGTGGCCATAGGGCCAGGCATGGTGCCCATGGCTTCGAACACCGCGCCATGCATCGCGGTGTAGTGCATACCCGAGACGGCGGCACCCATCGCGAACGCGGCACAACTGCCATCCGCCTCTTGCACACCATCCCCCGGATACCACGGCATATCAGCGC